>Ga0136641_1000032_pt1 | contig 52694 bp, 49 predicted proteins | sample EliLak1302023Y_FD_115312 | JGI IMG/M metagenome (GOLD analysis project Ga0136641, IMG submission 115312) | Freshwater microbial communities from Elizabeth Lake, Yosemite National Park, California, USA - 13020-23Y | ecosystem: Environmental > Aquatic > Freshwater > Lake ...
CCTGTCATCCTTTCCTCTTGTTAGACTTGAATAAGAAGAAAGTATGTTATTTACGCCCCTGCCTTAGGACTTGTACTGCGTCGTCCACCAGTTATCAGCAAAATAGGGAGGAAGATCCATTTGCTGCGTCTTTATCTTCTTTGACGGGCCCGCCGTCAGCAGCGCCTGAATCTCCGTGAAACTGAGAGCATACCGGGTGTAGGCAAACTCAGAGAACCAGCCCTTGAAGGTACCGCGGACATCCAAGGTCTCGCCGTGCAAGGATGGTGCAGCCGTGCTGCGGAGCGTGTAGTTCGCATTGCTAAACAGAACTACATCCTGGAAATTGAGATAGGGAAGAGACTTATCGAAGCGAATCTTGTTCGTCAGATTTCCGTTGATGTGGACCTCAAGACCCCCCTTGCGGCAATTTAACACGACATGAAACCACTTACGCACAGGGATATTCATGACATCAACATAGGTATAGGGATTGTCATAGGTATTCATGACGATGCGGAGGGCGTTCGTGTCTGAGCGCACAAAGACACCGGGACCCATCAAGGGCCACACACACCCATTACCCTTGTGCCACACATGGTGCAGAACCGCATCTCCCGTAAAGGTATTGGGGTTGATAAACATGTAGAAACTGTAGGCAAACTCAATGCCCGAGGGCTCATTCTGCGAAAGCTGAATCGTCTTTGCATCAGGATACTTATTCTTGTCCTGATGGATCACCAGAGCCTTGTCATCGGACGCCACCGTGTAATCCATCAAGTGCAGAAAACGATCGCCCACCACCTGCGAAGCCACATAGACGCCCTCGGCACCAAAAAATACGGCTGTCCCAATCAAAACAATCAGAAAACCAAGCACAATTTCACCTATCGGCGTTTTTGCCGTAAGTGTAGCCAAAAAGCCAGAGGGAACCGGCGACGACATCTACTATTTATTGCTGTTTCTGAAACAGACTTCTCATATAAGCAATAGGATCCAAAGCGGAGCCATTGGGACCCGCCATATACATCTTGTAGATGATATCAGGACGGAGGCAGGAGTTGTACGTCGAGACCTGGCTCAGAGAGCCATCAAAGCCACCGTTGTCCGCTACCTTCACACTCACACCCGTGGGATCGACACGGTAGAAGCTCTTCAGAATGCAGCTGCGGGCGAGCTTACCATCGACATACACGTCGGAGGTGCGGCCGTTGAGAACAATAGAGACCTGGACCCAGCGCTGAAGATCCACCATCTCAATGTCACAGCCCGCCGCCGTATTCAAGAGGCCATCATCCATCATGAGAGGCTTGAAAAGCTGGGCCTTGTCGGCAGGAGTGAGGCTCATATCCGAGGTCGACTGTGTGATGCTGCCCGTCACAGGCATTAGAGGATTACCAGAGGCATCCATCGAACGACCCGAAGCGTCAGTAAAACCGGGACCCGCCTTCGTGTGAACCCGCACGGAAAGAGAGTTCTTAAAGGCGCCCAACGCCACCAACAGCGTAGAGAAGTTCGCGCCACCAATCTCGAACACGTGCTTACGAGTGCCCTGGTTCTGCTTATAACCACCAATATACATCCAGAAGTTCACAGTGTACTCACCGCCCTCATAAATGCGTGCCTGATTCGTGAAAACCTTCACACCCTGATTCGCCGTGAGACGATTCGAGATGAGCGTAACACCCTGCTCCGTCGAGGTGCCGTAGAAAAACTTAAAAGAGTAGTACAGCACGACAAGCGCAATCACAACAAGAATCAGATTTATGAATCCATTGATAACTACACCACGATCCATTGTAGTCGTTCTTCTGTAATAGCGTTAGTTTATGCGTAATCTGTATCCCAGTCTAACCAAGGCTGCGCGGGTCGGACAGTCGGCCCCTTCGCACACGAGCCAGATAGACACAGAGACGGCAACTTGAGACCCAGACCCGTCGGCATGTTAGGAAAAGAGAGATTGGGACCTCCTGGCAATGTAGGCGCCACAAAATGAAAGCCCGCCCCACTCGCCCCAGGTATTGTGACATAGGGCGCTCCACGTGTATCCGAGAGTTTCGAGTAAGATCTGACAATATCGCCACCCGTGAGAGCCACAGAACTTGTCGTGAGCGCTGCAGAATATCCCGTAAAACCGGGGTTACCAACCGTTAAGGGTTGCTTATTATCAGGAGTCGCAATCATAAAGCTTGTTTTACGAGAGGCAACCAGCTTTGCATCATAATAAACATCAAACCGACGACCCTCGCGCACCACAGTAATCATCGTCCACTTTTGCAGAGCCACAGGAGGCAGAGGAATAAACTCCACGTAGCTGTTTGACATCGTCGTAGAACCCGACGCATCTACTGGATTTCCAGAGCCATCCACATTCGTCTCGGTTTGCACGGCTAGTTGGGCCATGGCCTTGCCTTGACGACCCGCATCTGGCGCAGCGAGAACCTCAAAGGAACAGACCTTTGAGACGTTAAACAACGGAAGATATCCCGTGCGCGTGCAGGACGAGCAATCCTTCATGACACCACAGTTGCAGGTGTGAAAACGTCCATCCTCACATGAGGGATTGCCAGGCGTGCCACAGGCCACGGCCGTAGGGGTACGTAAGAGAGGAATCACATAGAAGAAACCCTGGAAGCTCGCGCCTGCCGTTTGCGTAAAGCTCAGAGCACGATTGCTATCAAAGGCTGCCGTCGGTGAGTTCAAGTTAAAGGGACCCAGCGAAGATACATCAGTTTTAGGATAAAAGATTTGTGGAGCGAAAAACAGGAGTGCCGCAAAAACAGCTATCACTCCTATAAATGCATATAACCACCAGGTCATTCTCTATGACGTCTTCACAAAGAAATCCGTGCGTAAGGGAGGACCCGCCACACGAGCCTCCTGCGAAGATAGAGGACGAGGCCAATAATACAGATTACCAACCTTCACCGAGCGCGCCACCGCTGCAGGAGGAGCCCAGAAGTCCTTCGTGCAATCAATCGGACGGCCCTTTAGTGTCGTGGTTGACTGAAGCTTCCCATTCAGATACACCTCAATAAAGCTCGGCATGTAGATAATCACCAAACGGAAGGCCTCATTCATGGGAACATTTGTAATCTTGGGTAGCTTCTCCTCTACCGTATTTGAGTTAACGGAAGTAAACACACTCATATACAGATCATTCGTAAGACTATCAACGTAGGCATAGAAATTTGTGCCTGCATAGAGGGTCGGTAGATCCGCAACCTTGGCTGACTTCGGAAGCTCAATCGCCTTCTCAGAACGATACAGAAGCACACGAGGAGCCGTCACACTCGTGTAAGCCCTATCCAAGAACACATCAAAAATTACAGTGAAATCACAGCTCTGCGTGGGACCCAAATTCGCCTTTTGACTGATATCCGCAGGATTCTTGCACCAATCCGAGGCTGAGGCCGCACCCTGACCCAAGACAACGGGCAGTAAACCCGCCTCGGAAGGAGATAACTGAAAGATAGGATGAAGAGTGAAATGAATAAAAGTAAGGATTAAGAAGAGTACAAAGATGGTCGAGCTGGCATAGAAGAGAAAGGCTACCACATTCGTTAGAATACCTGTCGGCATTTGAAAGGGTTTGGAAACAACAGGGGGAGCACCCGCGGCCGCCCGTGCCTTTAATAATTGGGAGATACGTGAATTCTCCATCTCTTATTGTTTATCTGTTTTTTCTCGTGCCCGTCTTACCCTTCACAGGATCAAAATGAATACTGCGATAATACTTCTTTGTCTCGGCCTCCTTGCAGTGAATGAGCTTCTCACGTAAATAACAGACAAAACTAATACGTGTGTAGTCCTTGTCCGCGCCAAAGGTGCCCGTAGTTTCGTCATCAAGATGAATACGCTTGAGCGACTTATTTATAACCTTGTCTTCAGGTGTCTCATACATCTCAGTGTTGCAATGCCACTCATGTACGTCCATGGCAATAAAATCACCCGTTCGCACATTGAATCCCACCTTGTACTGCGGGAAGATGGTGTATCCACCATGGTAGGCACCGCGCTCAATTACGGAGAGATTGCCAAAGCCATCGCGAAAATCCCCCGCATCCTGGTGCAAGGCCGTACGGAAATTGCGATTGATCGTCACTGATGAAAAGGCCGTCTTACCAATCTGATAGAAGGGATTGGCTGAGGTCTGTGCGTACTGCTTCTTATAGCGATCTGGGACCAGACGCGCAAAGAGACGATTAATCTCCTCAATAAAGGGCATGCCAGACTTGTATTGGCGGAAATAGCGCTGCGTATAGGACGTGAGACGGCAGGGTAGACCCATAAACGGGGTCTGCTCGAAATATCCGAGAACACTGCTGAAGACATTGTTATTGACGCGCATCTTACTGACCTTTCCATCCTGCATATACCGCGCCGACCACTTCGTAATCTCTGTCGGCTTCCGCTTCTTCCAATAGGCAGATTTCACATTAATGGGTCCTGCAGCAGCTCCACGATTACGACTGGCCGCCGCTGTCGTATAAAACGACTCCCAGCCCTGCCGTATAAGATCTTTGGAAAGAACATTCTTGCGGAAACGAGCCAGGAGCTTCTTCTCACCCGTGGCCGCATCCAGACCATAGACATCGCAATCGTAGTCAATAATCTCATCGACCTCTTTTTCCGTAAAATAAGTGCCCTCACGCGCCTTGATCTCGTCGTTTGTCATCTTGGGCTCAAGCACTAAGATCTTGACATTTTCACGGGCTTCCTGGGTCGCCGCCTTGGGAATTTGCAAACCATCAAAGATGGCTGGATCCACCGGTTTCGGAGCCGATCTGGTTTTTCCACGATCACTATGAGCGACCATTCTACTAGTCCCCTTTATTCCCTGCTGGTCGAATACCACAAGGCCGTGCAGGCTACTAAGGTAATCCCCGCGCCGATACCAAGACCCTGAATACGTGCACGCATATCCGCTTCCGCAAAATCCACGGGGGTCCAGATCGGTGAACGAGCACGCGACCCCAGACGCTTATAATAGGTGATGACCTCAGATTCTGACAGTGTCATCTTCTGAAGCTGTGTATTCACCATGTTGTGGATCTCAATCGTCCACTTTAATAAATCGGTGCGTGAATCCAGCGAGGGCGTAATAGGTCTCAGCGCCAGATTCTGCGAATAGTGTTTACGACAGACTTCGCATGGCAATAAAAACTGAAGACTCTCGTAAAATTCCTTGGCCGCCTTTTTTTGCGCGTAGGTGGGTTTTTCGGGATAGCCCAGAGCCGCCAAATGCATGGTGTGCCAAAAAAAAGGGCCCCAGACCTCAGGCGGCATACTGAGCTTCATTTCTTTCTACTTAGATAACGTATTCAGGAATCTAAACGTGGAAGGCCATGTATATCCAGGGAATGTATACAAACACAGGCGTGAAAAAATCTACATGTACGAATTGCGGACAATACGGACATAGCTTTCGCCAATGCATCGCGCCTGTGACGAGCTTTGGTATGATTATCTTTCGTCACAAATCGGGCAACTGGAATCAGGCCAAGCATCTCATGCAAAGCAACACAAATCTCAATGGTCTGGTACCCGAAGATATCGAGTATTTACTCATTCAGCGACGGGATAGTCTGGGATTCGTTGAAATTATGCGGGGAAAGTACAGACTGCAGGAAATCGACTATATACGGCAACAAATACGTGGAATGACGCAGGCAGAACGAACGAAATTGCTGGAACTGAGTTTTGATGAACTCTGGTCGGGTCTCTGGGGAAGCAATGCGGAGACGAATAACTCGCACGCCTATCGCTCCGAAAGAGAAACCTCACGCGTGAAGCTCGAGACACTGAAAACCGGCTATGTGCTGGAAGATTCAGGGCGCACGGTAAATTTACGAATGATTTTCGATGAAATACCCTCGCTGTGGGATACACCCGAGTGGGGATTTCCCAAGGGCCGTCGCGATCAACGCGAATCTGAGTACCAATGCGCCATCCGCGAGGTCTATGAGGAGACCGGCCTCACGGATAAAGAGATTATCGTGATTCGGAATCTCAATCCTATCCAAGAATCCTTCTTTGGCAGTAATCATATTCATTATTGCCACAAGTATTACATCAGCTACATGCCAACTGTAAAGGAGATTGCAGTGGATACGCGCAATTCGCTCATGTGCCGTGAGATTGGTAATATAGGCTGGTTTTCCTTGGAGGATGCACTTCGTCATATTCGGCCCGATAACATCGAGAAACGCGAAATCTTACTGAAGACGAGTAGCCTTCTACGGAATTATTGTCCCTTACATTTGTCTCCTCCTCATAAGTAGGATGGGTGATACTATTGAGGAAGAATATGGTTTATATCCCGATATAGAAGACCCAGAGTTTCAAAAAAAACTCTTCCGAAAGCAAGAGTTCGCTGAAAATCGGCAGGAACCCCTACGTGTCACACAGAAGGCGGGCATCGACCTCTGTGACCCCAGTAATGAGTTTGAACTCTCACCCGTCCAGCGCTTTGTGAGTCGGTTTTTATCCGCCGAGAGCCCCTATAACAGTGCCTTGCTGTATCACGGCGTAGGTGTGGGTAAAACCTGCGCGGCCGTTAGTATTGCCGAGAACTATTTGCGTATCTTTCCGCGGAAAAAAGTGATTATTGTGGCTCCACCCAATATTCAGCCGAATTTCCGTCGCACCATCTTTGATATCGATAAGTTGCGGATTGGCACGGAAGAATTCGCCTCCAATACCATCTCAGGTTGCACGGGGGACTTTTATCTGAAGAGAACAGGCACGGAATTTGAACGCGAAAAAGGGCCGATTGCCTCCCGTATCCGTGCCAGTATTGATGCCCGTTATGAATTTGTCGGCTATATCCAATTCGCCCGCTATATTGAAAACATCCGACGCCGTTATGAAGATAAGACCATGTCACGTGATGCGCTGCGCTCAGAATTCGAAGGGCGTCTCATTATTATCGACGAGGCGCACAATCTGCGGGATGTGCCTGGTGAAACCTCTGAGGATATGCTTGATGTGGCAGGTGGGGATGAGGAAGTCGAGGATAGCGCGGCAGGAAAGCGGCTCACGCCCAGCTTGTTGGAAGTTCTCGATACCGTGCAAGGTATGAAACTATGTCTCCTCACGGCCACACCTATGTATAACAATTATCTGGAGATCATCTTCTTGCTGAATCTCATGTTGAAAAATGACAAGCGTCGTGAGCTGCGGGCATCCGAGGTCTTCCAACCCAATGGGAAATTCACTGCGGACGGTGAGCGTCTTCTCGGTGCAGCCGCGGGAGCCTATCTGAGCTTCATGCGTGGTGAAAATCCCCTTAGCTTTCCTATCCGTCTGCCACCTGGAAAGAATATTCCTCGTCTGAAGACCTGGCCTGCACGCGCACCCAATGGAGAGGAAGTGCCTGTCAGCAAGCATGTTCTGCGCCTTCCCTTGGTTCCCGTGCGATTTCCAGAGGAGACACTACAGGTCTACGCTCAAATCAGTGACGCCGTGATTCGTAAATCAGGCATGGGTGTCGCCAGTATTGATATGATGACACAGACAGGTAACTGGCTCTTTCCTGCTGATGCGAGCACGGCCTACGAGGCACGCAAGGGAGATCTGGGCTTTGATGGATGTTTTAGTGAGGTCAACGGACAGTTCGTGAGTCGCAATGAGGCGCCCACGTGGTTGGGCGTGGATGAACTTGCGATCGCCTCACCCAAGGCGGAATTTATTATTAAGAACATTCAAACAGCTCGCGGCGTCGCCTTTGTGTATAGCCGTTTTGTGAAATCAGGGGCTCTTCCTCTGTGTCTGGCACTCGAGGCCAATGGCTATACCCCCTATGGTCGTGATGTGGGATTCTTGCGTGACGGCATTCAGACCGAGGGAGGACGGCAGTGTGCCTACTGTCCTCTTCGTGAGGCGAATCATCGCGCGGCCACGCACGGACGCTTTGTTCCTGCCAAGTATGTCTTACTCACAGGAAAGGGATCCTTGTCGCCGAATAATGCGGCCATGGTGAATGCCGCACGCAGTGACGCAAACATGAACGGTGGCGTCGTGAAAGTCATCGTGGGCTCACAGGTTGCCAGCGAGGGTATTGACTTGCGCTTTGTTCGCGAGATTTACGTCTTTGATAGCTGGTTTCACTTGAATAAGATGGAACAGGTTCTGGGTCGCGGAGTCCGTACCTGCAGTCATTCACTCTTAGAGCCAGAACAGCGGAATACCACCATTTATTTGTTAGTGAATACCTATCCTGCCTCTGAAGATATCGAGACAGCTGACCTCTATATGTATCGGACGGCCATGGGAAAGGCTCAACAGGTCGGATCTGTGTCACGTGTTTTGAAACGTTATGCTCTGGATTGCAACCTCAATATTGATGCCATCGTGATTCCTGGGGAAGGTGAGAATGCTCTGGAAGATCAGATACATGAAAACGCCCATGGGGAGCCGACAAAGGTGTCCTTGGCGGATGCACCCTACACCGCTATCTGTGATTGGATAGAGACCTGTGACTATACTTGCGCGATTCCTGTGGATTTTGACGAACTCACTCGAGATATCAGTACCTATGATGAGTACAGTGCACGGTGGCGTGAGGCATCTTTGAAGACAGCCATTCGCAAGCTCTTTGAAGAAAACGATCAGCCCTTTTTTACGCTCGAAAGCATTCAAGAGATTTTCAGTATGATTCCTCGTCCTGCTCTTCGTGCCTTGCTCGCGGATATCGTAGGAAATGAGTCCTTTCGCATTTCTGTAAAGGGACGTGGGGGGTTTATCATCTATCGCAACGGATACTATCTCTTTCAACCTGATCGTTTGCGGGATACGCAGATACCTCTGGCTCTCCGCGTCCAGCGCTATCCTGTGAAGCGTGATATCTATGAGCCCACCCTGCAGGAAATTGTTCGTCGCGAAGTCGTCGGTACCAATGTCTGGCCTTACTTTGTCATCTGGGCGCAGAAGATCCGTGCGGGCGAGATCATGAAGGATATTCCCACCGAGGTCGTGGAAGGACTGCAGGCCCGCTACACAGATCCCGCGGAACTCACGAAAGAGCAGCAACACATCTTTGGTGTCCTCTGGTTTTATGATGTTATGCGCGATTCTGAGGTCTATCGTGGAAAGTTGGCAGATGCCCTGCTCGGACTCGTCTGGGATGAGCTCTTAACAGTGAAGGAGCAGCAGGAGCTGGCGGAAAATGAGGAGGCGCAACGTATTGGCAGCGAACAATTTCGAGCCAAGGGAGGTCGTAAGATCTTCCGCTTTATCGAGGCCCATACAGGAAATATTAAATATAATTGCGGAGCTGCCGCCTGTGATGTGGCAGTGGCACGATTATTTGATAGCGATCCTGCAGATGTTCTCAAGGCCAATAACGTAACCAGCGGTCCCACCTATGGATTTATTGTTCCCGATGTCAAACGTAGTATCTACGTGTTTAAGACCACCGATAAGCCTGCAGAGCCTGAGGGTCAACCCCCCAAGGGCGGCGTGTGTGAGAAGATTACACAAATCAGCGCGCACTTCGAACATCTTAATAGCATCGGTGTGATGCTGCAAAACGCTGGTTTACCTAACTTTGGCATGACGAAGGAGGGCTTTGTCGGCACACGCAAGTTTGAGAACTCGACGCGGGCCTGTTCTCTGAAAAATGTTATTTTACGGTGGATGGACCTCATGGCGGTGGGAGGTCGCCGATGGTTTTACCGTCCCATCGCCGCATATAAATCGAATCACCGTGTCCGTCGCATAGAGGAGAAAAAGAGCTCGCGTAGTACAAAGGCTAAAATTTGATTCGGATATTTGTTAAGAAGTAGATAGTAAGATGGAGCATGTAGCGATTTTCGAAGAACGTGTTAGTTTGACTCCGCGAGATTTGCGTAGTCATATTACCAATATCGATACAATTTTGCTGAGTAAACTCGCAACGCGACTGGAAAATAAGTGCTCTCGCAATGGATTTGTCATCGCCGATAGCCTGAAGATCTTATCGCGGTCCATGGGCTACATTGAGAAGGGACGCTTTACTGGTGATATTGTCTTTCATATTCAGGCAGAGGGTACGGTCTTGAATCCTCCTGCGGGTCTCATCATAGAGGGCGTCGTGATTCGCAAGAATAAGATGGGTATTTATGTCTCTTATGAGGATGCTATTCGTGTGATTCTGCCCCGTGATCTGCATTTGGGAGATGAGGTTTTTGAGGCGGTCGAGCTGGGTGATCGCGTGAATGTCATGATTCAGAAGTCCCGTTTCCAGGTGAACGATCAGTATATTCTTAGTGTGGGACTCTTTCGTGGTCTCGCGACGGTGAAGGTGCCTGCTGCACCTGTAGTAGAGGCTCCTCTGGTCGAGCTGCCTGAGACCGAGGTCGAGGAGGCTCCTGCTGTCGAAGAGCAGACCGGCGGAGCCGCAGCGATCGAATTCACACATTCCAAGACAGACTTCAAGGAACTTAGCACCTTTCATTCGGCACCCTTCACTCTGGATGAGAAGGCCTGGCCCACGGTGGAACATTACGTGCAGGCCATGAAGTATCCTGCCGATCCAGAGTTTCAAGAGCAAATCCGCCAAACGAAGACGGCCGCACAGGCCAGAAAGTTGGGTACGACCAAGGACCATCCTGTTCGTGATGATTGGCCGACAGAGCAGCTCGAGGTTATGAAGAAGGCTCTCCGTGCCAAGTTCGAACAGAATACCTCTCTCCGAAACCTTCTGCTTTCTACGGGTTCCAAGGAGCTTATTGAGATCTCGACAACGGATGATTTCTGGGGTCGTGGACGCAAGGGCACAGGCGAAAATCACCTCGGCAAGCTTCTAATGGAACTTCGCAGTAGCCTTTCTGCGGAAAATGCTTCTTAAGAGCATACCGATAGTAAAAAGATATGGCCTTGCCTCATTTGACAACAGCGGCGTATGAGGAAAGAAAGATATTTTTAGATGAATTAAAAACCCTGGTAAAATCCGAGCAGGAAACCATCTTTGTTCTCTTGAAAAGGGGGGGCGGTGATTTTAGTGAAAACAGTAATGGAGTGTTTTTCGATGTTGCCAAGATTGAACCTGGCCTTTTTTCAACCATGAAAGAATACATGGAATTTGCGAAACGGAATCGGGCTAACTTCTCCGAACGAGAGGAAGAAGAACGTAAGGCCGCAGAGATCGTATCCACTGCAAACAGCCTAAGCTTTTGACACCTTTCTTTATTAACGATGTTGGAGCTTGTCAAAAAATGGATAGAGACGAACCCCTCTCGGGACAGCCATGTTTTCCCAATAGAGATTCGTATTCAGAGTGATACCAGCGAAGAAATTCAAATAGTCAACGGACCTGGAAACACGTCCGCAACCCCCCTTGATCCTCCCGGACCTGTGAGCCTTTATCTCTGGTACACAGACCCCTTGTATCGTGTGGGTACCTTGAAGCTTCGCACACAGATTCTTCGCGAAGCACTCCTCAATCTTGCCAAGAGGATCGAGGAGGAGTGTCGAGGACCACGGTGGCAGCGCAAGAAGATCCTCGATCAACTTGCAGGTCAGCAATCAGCGGCAGTGAGCCCCCAACAAGATACACATGAGCTCGATGAGGCTCTGTGTTACGTACTCGGATTTCAAAAGCTTATTCTCGATGATATTCACAAGCGAGTCTTGCATTTTCCCAAGGATTTCCGCACGTGGTCTGAGGAGCGTCCTGTCTGGACCACGGGACTGGGTTCGCGGTGTATCTATCACCTTCCGGGTGAAAAGACACTCGCTAAGGGTCTGGGAATCTGGCTCGGCCTTCGTGAATCTGAGGGGTGGAAAATCACCTGGCCTGTATCCGATGGAAAGCTTGATGATATCAAGGCAAAATGCGTGGCAAAAAACGTAAAGCCTGCAGGTGCCAAGCCTCTCAAGGAGGATTGGGCGATCACCCTTGGTAAACATGAGGGAATGGATGTACTTCTGCGGCAATTCAGCCAATAAAGTTGAACCCGTGCAACCGCTCAAAGGGAAGTATACATAGGTGAATAGAGAATGGAACTTCACAGCGCAGAGGCCGAAAGCTTGAAGAAAAATATCGCGGCCTGGCTGGAATCCCCAGATCAAGAGCTCGAAGCCACCTTTGGTGTGGGAGGACGCGTCGATGTGACGACCTTTCTCACCGTGGCGAAGCGGTTGCGGGCACGGGGCTTTGTGAGCCTGCCACAAGAAGATCGTCTGACAATCACGCTGCCCGACCATCTGCGCTTTGCTCTCATGGGTCCTGGTATCATTCAAGATTACTGTCGCGATGATGTACTGGCAGGCAAGCCTTTTGTTGCCATGATTAAGGATCGTACGGTGGCGGTGGCAAATACGGATCTTGTCGATTATGACGTACGCGTGAAACTGCGTCGTGAGATTGGTCTGGCAAAGGAGGATGCGAAAGTGCAGGCTATATTGAAGACCTGGGAGGTTCAGCGAAAGGCCTTTCGTCTCATGCGTCGATGGAGCTTCGAGGGAGAAGGCCTCGTCATCGATATGTCGATTGTGCGTGGAACCTCTAGTGACACCGCAGGCAATTATCGCTGGCAGAAGCTCTTCCGCGATCAGAATATCGCAGGTAGCGTGCCCTTCTATGAGATTGAGGTCGAGCTCAAGCGCTTGGAAAATGATACTGTGGAGACGGCTCTCAAGCGCCTTTTCAAGGGCATGGGTGAGATTCTTCGCGGAATTCAAAAACACACCTTTCTTATCCGCAAGTCCACCCGCGATAAGGTCTTGCGTGGTTATAAGGACTTGGTGGGAACCGATAAGTTTCGTGGTGTGGCACCCATCACCATGGAAATGCCGAACTTTATCCCTGAGGAAGGAACACCAAATATTCGCACAGGCTACAATGTGACAGATAAGGCCGATGGTCTGCGCGTGATGGCCTATTGTGATGACAAGGGCGAGCTCTTCATGATTGATATGGGCTTTAACGTATATAAGACGGGACTCACGAATGTTGCCTGTCGCAAATCCCTCTTGGATGGAGAGTGGGTCACCCAGACGTCAGAATCGAAGGCGATTTCTCAGCTTCTCTTGTTTGATATGTATATCAATCTCGAAAAGTCGGATGTTACTAAGAAGCCCTTTTACAAGGAGGGACAGGCGGATACGCGGTATGAGCTTATGCGGCGGTGGCAGACTATCTGGACCGAGGGTGTCTCTGCCGAGAAGGGGATCACCGCAGCCACCCGACTCCAGATTGCAGTGAAGAACTTTCTGTTCGCAACCCCAGGTGATCTCAGCATCTTCCGTGCCGCCTCGCGCATTCTCGATATGAAGACGATTTACAATACCGATGGACTGATCTTCACGCCTAATGAGACCCCTCTGCCTGAGAAAGCAGGCACAGGCTTCGAGTCACAATTCAAGTGGAAGCCAGCACACGACAATACTGTAGACTTTCTGGTGACGATTGAGAAGTTCACCGACTCCGTTGAAGATAGAATCACCACCGCGGCCAAGGAGGATACGGGAGAGACGATTACGTACAAGACGCTGCGTTTACTGGTCGGCAGCAGCGTGGATCCTGCGCTGGCGAATCCTCGTGAGGTGATTCTGGGGGAGCTGCCCGTGAATACGGCTCGTAACACCTATCGTCCTGCGGCGTTCAATCCCAAGGAGTTCCCTGATACCATGGCGAGCATTTGCTATCGCAAGATTGAGAACTCAGGTGAGGAGGAGTTTATCATGACAGATAAGACTCAGGAGCCCATTCAGGATAAGTGTATCTTAGAGTGCGCTTATGATCCCAGCCAGCCTCCTGGTTGGCGCTGGAAGCCACTCCGTGTGCGTATGGATAAGACGGAGCGTCTACAGAAAGGTATTCTCTCACGTACACTGAACTCGGATAAGACGGCCGAGGGTGTTTGGAATAGTATTCACGATCCGATCACGGAGAGCATGATCCGCACAGGTAATGCCGAGCCGACTGACACAGAGGTAGCCGCCTTGTCGAAGGAAATGGAATCGCGCCAGGGCGTGGCTCGTCGGTATTATGAGCGTAAGGCGCCCACCCAAGATCTTATGCTGGTGAGCGGACTGCGTGATTTCCACAATAAGTATATCAAGCAGCGGATTCTGCTCCCCACAGGTTTGCGTGGTGGATCAAAGACCTTGCTGGATCTGGCGGTAGGAAAGGCGGCTGATCTGCAGAAGTGGCGCTTTGCTGATGTGGGCTTTGTACTGGGCGTGGATTATGCAGGTGAAAATATCACAGGCGCGGATAATGGTGCCTATCGTCGGTACTTTGATACAGTCTCGCGTGCAGGTCGGAACAAGGTACCACCGATGATCTTCGCCATTGCCGACAGCAGTAAGCCTTTGGTCGATGGAACGGCAGGAGCTACGGAGCAAGAAAAGGATATTCTACGGAGTGTCTTTGGACGTGTGCGCCCCTCGGCCCCTGTGCCTCCCTTTGTTGAGCGTGAGGGAGCGGGTCGCTTGAAGAATGGTGCAGATTGCGTGTCCGTCATGTTTGCGCTGCACTATTTCTTTGAGACGCAGGATACCTTCAATGGCTTTCTGAAGAATGTGAATGAGGGTCTCAAGATTGGTGGGTATTTCATCGGATGCTGCTTCGATGGGAAGGCCGTGTTTGATCTTCTGCGCGGTGTTGAAAAAGGCAAGAGCAAGTCTGGGTTGGAGGGTGAGGCCTTGCTGTGGACGATTACGAAGCAGTATCAGGAGGATACGTTGCCTGAGGATGAGACTGGCTTTGGTCTCGGTATTGATGTGGAATTTATCAGCATTGGTACCTCCCATCGTGAGTATCTGGTGCCCTTCAAGCTTCTTCAGGATCGTATGTCAAGTATCGGCTGTGAGCTTCTCACGGATGCGGAGCTCAAGGAGGTCGGTCTGAAGCATAGCACGGCCCTCTTCTCTGAGAGTTATGATATGGCGCGGGCGTCTGGAAAGAAGTTCGCAATGTCGGATATTATCAAGAAGTTCTCCTTCCTCAATCGCTGGTTTATCTTCAAGCGCAAGGATGGAGGAAAGCCTTCTGAAGCGAATTCTGAGTTTCTGCCTGCAGTCGCTGCACCCGTTGAGACTCCCTCGCGTATTGAGGCTGCCTTCACACCAAAGACCAAGAAGGCTATTCGTCTTGTGAGCGCTCTTCCTGTGGCGGCGACGGTGGCACAAGAGGCTGCTGTGGCAACAGCCCTACCTCCTGCACCCACAGATATCGAGCCTGTTCGCACCATCGCCGTGCAGGCGGCCACTGCAGCACCGCAAAAGCGATCCTATGCCATTGGAGAGGTCTTCCAGTTCTATGCTCGTGCTGCTCTGCAGGATAAGCTCAAGATCGGTGACAAGGGGGCAGGTCGCTGGCTCTCACCCAGTGCGCCCTTTCCTATCGCAGATCCTGAGGATGCAGGAATCAGCTATCCCACTGTGGATCACTTTCTATCCGCGATGTTGTATAAGAAAGCGACGAATAAGCCTGAGGTGGCTGTAACTCTTCTGAGCCGCGAGGGATCCATCCATCAGGAGTACATTCGCCAGCGCCAGGCCGAGGCCCAGCCACTGCCAGAGGATCGTGACTTTGAACTTCTCGAACAGGAAAACAAGGATGTAAAGGCCGCCATTCGCCCTACCACTCTAAAGAAGTACAAGGCCACCTTCGATGAAGTGAAATGGGCCACGATCAAGGATGATCTTCTTCGCACGGCTCTCCGCTATCGGTGGGAGAAGGATGCGCGTTTCCGCAAGATTGTCGAGGCTGCGCGGAATCAGGGAAAGATGCTACTCTATTACACACCAGGCGCCACCACGAATGTAGGAGGCGTCCGCCGTGATGATGGGACGATTGAGGGAGATAATAAGATTGGTCGCATCATTATGGAACTGGGAAATTTCACCGCTTAGATTCCATAGATACTGCAAAGTGTGCGATACTGCTTGACCCACTCTAACCAGGATATAAGATTCACACCCTGCGAAGCAATAGCTCTTTTTTCAATCATTTCGAAGAGCTGAAATAGCGACGCAATATTTATATTTTTATAATGCGAAGAGAGCTCCTCAAAGGGGATCCCTTCCTTTCCGAGCCGTGTATTCACTTCCTGGTGAAGATCATACAACCACCGACGAATCCACAGAGCCAATTCAGACTTTGGCAGAGTCATAATTTCCTTTATAGGATGGGCGCTAAGATAGCTTGCATAATGCGTGCGACAATCCGAACATGGAAGCATATTCCCTGTTCCATGTAAGAAGAAAACCCAGGCACGACGCTCGTCATTTTCATAAAGAGGAGACATCACACGCCTCACCCGCTCCGCCAACACGTGAAGAATCGACCACAAAAAGGGGCCCCATTCCTGATTTTCGGGATAATTCGGTGCAGGAACCTGGCAACTACACGGCATACCACTGAAAGTGGCTTCAATAAAATTGATGGTATAAAACCGCGTCGTGTAAGGCAAGACAGAATGCTAACTCAGGGAGGTATCTGGTTTGCACCAAATCTACTCGCCTTTGAATTTAATTACAAACACTGGGCTGACTTCAAACAAGAGCTACCGTATGAATCTCTCTCGTGGAAACAACGAAACATGCAGATTCTCAGTTGGGCTGTCGAGAACCGGATTCTCCAAATTGTCTTTATTACCAACCAGCCGAGAGCTGAACTGAATGCCTGGAAAGTTCCCTTTGAAATCACAGATGAACCAGAAATCGATGACTGGCTACGTCTGCATTGCCCGCTCATGTGGCAGCTATAAAAACGCCTAAACGTTGACATAAGAAGATAAGATAGAATATGCCCGCCAAATGGCAGAGCTTAGCCTTCTCAAACGTGCATCCACGTGATAAATACGTGCAATTCGATGAGCCCACACACATCTATACAGTGAAAGGCGAGACTGCAGGATATATCAGTGTAACAAAGTTCATTCACGAATTTTTTCCACACTTTGACGCGGATAAGATTATCACGAAGATGATGCAGTCCAAAAAATGGACGGATTCGAAATGGTATGGAATGACGCGCGAGAAGATTAAGGAGACCTGGAATGCCAACGGTGCCGAGGCAAGCACGAAGGGTACCGCGATTCACTTGGCAATCGAGCAGTTTCTCAATGGGGCCACCTCGATTATTGATACGGAGGTGAAGATAACACCTGAATGGCGCTATTTCATGAATTTCTGGTCCACCATGGGAAAGGACTTTGAACCCTACCGCACAGAATGGGAAGTCTGGTCCGAGGAATATCGGCTCACGGGCAGTATCGACATGATCTTTCGCAGAAAGTCCGATGGCAAATTCGTGATCTATGATTGGAAACGCTCCAAGGAAATCAAGATTGACAACCAGGAACGTGGATACTACCCTCTCGACCATCTGGGTAATTGTAATTATTGGATCTATACTCTGCAATTAAACATCTACCGATGGTTTTTGCAGACCTACTATGGTCTGGAAATTGTCGAGCTGGCGCTCATTGTTCTTCATCCAGATTCGCCCAATTTCAAGCGTATTCAACTAAATATTCTCGACGAGGAGGTCGCAGATATGATGGAGGCACGTCTACGTGCGGTCAAAGATGGCTGTAGACAGAAAGTCATTTTGCCTATACCTGCTTGCGCCATAGATGATTAAATTCTTGGGGTTAAATATATAATGTCTTCTGTTCTCCGTTCGTATTCCCAGATTGATGCGCGCAACAAGTATTTTATTGCTCTCAATACGACTACCTATTATAGACCTGAAGAATACTATACCTTCCCTGCCGTCATGAGTGAGACAGACTTTAGCGAGCACACCTCTGATGGAATTATTGGTGTTACCAGCTCGATCTATCGTGATATGGGCCGACAGATCACAACCACGGATGCTAACAATCGTTATGTTGCGACGTATCGCCTAGTGCAACGGCAATTGGGTGCGACTACAGAGGGTGTTCCTTCTGCGTATGAATACGATACCTTTTACATTCGTGTCTGGGGCTCGGATGCAGGTATTTATCCTGTTACCGTTGCGCGTCTGGGTTAGTAAAGCGGATCTTCGTCTTTTTCATGGCCGCTGCCACAGGACGCTTTTTTTCACGAAAGAGCTCCTGAATTTTCACAGGAAGCGAGGATAGAAGAGGAAGAGCATCCGAGTCTGGATCTTTCACAAGTAAGGCAGGACCCGTTTCCGTGAGGACCAGGATAAAATACTCAGACATCTGAGCCTTCGTCGAGGCCGCCAGGACCTTCACATCCTCCGTCCGAAGATCAATCTGCGCTATCGGATACTTCGTGGCACGTGTAATTTTCTCAAGATCCTCTTCTGTAAAGGATGATCTTGTGGCATTCACACGGATCGATATCCGCGAAAAGAGTGTATCCATCGGAGCACGCAGAAGACGGAAGGTCGCCGTGGCAGGATCTGTCGGTGAGAGATATGTCTGAAGAAGGACAGGCAGACGCGTGGTCTCATCCGAGGGAGGAATCTGCTCGTCCTTCGTGAGACGACGTGATTGTTCTTCAAAAAAGCGAGGAGCCTCTGTCTCCGATGCCGTCCACGACGAACGCAGAAGCTCATACCAGGCCGCAGTATTCTCAGGAATAATCCGCTGCTCTCCTTCGATGATCTCACGATCAACCGAGCTGAGACGTGACATACTATTGTCAAAGAGCTCATTCCTCTTTTCACTGAAACGTAAGATCTCATCGATTAACTTATACATGAAAAGACGCGCCGTATCCACCTGACCCTTTCCTACAGTGGTGGTTTCAGGCGCATGAATAAAACACTTATCTGTGTTCCAGACACAACGACCCGAACACGAGGTCTCATTCATCTGCGTACAATCTACACGGCGAATGGAGCTCGCTTTCTTCACAGGCTCTGCAGACGAAATCCACGATAAAACCTTACCTGATTCTAAAATAATTTGAAGCGCTTTCCTCTTTTCCGCCAGAGAATCCTCAGATTCCAAAATCTGCTCGATCTTTTCACGAACCACCGCATGCTCGGGTGCCTCCGCCAACCAAGACGCAAAGGTGATACGAAAGTGCTCGTAAATATCCTGCAGATCCTTGATCGAGATATTTGACATCTCCTCATCCTCATCCGCATCCACCCCCTCAAAGATGATTTTCTTGCTGATTTCCAACTCGAGTTCATCCATCAGAACATATCGGGCTGGTATCAGAAGTTTCTCAAAGGCGTAGAAAACTCCATCCGAGCCATCCACAAACTGCGTCTTCTGCAGACCCTTCACACCATAACTCCGCAAAGGAACAAACTGCAGATTATTCAATAAGATGCCACAGATATAGCCTTCCAGACGCTTAGGAGACTTCGGTGTACTGGAATAATACCAGATCTCCTTCGGTGCAAAACTTCCATACAGTGTCGAGCTCAGAGGCTCAATATTTTCAATGTAGAACTCTAAAACGGTATCTATGGGCGCCGTGGCACAATCCTTCCAGTCCAGATAAATCTTCTTTGTAGCAAAAATAACCCCATCATCAACACAGGGCACAGGAATAAACAAATTCTCTTGTTCTGGATTCTCGAAGACCAGAGCTGCCAAATGATTATAAGGATCACGCAAGATACCATCAAATCCCAGACTCTTATTATTCATGAGCTTCGCCAACCTGGAGGCAGGAAGCATCCTCTGCGGATTGAGAATTTGACGAGAGGCATATGAAAACTTGCCTGTGCTATAACATCCATCCATGCTGCCAAACTCAGCCACACGCCGCTTCACGATCTCAGGCCAGATAGATCCCTCCTCTGCACGTTGAAACAGAAAGGTCGCGGGCTCAACCGTCGAGCGATTATCAACATAAAAAAGCGGCTCCCAGATACCTGAATGATGCCAGAGAAGAAAGGCGATATCATTATTCCCCTGCTGGGCGGCATTGAAACTATAGGCGGGACAATGCACCTTGAGTTTCCCATCCTCCGTGAGCTTCAACACAATAAAGGTAATGCCAGGCACGGACGACCCCTTGGCAGGACGAAGAAGAGTATTGGGAAGCGCGAGAAGTTGGGCGAACTGGCGATATTCTTTCACGGTATCCTCACGGAAAAGCCAGTCATGGAAATTAGAAAAAGAGCAGAGGAAACGCTGACGCGCCTTGGAAAATCCTGGGATCTGCAAGGCCTCCTCCCAGTTATTCGTATCCGCCCCTTCCAGAAAACGCGAGCACTCCGCCTCCGTGGGAAACCGCTGATTCACATCATAAAACTCGATGAGAAAATTGCCGTAATTCAACTGCAGAAAGATATTGGGACGATGTTGTAAGGTCTGCCAGATCAGATTCTTCATGGCCTCCGCCCCTTCCACATTGTAGAAGGGAGCAATGGCCGCCATAAAACTATCCGCCTTGAACCGCGAGCGATTCTCCACACCAATGCGAAGAAAGCCCCGTGCACCTGGCTTCAATTTGTGAATCTCGCCTTTCGGATTAATCAAGTCGGATGAGCTTTGCTCGAAGAATCCATCCAGAAGAGCTGGTAGAAGACCAATCTGCGCTCCCTCGTCTGCATCAATCTCCAGAGGGAGCTTCTCAGCACCCACAATAAACTTCGTCACCACGCGTTTCACCGACGTCATATACAATTGCTTGGTTATCATGGGTCTGAGTTCCTGAGCGAGACCGACCGCTGCCACCTCATCCTCATCCTCATCCTCGATCGGCGTGAGTCCCTTCCCAGGCATTAGATCGATCCGCATATCCTTGAGCTTGTCATAGTATTTATCTGTCACATAGATGGTCTCAGGTTTTAAGAAACAGCAGGGCAAATAGAAGCCCTCAGGATGCGGAGCCTTCGCTAAGAAGCCCACATAGGTGTGGAACTTCGGTGCATCCTTGGGTGTATTGGGCGCGGCCAGACGAATAAGAACCGTCTCATTGAATCCTGGCTTGCGACGATTCTTCACAGGTAGACCCTCACAGAAGGGACAGGTATTGGGTGCCTTGTTCGCCTTGAATTCCGTGGGACGACGGAGCTTGGTTCCCTTAAAATCCTCTTCGATAATAATGAGATTGTCACGCGTGCAGAAATACTTCGAGCAGACATAATAGTTGTCATTGAATTTCTCCGCACTGGTGCCATACCGCATAAAATAGAAGGTCTCGGCATTACCCTTGAGATTCTTGGCTGTATCCTTCGCCTCCTTGGGATACACAATGAAGTTGATCCGCAAACTATCAATATCATCCTTATAAATGACATCGCGCATTTCCTCGTACTGAGCGCGCGTAATCACGGAAGGTTGACGAGTGACATTGGCCGCACAGGCTGCCACATATTTCTTCGAACTGGGGTGCAACTTCTCGTAATCAAAGAGACGACGATCTGCCTCCTTGAGCTTTGCTAAGAAGAAATCCGCCAAACCCTCATCCGCCGTCGTGGAAACACTGGCGGTTTCAGCAATCGGGACACGAGCCAGTTCCACCTTGGGTGCCACGGAGTTGCGCGCCACTAACTCCGTGATCTTGGGTGATTCGACCTCATCCTCATCCGCCGCGGCAAACTGCGCGAAGACAGGATCCAACTCCACAGGCGGCGCATCCTCCTCATCCTCCAGAATCTCCAACTCCTCAGGCTCCGCTTCCTGAACGGCCGCCTTGAGCTTCGAACTGATACCCAACTGAATATCCGAGGCTGAAAAGAGAACTGAAATAAGAGTGAGGATGCGCTGTAAATTCTTATTTCCATCCACATTCGTCAAATGGAAAGTATAGAAGGGATGCTGGGAAAAGATCGCCACATCAATGCCTGTCTGGTTCATTTCCAGAAACTCCTTCGTATCTCCTGCCGCCAGCTGATACTCGCCCTTGGTCTTGAACCAACGGGCCACATAGGTACGTGCCTCCTCCGTATCCAGCTGGAACTCATCTTCCAACATATCCACTAATTGCGTGACAAGAGCCTCTCCCTGGATAAGTTTTCTATTGCTAATAAGCGTGAGAAAGGTGAAAATCCGCGACTCTGTGGCGTAGTTATCTACACACTTATAGCGTAGCATCAGAAGAGGTGTCTCACCTGGTAAAGGCGCGATTTCTGTGAAAAAGGGAGCAAAGATAGGCAGACGTTTCTTCATCCGCTCACGATTGAAAATTTCCGCCTTAGGCGGTAAGTGGAGCCCATAAATAAAGCTGGAATTCACGAGACGGACAGGCTGATTTGCGAAGGGCAGATCGCGCAACATAGCCTTGAAATTCGCCGTGAAGGACTGCGTTTCCAGATCTGTATTCACATCTAATTTCCGTACATTCCGCTGAGGCGCAATGACTGCATCTGCAGATCCTCTCTCATAGAGACGAAGAGTCATGTAGAGAGGTGGCTGTTGGGCGATCGCGGGCCGCAAGACACCCTTTGCTAAGATAAAGTCATGTTCGGGTGTGGGATTGCGTTCCTTAGTCCACTGCTTGAGAAGTTTCGGATCCGCAATATCAGGCAACTGGTCCTTGAGTAAATGAAACTTCGTGACGGCTGTACCCTTCTGTGGTAGAAGACGCATATAGACCAGATTCTTCGTGACGGGCACGGTATAGAATAGATTTTCAATGTAATTCGACTCACTGGCCTCATTGAGCCATTGCAACTGCAGATATCGCACACCTCCACAGGTGAGAGGTAACAGAGTATCCAGAAGTTGCTCGATTCTGCGGATAATTTCCTGCTTCCCATCGAATTGTTTCACGCGTTTTTCCAGATTGCTTTGTGAGACCGTATCACGGCCATAACTTAGAAAAGGAAAATAGGGATAGAGGTTTCCATACCAGATCCGCTCTGACATCTCTGCATACTGGCCTTTGACGGCCTCATAGGTGAAAAGATACAACTCCTGGGGCTTGGGATTGAGACGTGCCAGATAGTTTTCATACTGAATCCGCTGACGACTGCTAAACGATAAGATCCGACGTTCTCCTGCGGCGTCCACGAAGATAGGGGCTTGCTTGGAAACAGCGCGCGGTATCATCGGCGAGACCAGAGCGATTTCATGTGTATCTCCAGGCTTCGTCCACAGATAATCGATGGGAAAATAGTTCCCTAAACGCTTGCATGCCAGGCACTGCATCTCAGGCGGTGAACCCGTGCGCTTGTAAATTGCCAGCTTAAGATCACTGATCGTTGCAAAAGGTGATAGCTTCTCAAGATTGAGAACCTCAGCTGAGACTTGTTGGATACGGATGGACCCTGCCTCTGTATAAAAGGACCCCAGATTCCGTGGTTCTTTTATAGATTTTATTAAGCTATCTACCGGAAGTTCCTCCATCCTCTACTTTGTCAGATCAATTTAGTCTACCGATAGATACGTCAGCACCATCCTTTTCTGCATCGTAGGAAGGAGCATCCGTGATCTTCATACCACAATAGGCCACAGGATGCGCCTTAAAGTCCTGGTGCGTGTAAATCCCAATCGCCTCGGATTCGCGAAGCAACCACCCAAAATTATTCCAAAAGTCTGGGCCGTGCCCGATGGTCTCCGTTATCATGTGCGCCATCTCATGGATAGCCACGAAGGTCATGACATTACTATCAACAAGAGGTTCGGCTTTTTGATCCTTTTGTCGCAAACAGAAGTGCACGGACTCACCCTTATTCACGCTATAACTGGTATGATCGGAGTCAGGTTGCGACTCATATAAACGTGTCGGCTCGGCAGTAAAGTTCGTCTTGAGACGTTTCACTTGAGCCTTGTCAGGATAGCGGCTCTCCACGTGAATTTTGAGCTTATTCATACGAAGACGGATCTCGGCCATGAGATCGGCCGCACGTTGCTTGTCAGGCATATCACGAACCTTATAGAGCTTTCCATCGATACCACTACGCACATCGACGAGACCTGCACCTGAGACACCCAGGACATATCGTACAGACTCCATGGCCTGTGAAACGGCACTTGCATAATCCGTCATGTCTGTCTACAGCTTGTATACATATCTGAGGAACCGGACGTAATAGTGGAATATTCAATATTCACGTATTAGTCGATTTAATTAACCTCAAAGCTGCGGCGATTCACGTCAGGCTCAATGGTGCTGTTGTTGAAAACAGAGACGGGGACCTGGGGATTCGACGGCTCAGAGCGGAGCTGGTAGTTGGCGTTACGCATGGACTGACCCACCGTATTCACGCCAATGAGGGCACCCGCGGACAGGAAGTTCTTGCCCTTGAGAGAGCCCGTACCCATGGGATTCTGCTGGGCCCAGGTCGAGTTCGCGTCCTTCGGGAGCAGCTCGCTCGGCGTGAGCTGGTCGCGGGGGTAGCAGCCCGCCGCGCCCTCCGCATCACCGAACTGGGCGGGGCCCGCAGGCTCAGACGACGACACATCACCACCCTCGTTGTGGGGATTCGAGCGGACCTCCTGCTTACGCTGAGGACCAGGGGCGCTGTGCTGACCCGCAGACGCAGAATAGTTCGAGGCAGCCGACATCGTGGACTGGAAGCCCTCCGTGCGGAAGAGCTTAGGCTGGAGTAAGGCCAAGGTCAAGACAACTAAGCCTACAAGCGCAATCGCGCCAACAGACTGAAGCGTGTAAGAAGAAGCCATTGTGTTCCTGTATTAGTGATAGCCTATATTTTTTGCAAAAAGTTCCAGGAATCTCAGCGTGGCTTTTATGAAGACTCGCTTGCCTCGTCCTCGGAGAGATCGGAAACATCCTCCGCAGGAACATCCCCATATTTGCGGTAATAGTTATCCATGACCCGCTCAGACTTCAACTTCGCCAAGGCCAAGCGCAAACGAGCCTCCTGGACCATCCGACGATCTCGCTCCTGCTCCTCCAAATCAAGAGCCGTATTTTTCGTTGTAAAGGGAATATCATAGACCGCCTCCAACTCATCCGAAGAATGAAGCGTGACCTGGCGAATTTCATTCGGAGACTCGGGGCGTGGGGTCGGAGCCTCGGAAAAGGCTATGAATCGGGAGCTTATTTGCGGATTGGCAGGCAAAAACTCCGTGACCCCCCAACACAGCTGAAAGCCCGTCGAATGAATCTCCAGCACACTCGGCTGCCAACTTGCCGTGCACCACTGACTCTCCGTCGGTAAGTCCATACCCACAGACCAGACGTGAGATAGCTTCTTCAGCACGGAAGACTCCTTTAAACGTGAGGAGAACCACTTAGATTCGGCATCTTTCTTGCAAAAGGCGGGTATAAACTCCTGCAGAAAGCCTGCGAACTCGGATGAGTCCTGTGCGGCCTCTGGAACTATCGGCTGGCCGGATATATCTAAATAAAATGGCTCGCTCTTTATAGTAACACGGATCGACAGACGAATACGATACAGATTCTTCATCGAATCCCACTGGGGAGTTGAGAACTCCATGCTGCGTAGAATATAGGGAAACGCTTTAGGCCTACTCAATATGGGAAAGCGTGAGGACTTTGTGACAAAACTCTTTTTATACATCAATCGCGAAGAAACACGTCAGCAATTTCAAAACTTTGTCATCGATCCGCTGCTGAATCACGTACTGGAGAGAGTCTTTCCTTATATTCTCTTAACTTGCGTCTTATTTTTAGTACTCATCGTGGTTGTGATGTTGACACTGGGTATAGTTATTTTTCAACTACGGAAAGGCATCGTCTATGCGCCCATTTCCGCAACAGGAAAGATGTAGCCACATAAGAAATGTCAGAGCCAACGCTCAATACACAGGTCTTAGGTGATCTTATACGTCACTGGGTTCATTATGACAACCTCGCCACCAGCCTCAATAAGCAAACCACCAATGTCCGCAAACTGCGAGACACCTATGAGACCCGCATTCTGGGCTTATTAGAGGAATCGAATATGGAAAATGCCGTCATTCAGATCCATGGAGGAAAGTTATCGATTGCAGAAGAACGCCATCCCGCACCCCTGAGCCTCACCCGACTGCAGGAACTGCTTCATAGTTACTATGCCACGAAAAAGCCTGGCTCTGTGGATGAAACAGGCGAAATATTGAAGCATTTAAAAGCTCAACGTCAAGTAGACATAACGAAACGCCTGAAAAAGCAGGCAAATTTGACAGTGCAACCTCCTCTGCTTTCGTAAGATGAATTTTAGTCAGGCGGATGCCATGACCTCACGTCATTGGCGTCATTGGCAGAATCAGGCTATCGAAGTGGGGCCCTCACACTTTGGTTTCGCTGCGCCATCTGAAAAAAGAAAGCATATCATTCGCGCCTTTGCCGAGGATGAACTTATTCCCTTGATGCACGCGAATGGATATAATGTGGGATGCTCGAATTTCCGTTTGGCCGAATGCGTGGCCCGCCTCTTATATATGCGAGGGCAGATGAATCACCAATATATAAATGATTCATATGAAGAAGAAGATATCAATCATTATTATCACGTGATTGATACGGCCCAGTGGATGTCTATCTGGCATCGATGGTCCTGGTGGGAGGATCTGGGTACGGAAGATAGATCGTACATTGAAGATATACGCTTTTGCGTGTGGACTCTGGTTGATCTGGAGAACTCACACCAGACGAAGTTGCTCGATGAATTACTCGACGTCAATGAGGACGACGATAATACAAATAATCGGCGCGACCCGTATCTTATTGATTTGGCAAACGGATACTTCAATTCTTTCTAGTGCGATTGGCCTTGTTGTTGTTCTTGTGAATATAAGGACACATTTTTGAGTTATGCGCCCAGCATTTTTCACCCTGGCATTCCCATTTACACAGCTTTGCAATACGCTTCAAGGTTCCCTTACGATTATTGAAGTGCTTTGCCCGTTTCTTCTCCATATTTGCCCGCTTCCGCATAGCAAGATTGAGATTCGCCTTTTCTTTTTGCAAACGCTCACGCTCCGTGGAATTCAGTTTCTGATTCATGAGACGCTCATACAGGTACGAATAATTGCCCCAGCGCATCCGACCTGACATCAGCGCCTCATCTAATTCTTGGAGCTCGAAATCCGTCATTCTGCTAGATGTCAGGAGATTTATTCGCTGGACCACTTCCCTGTGTTAAAGGGTAAGACACCTACCGTATCAATATCCTTCAAGAAGGCCTGTGTCTTCTGATCGATCTTCAGTGCCGCCACCGTCTGGGGAATGTGTCCCTTCTTCATGAGCTCCGCCTCATCGTGGGCGGACTGGCTCGGCTTGGATCCGTAGCAATTCACGCCGAACTTCAGCTCAGGATTATCAAAGTATCCGCCGTTAAGACCAGGCTTTCCACAGGCTCCGTGCTCCTCCTCAGGACCCTTCTGGATCTCATCCCAGGTCGACTTTTGCGTAGGATAGATCGCCATCTGACCCTTCACCCATCCGTAATTGCACCAATCCGCACCACGCTCATAAGCCTGCTTCACCTGATCGTAGGTCGCCAACTCTGCACCCAGAGCCTTGCAAAGAGGCTCCGCATCGTAATACGAAAAGTCATTCTTACTGACATTGAAAACCTCAGGTGCGCTTGAGAGAGGCAGAACCTTCTCCAGAATGGACTTCGCCTCATGGGTCTGTTTTACGGGAGCCGCAGTGGTGGGAACGTCAGCCTCGGAGACAACCACAACAGGAGGCTTGGAGTCGACACCCATGGAACCACGAACCGCATTGAGGAGATTATCGTATCCCGCACGAATTTCCTTGGCGAAGAAGACAAAGACAATCGTAAAACCAATCACCAGACTCAGAAAAACCGCCACGGGAATCGCCCAAAAAGGCGTCTCTACTGTCGTATTCTTCACAGTGGGCGTCACATTCTTCGCAAAATTCTTGAACCCATTATTCACGGACTTGAACCCATTATTCACGGACTTGAACCCATTATTCATTGTCTGAACGCTATTCTGGAAACCCTGCGAAACGTTATTTCCAAGACGCATCAAGCTGCTGTTGATCGGTTCCGTGGGCGCATTTGAGAAAAAGTTTGTAGGAGCCTTTGCCACCGGTGCGACGTTCATCTCTAGTTTGTATTACTTAATTTTACCTACAGGGATCCGCAGAAAAGATAAGATAGGATGTCACCCATTTTATCTATTTGTTATCTACCCTCGCTCAAACACCATCCTCAGGCGCCGTGCGGTTGCCACCGCGCTGGTTAATATAGTCACGCTGGGAGGGAGTCGTGCAGACGCAGCCACCTCCGCAGCTGAAGCTTGAGCCACAGCACTCGGGCTTGCACTGGTTATTCTTGAAAATAAAGAGGTCATCAGCACCCGGATTGAAGGCAGGGCCACGCAGAGGCTCATTAGGGCTCGTGTAGCGCCAGCGAGAGCTATTGCCCGTAGAGAGCTTCACTCCATCAAAGGCACCCATGGGCTGGTACAGATCACGAGCACCCCCAGCCTCCGCCATCTGAAAGCCCTCACGACGACCCATCGGCATGCGTCCAACCTTGTCCTTAGATAACATGTTGCCACTCGCATCCGCGCGAGGAACATTGCCGCTCGCATCGAGGAAGCCCTCCGCACTTAACATACCAAAAGGCGTCACGTACATCATGAAGAGATTGGCCGCAACCAGCAGAAGAAGTCCAGTTATTAACACTGCAGTCCGCATATTTCTTCTCATACAAAAGGTTTTTTACTCCGACTTCTTAAAGTAGTGGCTCCGAACCCAATCACGATCCGCTGCGAAGATCTTGCTCGCCTCGGGCGCCACACGCACACCCAACTTCGCCACAGCATCCAGCTTGTGATAGATATTCAGCGCACCCAACTCCTCCACTGCCTTCTTCAAGGCCGCATGACGGCTCTCCACCCCTGAAAAGGAGCTGTAGCCAAAGCGCGTGAGCTCACCCTTCTTTAAGGGCCCAATACGCTTGATAGTCTCCTTGCGCGTGGGAATGCAGGCTGACTCTACAGCCTGTGAAGAAGCCGTAGGAAAGACCGTATACATCTTGCCGGACTTTCTCTTCACCACATAACCCGCCTTACGCGTGGCAGTGGAAAACCGACGCGTATAAGCCTCACGACGTGTGTATCCAGGAGGGCACTTCTTCGCCTCCGCAACACAACGAGCAGGCACATACTTGCCCTTCACACTGGAATACGCAGCACGCTTGTGATAGCCCGCAGGACATGCCTCCCCTGTCTCATACGGTAAAGACTTTTCGAACTTATGTTCGAACTTATGAACCATCTCTACTCCTTATTTGATAAAAATTCCACACCCTCCATCGTATTCTTGCTCGATAGACTATTGATGCGTTCTGCATCCATCGTTAAAGGAAACATAATGAGGTCACGATTCGCATAATAAAACATCTCTGAAAGCACATAATGAGGGGTATCCTCAGGTATAAGATCCTTGAAAACAAGACGAATATTCACGTCCTCAATCTCATTCACGCTCTTAAGCCCCTTTAAGACAGGAAAGAGGATCTGGAAGAGCTGTTCGAGATTCGATATATAGGCATTCAAATCCTCCGTTTTCTGTGATTCCAGAGCATCCGTGAAGGCCTGCTTGAGCGTCTTGAGTTGCAGACGAAATTGATAGACCTGCTCCGATTGCGCCTCCATCTCTGCTGTAAATGCGTTTTTTATAGTCAGAAAACCTTCCGCGTCCTCACAAGTATGGATCTCAGTGGAATCCGACAGGCGGCACGGGAGGCGGAACAACGCGAAACCGCCTTTCCTGCCAAGGAACGCGCTATCTATGTAAGAGCCATGGTCTCACGCTGTGAGTCCTATAAGGAACGTGGACTGGATGCCGAGCAAATCAAGGAGCGTCTGCCTGAATTTGCTCGCGATTATCCTCATCTATTTGAGACAGTCCTGAGCTCTGAGCCCTGGTCTCGTCAGAGTCTGCATACAATGTTGGCTCTGCTTGACCGGATGGGAGAGGGCGAGATGTCTCAACATCAAGCGAGCGTGATCGTAGGACAGCGACTCGTTCAGACATTTGTGAAACCACAGCTTGAACGGCAATAGGGTTCGGCTGCTTTTGTAAGAACGGCATACTATGGTAAGAACACCACTCACTTGCCGTGAAAAAATGTGACTCCGAAAAGGCCCGAGACCACGACTGCGGATTATTAATATAATGCTTGGCCTTTTGTAAGGACTCCTTCTGTAAATCGACAATAGCCGCCGTTGTTCGCGCAAAATAGGCCTGCTCCGCTGCTGGTATTTCCGCCACGGGATATCGATTAGAGGCCACCTCTGTCTCAATAGACGCCAACATGGATAGAACATCTTTGTTGACACCGCGATAATCGCGACATAAGAGATACCGCTCTGAATTACACGGTCTGCTGGTGGCCGGCTTATACAAGGACCACTCACGGAAACAAGAACCCACCAGAGAACATAAGATCTGCGTATGAGCGGACTGAATATCAAAAATCTTCACAATCAAGGCACCGCCTGGAAGCAGAACCTGCAAGCCAATGAGAACCGAGCAGACTAAGAGATGATAGACCTTCTTTTCTTGTAAGGAATAGTCGAGAGAAAAGTCAAAGCCACCATCCGCCGTGAAAAAATGCACGCCGCGCCCACACTTCCGCACAAATTCATCCTGATTGCACTTATGATAGATATCACCCGTGTTGTCCGGTCCATATTCGAGAATGACCTCCTTGTGCTTCTGTAAAAAGGTCATGGCTCGCCGCCAACCAGGGGTATGACTATCCGTGGGACGAAGTGTCATCGCATGTGCGCTCACAACCTGCTTTCCCTGACGCTGGGTCTTCTCCGCCAAATGCAAGAAGGCCTCAATGAATCCGCCTGGACCCTCCGCCACATGCGCGCTCCGCAGTTTCTGCAAAGACTTGGGAAGACGATCAAAGAAATTCAGTACAGTGAGGATCTCAATCATCTTGTAAAAGGATCGACTGAGAGGCTTGAGAATGCAGAGACTGGGGTGAAAATGAAGATCATCCTGTGTATAAATAACCTCATAGGGATTCGCCATCTTTTTTGCCAACTCCCAAACATGAAATTTCTCATACACTGAAATCTGCTCCTTCGCCTCGTGCAAAAAAGAATCTGTTGAACCCTCATCCCAAGAACAAAAGCGTAACACAAACGGAGGGCGCGCCTGTATAGGAAAACCGGGTAAAAAATCCACAGTTTTCCAACACCACGGAGGCTTCGCTGTTGCCCGTGAGTCCATACATGGACTACTTCATACCTATTTAACCCAGTGTCGTCATCTCCACATCTGGCTCATCAACCAGAACCGCAGAGGTTGGCATCGTGAGGCTCATACGTAGACGCGTGTCCGAACAAATATCCCCACTGCTCTCATACAAGGCCGCCTCGATCTGCTCTTCCGTAGGACCCGCCTCAGGCTCTTCATACGACGGCACATCCGATAGATTCTCCTGCAAACGCAAGAGAGCCACCTCGTCCAAGAGAATCTGACTGAAGGCCGTGCCTCCACGAATCACCTGGCCCGTCATGATGTTCGCTGAGACACCCGTCACTGGATCCGTCTCACCAAAGACAGCCGCACGCAAGAGAATCTTCTCCGTCTCCTCGAAACTCGCCTTCGCCAGCGGTCCAATATCATTCTTGTTGATACCATACCGATCGGCAGAGATGAGACGACCATTGCGCGTCATCACATCGCAGAGCAGACCCAAATGTCTGTAGTTCACGCCCGCCTCCTCGAACAGCGTGGAAATCTCATTGAGTAAGACCGCCCGCGTCGCCTCCACACCCAGATTCTCCAGAATATCGTGCACGTGCGAGGAGACCAGACGACGACCATCCACCAGCGGATGCGACATCACCGCCTGGAAATTGCTGCCATCCGTATCCAGCACATACTGCGAAACCTGCTTGTAGGTGCCCTCCTGCAACTCCACATAATCCTTGTCCTGACGAAAGCTCACTGACTTGATACCAGGCACACCACGAATAACAATGCCATTGAGAAGACGATTCACGAACTTCTTCAGATTCGCCAGATCGTCAATACCCGACTTTGCGAGAGCCGGCAAGCGAATACGCATGATGAGACGAGGGGAATTGAAATCGCTGTAGATCATGCGAAGCTCATCGCCGAAACGCTGGCGCAGGACAAAGGAAATATCCTCCATACTGATATTCTTGCCAAAGAGACGCTCACGATCCAGCTCAATACGCAACATCCACTTCGACCAAATCTCCTCTTCCTGCTCCTCCGTCATGGTTGAGCTCTCGAACTGCCTGTAGAAGGCGATGAGATCACGATCCTCCTCAAAGACAGACTGCGAATCCTTGGGGTCGTAATAAATGGCTGCGCGCGTCGTCACATCACGAAGAAGAGTGAGCTCCAGATCCTGCGCGGCCTCACGTGCCTTCTCCTTGTCCTCGCGATACTCCTTCTTCAGATAGATCGTTAGAGAAATCGCCTTGGGAGAGCGCGTCACCTTCAGCAACTCCTTCAGTCGAGGCACACCACGCGTCACATTCGACTTGGCCGCCACACCCGCCAAGTGGAAAGTATTGAGGGTCATCTGTGTCGATGGCTCACCAATACTCTGCGCGGCGATAATCCCCACCTGCTCTCCAGGTTGCGACCATGCCTGCCAGTTCCGAATGATAATGAGCTCACACAGCGTATCAAAGGCCGCCCGCGTGTAACGCTCCTTAAGAATAAGCTTGTGAGGAGCGAGCCAGAAACGAAGCATGGCCCCCCAGAGCGCATTGAAGGGCTGCGTCCGCTTCAAAACCTTCTCAATACCCTCAATCACGTAACTCGGTGTGAGATCCACAGGCGACAAGCCCGCGGCCAGCTGGAACTTCACGGAAATATTCAGAAGCAGACGATCCAGATTTACCGAAGCAAAGGTCGAGCCATCCTGCTTTCCACGATAGACCTTCTCCACCAGCATCGTGCGATCCGCAAGAACCTGCGAGGCAAAGGCCTGCAAGAGCGTAACTTCCTCAGGCGTGATCGCCTCCGCACCCTTCATGCTGTACTGCGTGAGAATGTCCTGCTCTGAAAGCTTTGCCAGACCGAGACTCTGCGTCTCAATCTTCGTGCTGTTGCACCCATCCTCACCATAGTGAAACTGCAAAACATTCTTGCGCGCATCACGCACCGTGCCGTCAAACTCAATCGTGAGATCCTCCATGGCCTTCACGAGCTGACGCTGGATATATCCTGTATCGGCCGTATCACGTACATGCAGTCCATTCGCCAGGCCGAAGTTGAATGTGCTGGGAACCGTGAGATCATACACCTTTGGATGAGCCGTTGCATCCATAACCTCAATCTCCGTAATCTCATCGAGCACTACATCCTTCTGTGAAGCAAAGTTGCAGTGTGATTCAGAGGCCACAAGGCTCGCGAGCTTGAGCGCCTTGTCCTCATCGATCAAATCAACCGCCGCCACAAAAGCAGAGGCCCACTGAGCGCGAATTGACAGGCGATGCGTCGGTAGAATCGTCTCCGTACCCAGATTATTCGAAGCCGCCTGCGTATGAGAGACCTTCGCGAAGATGCCAAGACGCGTGCAGACCATACTCATCCCATCAATGAGCTCAGCCGAGCAAGACAAGGCCTCGATGGAGTTCTGGCTCACCGTCCCATCTCCAGAGATGTAGCCATTCAGTAGACCTGTAAGGAAGTCCTCAGGCGCTGTGAAGACCTCCGCAGGAACACGCGTATTCGCTGCACCATCACCCACAAATCGCGTGAGGAAGTGCGCCAGTACTGTAGAGAATCCACGAATAGAGGATGTGACACCACCGATGTCATTGAGCTTCACATCCTCGTGCGAGGAAATCCTGTGATCCTCGAACCAATCAGCCACAAACTCGCGAATGGACTCCTTGTTGTTCGTGATCTGAACGTAGCCACTCTTCACATCGACCTTGCCCGCCGCTAAGAACAGACCCAAGAAGATACCATTGTTCTTGTTAAGCTCGAAGCTCTCAGGAATGAGAGTATGCTCGCGATTCGTCGTGAAAGGATAAACGTAGCCCGTCTGAATATTCTTCTTATTCGAGCGCTGCAGACGCGCCTTGCTGTCGCAGGGAAGAGTGAACTGCGTTCCATTACATTCCTCCCACCATCCAGGAGGACCCTCCATGTCTACCCGCATCATGGAAACTGCCTTGACAAACTCTGTACCATAGAGATATTCCGTCTTTGGAAGATAGTCACACAGATTCACCTTTGTCATGAGAACAGGCGGAGCAGCTAGACGAGCGGTCACAGGAACACAATCGCCGATCTTCACCTCAGGGAGTGACTTCTTCTCAAACTGCGTTCCAGACCAGACCAGCAGGGACTGTGCCTCTGTAACGGTGACTGTCTTTCCTGCCAGCGTAGTCACCTTGTATAGACGCTCACCTGGATCGTGACGGGTCACAGCCACCAAGGGAGACCAGGAAACAGTGCCATCTGACGCAGCAGTAGGAATCAAGGCAGGGCTCGCAAGCTGAAGAAGCTCCATCGAGCGCTCAGTAAAGTGCTCGACCTCCTGTGAACGTGCTGCCAGATGAGAATCGATCCACTTCCCAATGGCTACACACTTTGTTACACCCGCCTCAATGAGAACAATCTTCGTGTCACCCGTCACTGACTTTACTGCCGTATCAATGAGACCCTCACGACCTGACATAGCGTGGAAGAAGAACTCCTGGGGAGTGAGACCCTGAATGAAGCTGCTCTCCACAAAGCCACGCGCCTCCGCACCATCATCATACTTCTTGTAGTGCGGCAGAGTACGATCCGTGAAACCATAGGGAATACGACGACCCTCAGGTGCCTGCTGACCCACACAGGCCATCATCTGCGCGATATTGATCGTGGAACCCTTGGAACCCGCACGAACCATCGCAATGAGACGATTCTCCTCCGCCAGCGAGCCCAGACCAATCTTGCCTGAGAGCTCCGTGGCCTTATTGAGCTCCGTGTAGACCTTGTCCTCGAACTCCTGCTGATTCGTCTTGCCTGTGTTGTTGTCAAAGAGATCCAAGTGAACCTGCAGAAGAATGTTCTCAATCTCAGCCTTCCGCGCCTTAATCACCTTATCCATCTCCTTGCGCGTGTTCTCATCCGCCACCAGATCACTGATCCCCACCGAAAATCCATTGTAGACCAGAAACTGCTCGAGAGTGCTCTGCATCGTATCAATGAAGTTTACCGTGGCCGTCGAGCCATAGTCCTTGAAGATCGTGTGAACGATGCCCTTCGAGGGCTTGCTGAAGATGTCCTTGTCAATGATGCCCTGCGTGATCTGGCCCTCCTTAATCACCACGTAGTTATCACGCTTCTCCTCAGGCGTCTTTGCATCCTTGAGGAAGCTGTTCCCCATCTCCAAATTAATAGGAGGCAGAAGCTGGCTCAAGACCTGCTGACCCGTGAACCGCTTTCCACGCGCAGGCTGAGGCAGAACACCCTCAAAGCGCTTGTTCCACATCATCATATTCATGAACTCACGACGGTTGAAGGAAATCTTGGGTCGTGTAATACGCCAAGAACCCACCAGCGTATCCTGCACGATGCCAATCACAGGCTTCGCGTGACGAGGCGTCACGATCTGATGAGGCACCGCGGCAATCTCCATGAGCTCCGTGCTCGCCTCCAGACTCTGCGGAATATGCGCGTTCATCTCATCACCGTCAAAATCCGCATTGTAAGGACTGGTGACTGAGACATTCAGACGGAAGGTGTTGAACGGAAGAACACGCACACGGTGACCCATCATCGACATGCGGTGCAGAGTAGGCTGGCGATTGAAAAGGATGATATCGCCGTTCATGAGATGACGGTTCACCGTATCACCATAATGAAGCACAATCTCCTTCGTATTCACGTGACGAAGAGAGATCATGCGACCATCCTGACGAATGAGCGTCTTCGCACCAGGGAACTTGTCCGCACCATTCTGAATGTACTTGTAAATCTGCTCGCGGTTGTAAGGGGTCACGCGCACAGGCACCGTGAGATTCATGGCAATCTTCAACGGCACACCAATCTCCGCAACCGACAGATTGGGATCAGGCGTGATGACCGAACGAGCGGAAAACTCCACACGCTTGCCCTGAATATTGTAGCGGATACGACCCTCCTTCGAACCCAGACGCTGCTGAATCGACTTCAGAGGACGACCCGAACGCTGGGCGCTGGGAGCCACACCAGGAATCTGATTGTCGACCAGAGTCGCGATGTGATACTGCAGAACATTCGTATACTCGTCAATGATGTTCTTCGCCGCATTGTTATTGATCTTATCCTGAAGAGTCTTGTTCGTATTGATAATATCAAAGAGCTTGTGCGTGAGATCATCCTCTGAGCGCTGATTGTTGTCCTGAATGACGGATGGGCGCACCTGCGGAGGCGGAATCGCGAGTACACTGCAAATCATCCAATCAGGACGGCACCAGAAACGGTTGAGGCCCATGAAGTCGACATCTTCATCAGTGAGACGACGGAAGAGACGAAGAACATACTCCACCTCGAGAATCTGGCTCTGCTTGGTACTTCCGTCGGGACTCGCTCCAGGACCCTCCATCTTGTCCCACTGAGCGGAAATACGGGCAATACCGTCACGAAGATAACGATCAGGCTGGCGAGCGCCACAGCCATCCTCGGTCTCCGCACCACAGCGACTTACATTGCTGCAAAGGCTCAGCACCTTGCGCCATCGTACCTCACCCTTGCTCTTCAAAACACCCTTATGCAGCTCCTTGTCAATCAGAAGCTTACTGCAACGCACACAGATACAGCTCAGAGTATTGAGAATTAGTGGAAAGAACTGAATATAATACACGGGGCGAGCGAGCGAATAATGGCCGAAATGACCCGGGCAGTGATGATTTGTCTGACCGCAACTGCGGCAGGTCTTTCCATTATCCAGGACGCCCATGCGCGGATCAAACAGACCACCAATGCGCGGTTCATTCCCATCATACGTTCCTGCATTCGTAATCTCCACCACCGAGCGTCGTTCAATCTCTTCGGGACTAAAGATCCCAAATTGAATGCCTACAATAGGCTCAATTTCTGAGTTGGGGCGAACAAGACCCGACGGCATCCCTCTTCTTTAGTGTGGAAGCTTTTCCACATGGTTTACTCAATTTTTCTGGTATTTATACCCCCGTTTCAAAAACGCCAATTCGCTTTTCAGAAGCATCACAAGTCCTATATGCGAACTTCTTTTCGACCTTTGAGAGGTCTAAATGCGAGGTGAGGCAATACACACTGCTTTCAATCATATAGATTTCCTTCGCATTTTCCAGTAGCTTCTTATAAAATAAGACGGGCTGGTTGACAACTGCCTCTGCCACTGCAAACCACCTGTGGTCGGCAGGGTAATGATTCACATTCACATCAAGAACAGGGCACTCAGGATTCCTTACAGTGGCTCGCGTCCAGAGATCCTGTGAACCCGTGCTGGATTGCTGATGGATCACGACATAGGTGGGTGAGATCTTCGTGACAGCCTCGTAGAGGGACTGCGTTTCAGGAAAATCGGGAATATGAAAATAGTCCTGGCGGATACTGCGCGAAAGACCAAAATCATCGTAGAAACTTAGAGGGAATTCATAAATGCGAGGTGCGTGCGTATGCATCCCACAACAGAAGACTGTCATTCCTTGTGCCTCCAGTTGCTTGCGGAACTCCGTAAAGGGATAGATATCATTATCATCTTTCACAGACATCAGCTTAATAGTCGGATCATCCAGATACATGAGCGCCACGTTCTTCAGATTTCGCTCTTTACACACCACAATCACCTCATCGAATGCCGTAGCCAGATACCGAACTGCTCCATTCATCCAAAACATATCGCCCAGACCCAAATGACCGTATACAAAGGCACGCTTCTTCACATAGCCCTTTTGCTCTCGCAGAGAGGAAGAGCAGGCTGTATTAATCTTGGCCTTCACACGAAATCGACGATCGTTTTCCTCCAGAATGAGCTTGGCAATCTCCGCCGCACGCTGAGGAGAGATATCCTTGCCGTGAAACTCATCCTGAATATCCCATAGACAGGTGTTAATCTCACGCAACAGGCGATAGAAATACGGGAACTGATTTACGTAGGCACCGAGTTGCTCGAAAAGAAGAGTATACTCCTTTTCAACATCCGTGCGACGCTCATCGGCGATTTTCGAAATCTTGATCTCCAAAATTGTGAGCTTATCCAGAGCCTCGCCTATACTGACTGGTAGAGTCACAACGCTCATCACACTTGTTCTAGGCAGGTGTAGCAGATTTAAACCCTACAAAAAATTGAGGCTGCACGCTGCGAACAGTCGTTCATAAAATGCCCGTTTATCGCTTTGATGTATGCCCCACGGTCGACGGTCACCGATACTATGCTGGAGAGATGAATCGCTCGACTGAGAATGCTGGATATGATCTGTTCGTCTGCAAGGAGTACAATGTCTGGAACATGCAGTATCCTGCGCTCCTCGATCTCGGCTGTTCCGCTCGGATGGTCCGGATCCACGAAGATGGGCGTGAGGAGGAAGTTCATTACTGGCTCTCGCCTCGCTCCAGCATCTTCAAGACAGGTCTTGTCATGGCAAACTCAATGGGAGTGATTGACAGGTCATATCGCGGAACCCTCAAGGCCCCCGTCTGGTGTATTGACAAGGTCTCCTTTCAGAACAACTTTGCCGAGCGCGGGTTTGAGGGTACTCGCCTCTTCCAGGTTCTGGCACCTGATATGGGTCACATCAACGAAGTTCGCATCGTGGATTATTTGCCGAACTCGACGCGGGGAGAGGGAGGGTTCGGCTCAACGGGGCGCTAAATTTGAGGCCATTGATATCTTTCCCACCCACAGAATGTCGCTCGAAATTGTCATTGGACCCATGTTTGCAGGAAAGTCCTCATATCTGCTGTCGACTGTGCGACGCTATCAAGCCATCGGCTATCCTGTTTTCTGTATTACCTCACATCTGGATACACGATATGCAGATGTGTCAGCTATTCATTCTCACGATCACCAACGAATCCCCGCGATGCCCGTGAGACAGCTCCGAGAGGTTGATTATTTACTCAGTTACATGGACGCCAAACTCCTCATTATTGAGGAGGCCCAGTTTTACCCCGATTTATTTGAATTTGTTCTGCATGCCGTGGAACGAGACGGAAAAGATGTAATTGTCTGTGGTCTCGATGGAGATGCAGATAGGCTGCCTATGGGTCAGATTCTAAATCTCATACCTGTGGCAGATAAGGTCACAAAGCTCGCAGCCTTGTGTCAGGACTGTGGAAATCTCACACCCGCCATCTTCACGTATCGTAAAGATGAGACAGCGCCATCCCAGATTGGTGGAGCCGAACAATATGAATCTCTGTGCCGCGCTCACTATATCCGCAAGCGCTTTGGCGACTCCCTTTGTATCTGAAAAGGATAGCTTATATATTGATAATCACCCGTATTCAGATCCCACCGCTGACCGTAATTCGAACTCCGCAAAACACGAATACGCACACGATCCGCATGATTCCGCATCATGTAATGCCAATATACTTCATAAGCGTCGAACCCGCCCTCTTTTTTTTGCAGCCGCGCATCGAGATAATGCTCCCAAAAGGAGACATCCAGAGTCGTTTCCACCTTATGCATGATTTCCATGAGATATTCCTTCGCCCACACCCCGTGGCAGACAGACCCCGAAGTAAGCGGCTTATAGGGAAGAAAGTTAGGATTCAGAAGAGTCATATCATTCAGTTGAACGAGTTCGCGCTTCATATCGAAAAGATACTTGTTGTTCTCAATAAATCGTACCCGCTTATACAAGATTGTATCTGCATCGATGACTAAGACAGTATCCGAACATCCAGAAATGAGTAAGGGGGCGTAGAATCGAATGAGCTCGCGAAGGTAGCGACCCGCTTCCGCTGCAGTAGATGTCTTTGCCTGCACGACATCGCGCGTAAAGGGAAAGAGTCCTTCTTCAAAGACCACACAGTTTGAAAGATGAAGCTTCTTCTCGGCAATCACAAAGATATATCGAAGATCAACAACATGCATTGCCAGCCCATCCACACAACGCTGCACGATGTCCTCGTCTTTCTCGCCACAGATAATAATCGCATCCATTTCTTGGGAACACCGACTATAAAATTGAAGTTGTCACGCGCCTGGAAAGAAGTACACCATGGAAATCGTCGGAGTTCTCATCCTGCAAAGTAAGGTTCGCCATGGATTCACTGTACGTGGTGTTCCTCTCTACATGTTCTATCCGTATATGGAAACATATTCTCCCATGCTCTGTAGCTATAAGGGCACAGAACGGAAAAATCTGTGCGCCTTGGCGGTGATCGAACATAAGGATAGCACAATACCCCGTGGCGGTATTCGTCGGATTCTGGGTGAGGCCGGTATCTGGGATATTGAGCGCCAGGCCTTGCTCTGGCAGTACGCCCCTCTCCGCTGGAAAGATCAGCTGGCCTGTATTGAACCTTCGCGATCAGATCGCTATCGTATCACGGCGCCCACGATAAATATAGATCCAGAGGGATGCCGTGATATTGATGATGTGTGGAGTCTGTGGTCTGAAGAAGATGGCATCTGGCATATAGCGATCACTATTGCTGACGTTGCCTCCTATGTAGCCCTGAATCCCTGGCTCCAAAAGGCAGAACAGATAGGACAAACTCTATATGATAATGGGCGAGCTGTGGCGCCCCTCTTTCCTCCCCATCTCAGTGAGGATCTCTTCTCGCTGAGACAAGGAAAAGAACGTTTCGGTGTCTCTCTCTTTGCGGTATGGGATGGAACGGCCTTGCGTGATTTCGTCTGGAAAAAGACCCTGGTTACAACAACTGCCTCATATTCATATGAGAATTGCGTAGAGGCTGATATGAGTGTTCTTTCTGCTGTTGCACGATATATCCTCCCAGAGGCAGGCGAGGATCCTCATAAATGGATTGAGGCGCTCATGATTCTCTATAACACAGAGGCAGCGAAGGTTCTTTTACAGGCAGGATCTGGCCTTCTTCGTACACATTCGCAACCTGAGGCAGAGGCTCTGGAACGATTCACACGGCTTGGCCTGCCTGCCAAGGAGCTCGCCTATCCTGCCGCACAGTATACTGCTATTGAGCCCGATCGCACAGAGTATTTGCACTGGGGACTCGCACGCTCTGCTTATTCTCACGCCTCCTCACCTATTCGTCGGTTTGCGGATGTTCTCAATCAGATCCGTATCCTCGCAGTCATCGAGGGAAAGGCAGTGGCAGACAAAGATCTGTCCGCTCAGGCCATGAGCTTAGCTGCTCTGGAGAAGAATGCCAAGCGCTATGAGCGTGACCGCGTCTTCGTCGATGCCTTCTTTGGAAACGAGACACATACTGTGGAAGGTGTCTTTGTGGAAACCACAGAGACACATTCGACCTGGTATCTTCCCATCTGGAAAAAATTTGTGAGAGCGAAGCCCTTTCAGGAAGACCCTGGTACACGCGTCACACTGGCCTACTTCGCCTTTCTCGGTGAGCGGTCGTGGAAGAAGAGAATGGTCTTTGAATTACAGGCGCAGGTATAGGCTCTCAGGAACGATGAGATCGCGAACCAGTCGTGTCTGGAGACCCTGAAGTGTGTGAAGAAGCTCCACATTTTTTGTATAGGTCGCCAGACTCTGCATCTCTTCCACAATATTCGCCACCTTTAAGACACTGCGAATGAAGTTGCCCTCGTAAATATCATAATTCACACAAATCTGGCCTGCACTCGTTTCGCCCTTAATCCACAGCCAGAGGGGCTCAATCCAAAAGGAGGCCAGACCCCAATAGCCCTTGGGAGAGACAACACCAAACTTTGTCTCTGCAGCCAGAAAGACAGATACATAATCATCCATGGTGTAAAGAATCTTCTTAACAATCTCAGGTACGGAGAGAGAAGCGAGGCTGGGCGCGCCGTCCTCCTTCTCCTCCAGAAAGGCGGCGAGAATACAGACAATTTCCTCTTCCGTGAGACTGTTGAAAAGGCCCTCCTTGTAGGCGTAACTAAGAAGAAGAGGATGGCCCTCATTCACTTCCGAGGCGAGGACACCCAGCTCTGTCAAAGCCAGATTTTCCATGAAGCCGCACTCACGTAAGACTCCGAAGAGCGGGTCCATGGTTAAAGTAAACGCATCGGCCTCCTGCAAAGTTCGCATCTCACGATCGAGCTCGAGCTGCAACTCCCGCTTCTTCGTCCAACGACTCTCTACCTGAACCCAGCGCGGCCCCTCATGCTCCTCCTTCCAGCGCTCCATCTTCCGCTGGGCGTCCTTGCGAGCCTTATTCGTCTTCTCACGAATCGCACGCTCCAGCTCCTCCTTTTCTACCAGAGCCGCGGTATCCGCCTCGGAAACACACAGAGCTGTGAGCTCAGCCTGCAGACGAATCACGGTTGCCTTCATACCCTCGACGGTGCGACAATTCTGGGCGGCCCAATAACTCTGATTCATGAGATCAATCCAGCTTGTATTCTCACTCTGGATTGTCTTAATGAGAAAGTCATAATGAAAGGACATTCGACTCTGAAAGGTCGCCTTGGATCCTGTTAGCATCGTCTTCATCGTGTAGAGATCGAGTGGCTCACGCTCAGGCAAATAGATGACGAGACCCTCCTTATCCTTTCCACGCCGACCTGCACGACCCGCCATCTGAATATACTCATCCGTCTGCAAGACGCGACGGCCGCGGACATCGTCATCGTACTTCTCGAAACCGGTGAAGATGACCGTCTTGGTTGGCATATTGATTCCGACAGCGAAGGTCTCCGTGGCGAAGAGAATCTTCACCAGACCCTTTGAAAAGAGAATCTCGATCATTTCCTTGAGGATAGGGATGACACCACTGTGATGATAGGCAACCCCCTTCTCAAGTAGAGCAGCCAGAGTGAAATACTGTGGCGTAGCCTGGTAGACCGCAGGATAATGGTGCAGATGAAAGGAGATAATATGACGAACAGAGGCTGACTCTGAACTCGTGAGATAATCCCCATCCACGCGGGCCGCCAGAACCTCACACTGCTTCCGTGAAAAGGAGAAGACCAGGGCGGGCAGTTGCTCTCTCTCAAACAGAGTGCGAAGACACTCATTCATCCGATGCTGGAAAGATACAGGCTTCTTGGTCGCGTGAATCACAGGATCCTCATATCCGCCCTGCCGACGACGCTGCACGGATTCCTTATGCATCTTATACTCATCCTCCTGCATCTTCAGTGAGCCGAGCCAGCTGTTGTAAGTCTCCGTGTAAAACACATCCTTACTATCCATGATCGGTACCGCCTCCTTTCCACGAAGAACCGTATGAGTAAGAGGAACAATGCGATAGAGCGTGGAAATGAGATGAATGGGCTTCTGCTTGAGCTCGCCCAGCCAGGAAGCAAAGAGCTCAGGTCCATCAATGGTCGCAGACAACAGAACCAAATTCACCTCGCGCGGCAGAAGAATCATAGTTTCCTCCCATACACGTCCACGCTCCTTATTATTAATGTAGTGAACCTCATCGAAGACCACCGCGCCCAGATTATCCAGCGAAAGAGAGGCCGTAAGACCCAGAGAGGCAGTGCTCGACTTGTACTTGAAGAGCAGATTGCGGAGGATTTCCGTCGTCATAATCACGATATCTGCGGAAGGCTGGAACTTGATATCACCCGTCATGATTCCTACACGACCAGGCCACATGGTCTTGAGGTCGTGGAACTTCTGATTGGAGAGGGACTTGATGGGTGTGGTATAGAAGACCTTCTTACCTTGTGCGAGCGCATGCGCGATCTGATACTCACCGACTAGTGTCTTTCCTGAGCCTGTCTTGGCCGTCACGAGAACATTCTCATTCTTATGAATGGCGGCGATAGCATGCTGTTGAAAGGGATCGAGAGGAAAGGTATAGGCGATGGACGGATCCTCGGGAAAGGTCGTGCATGGCTTGCTGGGTACAATCACGCGCAAGAACTTGGAGCTCATTGTGTGAATGACTATACAGATATTTACGCCGTCATTTTTTTTACTACCAGGTATTCGAGGCCATCGGCTCTGAGAGGACCTCACGACCCCGCATCGTATCCCAGGGGCTCAGAGGAACCTTGATCGGCTCCTTTTGCTCCTGGGGTTTGGGCTGGGTGGCAGGTACGGCGACCTCGGCTTTGGGCTGAAAGCGATAAGCACCTTGGCGCTTGGTGTTAAGAATGTAGGGAAGGGCATAGACAGTGAGAATAGTAATCATGACAGTTATCCAGATAGGGATCGAGGCGAATAAGAGAGCAAAAAGGCCCGAAAAGAGGATCAAACCACTATCACCGGGTATAATGGCGATCCCATTTTCCTCGGCATACTTCTTGTAGGTATCTATCATCGAATTATGTCCCTTGGGAATGGGTAAGATGACCGCATAATAAAAGAAAACGTCGTGAATGACCTGCACGACCATGGCGAGCAAAATGAAGAGAGCAGGCTGCCAGCCCAACCGAGGCTGGATAAAGTTCGTGTAGAGAACCTGAGCGATCACATATCCAATGAGAATTATAAACACATCTGCAGTAACACCCTCATATCCAAAATTGTCATACCAGTCGTTCAAGGACTCACCGCCCACGCGCTCAGGAAAGTACCGTGTTAGGAAGAGAACAAAGACGTCAACAAAGAGAATTGCAGCGAGATAAAATGGAATATGAGAAATGTCTTTATAATCGGCGATATTTGGTAGGTCCTTAACGATAGATTCCATCTATAGTATAAGTAGACAAGATGTGGGCCTGCTATCTACTCACAACTTCCGTAGAACCCTCGCAAACCTACGTGGGGGCGACAACAGATGTAAATCGTCGGCTCCGTCAACATAACGGAGAAATATCGGGCGGGGCAAAGAGAACAACCAGTCTGGCAAAACATCGTGACTCCACGAAGGCCTGGAAACGCGTCTGCCATGTCACAGGCTTCCTGGAAAAAACAGATTGTCTGAGTTTCGAATGGTATTGGAAGCATTATAGCCGTCGTATGCTGGATAAGACACCTCTGCAAAGACGAGTAATCGCGCTCCAGCAAATGCTCGCTCTGGATCGCTGGGCGAATCTGGAAGTGGTCTGGGAGCTCGACTCTTTTCCTGAGATACAATAGGGAGGCTGACATGGGTAAAATTGAAACCGCTGGGACTGACATCGTCGAGGTACCGAGCACGATGCTTACGTTTATCAGCAAGACGGGTGTGCTCTCCTTTGTTGCGGCCGCAGGCGTGGGCTTCATTGCGTATAGTTCGACCCATGTCTACGTATATTTCTGCGCTCCCTCAGGCTTCTTTGGCTTTATTCAAAGTATGCTCGTCATGGATAGTGCCTTCTGCCAATGTCTTATGGGTGTGATAACGCATTCACAGAATCTCTATGGAGCCATGATTGTGGGTATTCTCTTCAGTGGAATTGGGCTCCTGGGTAAGGTGATTTCCTATATGACGGGTGAGCCCGAGCAGCCCATTCCAATGACGATCCAGCAACGTGCTCTCAATCGTCGGCGTTAAATAACATCTGATATATATGTTTTTGCATCTCCACAAATATACGAAGGAATATCCTTTTCTTCTACAAAACGCAGACTTGTAAAATAATCACGAAGACCTGCATACGATAATTGCAAGTCGAGTGTGGATCGCATGGTTGATAGACGTTCGAGGATCGTCGAGGCACTTGTTTTCGGAAGAAGATAAGCCTGGGTGCCCCAAAATCCAGGAGGTGTGGGATTTATAAGAGGTGGTTGCAACCCCAGAAGATCACGCTGTTCGTCCATCACGTGAAGATGAAGAATATCAAAGGGGAAAGGGATCTTTTCGATGAGTTCCTCAACCCGAGCCACAAAATCAGGCACTAAGGTAATATCATCTTCAAGAACAAGAGCGTACGGTTTTTCTTGTTGTGTGATTTGCTCTACGACGCGCTTATGACTGAGAAAGCAGCCCAGCTGTCCCAGGGAGAGCTTGCGTCCTGTCAGCATGCAGCCATCAACAAAGGGTGGCTGTAAAAAACCTGTGGCAGTTAGGGCCTGGAGTTCCTCGCGAGACAAACGCCGACCATCCACCGCGTCGACCAGATGAAGATCAGGAAGTTGTTCTTGCATCGCTTGCAGTGTATCCCGCCGTTCTGGTATGTTTTGCAGTGATATGAGGTAGGCCTCAAAACGCGCCATCTCCTTCTCAAGACACTCTCTTGTTTATACCGATCCCTATTTCACCAGCCAGTGCCATTTCATGTCTTGAGGCAACATAAACTCAATGCCAATCGCACGTTGAATGGACTTGTCATCTGTGGGCGTTGTCTTTTCACCTTCAAGCCAGGTTCTGTTAAATTCAACAGCACGACACACAAATTCCTCTGGTGTTTCCTTCACAATCTTCGCAAGATTCTTCACAATATTTTCACGGAGTGCATCAATTGACATATAAGGACGCTTTGTTACACCTGGCCGAACAAGTTTCATCTTATCCTTCTTTCTCTGATTAAATGTGAACTCGAAAAGGTTGACATAGGGAGCTGCAATAAGATTCGGATCATCTTTCCACTGAATCGCTCGGGTATTATTGAGAAGTTTGAAGTAAGCTGTCACTTCACTCTGTGTCTGACAGGATTTTTCGATTATCAAGACCTCAAAATTATCCAAGCGTGGATCCTTGAAATATGCCTCACTAAGAATACTCAAACGATGCTGTCCGTCGACAATAAAACTCTTCAACTCGGGGCGACCGCATTCATCATACTCAGGATAGGTTACAATATGAAATGGTTGTAAATCCAAGGAATGAATGGAGATAAGGGTAGCCGCAATTTGTGCCTTGTGCTCGGTATCAATCAAACGATTTCCGTTCCAAATCGGTATTTTTATGAGATCTCTTGCAGTTGTTTTCCGAAGAACAGAACCATTTGAATATGTGTGGAGTTGAGCTGCCTTGGAAAGCATTTTGCGTTCGCGGTGTGTTCCACGAGTATCAATTTTTCCGAGCGCTATAATAGATGTCTACGTACGTGATTGAGAAGGTTGACATTGAGCGTGTTCGCCCCACGGAAGATGTAATTCGTCTCAAGGGTAAGGGCGATACCACGATAGCCACATATAAGATCCTCAAAGGGCATCGCAGTATGTTGGAGGAACAGTATGTGGCGACAATTAAAGGCGCCGTCGACGAGATGAATCTTCTGTTTTATTTTTCAGGCCGTCTTCGTGGAACTGGTATTCAGATTCGAATGGCCGATGCGGAAAACAACGTGATTCATGAATTCAAGGCACTGATTACGGCCGAAGCAAAACAGACCCTGGAAACCTATCTCACGCCCGAGGGAACCGCTGTCTTACCTGTGATTGAGATCCCGAAGGGGCAGGAGGATTTTCTCACGTACCAGCCTATTGCGGATGGTACCCCCATGGCCGACTTTCAGAACGAGCGCGATGGCTTTCACCGTTACTTCACACGTGCTACCTATTATCGGATGGTAAAGCCACGTAGAAAGAGCCCCTTCACGCAAAGGGATCTTGACGAGTCTGAGGTCACCTTTTATCGGGCAAAGTTGGATAGCAGACAACAGCCCTTTCCCGTTCAGCATGGTGGAAAGCGCCGTGAGAAGCGTGCAACTCGGCGCATAAGGAAATAAGGCCTTTGCAGACAGATGCGAAAGGTTGTAGTAATCTCAGGCCATGTGAATATTATTCATCGCGGACATATTGAATGTATGCGGCTGGCGAAAGAGTTTGCAGGACCCGAGGGCTTAGTCTATTTCATTGTGAATTCAGACCACCAGTCAATTCTGAAAAAGGGATTCAGTTTTCATCCTGAGGAGGATCGGCTCGCAGTTGTTTCAGCTCTTCGCTACGTAGATCGAGCCTTTCTGAGCCAGGATACGGATCGCACAGTTCGGAAAACACTGACCTGGCTATGTGATACTCTGCCTGAGGGGGAGAAGCCGACACACTTTGCAAATGGCGGAGACGTCACCGCGTCTTCTGGATGTGCGGAAGCTGAAATCTGTGCGGCACGAGGTATTGAACTTTTGTATGGTCTGGGAGACAAGATTCAGTCGAGTACGTGGATTCTTGAAAAATCAGTCAAGGAAGCATATGAAATTCTTTATCACTAAATAGAAATTCATGCCGCCGCGCATAGAAATGTTTTCAGTTCAAAAATTCGAACCTGAAATTGACACTCTCACTTTCTGGACGGGTCCTGGTCGGCGGGATCCCGAATTTGAAATTCGTATTGATCCGAAGACCTTAGAGAGGATAGAGGATGGCTTCACAGCGCACCCCTTGAACTCCAAGGTTTCCGTAGGTATACATTTTTATTATGATACGATCAATCTTATCTTGATGGAAAATGATGCGTATCTCTTTTCGACAGCTTTGAGTATCGATGAGGATGCTGTGAAAGGATTTTATATATACGCGAACAAGGTAATTCGTAATCGCGAACTCGAACAACAGCAGAAGGAGATCTCGTATTTGCCTGAAATTCAGACAAAGAAGGGAGTTGGACTTGTGGAAAATGTAGAGGGCCATATTGGCTCATTCTTGACAGGTGAGAAAGGTACTATCAAGCAGCAGGCGAACTTGATTCGTAAAAAGAAGATCATGAATGGTGGTAGAACCAGGAAAAACACCCGGCATAGATAGACATGGACGTATTATTTTTTACAATGCAGATTGACGAAGACCGCTTCAATAAGGGTGAAACATCACTAAGATTCCATGCAAATGATGGGAGCTTTACCGAATTTGTTATCAACTTTGCACGTAATACAGTGAAGGCAACAGCAATGGGATTTTCAGCTCATCCAATGAACTCGTCTGATATAATTAACATAACATTTGATGATATTATGCGGGATCTCGTGCATTTTGCTGTTGGTACTGGGAAGGCTCCACACTCCAGGGCCGAATTACCAATCAATGAGGAGACAAAGAAAGCCTTAATTAAATATCTGAATAACATTATTGCGAAGATTCAATACGCTAAACAAGTACGCAATCTGTCACACTTGCCAAAGATCTCATTAAGCTCGCCTGTGCCTCTTGTTGAAGATGTAGAGGCTCATATTGGCAGCTTTATCACGGGCGAAAAGGGAAGCGTTCAGCAACAAACGAATAAGATCCGCAAAAAGATTAAGAACTTGAATGGGGGTCGTGCCACACGGCGTGCCAAACGGCTTAGTGTGCCAGCAAATACCGTCCATACGAAAAGACATGGCGATAGGCGATCTGCGTGATCGGATCAAACTGTGCGAACAAGCCAGCGAGCCATTCAGCGATCTTCTTCCGTTTCTTCAGACAGGCATGAATATAGACTGCCTGGAAGATCGTCGGCCAATCGGGTTGAGCGTCAAACTCGGACTCTTGTAGTTCTCCGTAGAACTCTTGGAGTGCGTGTAAGTTATTCTCTTTTATAAAGACCTTACAGTCCTGAATAATGGAACGGTTGATCCGCGTATCCATTGTCTATTCTTGTTATGATCTAAAATCGGGTGGCTTTTCCTAAATAATGAAGCAGTCAACCTCCACAAATTCCTTGACTGCCTTGACCGAGGCCAACTTTGAAAAGGAATGTTTTATCTGTATCGATATTGCCAATGAATCAGGCGAACCTCTCGTGGATAGTCGTCTGCTTCGCACCTGCGGATGCAAATTCATGGTCCATCCAGAATGCTGGAATATCTGGATAAAGGATAAATCTGATTGGGACTGTCCCATCTGCCATAAGAAAAGCATGTCAACCACGGTCACCCCTAATCCCATTCTGATCGCCATTCAAGAAGAGCAGAGAGTTGTGCCGCCGAAGACGAAGATACAGATGTTCCTGGTATTTTTCGCGGCCTTTTTTATTATCAGCCTTATCTTTCTTGTATCTGTGCTTGTGATTAAGAAATAAATGTATCGGTACCTTTCACACTGGCTAAAAACGCGGCCTCCTCAAACTTACGCGTGCATGGCGGAGCGCTTTTTCGCGGCCTTCTTCTCAGGCTCTGCCGTCTCAAAGCCCTCATAGAACGTACGCCAGACCAGCTTGTGCGTGAAGTGGTAGACAATCGCGAAAACAACAGCGTGCGTGAGCGCAACTGTGAGCTTCTTACCACCAGGAGGGAGAGACACCAGCACACCGGGCGTCAAGACGAAGAACAGCGCGGCGACATAAAGAGACATAATCCAGTGCATTGTTTATATTAATTATAGAGATTTTTTGTTTTTTAAAATGGAAATTAACGAAGACTGCTTCGTCAATCCACGGAGTGTCTTTCCAAATTCATGCTGTTCTTACAGTATAGATTTGAAAGTATTAAATCAATTCACAAAAAAATAACTATTACACAAAAACCAAAAGCCGCCAACCACTGGGTGGTTTCACGCTTAGTTGGAGTACGCGAGGCCACCCATGCCAGACATCACGCGGAGCACGTTGTAGTTCGTCGCGTAGATGTAGACCGTCGAGGACGTCGTCGTGCCAACCGCGTTGTTGGAGACCGTCAGCAGGAGCGTCGTGTTATCAATGCGCGACAAGTTGCACGTGCCAGAAGGCTGGTGCTGCTCGGGCTGAAGCGCGAAAGAGTACACGTTGATGCCAACCGCGGGAATGTTCGTGTGGTGCTGGTAAGGCTGCACCTCGTTGAAATAGCGGCCCTCGCGAACCTGGAACCGGTCGTGGCCGTTGAGCTGCAGGAGCGCCGTGATGACGGGGTTCTTGCCCGCCATGCCCTCGTAGCGCGTGACGGAGTAGCCCGACTCGAGCACCGAGCGGTCCCACCAGTCAGAGAAGTTGAAGGCCTGCTGGCCCTTCCAGGGGTTGATCGTCGCATCATCGCACGCGACGAAGGAGTCACGCTGCACGACCCACACAAGCTCCTTGCAAGGGTGGTTGAAGTTCAGCTTGAGCTTGTTGGACGAGGACGTGATGGACTCACCGCCCGTGAACTGGAGCGTCTCGATAAGGTATTCGTGGGAGACCTGGGCGAACTTGCGACGCTCGTCCGTGTCGAGGTAGATGTAGTCCACGTAGAGAGAGGCCGCCGTCAGGTTCGCCGCCGACACACGGTCGCGGATCGTGTGGAGGTTCGTGGAGATCTGGGGCGTGATGTCGAAGCAGAGGTTGCGGAGGTCGTTGAACTCGAGGTTGATGCGAACCTCGTGGTACTGCAGCGCAATGAGGGGCAGCGCAAGGCCAGGGTTGCGGCAGAACCAGAACTGCAGAGGGATGTAGAGCGTGTACTCAGGGGAGCAGTTGAGGACCTCGGGGGACGAGTTGGGCTCGCCACCGGCGCAGTCATCGTCGCAAGACTCACCACCCTGGACGAGGAGGTTCGTCAGCTGGGGCGTGTTGCCGACCATCTTGGCGTAGCCCGCCTGCTTGCCAGGCTCCTGCGTGAGCTCATTCCAGATGTGAAGCCATTGACCGTAGTGCTTGTCAATGCGCTGGCCGCCGATCTCGAGCTCGACGGACTTGACAAGGTTGTGGCCCACCCAGTTGAGCCAGCGGAACTGGGCGCCAGAGCCGTCCGTGGACTGGAGCTGGACCTTGGGGAGCGTGGCCTGGAGGTAGATGCGGTGGATCAGGTCACCGTTGCGCTGGATCGTGCACGTCACACGCTTGCCGAAGCCAGGGGAGCCGTTGAAGGGGTTCTCAATGGACTCCATGGCGAAGTTCGTGTGGCGGCGGTACACGACCTTGAAGAAGGTAATCTGGGGGTTGCCCGTGAGGTAAACATCCTGGGCGCCGTAGGCGACAAGCTGCATCAAACCACCACCAGTCATTTTAGTTTATACCTCTTGCAAAGAAAAAATTTTAAAATGAGCCGGAAATGCGGAAAAAGGAAACTTTTACCGGAAGCCTAAACAAAGTTTTGAAACAAGTATAGATATGTCGACAAGCGATGCATTTTTCAGAATACGGCCCACAAAGAGAAGTAATCCAGAATCTCGGACCACTCTCGATGCCGTTCACAACGCCCACTTTCAAATGATGAAGGATCGTGAGGTGCATCTTGACGTCTTAAAGGGGGATTTAAGTACCGTGACAGAACACTTGAATGTAGAAACGGATGATATTCTATATGAAAAGTTATCCCAGCAACGTAAGACAATTGAAAAGGAATTAGAGAAGCGTGGCGACGGCAATGAGATCCTGGATTACTTTTTGAATGCGGGTGAGATTCTGTATAACTACTATGACGTACAGGAACGGATCAATAAGGGCGAGGAGGGGGCCTCGAAGATCAATACCTATAAGTCAAAACCTGGCGATATCTTGAATAGTCTGCAAAATGCAACAGATGATGACATGATGCTGGGCCGTGGAAAGACGCTACAGCGTGACAAGTTGCTTGATCTGTATCTGCAGAAGATTGATCCAGAGCATGCACGGACAAGCACGGAGGTTATCAACGATCCCTATGGAGAGTGCGAGGATTGCAGCACAGAGATGATTTTCAGTCCGAATGAGGCCCTATTCACTTGCCCTGCCTGTGGGTTCCAGGAATTTGTGCTGGTTGATTCGGATAAGCCGAGTTATAAGGATCCGCCTCGTGAAGTCTCCTACTATGCATATAAGCGCATCAACCATTTTAATGAGTGGCTGGCGCAATTCCAAGCTAAGGAAAGCACGGATATTCCTGCCATGGTCTATGACGAGATTGTGGGAGAACTAAAAAAGGAGCGCATTCAAGACTATCATTCCATAAAACCTACGAAGATTAAGGAAATTCTTCGTAAACTTCGACACAATAAATATTACGAACACGTGCCTCATATACTTAATCGCTTGAATGGAGTAAACGCGCCTGTAATGAGTCGTGAGACGGAGGAAAAGTTGCGTTTTATGTTTAAGGAGATTCAGCCCTCGTTTCAGAAACATTGCCCCAAGGGACGGAGCAATTTCTTATCGTATTCGTATGTCTTGTATAAGTTTTGTGA
>Ga0136641_1000033_pt1 | contig 50605 bp, 65 predicted proteins | sample EliLak1302023Y_FD_115312 | JGI IMG/M metagenome (GOLD analysis project Ga0136641, IMG submission 115312) | Freshwater microbial communities from Elizabeth Lake, Yosemite National Park, California, USA - 13020-23Y | ecosystem: Environmental > Aquatic > Freshwater > Lake ...
CTGCTCGAACTGGTCGAGATGGAAGTTCGCGAACTGCTCGACAAGTACGACTTCCCGGGTGACGACACCCCCATCATCCACGGCAGCGCCAAGCTGGCTCTGGAAGGTGACAAGGGCGAACTCGGCGAGCAAGCCATCATGAAGCTGGCCGACGCACTCGACAGCTACATCCCGCAGCCTGAGCGTGCTGTCGACGGCGCCTTCCTGATGCCGGTGGAAGACGTGTTCTCGATCTCCGGTCGCGGCACCGTGGTGACCGGCCGTATTGAGCGCGGCATCATCAAGGTCGGCGAAGAAATCGAGATCGTCGGCATCGCTGCCACGCAAAAGACCATCTGCACCGGCGTCGAGATGTTCCGCAAGCTGCTCGACCAGGGCATGGCTGGCGACAACGTCGGCATCCTGCTGCGCGGCACCAAGCGCGAAGACGTGCAGCGCGGGCAGGTGCTGTGCAAGCCCAACAGCGTGAAGCCGCACACCCACTTCACGGCCGAGATCTATGTCCTGAGCAAGGAAGAAGGCGGTCGTCACACGCCGTTCTTCAACAACTACCGCCCGCAGTTCTACTTCCGCACGACGGACGTGACCGGCGCGGTGGAACTGCCCAAGGACAAGGAAATGGTCATGCCGGGCGACAACGTCAGCATCACCGTGAAGCTGATCAACCCGATCGCGATGGAAGAAGGCCTGCGCTTCGCCATCCGCGAAGGCGGCCGCACCGTCGGCGCTGGCGTCGTTGCCAAGATCATCGAATGACATGTGAGCCCCCGGCCGCGGGACACCGCGGCCGCCCCCCGAGGGGGCTGGCTCGTTTGATCAACCCATAGGAACTCACATGTCCACCAAGCAAAAGATCCGCATCCGCCTGAAGGCCTTCGACTACAAGTTGATCGACCAATCGGCGCTGGAAATCGTCGAAACCGCCAAGCGCACGGGCGCCATCGTCAAGGGCCCGGTGCCCCTGCCGACGCGCATGCAGCGTTTCGACATCCTGCGCTCGCCGCACGTCAACAAGACCAGCCGCGACCAGTTCGAAATCCGCACACACCAGCGTCTGATGGACATCGTCGACCCCACCGACAAGACCGTGGACGCGCTGATGAAGCTCGACTTGCCGGCTGGTGTGGACGTCGAGATCAAGCTGCAGTAAATCGGCTTGCGGGCACCGGTGGTTGCGGGTTCGCCTGCGGCTGCTATACTCGTGGGCTTCCTTCGACTCGGCTCACGCTGAGTTGGGGGGTTGAAACAACTCGGCGATCCTTCGGGATAGCACGAGAACCACCCCGACCGTCCCTGAGGATGGATCGGGGTCCACCCCGACCAATCGATGTCGGGATCGTGAACAAAGGTGCCCCAGGCAGCATGCCGCGGGTGCTGGAGAAATGACCATGAGCATGAGCGAACAGCTCGGCTTGCTGGGCCGCAAGGTGGGCATGACCCGCATCTTCACGGACGATGGCGACACCATCCCCGTGACCGTGCTGGACGTGTCCAACAACCGCGTCACGCAAGTCAAGACCGCGGCCACGGACGGCTACAACGCGCTGCAAGTCGCGTTCGGCGCCCGCAAGGCGAGCCGCGTGACCAAGCCTGAGGCAGGCCACCTGGCCAAGGCTGGCGTCGAAGCCGGCACCATCCTCAAAGAATTCCGCGTGACTGAAGAAGTCCTCGGCCTGTACGCAGCGGGCGCCGTTGTGCCCGCCAGCGTGTTTGCGGCCGGCCAGAAGGTTGACGTGCAAGGCACGTCCATCGGCAAGGGCTTCGCGGGCACCATCAAGCGCCACAACTTCAAGTCGCAGCGCGCGTCGCACGGCAACAGCCGTTCGCACAATGTGCCGGGCTCGATCTCGATGGCGCAGGACCCGGGTCGTGTTTTCCCGGGCAAGAAGATGACGGGCCACATGGGTGACGAGACCGTCTCCGTGCAGAACCTCGACATCGTTCGCATCGACGAAGCGCGCCAGCTGTTGCTGGTTCGCGGCGCCGTGCCGGGCAGCAAGAACGGCCACGTGGTCGTGCGTCCCGCCATCAAGGTCCGCATCCGCAATGCGAATGCCGCACCGGTCCCGGCGGCTGCACCTGCCAAAGCTGCGAAAGGAGCCAAGTGATGCAACTCGAGCTCCTCAACGATCAAGGTCAGGCAACGTCCAAGGTTGACGCGCCGGACACCGTTTTCGCCCGCGATTACAACGAGGCCCTGGTCCACCAGGTCGTCGTCGCCTTCCAGGCCAATGCGCGCCAAGGCACCCGGGCGCAGATGGACCGCGGTGAAGTCAAGCACTCGACCAAGAAGCCGTTCCGCCAGAAGGGCACCGGCCGCGCCCGCGCCGGCATGACCAGCTCGCCGCTGTGGCGTGGCGGTGGTCGCATCTTCCCGAATCGCCCTGACGAGAACTTCTCGCAGAAGGTGAACAAGAAGATGTACCGCGCCGGCATGGCTGCGATCCTGTCGCAGTTGGCCCGTGACGGCCGTCTGGCGGTGGTCGATTCGATCAGCATCGACGCCCCCAAGACCAAGCTGCTGGCCGCCAAGTTCAAGGCCATGGGCCTTGAATCGGTGCTGGTGATCGCCGATCAGATCGACGACAACCTGGCGCTGGCTTCGCGCAACCTGGCCAACGTGCTCGTCGTCGAGCCGCGCTACGCCGATCCGCTGTCCCTGGTCTTCTACAAGAAGGTCCTGGTCACCAAGGGCGCGATCGAGCAGCTCAAGGAGATGTACGCATGAGCCGCATCAATCCCGTGCCCCAGAAGTTCGATGAAGGTCGTCTGAGCCAAGTGCTCGTCGCCCCGATCATTTCGGAAAAGGCCACGCGCCTGGGCGAAAAGCAGAACCAGGTTCTGTTCAAGGTGTTGCGCGACGCGACCAAGCCTGAAATCAAGGCCGCTGTCGAGCTGATGTTCAAAGTCGAAGTGGCCGATGTCACGACGCTGGTTCAAAAGGGCAAGGTCAAGCGCTTCGGTCGTTCGACCGGCCGCCGCGACCACGTCAAGAAGGCCTTCGTTTCGCTGAAGCCGGGCCAGGAGCTCAACTTCTCCGGGGAGGCCGCGTAATCATGGCTGTCGTCAAAGTCAAACCCACATCACCCGGCCGCCGCGCCGTCGTGAAGGTGGTGCACAAGCACCTGCACAAGGGCGCTCCGGAAGCCTCGCTGCTGGAACCGCAAAAGCAGAATGCCGGCCGCAACAACAACGGCCACATCACGATGCGTCACAAGGGTGGTGGCCACAAGCACCACTACCGCGTCGTCGATTTCGTCCGCAACAAGGACGGCATTCCGGCGAAGGTCGAGCGCATCGAGTACGACCCCAACCGCACGGCGCACATCGCGCTGCTGTGCTACGCCGACGGCGAGCGCCGCTACATCATCGCCCCGCGCGGTGTGGATGCCGGTGTCACGCTGCTGAGTGGTGCAGAAGCCCCGATCAAGGCCGGCAACACGCTGCCGATTCGCAACATCCCCGTCGGCTCCATCATCCACTGCGTGGAAATGATGCCGGGCAAGGGTGCCCAGATCGCGCGTTCGGCCGGCACCTCGGTCACGCTGATGGCCCGCGAAGGCATCTACGCGCAGCTGCGCTTGCGCTCGGGTGAAGTTCGCAAGATCCACATCGACTGCCGCGCCACCATCGGCGAAGTCAGCAACGAAGAGCACAGCCTGCGCCAGTACGGCAAGGCCGGTGCGATCCGCTGGAAGGGCATACGCCCGACCGTGCGCGGCGTTGCGATGAACCCGGTGGACCACCCGCACGGCGGCGGCGAAGGCCGCACCGGCGAAGGTCAGCCGCAAGTCTCGCCGTGGAACACCCTGACCAAGGGCTACCGTACCCGCAGCAACAAGCGCACGCAGACGATGATCGTCTCGCGTCGCAAGAAGTGAGGTCAAGACCATGACCCGTTCGCTCAAGAAAGGTCCCTTTGTGGACCACCACCTGATGGCCAAGGTCGAGAAGGCCGCCGCCATCAAGGACAAGAAGCCGATCAAGACCTGGTCGCGCCGCAGCACCATCCTGCCCGAGTTCATCGGCTTGACGGTGGCCGTGCACAACGGCAAGCAGCACGTGCCTGTGTACGTGACCGACCAGATGGTCGGCCACAAGCTCGGCGAATTCGCACTCACCCGCTTGTTCAAGGGTCACCCCGCGGACAAGAAGGCCAAGAAGTAAGGAGCCACAGAACATGGCAACCGAAACCAAGGCCATCGTGCGCGGTGTGCGTCTTTCCGCCGACAAGGGCCGTCTCGTTGCGGACATGATCCGTGGCAAGAAGGTCGACCAGGCACTGAACATCCTCGCCTTCACGCAGAAGAAGGCCGCCGGCATCATCAAGAAGGCCGTCGACTCTGCTGTGGCCAATGCCGAACACAACGACGGCGCCGACATCGACGAACTGAAGATCAAGTCGATCTACGTCGAGCAGGGCGCCGTGCTGAAACGCTTCTCCGCGCGCGCCAAAGGCCGCGGTGCACGCATCAGCAAGGGCACTTGCCACATCTACGTGACCGTGGGCAACTGAGAGAGACCATGGGACAAAAAATCCACCCGACCGGCTTCCGTCTCGCGGTCACTCGCGCCTGGCAGTCACGCTGGTTCGCGAATCACCGCAACTTCGCCGGCATGCTGGCCGAAGACCTGAAGGTCCGCGAGTACCTGAAGACCAAGCTGAAGAGCGCTGCGGTGTCGCGCATCCTCATCGAGCGCCCCGCCAAGAACGCCCGCATCACCATCTTCTCGGCACGTCCGGGTGTGGTGATCGGCAAGAAGGGCGAAGACATCGAGAACCTGAAGGCTGAACTGGCCCGCCGTCTGGGCGTGCCGGTGGCTGTCAACATCGAAGAAATCCGCAAGCCGGAAGTCGATGCGCAGCTGATCGCCGACAGCATCACGCAGCAGCTCGAAAAGCGCATCATGTTCCGCCGCGCCATGAAGCGCGCCATGCAGAACGCGATGCGCCTGGGCGCCCAGGGCATCAAGATCATGTCCTCGGGCCGCTTGAATGGCATCGAAATCGCCCGCTGCGAGTGGTACCGCGAAGGCCGCGTGCCGCTTCACACCCTGAAGGCCGATATCGACTACGGCTTCAGCGAAGCCAAGACGACCTACGGCATCATCGGCGTGAAGGTCTGGGTCTACCGCGGTGACCGTCTGGCCAATGGCGACGCACCGCAGCTGCCCAAGACCGAAGGCGACAACGACCGCCGTGACCGCCGTGGCCCGCGCCCCGACGGACGCCCGGGCGCTCCTGCCGGCCGTGGCCGTCCGGGTGGCGATCGTGGTGCACCGCGTTCCGATGCCGGCCCCGCTGCCGCAGCGCCCGCAGCCCCCGCTGGTGAGGGTCCGAAGGGCCCCGCCGTGAAGCGCGTGCGCCGTGCCGGCCCGCCGGCCACGCCCGCCTCGCCCGCCACACCCGGCGGCGAGACCAAAGGAGAATAACGATGCTGCAACCCGCACGTCGCAAGTTCCGCAAGGAACAAAAAGGCCGTAACACCGGCATCGCCACCCGTGGCGCTGCCGTCTCGTTCGGTGACTTCGGCCTCAAGGCCTCGGAGCGCGGCCGCATCACGGCCCGCCAGATCGAAGCCGCCCGTCGCGCGATCTCGCGTCACATCAAGCGCGGTGGTCGCATCTTCATCCGCATCTTCCCGGACAAGCCGATCTCGCAAAAGCCGGCCGAAGTCCGGATGGGTAACGGCAAGGGCAACCCCGAGTACTACGTGGCCGAGATCCAGCCGGGCAAGGTGCTGTACGAAATCAACGGCGTACCCGAGCAACTGGCCCGCGAAGCCTTCCAGCTCGCGTCCGCCAAACTGCCCTTGCGCTGCACGTTCGTTGCGCGCCAGGTCGGCACCTGACCGGAAAGAAGACTGATCATGAAAGCATCCGAACTGCGCGCCAAGGACATCACGGCGCTCGAGAAGGAAGTCTCCGATCTGCTGAAGGCCCATTTCGGCCTGCGCATGCAGAAGGCGACCCAGCAGCTCACCAACCACACGCAACTGGGCAACACCAAGCGCGATATCGCGCGGGCCAAGACCATCATTGCGGAAAAGAAGAAGGCCGCACTATGAGCGAAGTCCAAGCCACGCCGGTGAGCGCTACTGCCAGTACAGCAGCGACAGCGCCGGCCAAGAACACCCGCACCTTCGTCGGTCGCGTGGTCAGCGACAAGCGCGCCAAGACCGTCACCGTTCTGGTCGAGCGCCGCACCGCGCACGAGCTCTACGGCAAGATTGTGGCCCGTTCGCGCAAGTACCACGCCCATGATGAAAAGGGCGAGTACAAGATGGGCGATCTGGTCGAGATCGCCGAAGGCCGTCCGATCAGTAAGACCAAGTCGTGGACCGTGACCAAGCTGCTTGAAAAGGCCAAGCTGGTCTGATTCCGCGTCCGGGCAAGCAGCCCTGCAGGCACGACCCCACGACCGGACACTGGAAACACCAGCTCCGGTCGTTTTCATTCCAACCAGGAGACAAGCACATGTTGAAAGTCGGCGACAAGCTGCCCGCAGGCAGCCTGAACGAGTTCATCGAAGTCGAGGGCAATGGCTGTTCGCTCGGCCCCAATACCTTCGACATCGAAAAGGCCACCGCGGGCAAGAAGGTGGCGGTTTTCGCGCTGCCTGGCGCCTACACGCCGACCTGCTCGGCCCAGCATGTGCCGGGCTATGTCGGGCAGGCCGCTGCCCTGCACGCGGCGGGCGTCGACGAGATCTGGTGCGTGTCGGTCAACGACGCCTTCGTGATGGGCGCCTGGGGTCGTGAGCAGCATGCCGGCGGCAAGGTGCGCATGATGGCCGACGGCAGTGCCGATTTCACCAAGGCAGCCGGCCTGACGCTGGACCTGACCGCGCGCGGCATGGGCGTGCGCTCGCAACGCTACTCCATGCTGGTGGTGGACGGTGTCGTCGCGTCGCTGAACATCGAAGGCCCGGGCAAGTTCGAGGTCAGCGATGCGGCCACGATGTTGTCGCAAGCCCAGGCTTTGCTGGGCTGAACGGACTCCGGCGAAATGCACGGCGGTGTTGACACCGCTTCGCATTTCGTGCCATACTCGAATGCTTCGCTGCTCGCGTAGCGACAAACAGGTTGACGGCTACTGGCTGCGCCTGCCAAGGTACATCATGGCGAGCAGATCCACCCATACACGGGCCCAAGACTGGCCGCAGCAAGTCGCAAGACTCAAGCAGCGGGCAAGTTGGGGAGATTGAACACAATGATCCAAATGCAAACTCGGCTCGATGTAGCCGACAACACGGGTGCCAAATCCGTCATGTGCATCAAGGTACTCGGCGGCTCCAAGCGCCGGTACGCGGGCATCGGTGACGTGATCAAAGTCAGCATCAAGGAAGCTGCGCCGCGCAGTCGCGTCAAGAAGGGCGAGGTCTACAGCGCCGTGGTGGTTCGCACCGCCAAGGGCGTGCGCCGTCAAGACGGGTCGTTGATCAAGTTCGACGCCAACGCCGCCGTGCTGCTCAATGCCAAGCTCGAGCCCATCGGCACCCGCATCTTCGGCCCGGTGACGCGCGAGTTGCGCACGGAGCGCTTCATGAAGATCGTTTCGCTGGCTCCGGAAGTGCTGTAAAGCGCGCAGCAAGGACACCGACCATGAACAAGATACGCAAAGGCGACCAGGTCATCGTGACCACTGGTCGCGACAAAGGCAAACGCGGCACGGTTTCGCTGCGCGTTGACGACAGCAAGATCGTTGTCGACGGCGTCAACGTGGCCAAGAAGCACGTCAAGCCGAACCCGCTCAAGGGTACGACGGGCGGCGTGGTCGACAAGACCATGCCTATCCACCAGTCGAACGTGGCCATCTTCAACCCCGCAACCGGCAAGGCCGACCGCGTGGGCATCAAGCTGGTCGATGGCGGCAAGAAGATACGTGTCTTCAAGTCGAGCGGCGAAGAAATCAAGGCCTGATTCAAATGGCAAAGAAACAAGCATCTGACGCTCAAGCGGGCCCAGCGAACCAGGGGCCTGTGGCGCAAGCGCGCCTGCAGGCCATTTACCGCGAGAAGATCGTCCCTGAATTGATGGCGAAGTTCGGCTTCACATCGACCATGCAGGTGCCGCGTCTGACGAAGATCACCCTGAACATGGGTGTGAGCGAAGCGGTCTCTGACAAGAAGGTCATGGACGCTGCGGTGGGTGACCTCACCAAGATCGCTGGCCAGAAACCTGTTGTCACGATGAGCAAGAAGCCGATCGCCGGTTTCAAGATTCGCGAAAACCAGGCCATCGGCACCATGGTGACCCTGCGCGGCGTGCGCATGTATGAATTCCTGGATCGCTTCGTCACTGTCGCTCTGCCCCGTGTTCGCGATTTCCGCGGCATCTCGGGTCGCAGCTTCGACGGCCGTGGCAATTACAACATCGGTGTCAAAGAGCAGATCATTTTTCCCGAAATCGACTACGACAAGATCGATGCGATTCGCGGTATGAATATCAGCATCACCACCAGTGCAAAGAACGACGACGAATGCAAGGCATTGCTCGTGGCGTTCAAGTTCCCGTTCAAGAACTGAACGCAGCAAGGAATACGAAAAATGGCCAAACTTTCCGTCATCCAGCGCCAAGAAAAGCGCGAGAAGCTGGTTGCCAAGTACGCCAAGAAATATGCCGAATTGAAGGCTGTTTCCAATGACGCCAACCGCTCTGATGAAGAGCGTTACATGGCGCGGCTTGAACTGCAGAAGCTGCCCCGCAACGCGAACCCCACCCGCTTGCGCAACCGCTGTGCCCTGACGGGCCGTGGTCGCGGCACCTTCAAGATGTTCGGGCTGGGCCGTAACAAGATCCGCGAACTTGCCTTCAAGGGTGACATTCCCGGCATGGTCAAGGCCAGCTGGTAATCCGGCGAGAAGATCAGGAGCAAACCATGAGCATGAGTGATCCCATCGCCGACATGCTGACCCGTATCCGCAATGCGCAAGCAGTGGATAAGTCGGCAGTCAAGATGCCCTCTTCGAAGTTGAAGACGGCCATCGCCCAGGTGCTGCAGGACGAGGGTTACATCGACGGCTACAAGGTGCACAACGAGGGCGGCAAGGCTGAACTCGAAATCGCACTGAAGTATTACGCTGGTCGTCCCGTCATCGAGCGCATCGAGCGTGTCAGTCGCCCGGGGCTTCGCATCTACAAGGGTCGCGACGCCATCCCGCAGGTCATGAACGGCCTGGGTGTGGCTATCGTCACCACCCCCAAGGGTGTGATGACCGACCGCAAGGCTCGCCAGACCGGTGTCGGTGGCGAAGTCCTGTGCTACGTGGCTTAAGGGGAGCAGCGCTATGTCCCGCGTAGGAAAGATGCCCGTGACCGTTCCGCAAGGCGTGGACGTGTCCATGACCGCAGAGCAGATCACGATCAAAGGCAGCAACGGCACCCTGGTGCGTGCGCAGAACCCACTGGTCGTCATCCACAGTGATCCTGGTGTGTTGACGTTCTCGCCAGCCAACGATTCGTCGGCAGCTGACGCCATGAGCGGCACCATGCGGGCCCTGGTGGCCAACATGGTCGGCGGCGTCAGCAAGGGTTTCGAAAAGAAGCTCAGCCTGGTCGGCGTGGGCTTTCGGGCCCAGGCCACGGGCCAGAAGCTGAATCTGCAGATCGGTTTCTCCCATCCCGTCGTCAAGGACATGCCGGAAGGCATCAAGGTCGCGACACCGACACAGACCGAGATCGTGATCTCGGGCGCCGACCGTCAGGTTGTCGGCCAGTTGGCTGCCGAGGTCCGTGCCTTCCGTCCGCCTGAGCCCTACAAGGGCAAGGGCATCCGCTACGTCGGTGAGCGGGTGACGATCAAAGAGACGAAGAAGAAGTAAGGAGCGTTGCGATGAGCATGACCAAGAAAGAACAACGCCTGCGCCGTTCGCGCCAGACCCGCGTGCGCATTGCGCTGCAGGGCGCTGTGCGCCTGGCGGTGCACCGCTCCAACCTGCACATCTACGCCAGCATCGTCTCCAGCGATGGTGCCCAGGTGCTGGCCAGCGCGTCGACGGCCGAGAAGGAAGTCCGTACGCAGTTGGGCGCTGAAGGCAAGGGTGGCAACACAGCTGCTGCGATCATCATCGGCAAGCGGATTGCCGAGAAGGCCATGGCGGCCGGTATCGAGAAGGTGGCATTCGACCGTTCGGGCTTCGCCTACCACGGTCGCGTCAAGGCACTGGCGGACGCGGCTCGCGAAGCCGGTCTCCAGTTCTAAGCCAAGACTGATCACAGGAATATCAAGATGGCAAAGTTCACTCCCCGCGCGCAGACCGAAGCGAATGATGACGGGCTCAAGGAAAAGATGATTGCGGTCAACCGCGTCACCAAGGTCGTCAAGGGCGGCCGTACCTTGAGCTTCGCTGCACTCACCGTCGTGGGTGATGGCGAAGGCCGCATCGGCATGGGCAAGGGCAAGGCCAAGGAAGTTCCGGTCGCCGTGCAGAAGGCCATGGAGGCGGCGCGCCGCAACATGACCAAGGTCAGCCTGAAGAACGGTTCGATTCACCACAACGTGCGTGGCGAACACGGCGCTGCCAAGGTGTTGATGGCGCCTGCCGCTGCCGGTACCGGCATCATCGCTGGCGGCCCGATGCGGGCTGTCTTCGAGGTGATGGGCGTGACCGACATCGTTGCCAAGAGCCTTGGCTCGACCAACCCCTACAACATGGTCCGTGCCACCCTCGACGCGCTGAAGCGCTCGACGACGCCGGGTCAAGTCGCTGCCAAGCGTGGCAAGTCGGTTGAAGACATCTTCAACTGATCGCCCAGCGGAGAAATCTCATGTCTGAAAAGAAGACCCTCACCGTCAAGCTCGTGAAGAGCGTTGCCGGTACCCGTCAGTCTCACCGCGATACCGTGCGCGGTCTCGGCCTGCGCCGCGTGAACAGCCAGCGCACGCTGGAAGACACGCCGGCTGTGCGCGGCATGATCAACAAGGTCGATTACCTGGTTTTGGTGCTCTGATGTTCATCAACACGATCAAGCCCTCCGAGGGCAGCAAGAAGAACCGCCGTCGCGTCGGACGCGGTATCGGTTCGGGCCTGGGCAAGACCGCAGGTCGCGGCCACAAGGGCCAGAAGAGCCGTGCCGGTGGCTTCCACAAGGTCGGTTTCGAAGGCGGCCAGATGCCGCTGCAGCGCCGCCTTCCCAAGCGGGGCTTCAAGTCGGCTCAGCTGAAGTTCAACGGCGAAGTCACGCTGACCGATCTGGAGCGTCTGGGTGCCGACGAGGTGGATCTGCTGACGCTGAAGGCCGCTGGCCTGGTGCGCCAATTGATCAAGCACGTCAAGGTGATCAAGTCCGGCGAACTGACGCGCAAGGTCGTGCTCAAGGGTATTTCCGTGACCGCAGGTGCCAAGACAGCGATCGAGGCTGCCGGCGGGACGGTCGAAGAGATTGCCGCGGCTGTGGTGCTGAAGAAGCTGCCCAAGAAGTCCGCTCAAGCTGCGGCTTGATCCAGGAATAGCATCGAGTGGCAACGAACGCGAATCAGCTGGCCAAGAGCGGCAAGTTCGGCGACCTGCAAAGACGGGTCGTGTTCTTGTTGCTCGCCCTGGTGGTGTACCGCATTGGTGGTCACATCCCGGTGCCGGGTATCGACTCGGCTGCTTTTGCCCAGTTCTTCAAGAGCCAGAGCGGCGGCATCCTGGGCATGTTCAGCATGTTCAGTGGGGGTGCGCTCAGCCGGTTCAGCGTGTTCGCGCTGGGCATCATGCCCTACATCAGCGCGTCGATCATCATGCAGCTGATGAGCTATGTGGTGCCGTCGCTGGAGGCCATCAAGAAAGAAGGTGAAGCCGGCAAGCGCAAGATCACGCAGTACACACGGTATGGCACGCTTGGTCTGGCCATCTTCCAAAGCCTGGGCATCGCGCTCGCTCTGGAGGGCTCACAAGGCTTGGTGTTGTCGCCGGGTTTCGGTTTTCGCATGACGACGGTCGTCAGCCTGGTGGCTGGCACCATGTTCCTGATGTGGCTGGGTGAGCAGATCACCGAGCGCGGGCTGGGTAACGGCATCTCGATCCTGATCTTCAGCGGGATCGTGGCTGGCTTGCCAAACGCGATTGCTGGTTTGTTCGAGCTGGTGCGCACGGGGGCAATGAACCCGGTGGCCTGTCTGTTCATCATTGCGGTGATCGCCTTCGTCACTTTTGCGGTGGTGTTCGTCGAGCGTGGACAGCGCAAGATCCTGGTCAATTACGCCAAGCGTCAGGTCGGCAACAAGGTCTACGGCGGCCAGTCTTCGCATCTGCCGCTGAAGCTGAACATGTCGGGTGTGATCCCGCCGATCTTCGCCAGTTCGATCATTCTGTTGCCGGCGACCGTGGTCGGTTGGTTCGCCACGGGTGAGGGGCTGCGCTGGCTCAAGGATCTGGCTGGCGGCCTGTCGCCTGGTCAGCCGGTGTATGTGCTGTTGTATGCCTCGATGATTGTTTTCTTCTGCTTCTTCTACACGGCGTTGGTGTTCAACAGCCGCGAGACCGCAGACAACCTGAAGAAGAGCGGTGCGTTCATTCCGGGCATCCGTCCGGGTGACCAGACTGCCAAGCACATTGATCGAATCCTGGGTCGTTTGACATTGGCCGGTGCCATTTACATCACCGCCGTCTGTCTGTTACCCGAGTTCCTGGTCCTGAAGTACAACGTGCCGTTCTATTTCGGCGGCACGTCCCTGTTGATCATCGTGGTTGTCACGATGGACTTCTGGGCACAGGTTCAAAGTTACGTGATGAGCCAGCAGTACGAATCGCTCCTCAAGAAGGCCAACTTCAAGACGAGCTGATATGTCCAAAGACGATGCCATCCAGATGCAGGGTGAGATTCTTGAGAATCTTCCCAACGCCACTTTCCGGGTCAAACTGGAAAATGGGCACGTGGTTCTCGGCCACATTTCCGGCAAGATGCGCATGCACTACATCCGCATTCTGCCTGGCGACAAAGTGACCGTTGAGCTCACGCCCTATGATTTGACGCGGGCACGCATCGTGTTCCGCGCCAAGTAAGTTATCGATTCAAGAGACACACGGAGAAGACCATGAAAGTCGCCGCTTCCGTCAAGAAGATGTGCCGCAATTGCAAGATCGTGCGCCGCAAAGGTGTGGTTCGCGTGATTTGCACCGACCCGCGTCACAAGCAGCGTCAAGGCTGATTTAAGGAAAAACATGGCACGCATTGCCGGCATCAACATTCCGCCGCACAAGCACGCGGAAATCGGACTGACCTCCATTTACGGCATCGGCCGCACCACCGCGCAGAAGATCTGCGTCGTGGCCGGTATACCGTATTCGAAGAAGATCAAGGACCTGTCCGACTCCGATCTGGAAAAGATCCGGGAAGAAATCGGCCGCATGACGATCGAAGGCGACCTGCGTCGCGAACTGTCGATCAGCATCAAGCGGTTGATGGACTTGGGCTGCTACCGGGGCTTCCGCCACCGTCGCGGTCTGCCGGTCCGCGGCCAGCGCACGCGCACCAATGCCCGCACCCGCAAGGGTCCGCGCAAGGGCGCGGCGGCGCTCAAGAAATAAGTCGCGGTCTCCAGACCCGCAGCCGCAACACTGAAAGAGTCAAGACATGGCCAAGGCACCCGTCAATACCGCTGCGCGCCGCGTGAGCAAGAAAGTCCGCAAGAACGTCGCGGACGGCATCGCGCACGTGCACGCGTCGTTCAACAACACCATCATCACGATCACCGACCGTCAGGGTGGTGCTCTCGCCTGGGCTTCCAGTGGCGGACAAGGCTTCAAGGGCTCGCGCAAGAGCACGCCCTTCGCGGCCCAGGTGGCTGCCGAAGTCGCTGGCCGCGCTGCGCAGGAGCAGGGCATCAAGAACCTGGACGTGCGGATCAAGGGCCCCGGCCCTGGCCGTGAGTCGAGCGTACGGGCCCTGGCCTCGCTGGGTATCCGCATCAACTCGATCAGTGACGTGACGCCGGTTCCGCACAACGGCTGCCGTCCGCAGAAGCGTCGCCGCATCTGATCGCGGTGTGAGGGTGGCCCGGGCAGGCTGATGCCGCTGGGGCTACAATCAAGAGTTACCCGAAGCCGGCAGCCTTCACGCGAGCCGGCTGTTTTCCTGAATGCGGTTCGTCACCGAACCGCACCTTCAAGCCCACCGTTCGTGCATCCAGCTTTTTCGTTGCCGAACTCGCGCGGGCGGACATCCAGTTCCGCTGCCGCGTCAGACAGAACCTAGAGGACAAGCAAGTGGCACGTTACCTCGGCCCCAAGGCCAAACTTTCCCGCCGTGAAGGCACCGACCTTTTCCTGAAGAGCGCTCGCCGTTCGATCAGCGACAAGGCGAAGTTCGACAGCAAGCCCGGCCAGCACGGTCGCACCAGCGGCTCGCGCACCTCTGATTACGGCATGCAATTGCGTGAGAAGCAGAAGGTCAAGCGCATGTACGGTGTGCTCGAACGTCAGTTCCGCCGCTACTTCGCCGAGGCTGAGCGTCGCAAGGGCAACACCGGTGCCAACCTGCTGGCGCTGCTGGAGTCGCGCCTTGACAACGTCGTGTACCGCATGGGCTTCGGCTCGACGCGCGCTGAAGCCCGCCAGTTGGTGTCGCACAAGGCGCTGATGGTGAATGGCATCGTGGTGAACATTCCCTCGTACCAAGTCAAGGCTGGTGACACCGTCAGCATGCGCGACAAGTCGAAGGCGCAGTTGCGCGTGACCGAAGCGCTGAAGCTGGCCCAGTCCCTCGGCTTGGCTGACTGGGTGGCGGTGGATGCCACCAAGATGGAAGGCACCTTCAAGAAGGTTCCTGACCGCGACCAGCACGGCGCCGAGATCAAGGAAGCCCTGATCGTCGAGTTGTATTCGAGATAAGACAGAAGAGCGGGCAGATCGGCCTCCGGCCCCTGCCCTTTTCTCGTTGCTTCGCATGTCGGGTGCGAAGCGACTTGCACCAGCCCCGGCGCGGTCCATCAGCCTTATCGGTGTAACGAGCCGAGGGTCTTGACAGGAACTAAAGAACACATGCAAACCACACTTCTGAAGCCCAAGGCCATTGTTGTCGAGCCGCTTGGCGGCCATCGCGCAAAAGCGACGCTCGAGCCTTTCGAGCGCGGCTACGGCCACACCCTCGGCAATGCACTGCGCCGCGTGCTGCTGTCGTCGATGGTGGGTTATGCGCCGACCGAAGTGACCATTGCCGGCGTGCTCCACGAGTACTCGGCCATCGACGGCGTGCAGGAAGATGTCGTCCACATCATGCTCAACCTGAAGGGCGTGGTTTTCCGCCTGCACAACCGCGACGAAGTGACGCTGGTTCTGCGCAAGGAAGGCGAAGGCGCCGTCACGGCTGCCGACATCCAGACGCCGCACGATGTGGAAATCATCAACCCCGAGCACGTCATTGCGCACCTGTCCCACGGTGGCAAGCTCGACATGCAGATCAAGGTCGAAAAGGGCCGCGGCTATGTGCCGGGCAACCTGCGCCGGTATGGTGACGAGCCGACCAAGAGCATCGGCCGCATCGTGCTGGACGCTTCTTTCTCGCCCGTGCGCCGGGTCAGCTACTCGGTCGAGAACGCCCGTGTCGAACAGCGCACCGACCTCGACAAGCTGGTCATGGAAATCGAAACCAACGGTTCCATTCCGCCGGAAGAGGCGATCCGCCAGAGCGCGCGCATCCTGGTCGAGCAACTGGCCTTCTTCGCGCAAATCGACCCCAGTCCGCTGGACAGCATGGTTCCGCAGGTGTCGCGTCCGACGCCTTTCGATCCGATCCTGCTGCGTCCGGTCGACGAGCTCGAATTGACGGTGCGTTCGGCCAACTGCCTGAAAGCCGAGAACATCTATTACATCGGCGATCTGATCCAGCGCACCGAGACGGAATTGCTGAAGACGCCGAATCTGGGCCGCAAGAGCCTGAACGAAATCAAGGAAGTGCTGGCCTCGCGTGGTCTCACGCTGGGTGCACGCCTCGAGAACTGGCCCCCGCAGGGCCTCGACAAGCGTTAATTCGCATTTCATTCGCAACAGTCATGTGCAACCCCCGGTACCTGATCCGGCCGGGGTTTAAATCAAGATCGGACAAGCACCATGCGCCACCGTAACGGCCCCCGCAAACTGAACCGCACCACCTCGCACCGTCTGGCGATGTTGAGGAATATGTGCAACTCGATGATCATGCACGAGGCGATCAAGACGACGCTGCCCAAAGCCAAGGAGTTGCGCAGCGTGGTCGAGCCGCTGATCACGCTGGGCAAGACGCCCACGTTGGCCAACCGCCGGCTGGCCTTTAACCGCACGCGCGACCGCGATGTGGTGGCCAAGCTCTTCAACGTGCTGGGTCCGCGTTACAACGCCCGTCCGGGCGGCTACACGCGCATCCTGAAGATGGGTTTCCGCGCTGGTGACAACGCGCCCATGGCCTTCGTCGAACTCGTCGACCGCCCTGACGTCGCTGTCGAGGCTGCCGTCGAAGATAAAGCAGAATAGACCTTCCGATCCTGCCCAGGATCGGCTATACTTTAAAGCTCAGTCGCGGGGTGGAGCAGCCTGGTAGCTCGTTGGGCTCATAACCCAAAGGTCGCAAGTTCAAATCTTGCCCCCGCAACCAATTTCAGTCGCAAGGCCTACAAAACCGCTTCAGGCTCAGCTTGCAGCGGTTTTTTTGCGTTTGGGGCCCAATCATGCGCGGGTTCGTGGCGACGGGCCGGTGTGGCTGGTGGTTGGTTGGTCCTCCCAGTCCACCCACTCAACGGCTTGCGATAGGCAGTAGTGGCCCACGGCCTCGCCGATGGTCGCGAAGAAACGCTGCTCACCGAGCCGGAAGAAGAGCCCGAAGCGCTTGAGCTTGTCCTTCACCGGGCCCTTCATTTCGGCAAAGCACAGGGCGATGCCGGCGGTGTGCAAGGTCTTGTCGAGTTCATCCAGCACATCGGCCGAGGTGACGTCCACGCTGGTGATGGGCTCGGCGCCGACCACCAGCCAGCGCACCGGTGTCGGCGAGCCGGCCACGGCGTCGAGCACGCGCTCACGGAACAGCTCGGCGTTGGCGAAGAACAGCGGCGCGTCCCAACGGAAGAGCACCAGCCCCGGCACGACCCGGGCCTCGGGGTGACGCGCGATGTCGTGATAACCCTTGACACCGTCAACCCGGCCCAGCACCGCCGAATGCGGCCGCCAGCCGTCCCACAGGAACTCGATGACGGCGACCCCGATCGCCAGGCCGATGCCGGGGATCGCCCCAAGCAACGCCACGCCCAGCAGGCAGCCCATCGAGAGCCAGAATTCCCAACGCTGGATGCGCCAGATGCGCAGCAGGTCGGCGACTTCGATCAGGCCGATGGCCGAGGCGATCACCACCGCCGCCAGGGCCGCCACCGGCAGGTTGCGCAGCAGGCCGGGGGCGCTCAGCAACATGACGCCGACAGCCAGCGCACCCACCACGCCGGTCAGTTGTGTGCGGGCACCGGCCGCCTCGGCCACGGGCGTGCGCGACGCGCTGGCGCTGATCGGGAAACCCTGGAACAAGCCGGCGGCCAGGTTGGCCGCGCCCAGGCCCACCATCTCCCGGTTGGGGTCGACGAAGTGGGCGCTGCGTCCGGCCAAGGTGCGCGACAGCACGCTGGTGTCGGCAAACGCGATCAGCGCCACCGCCAGCCCGCCGAGCAGCACCGGCGTCATGTCGCCCGGGCCCATCGCAGGCCAGGCCAGACCGGGCAGGCCCTGCGGCAGCACGCCCAGCACGGGCACACCCGGGTGCGTCCTGCTGACCGAGGCCAGCTCCTGCCAGGTCACGGCCAGCGTTGCGCCCAGCACGGCAATCAGGACACCCGGCAGGCGCGGGTGGCGCTTGAGCAGCAGGATCGTCACCAAGGTGGCGGTACCGATGGCCAGCGCCGCCGGGTTCGTCTGGCCAGCCAGCAGGGCCCGTGCAAATTGCCGGGACTCGTCCAGCAGCCCATGCGCCCCGACGCCGAAGCCAAACAGCGCCGGTAACTGGCTGGCGATCACCGTCAAGGCGATGCCGTTCATGTAGCCATAGCGTATCGGCTTGGACAGCAGTTCGGTGACGAAACCCAGCTTCGCGGTGCCCGCCACGACGCACAGCGCACCGGACACCAGGGCCATCATGCCGGCCAGTGCAATGGCCCGCTGCGGATCGCCCGCCGCCAGCGGCAGCACCACGGCCAGGATGACGGCGGCCAGCGAGGAGTCCGGCCCCAGCACCAGGATGCGGCTGGGTCCGAACAGCGCATAGGCCAGCAGACCGGCCATGGTGGCGTAAAGGCCGCAGATGCCGGGCAGACCCGAGGCCACGGCATAGGCGATGCCGACGGGTACCAACACCGCGGTCAAGGACAGGCCGGCCATCAGGTCGTGCGGCAGCCACCCCGGTTCGTAGTGACGCAGCACATGCAGGCCGGGCAGCCAGCGCAGCCGGCCCATCGGGTCGTCGGCCGAAAGCGGGCGCGCGACGCGGCCATTCCGCTGCGAGGCAGGCGCGGCTTGCGCAGCAGTGGCACCGTCCACCGGTGGCGGGCGCAGGCGCGCGGGCTCAGTCTTGCTCGCGCTGTCCTCTGCCGCGTTGTCCATGGCCCTTGCCCTCTCCTTCGCTGCTGGCATGGCGGTGGCAGCGCACGCAGTTGTCGATGTTCTCGCAGCCGACCGCTTCCGGGTGCTGGGCCTGCACCTTGGCCGGCGTGTATTCGTGGCAGCCGTAGCCGGTGTAGCGCTGCCCGATCTTGCCTGAATGGCAGGTCACGCAGGTCGCGCTGTGGTCCCGGTCCAGCGCGAAGAACCGGGCGTGGTCCAAGGTCACCGGCTTCCAGGTTTCGGTCTTGTGGCACTTGGCGCAGCCGATGTTCAGGGCTTTGTGCAGACCGTTGGTCGGTGCGGCGTGGCAGGTGTCGCAGCGGTCCAGCGTGGCCAGCCAGGCCAGGATCGAGTTGAAGTGGATGCCGGCGCTGCGGCGCGCGCCGCGCGCCCGCGCCAGACGGCCAGCCCTGCGCCTGCCGCCACCTGCACAAGCAGGGCCGCACCCAGGTCGCCGAGCAGTTCAGCCGCGGTCATCGTCCCTGGACAGCGCGCCGACCTGGCAGCCGGTCGCCGTCGCCGGGGATCAGGCTGCGCGTGGGGGTGCAGCCATCGACAGCTGCCAGACGGCCATGAACAGCGCCGCGATCGTCGGGCCGATGGTGCAGCCGTTGATGCCGAAGACCGCCATGCCGCCCAGCGTGGTGATCATCACCAGGTAGTCCGGCATCCCGGCATCCTTGCCGACGAGCACCGGGCGGAGCAGCTTGTCGACCAGACCGATCACGAAAATGCCGTCAGCGGCCAGCGCCAGGCCCTGCCCCGCTTGCCCTGAGCTGAAGAAATAGGCCGCGACCGGCAGCCAGATGTGATTGCGCCGTGGCTTCAGGTGCAGCAACAGCCTGCGATAGCCGGGAACCAACAGCGCCGCGATGATGACCGCCCACAGGATGGCGCCGTAGAACGGCAGCCGGATCCAGCCCAGTGCCAGCGCGGTGGCCGCCAGCAGCAGCAGCGGCCTCAAGCGGCACGGACGGGTGCCAGGCCATCAGAGCGGTGGGTCTCCGACGCCCCCTGTTGAACCACTTCGAAGGGGTTGCCGTTGGGTGTCGCTGTGTCGCCGTGCATGGGGCCGCCCTGGCGCCGATGGGGCCATCGGTTTGCCGACGACCCTAGGGACGTCGGGGAGGGGGGGCTGTTCGGCAGCGCACAATCGCCGGCCGGCTGATCCGGCCGGCTGGTGCCTTCAGCGCCGTTCCCAGCGCCCCGGCGCCATGCGCCAGCCATTGCTTTCACGGTGCCACTGGTGCGGCGCCCACTGGTAGCCCGGGCGGTGGCTTTCCCAGCGGCCGCCGACCCAGACGTGGCGACCACCGATCCAATTCCAGTAACCGCCGATCCAGAAATAGCCCGGACCCGGCGGCGCCAGGATGACTTCGGTCTGCGGAGGCGGTGGCGCCATGGCGATCACTTCACCGCCGCCCACCACCACAGTGCCACCGCCGTAGTGGCGCTGCGCCGGCACGACGATGCAGCCGCTCAACAAGCTGCCAGCGGTCACCGCGCAGGCCAGGCCGAACAGATGTCTACGGGTTGGATCCATGGCGGTTCTTTCGATGCAGAGGAAGAACCTTGCAACGAAGTCGAGGCCCGGCGCGATGACCCGGCACGCGGCCTTTTACACAGCTTCACCCGGTATGACGGCCAGGTCATCTCGGCGCCGCCGCAGCGACCGCGCTGCGCAACGGGTGGCCGTTGCCGTTGCCGTCACGGGCGTCACCGACCGGCGCCGGCCCGCCTGAAGCCCTTCAGACGGTGGCAGCGCCCACGCTTTCCATCGGCGTGATGGGACGTTCGTCCAGCGGCCTGGGTGTCCGACAGACCCAGCTCGTTGCGGGCGTGCGCGCCCAGCGCATCGTGGGCCATCCATTGCGTGGCCACCTTCGAGGCCAGTTCGGGGGTCAGGCCCCGGCCGACGTCGATGGTGGCCAGCTCGCGCTGCTCGGCCGTCGCGTCGGTTTCCAGCTCGACCCGTTCACGGGCCAGATCGGCCTGTTCGGTGTCGGACTGCGAGTGCACCGAGACGTATTCGCCCGCAGCCATCGACATCGCGCCGGCCATCAAGCCGGCGCAACCCGTCAACAGCAAGGCCTGGTGATCGGCGCCCGCGCTGCTGCTGGCAGCCGCCACGCCCACCACCAGGCTGGCGGTCGAGACGATGCCGTCGTTGGCGCCCAGTACCGCGGCGCGCAGCCAGCCGATGGGGTCGGTGCGGTGGCGTTCGGCGTGGCGCCGCAGGGCTCACATCGACAGCGCTTCACTCGCGGTCCAACCAGATGCCGGCGCACAGCGCGACACCCGCACCGTAGAGCGCCCAGGTACTGGAAACCAGATAGGGGTAGAGCATCAGCGCCAGGCCCAGCCAGCGCGTGCGCGGCTTGTCCGCCTGCTTGCCGCGGCGGTAGGCCAGATAGCCCAGGATGCCGAACAGCAGCGTCCCGAAAAGATAGGCCGGCGTGGGCAGCTCGAACCCCAACCCCATCGTCTGCAATGTGCCCAGGTCGTCCATCGCCCGATGATGCACCGCGCGGGCCGCATGCGCCGTGCGCTCGGCCACGGCGCGTGACCTCCAGCGCATCAAGCGGCCAGCGTCGCCTGCACCCAGCGCGCCGCCGCTTCGGGGCTGCGGAACTCGTCGATGGAGCGCGCCGGCACCGGGCCGCCCCGCTCGGCCCACAGGCGCGACAGCGTCGTACCGGGGCCGACTTCCAGCACGCAGCGCACGCCGCGCTCGGCCACGGCATCCTGGCAGTCCGACCAGCGCACGGTGTGGTCGATCTGCACAGCCAGCGCCTGCTGCAGGTCGGCCGGCCGGCGCAACGCGGCGCCCGCCGCGTTGCAGGCCAGCGTGCAGCGCGGTGCCGTGAATTCGACGCCGCTCAGGTGGCGGGCAAAGTCGCGCGCCGCCGCCGCCATCCACGGCGTGTGCGAGGCCAGGCCCACGGCCAGGCGGGTGGCGTGCGCGCCGGTCGCAAACAAGGCCGCTTCGGCAGCCCGCAAGGCCGCGTCGGGCCCGCCCAGCACGACACGGTCGGCGGCCATCTGGATCGCCAGTGCCAGGCCGTGCTCGCGGCACAGGGCTGAGACGGCGGCTGCGCGCAGACCCTGCACGGCCAGCAGGCCGGTCGCCAGCCCGGCCACGCTGGCCGACATCGCCGCAGCGCGAGCCCGCGCCAGTCGCAGTGCCGTGCTGGCGCTGTAGACGCCCGCTGCGCAGTAAGCCGGCAGCTCGCCAACGCTGTAGCCGGCAATGACGGCCGGCGCCGGCAACAACGGCGCCAGGCACTGCCAGGCGGCCACGCTGGTGGCCGTCAGCAGGCTTTGGGCGACGCCGTTGTCGCCGGCCCAGGCGGGGTCGGCCAGGCGCTGCCGCCAGTCGATGCCGATGTCGGCGGCCAGCTGCGCCAGCGTGGCCTGTGCGGCGGGCTGATCGTCCAGCCAGGGCAGCAGGGCCGCGTGCTGCGTACCCTGGCCGGGGAAGAGCAGCGCCAGGCTCAAGCGGGCTCGCAGACGCGCTGCAACCAGCAGGCTGCAGCCAGCACATCGGCCGCGCCGCCGGGCGACAGGCGGCGCCTGACGAAAGCGCGGTGGATGGACCAGGCCCGCTCGACGGCCTCGGGCCCGTCGGCGCCGCCGGCCTCCAGCCAGGCCTGCGCCTGCGCCTGCGCCCAGCGCAGGCCAGCTAGGCCGCCGCGGTGGGCCAGGTTGGTGTCGTCCAGCACGGCCAGGGTCGCAAAGAAAGCCTGCAACTGCGCAGCCTGTGGCGGCCGGCCGGCGGCCAGCGTCTGTTGCAGGGCGGGCAGGGCGGTGTCGAACAAGACCGGCATGCCGGCTGCGGCCTCGGCATTGGCGCCGCGCAGACCGTGGGTGCGTGCGGCCCGCCTGCCGTTCGATGGCGATGGTGGGGCGCTGTGTTGCGGCGATGCGTGGGCCGCATTCGGGTCGGCTGCTGCCGTGCCGTCCGGCGGGTCAAGACCGTCCCGCGCAGCCAAGGCGGCGCCCCAACGCGCCACCAGCATGTGGCGCACGGCGGCGGGGCGCAGCGGTCGACCCGCCGCCCGCAAGGCGCCGGCGCTGGCGCACAGCAGGCCGAGCGTGAAGATGGCGCCGCGGTGGGTGTTGACCCCGCCCGTGGCGACCCGCATGCGGGCTTCGGCGGCCCGGCCTTCGCCAGCCAGCTCGGCGAAGTCGGCCCCCTGCACGCCCAGCAGGGCGAAACGCGGATAGCTGTGACGCAGCGCGAACAGGCTGCGCAGGAAGGTGCGGGCGTCCATGTCGTGGTGGCTGCCGCTGTCTTCGAAAGACACCAGGCCGGGCTTGGGCGCCAGCGCCAGTTCGTCATGGAGCGCGGCCACGGCGGCTCGGCCCAGGCGGCGGGCGCTGGCGTCAGGGGCCGCCAGGGCTGCTGCATGCCAGTGCAGCGGCGAGCGGCTCATGCCGTCGCCGCCCAGGCGCTGTCACCTTCCAACGTCGCGCCGGTCAGCCGCTTGACCAGCACCTGCTGCGCGGCCCCCGCGCGCCACCCAGCCCATTCGCGCCAGGCCACTGCGGCTGCACCGTCGAACACGCATTCGCCGTCGATGCGCGGCAGCGTGGCGGCGGCCCGGGCCAGCACGGCGGTCGCCGCGTCGGCCTGCTCGGCGCTGGCGCAGGGCAGCAGCAGGTCGATGTCGGAGCGGCCCTCGCGCACGCAGCGCAAGCCTGACAGTTCCTGCCAGCCGTGGCTGCCGTAGACGCGGGCAGCAAGGCCGACGGTTTGCAGTGCGCCGCACAGCGTCAGCCAGTCTTCGCGCGCCGCAGCGGGCAGCCCGCCGGTGATGTCAGCGGCCAGCGGGAAGGCGCCCACGCGCTGCACCGCCGCAGCCGGCACGCGCACGAACAGCCGTTGCCGGTCCCAGCGCAGCGGGGCGGCCAGGCCCAAGGTCAGCAGCGGCGGCGGCGCTGCACCGCCGCCGGCGCGCGTCAACGCCAGCGCCTGCGCTTGTCGCGGTTGGCGCGTCACCACCAGCGGCAAGTCGTGGGCGGCCCAGTGCTGCAAACAAGCGCTCGCGCTGTCGTTCCACGGCGCTTCGTCGGTCGGCCCGGCGCGCACCGCTTGCCAGCCCGCTGCGCTGAGCCACACCAGCTGGTGGCGCTGCCAGTTCATCGTTGTCTTGGCGCCGGCCCGCGGCGCGTCAGGCGGCCGCCAGCACCTGCTGCACCACATCGGCCGCCAACAGCCGGCCGCCGCGTGCGCGGCCGTCTGCGGCGCGCTGGTCAGCGGTCGATGCGTCAGCCAGCGCCGCGCGCAAGCCGGCGGCCAGATCGGGCTGATCGGCCGTGCCCCACAGGCCGCGCACGCCACCCATGCGCACATAGTTCTCGACGCCCGGCGCGAACACCGGGTTGGTCAGCGACAGCGCCGCCAGACGCGCTTCGGGCAGCTTGGTCACCCGCGCCATCGCCGGGATGCGCATGACGCGGATCTCGGCATCGGGCAGGGCGTAGCAGGCATCGGCGATCAGCCCGGAGGTGATGAAGCCACCCGACAGCGCCTGGTCGTAGACCAGGCCGATGACGCGGTGGCCCTGCCGGCGCGCCAGGTCTATGCAGCAGCCCAGGTGGGCCATCGCCCGGTTGATGCCCAGCAGTTCGTCGTGCCGGCGCAGCTGCTGGCCCTGGGTGTCGATGAGCAGCAGGATGGGTCTGCCCGGGTGCCGGGCCACGGTGTCCAGCACCACAGCGGCCTGGCGCAGCGCCAGCGCGTAGCCGATGGGCGCGTGCTGGGTGGTGCCGACGACGGTGACGGTCTGGCCGTCCAGCACGGCGCTGCCGCTGAGGAAATCGCCGTCGGCGCTGACGTGCGCGACCTCGCCGAACAGTTGTCTGACAACTTCAGACCAGATCATGACGTGGCCGCCGCGGGCTGCCGCAATTCGTGCACCTGCGCAGCGTTCAGGTCAGGCACCTGCTGCGCGTTGGTGATGCCCAGCTGTTGCCAGAGCTCGACCGCATCGTCCGCGCCAGCGCCAGCGGCCAGGCGCTGCGCCAGCAGGCGGTGCTCGGCCTGCAAGTCGGCCAGCGTCAGCGGCCGGCTGGCACCCAGGGCGCGCAGGGCCGCCTCGCGAAAAGCGGGCACCTCGTCGGCCACGATCTGGTCGGCGTCACCCAGCAGGTAGCGGTGCTTGCCGCCGGTGGTGCGCCAGACCAGGGCGCGGTCGCGCGCGTCGAATTCCTCGACGCCGTGGCTGGCTTCGATGACCTCGGGCCCCGACATCGCCAGCCGGCCGGTATCGCTGATGACCAGGTGGTCGGCGCAGCGCGCGACGATGCCCATGCCGCCGAAGCAGCCGTTGCGCCCGCCGATCAGCACGATGACGGGGATGCCGGCGTTGCGCACATCGAGCAGGGCGCGCATGACCTCGCTCACCGCGATCAGCCCGGCGTTGGCTTCGTGCAGGCGCACACCACCGGATTCGGCCAGCAGCACGACGGCGCTTGGCCTGTCGCGCAAGGCGCGCTGGAACAGGCCGACGAGCTTGGCGCCGTGGACTTCGCCCACGCCGCCGCCCATGAATTCGCCTTCCTGCGCGGCGACGAAAACCGGCTGGCCGCCGAGCCGCGCGCGGCCCACCGCGACACCGTCATCGAAAGCCGACGGCACGCCCAGTTGCGCCAGGTGCGGGCTCATCACGCGCGCGCTGGGTGGCAGCCATTCGTGGAAACTGCCGGCATCGAACAGCGCGGCGATGCGTTCGCGGGCGCTGCATTCGGCGAAGCTCAGGGCGTTGTTCATGCGGCGATTTCCGCGGCGGCCTGCGCCAGCCGCAGGCTGACGACGGCCGGCGTTGCGCCCATGTCGTGGATGGACACGCGCACGCCGGCCAGCGGGTGGCGCAGGTGGAAGTCGCGGCAGACGGCTGCCCAGATGGTGCCGAAGCCGCGCGCCGAGGTCTGCACGTCGAAGCGGCAGCTCGCCCCCGCGCCGGCTTCGAGCAGCACTTCCAGGTTGCCCGAACCGACCACGCCGACGAGCACCGGCGCGAAGCCGGCCACCACCTGCGTGCCGGGGAATTCGAAAGTCAGGCTCTCCAGCTCTGCAGACATGTTCATCGCGAACCTTTCACAAACCCGCCCTCACCAATTGCGGAAGCGACCCGGTGGCGCATACAGCCCGCCCGAGGCGTCGACCAGATCGCGCATCGAGCGCGCCGCCAGCAGGTTGCGCGTGGCCAGACGGGGATCGACGCCCAAGTCTTCCGGCCGCTGGATCACGCCGCGGTCGCGCAGGTTTTCGACCATCGCCCGGTCGCGGCCCAGGCCCACCGCCGTGTAGCCGGCCACGCCGCGCACGGCCTGTTCGCGTTCCTCGTCGCTGCGGCACAGCAGCAGGTTGGCGATGCCTTCCTCGGTCAGGATGTGCGTCACGTCGTCGCCGTAGATCATGATCGGCGGTAGCGGCATGCGGGCCTGCTCGGCCAGCGTCCAGGCGTCCAGTGTTTCGACGAAAGCCGGCTGCATGTGTTCGCGGAAGGTCTCGACCATCTGCACCACCAGCTTCTGCCCGCGCGGCGTGCCACGCGCACCTTGCAAACCGGCCCGCGCCTGCTGCCCGGCCTTCAGCCAGGCAGGGCTGGCGTGGCGTCGGCCGCGGGCGTCGGCACCCATATTGGGCGCGCCGCCGAAGCCGGCGATGCGGCCCAGCGTGGCGGTGCTGCTGTTGGCGGCCAGGTCGATCTGCAGCGTGCTGCCGATGAACAAATCGCAGGCGTAATGCCCGGCGGCCTGGCACATCGCGCGGTTGCTGCGCATGCTGCCGTCGGCGCCGGTGAAGAAGACATCGGGCCGGGCGCGGATGTAGGCTTCCATGCCCAGTTCCGAGCCGAAGCTGTGCACGCTTTTCACCCATCCGGCTTCGATGGCCGGAATCAGCGCCGGGTGCGGGTTCAGCGCCCAGTGCTGGCAGATTTTTCCGCGCAGGCCCAGCGATTCACCGTAGGTCGGCAGCAGCAGTTCGATGGCCGCCGTGTCGAATCCGATGCCATGGTTCAAGCGCTGCACGCCGTAGTCGGCGTAGATGCCCTTGATGGCCATCATGGCCATCAGCACCTGGATCTCGCTGATCTGCGCCGGGTCGCGCGTGAACAGCGGTTCGATGAAGTGCGGCTTGGGGCTCTGGACGACGAAATCGACCCAGCCGGCGGGTACGTCCACGCGCGGCAAGACATCGACGATCTCGTTGACCTGCGCGATCACGATGCCGCTCTTGAAGGCCGTGGCCTCGACGATGGCCGGTGTGTCTTCGGTGTTGGCACCGGTGTAGAGGTTGCCCTCGCGGTCGGCGGCCTGGGCGCAGATCAGCGCGACATTCGGCGTCAGGTCCACGAAGTAGCGCGCGAACAATTCCAGGTAAGTGTGGATGGCGCCGATCGCGATGCGCCCGCCGCTGACCAGTTGCGCCAGCCGTGCGCCCTGCGGGCCCGAGAAGCTGAAGTCCAGGCGGCTGGCGATGCCGTTCTCGAAGACGTCCAGGTGTTCAGGCAGGGCCAGCACCGACTGCACCATGTGCAGGTCGTGCACGGCCGCCGGGTCCAGCGCGGTGAGTGCGCGGGCCAGGAAGTCGGCCTGCTTCTGGTTGTTGCCTTCCAGGCAGACGCGGTCGCCGCTTTCGATGACGGCCTGCAGCAGCGCGCCGATGTTGCCGGCCTCGACCTGCTTGCCCGGCGTGACGCGCCGCGCCCGTTCCAGGCGCGCCGCGCGCGAGCGGCGCTGCGTGTCCCAGACGAGCGGCGCGTTCACGATGCCCTCATTTCGGCGCGCCCATCACCAGGTCGGGCAAGCCGGTGGCGATGCCGGGGAAGACGCACATCAGGATGATGGCGACGAACATCAGGCCGACGAAAGGCATCACGCCCCAGATCACGTCCTTCAGCGGGATGTCGGGCGCGATGTTCTTGATGACGAAGATGTTCAGGCCCACTGGCGGGTGGATCAGGCCCATCTCCATCACGATGGTCATCACCACGCCGAACCAGATCAGGTCGAAGCCGGCGGCCTTCAGCGGCGGCAGCACGATGGGCGCGGTCATCAGGATGATCGACACCGGCGGCAGGAAGAAACCCAGCACGATGACCATGCCCAGGATGGCCGCCAGCAGCACCCACTTAGGCAGGTGCATCGCGACCACGCCGTTGGCCGCGTCCTGCGAGATGTGCAGCGAGCTCATCACGTAGGAATACAGCAGCGACATGCCGATGATGAACATCAACATCGTGCTTTCCTTGATGGTGCTGCTCAGGATGGGCACCAGCTGCGCCGGCCGGCGGATGGCGTAGACGATGGCGATCAGCAGCAGCGCCAGGATGCCGCCCAAGCCGGCGGTTTCCGAGGGCGTGGCATACCCGCCGTAGAGCGCCACCATCACGCCGATCAGCAGCACCACGAAAGGCAGCACGCGGGGCAACATCTCGACCTTCTCGGCCATCGTGTATTCGTGGTCGTCGAGCAGGGCACTCTTGGACACGCCGCCGGCCGCGTAGGCCACCAAGGCCGCCGCGTGTTCCTGGCGGTAGCGGTAGACCGCGTAGCCCGCGAACAGACCGACCAACATCACGCCGGGGCCGATGCCGGCCAGGAAGAGGCGGCCCAGCGACTGCTCGGCAGCCACGGCGTACAGGATCATCGTGATCGACGGCGGCAGCAGGATGCCCAGCGTGCCGCCAGCCGCGATGATGCCGGCTGCAAAGCCCGGCGAGTAGCCGCGCATGCGCATCTCGGGGATGCCGGCGCTGCCGATGGCCGAGCAGGTGGCCGGGCTGCTGCCCGACATGGCCGCGAACAGCGCGCAGGCGAACACGTTGGCAATGCCCAGGCCGCCCGGGATCTTGCTCATCCAGGCGTGCATGGCCGAATACAGGTCCTTGCCGGCCGGGCTCTTGCCGATGGCCGCGCCCTTCAGGATGAACAAAGGGATCGACAGCAGCGTGATGCTGGCCATCTCTTCGTAGACGTTCTGCGTCACCGTGTCGAGCGCCGACGCCGGCATGAAGAAGTACATGAAGCCGACGGCCACCGAGCCCAGCCCGAAGGCGATGGGCATGCCGGAAAACATCACCAGCAGGGTGATCACGCCGAAGGCGATGCCGATGCTGGCGCCGCTCATTTGAACGCCCCCTTGTTGACGAAGCGGGCGACGACTTCCAGCAGCAGTTGCAGCGCCAGCAGCGTCATGCCCATGGCCATGATGCCGTAGGGGATCCACAGCGGCGGGCCCCAGGTGCTGTTGCTGCTGTGGCCTTCGTGGATGGCCTCGCGGAACAGCGTCCACGACTTCCAGGCGAAGAAGGCGCAGAAGGCGCAGCTGATGGTCTCGACGAACATCATGCGCAGCCGGTTGACGCGCGGCGACAGCAGGCCGGCGATGGCTTCCACGCCAACATGGCCGCGGTAGGACTGCACATAGGCGCCCGAGAAAAAGGTCGCGCCGATGAGCAGGAAGACGGCCGTCTCGTCCTGCCACTCGGTCGGGATCTTGAAGAAATAGCGCGCTGCCACGCTGTAGGTCAGGATGGCGGCGGCCCCGAAGACCGCCAGCATGCAGGGCACCATCACCGCGCGGTTCAGGGCTTGCATGGCGTGGTTCAGCGTGGCCACCAGCGGGTGGCCGGGGGGCTGCGCGTGGGGCGCGGCGCCGGGGAGTTCGAAGCCGTGGCTCATGGCAGTGCGCAGGGCTTCAGCCCGTGACCTTTTCGGCCAGCTTCAGCAGCTTGGCGCTGCCTTCGTTCTTCTCGGCGTAGTCTTTCCACGCCGAGGTGCGGGCCAGCGCCACCCACTTGGCCAGGGCCGCATCGGGCAGGTCGTAAACCTTGGCGCCGGCCTTGATGTAGGCGTCGGCCACCTGCGCGTCGTCGGCACGGGCGCCTTCCAGCGCGAACTTCTCCATCTCGGCGCCCACGGTCATGATCAGCGCCTGCTGATCCTTGGGCAGCTTGTCGAAGATGGCCTTGCTCATCAGCAGCGGCTCCAGCATGAACCAGTAGCTCTTGCCGGTCTTGCTGATGGTCAGGTGCTTGCTGACCTCTTGCAGGCGGAAGCTGATCAGGCTGGTGGCCGAGGTGGTGACGACGTCCACCGCGCCGGTCTGCATCGCGGCATAGGTTTCGTTGGACGGCAGCGACAGCGTGGTCGCACCGGCGGCCTTGGCCACCAGGTCCATCTCGCGGCTGCCGCCACGGAACTTCAGGCCCTTGACGTCTTCCGGCCCGATGATGGGCACGCTGCGGCTGGCGGCGCCGCCAGCCTGCCAGATCCAGGTGACGATGATCAGGCCCTTGTCGGCCAGCAGGTCGGTCAGCGCCTTGCCGACTTCGGCCGTCTTCCACTTGTAGCCTTGCTCGTAGCTGGTGACCAGGCCGGGCATCAGCGCGATGTTCAGTTCGGCCACTTCGCCGCCGGCGTAGGGCAGCGGGATCAGCGTCATGTCCAGCGCGCCCTTGCGCGCGGCGCTGAACTGGGCGTTGACCTTCATCAGCGAAGAACCCGGGTAGACATTGGCCTTCAGCGCGCCGTTGCTGCGCTTGTCCAGCGCGTCGGCAAACTTCACGCACAGGCGGTGGCGGAAGTCGCCTTCCTTGTCGGAACCGCCCGGAAACTGGTGCGAGATCTTCAGCGGTTCGGCGGCGCTGGCGTAGCGCGCGGGCAGCAGCAGCGAAGGCGCAGCGGCCAGGCCGGTGACGAAGGTGCGGCGGGTGGTTTTGATCGGGTTGATGGCGGTCATGGGGGTCTCCGTTGTTGTGGTTCCAGCAGCGAGGCTGGGGGCGGTCAGTATCTGCCGGATAGCAGTGAGCCGTAACCCGGTATTCCCGTGGCCAGCCCCAGCTTGCGCAGCATCATGAACGTGGTGCAGACCGCCGAGGACACCACCGGCATGCCCACGCGGTCTTCGATGGCCTGTATCGAGCCCAGCGATGGCATCTGCACGCAGGCCGAGGCCACCACCGCGTCGACGTTCTTCGTGTTCAGGCGCCGGGTCAGCTCGATCGGCGCCAGCGGGTCTTGCCGGCCGACTTCCAGGTTGTCGGCGATCTCCAGCGACAGGCTGTCGACCACCTCGATGTCTTCGGCCTGGATGTAGTCGATGACGAGCTGGGTCAACGGCTTCATGTAGGGCGTGAGGATGGCGACGCGCTTGGCGCCCAGCGTCTTCAGGCCGTCCACCAGAGCCCCGGCACTGGTGACCACCGGCGCCGGGCCGCCCGCTTGCACCGTGCGCTCGTGCAGGCGCTTTTCACTGACGCGGTGGTAGCCGGTACCCATGCTCATGATGGCCACCAGGCAGGCATAGCCCAGCACGTCCATGCGGGCGTCAGCCAGCTCCAGCGCGCAGCGGTCGGAGTCGCGGTCCATCGCGGCCAGCTCTTCCTGCGTCACCTTCTGCATGCGCATGCGGCTGCTGTGGAAGGTGAAGCGCTCGGGCGCGATCAGCTCACGGGCGCGCAACAGGGCTGGCACCTCGGTCTCCATCGTGGTGTTGGAGCTGGGCACGATCTGGCCGATGCGGTAGGTGCGAGGGCTCATCAACTGGTCTCCGTTCGACCCGTGATCGGGCCTGTCTGCGTTGTGCGGGGGATGTTGACCTGGGTTGCGCCGGAGCGCCCTTCTTGATGCGTTGAGGTAGGCTCAACGGCGCATTGAGGATGACGTGATCAACCTGAACCGACTCGACCTGGTAACGCTGCGGCTCTTCGTCGCGGTGCTGGACGCCGGCAGCCTGACAGCGGGCGCCGACCGCTACGGCATCAGCCTGGCAGCAGCCAGCAAGCGCATCGCTGAACTGGAACACCACTGTGGCATCGCGCTGCTGCAGCGCAGCGCGCGGGGCGTCACGGCCACGGCCGGCGGGCAGACGCTGCACCGCCACGCCATCGAACTGGTCGCCCATCTCGAACGCATAGCGCTGGCCATCGCCGACTTCCACACCGGCGTCAGCGGCCACCTGCGGCTGTGGGCCAACCCGTCGGCGCTGGGCGGCTTTCTGCCCACGCTGCTGGCCGCCTACGCCGTGCAGCACCCCGAGGTGCGCATCGACCTGGAAGATGCCATCAGCGAAGAATCGGTGCGCGCCGTGGCGCTGGGCACGGCCGAGCTGGCCGTCATCGGCGAGAACACGCCCAGCGAAGGCCTGGTCAGCTTTGTCTGCGAGGTCGACGAACTGGTGCTGGTGGTGCCCAGCGGCCACGCCCTGACGTCAGGCCGCCCGGCGGGTGAAGCTGCGGATTTCGCCCGTGCGCTGGACCACGACTTCATCTGCCTGGGTCGATCGGCATCGCTCACCCGCAAGATCAGTGGTGCTGCCGAAGCGGTGGGCCGCACCTTCCGCCTGCGCGTGCAGGTGCGCAGCTTTGACGTGATGTGCCGCATGGTGGCCGCCGGGCTGGGGCTGGCCATCTTGCCGCGCGCCGGCGCAGCGCTTTACGCCGATGCGCTGAACTTGCGGGTGCTGCCGCTGCAGGGGCTGGATGCCGAACGCAGGCTGTTGCTGGCGATGCGCGACCCGGCGGCCTTGTCGCCGGCGGCGCAGGCGCTGGTGGCGATGATGCGCGAGCGGATGGCCGTCCTGGCGTGACCGGCCACCGGTCGGGCCGGCTGCGGCATCACGCCGCACCCAGCTGCTCGGCCAGGTCTTCGAAGCCGTCGGCCACGATGTCGAATTCGCCGTCGGCGACTGCCGGCAAACGCGTCTGCGGGCCGCATTCCAGTGGCCGCCTGACGTAGGCCGTGCGCAGGCCGCTGCCGCGCGCGGCGCGCAGGTCACCGGGGTGGCAGGCCACCATCATCAAATCGGCTGGCGCCACGTCCAGCAGGCGCGCGCAACCCAGGTAGACCTCAGGGTCGGGCTTGTAGTGGTGGAACAGTTCGGCCGAGATCACGCAGTCCCAGGGCAGGCCGGCGTGCTTGGCCATCTCGGTCAGCAGCGAGAAATTGCCGTTGGACAGCGGCGTGATGGTGTGCCGCGCCTTCAGGCGGGTCAGCCCACGCACGCTGTCGGGCCAGGCCGGCAGGCGGTGCCAGGCGCGGTTGAGGTGCACGCGCTCGGCCTCGCTCAGGCCGCCCAGGCCGTGGCGGTCGACGATGCCGTCCAGGATCATTCGGTGCAAGCTGTCGATGTGCAGCCAAGGCAGCTCGCCGCGCCGCACGCGGTCCATCGCCACCGGGTAGCCGGCGCGCCAGTCGGTGGCCAAGGCCGAGCTGTCCACGGTGATGCCGTGCGCGGCGGCCAGCGTGGCCACTTCGGCGCGGATGCCGCCGTGCCAGTCGACCACGGTACCGAAGACATCGAAAGCCAGTGCGGCAGGGCGGTTCTGCATGGTGATGTCCTGCTGGTTTTCAGCGCGGGGGCAGCGGCGGTGCGCCGGTCACCGGCGCGGGTGTGCGCGCGGCGTTCATCACCATCGACAGCAGCGTGTAGTAGCCGTTGATGCCCAGCAGATCGACCGTGCCCTGTTCGCCGAAGTGCGCCACCGCGCGGGCCCAGGTGGCGTCGCTGACGGCCTTGTCCGCGTGCAACTCGCTGCAGAAGTCGAAGACCGTGGCTTCCTCGTCGCTGAGTGCCGCCGGGCGGCGGTCTTCGGCGATGGCCGCGATGGTCTCGGCGGCGATGCCCTCGCGCAGCGCGATGGGGGCGTGGATGGCCCATTCCACGGGCTGCGACCAGGCCCGCGCGGTGACCAGGATGGCCAGCTCCGACAGCCGCTGCCCGATGGCGCTGCGGTAGCGCAGGTATTCACCCATGCGCTGGGCGTGGGCCATCAGCTCCGGGCTGCGCAGCAAAGGGATGAAGGGCGAGACCAGCGCGCCGCGCGGCCCGCTGATGATCTCTTCGGCCCGTTCGCGCTGGGCCGACGTCCAGCGCTCGGCGGGGATGGGTGGCAGTCGGTCGGTGTTCAAGAATGTTCCTGTGCGCTGTCCGGTGGGTCGAAGGCCGGCATTCTCGGCCCTGCGGGCCTTGCTGCGCTGCATGCAAATGGCTTGAACCCGGCGGCACCGCAGACCGGGCTAGCATGGTCCGTCATTTTCCGGAACTGCCATGACCGCCGTACCCAGCACCGCACAAGCCCAAGTCTTCACCGAGGCCCGCACCTTCAACCGGTTCAAACCGGAGACGATCGGTGACGAGACCCTGCATCAGCTCTACGAACTGATGAAGTGGGGCCCGACCTCGATGAACGCCCAGCCCGGCCGCTACCTCTTTTTGCGCAGCGAAGCCGCCAAGCAGCGGCTGAAGCCGGCGCTGTCAGCGGGCAACGCCGACAAGACGATGGCCGCGCCGGTGGTGGTCATCGTGGCCATGGACACGCAGTTCCACGAACACCTGCCCGCGCAGTTCCCGGCCATGCCTGCGGCGCAATCGATGTTCACCGGCAATGCCGCGCTCAGCGCCGCCACGGCTTTCCGCAACAGCAGCCTGCAAGGCGCCGACCTGATGGTCGCTGCGCGCATGCTGGGGCTGGACTGTGGCCCGATGAGCGGTTTCGACGCCGCCAAGGTCAATGCCGAGTTCTTCCCCGACGGCCGCTGGGCCGCCAACTTCCTGGTCAACATCGGCCACGGTGACGCCAGCGGCAACCACCCGCGCGGGCCCCGCCTGCCTTTCGACACCGCGGCCCACATACTCTGAGGTTGCGGCCTTGAAGTGTGAATGAGAATGATTTACATTCGAACCCCCTGTCAACTGACCCCCGGTACACCCATGCGCACCACGCTCATCGCCATCGCTGCCACCCTGCTGTTTGCAGCCACCGCCCACGCCACCGGCCTGGCTGCCTGTGATTCCGGCCCCAAGACGGGCTGGCAGCCCCAGGCCAAGCTGGAACAGACGCTCAAGGACAAGGGCTGGACCGTGCGCAAGATCAAGGAAGACGCCGGCTGCTACGAGGTCTACGCGCTGGACGAAAAGGGCAAGAAGCTGGAGGTCTACTTCCACCCGGTGACGCTGGAGCCGGTGCCCACCAAGCCGCGCTGAAGCCGTGACGCAGGCGGTGAAGCCGTCATCACCGGCCGCCGCGTCGCCAGCGGCAGCGCAGGCGCCCGTTCGCGTGTGGCCGCCGGTGGTGCGCTGGGGCCATTGGGCTCTGGCAGCCAGCGTGCTGACCTGCCTGTTGCTGCACGAAGGCGGCAGCTGGCATGAAAGACTGGGCTACGTGGCGCTGGCTCTCGGGGCCATGCGCTGCGCCTTGGGCTGGTTCAGCGGGGTGCGACACCTGCGTTTCGCCGCCTTCGTGCAGGGCCCGTCCGCCACCTGGGCCTATGCCCGCGCACTGCTGGCGCGCACCGAGCCGCGCCACCTGGGCCACAACCCGCTGGGCGGCTGGATGATCGTGGCGCTGCTGTTGGCGGCCGTGCTGGCAGGCGCCAGCGGCGCGCTCTACACCACCGACCGCTACTGGGGCGACGACACCGTCTTCGCCATCCACCGCGTTGCCGGCTGGTCCTTGGCCCTGCTGGCGCCCCTGCATGTCGGGGGCGTCATCCTCACCTCCATCCTGCAGCGCGAAAACCTGCTGCGCGCGCTGTTCAGCGGCCGCAAGCGGCCCGCGGCAACCGGCGACGTCGGCCTGGACGCCTGAGCCGTGAACTCTTCGCGGTGCGCACGGCAGCGTGATGCGCCGCTGAGCTAGCGCCCGAGGTGTGCGTGTCAGAATGTTCTGAAACTTCTCCTGCGTCCTGCCGCGACCGCACCCACCCATGAAAGTCCTGCTCACCGGCGCCGCCGGCTTCATCGGCATGGCCACCGCGCTGCGCCTGCTGGCGCGCGGCGATGAGGTGGTCGGCCTGGACAACCTCAACGACTACTATGACGTGGCGCTGAAGCAGGCCCGGCTGGCGCAACTGACGGCGCACCCGCGCTTTCGTTTCGTCAAGATGGACGTCGCCGACCGTCCCGGCATGGCTGCGCTGTTCGATGCCGAGCGCTTCGACCGCGTCGCCCACCTCGCCGGCCAGGCCGGTGTGCGCTACTCGCTGCAGAACCCCAACGCCTATGTCGACAGCAACCTCGTCGGCTTCATGAACGTGCTGGAAGGATGCCGACACACGGCCGTCCAGCACCTGGTCTACGCGTCGAGTTCCAGCGTCTATGGCGGCAACACCAAGATGCCGTTTTCCGAACACGACGGCGTCGACCACCCGGTCAGCCTGTACGCGGCGACGAAGAAGGCCAACGAGTTGATGGCCCACACCTACAGCCATCTGTTCGGCCTGCCCACCACGGGCTTGCGCTTTTTTACCGTCTACGGGCCCTGGGGGCGGCCTGACATGGCGCTGTTCCTGTTCACCAAGGCGATCCTGGAAGGCCGGCCCATCGACGTCTACAACCAGGGCCGGATGCGGCGCGATTTCACCTTCATCGACGACATCGTCGAGGGCGTGGTCCGCGTGCTCGACAAGGCGGCGCAACCCAACCCGGCCTACCGCAGCGACCAGCCCGACCCCAGCACCGGCCAGGCGCCCTTCCGGGTGTTCAACATCGGCAACCAGCAACCCATGCCGCTGCTGGACTTCATCTCCTGCATCGAAGACGCGTTGGGCCTGAAGGCGCAGATGAACCTGCTGCCGCTGCAGGCCGGTGATGTGCCGGCCTCGCATGCCGACGTCGAAGCCTTGCGCGACTGGGTGGGCTACGCACCGGCCACCGAGGTGCGCAGCGGTGTGGCCCGCTTCGTGGCCTGGTACCGCAGCTACTACCGGGTCTGAGCCGGCGCCTTGACGGCTTCGCTGCGGCTGCGTTGCAGTTCGGTGATCAACTCGCGCAGCAGCCTCACCGGTATCGCGTAGGTGATGCCCGTCGGGCTGGACAAGGCGCTCTCCCGGCTGCCCTTGACCAGCACCTGATTGACCACGCCCAGCACCAGACCGGAATCGATGTCGATGACGGGACCGCCACTGTTGCCGGGGTAGGCCGTGGCGTCGAGCTGCAGCACCTCGAAGTTGCCCTCGCGCAGCCGCGACACAGCCCGCTGGTCGAGCTGGCGGGCTGTCGGCGCCGGCAGTGCCACGGTGGTCAAGGAAGCGATGATGCCGCGGTGGGTGACCACGGAATACCCCAGCGTGCCACCGATCGGAAAGCCCATCAGCGCGATGCCCAGGCCTTCACGCGCTGCGCCCGAGTCGGCCAGCGGCAGGGGTGTCATGGGCGCCCCTTCGATTTGCAGCAACACCAGGTCGCGCAATCGGTCCGTGGCCACCACGCGAGCCCGGCGCACCGGCGTTTCTCCGCCGACGCGCGAGCCCAGCACCGCCATCTGCGGCCCGCTGTCGACCTCGGCGGCTTCGGGCAGCACGTGAAAGTTGGTGGCCACCAGGCTGCCATCGCCGACCACGAAACCGGTGCCGCGAAACTCGAAGCGCGGGCTGCCGGTGGCGCTGTAGGTGCCCACCGGCAGCACCGACAGCTTGCTCGTGGCGATGAGACCGGGCAGGTCGGCCGCGCCCGCAGCCCGCGCCACGCCCCAGCCGCCCGCAGCGGCCGTGGCCAGCAGCGCACCGCCGGCAACGCGCAAGGCCGCGCGGCGGCGCGGCCCGTCGCCGTGGGCGCTCACAGGGACTTCATCAGGCTGGCGACTTCAGCCTGCCCGCTGAACTTGTCACCCAGCTTGGCCAGCGCCTCCAGTTCGGCCTTGGCACGGGGTTTGTCGCCGCTCTTGATGTACAGCTTGGCCAGCCGCAACACCAGACCGCCGTCGGCGGGCTCCAGCTTGATGGCCCGGGATTGCGCTTCGATGGCCTTGGGCAACTGGTTCTCGGTCTCCAGGGCCAGGGCCAGCGTGTCGAGCAGGGGTGCACGGTCGGGCAGCAGGCTGTTGGCCTTTTCGGCCATCGCCACACCGCCGGGCTTGCCCTGGCGGGCCAGCATCCAGGCCACATTGTTCAGGGCCAGTGCGTTATTGGGTTGCAATTGAAGCACGCTGCGGTAGCGCGCCTCGGCGGTGGTGAAATCGTTGCGCGACATCGCGATGTCGCCCTGGTAGAAGAGGAAAACCGCGTCCTGCGGATTTTCCTTGAGCCATTCGGCCGACAGCCGCTCCGCCTCGGCGGCCTTGCCCCCCGCGCTCAGCGCCGCGTGCAGCTTGACCACCGTCGGACCGTCGCGTTCGCGCTGGGCTGCAGCGCGGAAGGCCGCAGCCGAGGCATCCCAGTTCTTGCGCGTGGCTTCGATTTCGCCTTCCATGCGGTAGCCGGCGGCGTCCTTGGGGTGGCGTTTTTGCTGCTCCCGCGCCAGGGCCAGCGCCTCTTCGGGCTGCTTGTTCTGCAGCTTCATGCCGATCAGCGCGCCGCGGGCAGCCAGCAAGTCGGGCTGCAACTCCAGGGCCTGCTTGAGCGTGGTCAGCGCCGCGTCGGGGTCCTGGCTGGCGCGGTAGGCATCGGCCAGACGCACCAGCAAGGCGGCATTCTTGGGCTGCTGGCTGGTCAGCTTCTTGAAGGTTGACACCGCACGCTGGGCGTCGCCGGCGGCCACCAGCGCCATGCCCAGCGCCTCCTGGATTTCCAGGTTGAACGGCAGGGCCGCGCTGGCGTCCTGGGCGGCCGCCAGGGCGCCCTTGCCGTCGCCGCTGCCGATGAGCCGGTTGATCAGCATCAGGTGGGGCATGGGCTCGCTGGGGTTGATCCGGATGGCCTCTTTCAGCGTCGCGGCCACGGTGGCGGCTGTCGCGCCGGTGCGCGCTTCAAGTTCGGCGATCGCCAGCTTGGCCTGGTAGCTCTTGGGCTGGGACTTCAGATGGGCCTCGAAGCGTTGGCGCGCCGCCTCAGGCTTGCCGTCTGCCAGGTCGATCGCGGCCAGGCTGGCCACCGCCGGGAAGTAGGCTGGATCCTTGGCCAGTGCGGCGTCGAAGCTGCGTCGGGCGCCGGTCGCATCCTTCTTCAAGAGCAGCACGCGGCCGCGCAACAGCTGCGCCAGGGGCAACTCGGGCAGCTTCTTCTCGACGGCGTCGATGGCCTTCATCGCGCCGTCCAGGTCGTTCTGGCGCAGCCGGGCGCTGATCAAGGCCAGGTCGGCGCGCGGCCCGGCATCGCCAGCCGCCGCAGCTTCCAGTTCGACCACGGCGGCGCCACCGCCCTCGCCGCGGGCCACCTGCGCGATGGCTGCCGAGGCGCGCACCGCGGTGTTGGCCGGCGCCGTCTTCATGGCGCGCTTGTAGGCCTCTTCCGAGCGCTTGTTGTCGCCCGTCTGCAAGTAGGCTTCGCCAGCCAGAGACAGGCTCAGGGCATCGGCTTCCTTGGATTCCAGCACCGGCTGCAAGACCAGCAGGCACTTCTCGGCCTGGCCCGAGCGCAGGTAGGTCTGCGCCAGCAGCAGGCGCGGGCGCAGCAGCATCGGAGCCAGCTTCAGGGCCTGTGACAGATGGCCTTCGGCCAGCAGGTAGTTCTTGTCGCGCAACTCGGCGGCACCGGACAGCTCCAGCGTGCGCACGTTGTTGGGCGAAGCCTTCAGCAGGCGTTCGGTGAGTTCGCGCGTGGTCTTCAGGTCGCCGTCCAGAAAGGCCAGCTGGGCCTGCATCAGCAGCGTTTCGGGGTGCTCGGGGGCGGTCTTCTTGAGCAGTTCGAATTCCGCCCGCGCCTCGGACATCTTCTTTTGCTGGAACAGGATGTTGGCCACCGCCGCGCGCGCCGTGACCGAACCGGCGCGGGCTTGCAGCACCTGGCGGTAGGCCGCGATGGCGCCCTCGGGGTCGCGCTTGGCTTGCAGCAGGTACTCGCCCTTGAGCGAACCGGCGCGTTCGTTGCCGGCCTCGGCCGCCAGCACCTGGTTCAGCAGGACCAGCGCGCCGTCGACATCGCCCTCCGAGGCGGCCAGCCGGGCCTGCACGATCAGTGCGGGGGTGTAGCCGGTCTTCAGGCGCAGCGCGTCGGCGATCGACGCTTTGGCGCTGGGCATGTCGCCCTTGATGGCGTAAGCCGTTGCCAGCGACGTCTTCAGGTCGGCGCTGGCCGTGTCGTCCTTGAGTGCCAGCGCGCCGTACTGGGTCAGCAGCTTGGCCTCTTCGCCGACCAGCAGCATGGCGCGGGCGATTTCGGGTACCACCCGTTCGTCGCTGATCTGCAGTTCCTGCGCCTTCAGCAATTCAACCATGCCCGTCACCGGGTCGCCGCCTTCCAGCAGCGTCTTGCCCAGCAGGAAGCGGGCCTCGGCGGACTTGGGGTTCTTCTGGATCGCGTTCTTCAACTCGATCACCGCGGCCTTGCCGTCGTTCTTCTCGAGCAGGGCCTTGGCCGCCGCGATCTGCTCGGCGCCCGTGCCGCCGCCGCCGCTGCAGGCGATCAACAGGGCCGTCAGTGCGACCGCCAGGCCGGGCGTGCGGATGCCGCGCAAGGAGTGGAATTTCATGTTGCTTCTCGCTTCAGTTTTTGGTGCGCCATCGCGTGCCGAGCATCGGCCGGACTTCAGCCAGCGCGTGACTTCATCTGGAGCCGTTCGCGCGCGTGCGCGCGGGCTCTCAGGAGCCGGTTCATGGTCGAGCTTCCCACGGAGGGTAGCGAATTCTGGCCCTTCACTTGATCGACAGTCGCTTCATCAGGTCGTACAAGGTCGGCCGGCTCACGCCCACCAACTCCGAGGCCCGCACGATATTGCCGTTGCTGCGGGCCAGGGCGGCCACGATGGCCTGGCGCTCAGCCGCCTCGCGCACGGTGCGCAGGTTCAGGTCCGAGTGTTCACCGCCGTCGCCGCTGGTGGGCGTCAGCAAGCCCAGGTCTTCACAGCTCAGGCGGTCGGTCTCGGACATGATGGCAGCCCGCTTGATGGCGTTCAGCAGTTCCCGGACATTGCCGGGCCAGGGGTGCTGCTCGATGGCCCGGATGGCGTCGTCTGAGAAGGTCAGCCCGGGGCGCCGCTGATCTTGCGCGTGGCGCCGCAAGAAGGCGTGGGCCAGCAGCGCCGCGTCGCCGTTGCGGGCGCGCAGCGGCGGGATGTGGATGACGATTTCGGCGAGCCGGTAATACAGGTCTTCGCGGAAGCGCCCCTGCGCGATCAACGCTTTCAGGTCCTGGTGGGTGGCGCCCACCACGCGCACGTCGACCGCAATCTCGCTGCGCCCGCCCAGCCGTTCCACCGTGCGTTCCTGCAGAAAGCGCAGCAGCTTGGCCTGCAGCGTATGCGGCAGGTCGCCGATTTCATCGAGCATCAGGGTGCCGTTGTTGGCCGTCTCGAACTTGCCGGGGGTGGTCTTGGTGGCGCCCGTGAAGGCGCCTTTCTCGTAGCCGAAGAGTTCGCTTTCCAGCAGGTTCTCGGGGATGGCCGCGCAATTGATGGCAATGAAGCGGCCGCTGCGCTTGCTGGCGGTGTGCACACCTTGCGCCAGCACCTCCTTGCCGGTGCCGCTCTCGCCCAGCAGCAGCACGGTGGCGTTGCTGGACGACACGCGTTCGATGGTGCGGGCGATGCGCATCATGTCGGCGTCGCGCGTGATCAGCCCCGACAGGGCGTCGGGCTGCTGCAGCGACTGCAGCCGGCGGTTCTCGGCCTGCAGTTCGTGGAGCCGCCAGGCCCGTTCGATGGTCAGCGTCAGCACGTCGGGGTCGAAGGGCTTGGCCAGGAAATCGTAAGCCCCCAGGGCCACCGCGCGCAGCGCGTTGGTCTGGTCGTTCTGGCCGGTCAGCACGATGACCTTGGCCGTCGGGTCGATGGCCAGCATCTGCTCGAGCAGCTTGAAGCCTTCGGACACCGAGTCGGGATCGGGCGGCAAACCCAGGTCCATCGTGACCACCGCAGGTTGGTGGCGGCGGAACTGCAGCAGCGCACTGTCGCGGTCGCTGGCGGTGACGGTCTCGAAGCGGTCGAGCGACCACTTGATCTGCTTTTGCAGCGCGAGATCGTCCTCGACGATCAGCAGTGGCGGGGTGCCCAGGCTCATCGCGGCACCAGCGGCACGAGGTCGGAACCGCGATGGCTCTCGAACAAGGGCAGCAAGACCGTCATGACGGTCCCCTCGCCGACCTGACTGTCAACCTGTATGGTGCCGCCCAGCTCGCGGATGTATTGGAAACTCTCGTAGGTGCCGATGCCCATGCCGCTGTGTTTGGTGGTGTTGAAGGGCCGGAACAGCCGGTTGCGCACGAAATCTTCGCTCATCCCGGCACCCGTGTCGCCGACTTGCAATTGCACCTGGCCGCTGTAGCGCGTCACCGCTATCCAGACCCGGCCGGCTGGCGGCGTGGCGTCGAGTGCGTTTTGCACCAGATGCCCGACCACACGCTCCAGCCTGTCGTCATGGCCCCGCGTGGCCAGGCGATCGAGCGTGCTGATGTCCAGGGTGCGGCCTTGGGCGGTGGTCGAGGCGGCCAGGCGCCGCACGATGGGTGCCAGCTCGACGCCACGGCTGCCGCCGGGCGGCGTCGCGCCTTCGCGCAACTGCAGCATCAGTCGGCGCATCTTTTCTAGCGAACTTTCGACCGTCAGGAGCATGTCTTGCTGGAATTCGCGGTTGTCGTGCAGGCGCTCGGCATTCTTCAACATCAAGGAGAGCTGCGCGACGATGTTCTTCAGATCGTGGACCACGAATGCCGACATCCGGTTGAATGCCTCGAATTTGCGGGCCTCGAGCAGGGCTTCGGTGGCCTGCATCTGCGCCAGGTAACCCGCAGCCTGCCGGCCGGCCGTCTTGATCAGGTCGAGCACTTCCCAGTTGATGCTGATGGGCGTCAGCGGGCGTGACAGCAGCGCGAAACCCTGCAGGCTGTCGCCGGCCAGCAGCGGCACCACCAGCCAGCCGTTGGGCGTGCCCAGCAGCCAGGTCGGCAGGGCCAGCGTGCCGTAGCGCTTGGGCGACGCCCTGAATTCGTCGAGGTCGATGACCCAGCCCTGTTCCTGCAGAAAATTGCACAAGGAAGAGTCGGCCGATTCGATGGTCGTCACCGGCGGGCTGTTCCAGACCGCTGACTGCGTGAGCTCACCCTCCGCGCCGTTGTGCGTCCACAGGCTGCCCGACGGGCTTTCCACCATCTTCGCCAAGCCGCGCACGATCTGCTCGCCCATCTCCTGCGGCGAGCGCTTGGTCGAAAGCATGGCCGTGAAACGCAGCCACTCCTCGCGGTAGTCATAGCGGTAGCTGAAGAAATGCTTGCCCACGAAGACACGCAACCAGGACCGCAGCGAACCCGAGAACACCAGCACGCCCAGGAAAGCCAGGCCCGCCACCAGCATGCCGAGTTGCAGCGCGCGGCCCCAGTTGCCGCCGAAGTAGCGCACGTAGTAGCCGATGGCGGCCATGAAGAGCAGGTAGGCACCGGCCAGGATCAAGGTGGCCGAATAGAAGGCCGCGGTGCGCGAGACCTGCAGCTTGACGATCCAGTGGGTGCTGCGCCGCGCGGCCACGAACAGGAAGGGTATGGCCAAAGCGTGGGCTGCGCCGCGCACGCTGAAGGCATCGGCGTCGAAGTGGCCGAAGAGCAGGGCTTCGGCATACAGGTAGATGTCGAAGGCGAACACGCAACCCAGGCCCAGGCAGACCGGCTTGGCGTTCCAGCGGGTGGCCTCGCCCAGGTTGCGGAAGATCTGTTCCACCATCAGCAGGCCCAGGACAGGCAGGGTCAGCGCCAAGGCGATCTGTTCGCGTGTGGGCGCGTCCTCAACGTGGCCCTGCATGGCACGCAGGCCCAGCAGCAAGACGCCGGCCGAGACGGCCGCCCCACTGCCCCAGCGCAGGACCTGCCCCAGCCCGGCCAGCTGTGAGCCCGGGTTTTGCCGCAGCAGGGTCATCAGGAAAGCCAGCCAGGCGCCGTAGCGCATCAGGTCGAACAGCGCGGCCAGGCCAACGGCCCCGTGCAGCCAGCCGTGGTCGGCCACGCCCGCCAGCACGGCCCACAAGGTGGTGGTGGCCAGTGCGGCAATGAAGGTGCGTGCCGAGGCCGGCCCGGCCCGCTCCAGGCGTTTCGAAGCCAGCAGGTAGACGGCGAAAACGCCGTGGCTCAGGGCAGCCAGCCCGTAGCCGAAATCGGCAAAGTCGATGGATGCAGAACTCATCAGGACAGCCGGCGATCGGACTTGCCGTCCAGGTCGTGGCCAGACCGCGCGGCCCAGCCTGGCACCGTAGCCCGGCTCAGCGGGCGCCCTTGCCGGTCAACACGACGCCCACGGTTTCCATCAAGACCACCAAGTCCAGGAACAGGGTGTGGTTCTTGACGTAGTAGAGGTCGAATTGCAGCTTCTCTTGCGATTCTTCGATGGTCGCGCCGTAGGCGTAGCGAACCTGGGCCCAACCCGTCACGCCGGGCTTGACGCTGTGGCGCAGGGCGTAGAAGGGTATCTCCTGGGTCAGCTGATCGACAAAGTAGGGCCGCTCGGGCCGCGGGCCGACCAGGCTCATGTCACCGCGCAAGACGTTGATCAACTGCGGCAGTTCGTCGATGCGCAAGCGGCGGATGATGGCGCCCACCCGCGTGATGCGGTCGTCGTTGGCGGCCGCCCAGACCGGCTTGCCATCTTTTTCAGCGTCGGTGCGCATGCTGCGGAACTTGGCGATGCTGAAAGACTGGCCGTTCAGCCCCACGCGGTCTTGGCGGTACAGCATCGGGCCGCGGCTCTCGAACTTGATGCATGCACCGGCGACGGCCATGATCGGTGCCGAAATCAGGATCAGCAGCGCTGCGCAGAAAATGTCGAAGACCCGCTTGACGGCTGTCCGCCAGGCGCCCTGGTTGAAGCCGTCACCGAAGATTAGCCAACTGGCGCTGAGATAGTCCACCCGGATCTGGCCCAGCGTCTTCTCGAAGTGGGTGTTCAGGTCGTAGACCTTGATGCCCGAGGCCTTGCAGTCCAACAACTGGCGCAGCGGCATGCTGCCCGACCGGCGCTCGGTCAGTGCCACCACGATCTCGCCCACGCCCAGCCGGCGGGCGATGTCGGACAGTGTGCCCTCATGGGCCAGGATTTCGCCCAGGGGTACGGCCGGCTCGCGCTCGTTGGGGCCGGCCACATAGCCCACGATCAGCACATTGGGGTCGGCCGTCTTCAAGGTGTTGCCCACCACCAGCGCAGCCGGTCCGGCGCCGAAGATCAGGACCCGCGTGCGGCCGGCCGTGGCCGCCGACGAATGCGACAGGTAGGCGCGACGCATGACCAGGGCGGCCACCCCGGCCATCATCGACAACTGCACCGTGTGGCGGTGCGTGAACGAAGCCGGCAGCAGGCCGAAGATGGTGTAGGCCAGCGGCAGCGCCACCATCAGGACCAGGATCGCCCGTGTCACCGAACGCGCCGGTGTGACGGTCTGCGTGGACTCGTAGAGACCGGAAGCATTGTTGATGACGAACAGGCAGGCCGCGAGGGAAACGACATGCGTGCCCGCCAGCGGCAAAGCCTGGTCGACACTGTTCACTTGCAGGCCGACCACCACCATGGCCACCATCAGGACCAGGCCGAGATCGAACAGCATGCCGCGGAGGGCGGCGCCATGGACGTAGTGGTTGAATATGCGGATCATCTTGAGGAACGAGCACCAGGGGCCGTTGCCACAGGCAGAGACAGGGGCTGCCCACTCGAATGCGCAACGGCTGCCGCCCTTGACGCCCCCTGCGGACCGACAAGGTCAACATACCGCAAGGCCAAATGTAAGCGTCTGTTGTGTCGGCCAGCAATCCCCGTGTTCGGGGGGGCGTCGAACTGGACCCGGGTTTGAATGCCGCAACCGCCGCAGCCGACCGGTGTGGTTGGTTCGCCCCCTGGACAGGCAGCGTTGCTGGGCATTGAACTCATCGCGCGCAGAGGCTAGCGGTCTTTGGTCTGGTGCAAAAGTGCGCCCGGTCAAGGAACCGGGCTGACTGTCCAATTGTCCACATTCCTGAGGAATAAAACGGGTGACGGGGAGCCGCTGGATTCAGCGCCCGTCGTCGCGACCGTGGTGGGTGACGCGGTTGCGGGTCTGCATCTTGTGCCACAGATGCGGTACCAGCCACCGCAGCGGCAGGCGCTGCCGGTGGTAACGGGCCAGTAGGGCCAGGGCGGCCAGGTCCTGGCGTCGCGATGGCATCGCATCGGGCTCGGTCGGCGTCAACGCCGCTGCCAACAAGGGCAGCAGCCAGGCGCGCCGCGCCTTCGACGGACCTTGCATGGCGATCACCGCTTGCACGGCCAGCGGTATCGGCGTGCCCAGCCAGCGCGTCGTGAAGTGGCTGGCCAGCGCCAGCGGCTCAGCCAGGCCCAGCTCGCGGGCGCGCCGCGGCAGTTCGGCCCAGAAAGCCGGGTCGGCGCACGGGCGACCGAAATGGCGCATCAGGCCGTCGAGGTCGACGAGATCGCGCACACGGTCGGTGAGATCGGAATCCAGGAACAGGTGGGCGGCACTGTGCAGCACCTGATCCACCGGGTGCAGCACCTGCCAGACGGGCCAACTCGAGGGCTGCAGGCGGGCCAGCAGCAGGCCGGCGTCGACATGCGTGCGCGCCACCGGCGGCAGGATGTTGTGGTGCAGGTCGAGTTCCACCGCGTGCACGGGGTGGTGCATCGGCGGCACCTCGTGGCTCCAGGCCTCGTAGTAATGCTGGTCGTGCGCGTCGAGCTCGGCGCCCACCCATCCGGCGGCCTGCAAGCGTGACAGGGCGCCGGCGAGGGCGGCCTGGGGCACCAGGATGTCGATGTCCGACGGCAGCCGGCCGGCGGCGATGGGCAGGCCCTGGCCGATGTAGGCGCCGCCCTTCAGCAGCACCAGCGGGTGGTCGGCGCCCTGGAGTTGCTCGGCGACACGTTCCAGCGCCCGCACCATCACGGTGGTGCGCCAGCCTGACAGACGCAGCTCAGACACCAGATGCCGCTGTGCGGGCGCCGGCACCTGATCGAGCAGTCCGTCGGCTTGCAGGCGCGCGGCCAGCCGGGCCAGCAGGCGCAGGCGGCGCCCCAGCCGCACGATGCGTTGCCAGTCGCCGAGTGACCAGCGCAGGACGACCTCGGGCTCGCGCAAGGCAGTCAGCCAGGCGGCCCAGGCGGGCGGTGCCGCTGAAGGTGATGGTGGAGGGCGCGTGTTCACCGCAGCGCCTCTGCATGCCGCTGCACGACGGCGGGCCAGGTCGCGGCGATGGTGGCCAGCGCGTCGTCGAGGTCGCTGTAGACCAGCTGCCACGCCGGGCAGACCCGCATCAGGTGCACCGCGGCCCGGAACCCGGCTTCGCCCAGCACCGTGTAGTTGAAGGCGTTGAAGGCCAGCGCCGGAAAGGCCACGTGCTCGGCCAGCGGCTCCCAGCGCGTGGCGCTGCCGGCCTCCCATTTGGGCAGCACGATGGCGCCCGGACGCGCCGGTTCGTGGCGGCGCCGGACCGCATCCGCGGTGGCGGCCAGGTGCGCTACGCGCCCCTTGCGTGTCTTGGGGAACTCGGGCCCGAAGCGGGCCTGCGGCGCGAAGGCGCGAATGACCTCGATCGACTGGTTCTTCAGGGCAATGGGCTTGAGCATGGCGCGGAACACACCGGCTTGCGGATCGAAGGCGCCGAACTCGTCGGACAGCAAGCGCCAGCCGCGCTGCGACAGCGCCGCCGTCAGCGTGCTCTTGCCCGAGCCCGGCATGGCCGGCAGCAGCAGGGCCAGGCCGTCGCGTTCCACCGCGCCGGCATGCAGCAGCAGCAGGTCGTTCAGGCGGTGCGCGATCTGCCAGTTGCAGCCCCATTCGAACAGCGGCAGCGGGCTGTCGGCCGGGAAGGGCTCAAAGGGCTGCTGGCCGTCGCACCACAGCACCACCTGGGGTCGCACCCAGCGGCGCAGGCCGGTTGCGCGGCGGATGTCGATGTGGGTGTCGGCCCATACACCCTGGTCGGCCAGGGGCAGTTCGCCATAGACCGTGCCGAGCTGCGCCGCGAACACGGCCGAGTCGCTGCGTACGCGCACGGTGGCCGCGCCCAGATCGATCCACAGGCCCTTGCCGGCCAGAGCCCGGGCCAGTTCGCCTGGCTGCAGTGCGCGGAGGTTCGGGGCGGCTGGGGCTGGGCTGGTCGTCACCCTGCGATCTTCGCAGGCTCGGCCCTGCGGCCTGCGCGCACCAGCCCGGCGTCGAGCAGCTTCGACCAACTGGCCTCGACGACCGGCGTCAGTTCGGCGAGGGCCATGCCGCTGTCGGCGCTAAGCAGTGCGCAGACCTGCGCGGTGCTGGCCGGGCCGGCTTCCAGGATTTCCAGGATCGCCGCGCTCTCGTCGTTCAGCAGCGCCGTCTCACCCGTGGCCGGGCTGTAGGCAACCCAGAGATGCCCGGCAGGCTCGACCAGCGCGCCATCGACGCGGGCGTAAGGCGCCGTCAAACCTTAAACGACGTCCAGCAGGACTGGGAAATGGCCGAAGTGCCGTTGCCGTCGCCGATGCCCGCCACGCCGATGATGTTGCCGTTGACGTCGACGCGCAGCGCAACCCACTGGTCGGCCACCTGGTCGCCCGTGACGTTGACGGTGCCCGGGGAGCCGCTGCAGCCGACCGAGCCGACCTCGCTGGGCGTCGAGCTCAGGATGGTGCCGGGCGCCTGTCCGGCGTAAGCGCTGGCCGGGTTGAAGTTGGTGCTGCAGTCCGTGGTGAGGTCGGTGATGCCGCGGTCGTAGAGCTGCCACTGCGTGCCGGACAAATAGACCGTCCTGCCCGAGGCCTGCAGTGCAACAACGTCGCTGCCCCTGATCCATCGCGAGTAGCGGTTGGTCAGCAAGGTCGCGCCGTTGTAGCCGCGGAACTTCTGCAACTGCACCCGGACGTAGGTCGATCCCATGCTGTCGGTTGGGGTGCCTGGCAAATCGGGGCTGTTGGTCACCTGGCTCGCCACGCAGTTCTGGACCGACCGCGCCGCCACGCTGCCGCTGTAGAGCGTCAGGGCTGCCGGTGCCGCAAAAACCCCACGCACCAGGCGCCGCCGCGCGCTGATGAAGGTATCTCGATCTGGGGTCTGGTTGTCCACCTGAATCTCCTTGGGTCACTCGACATGACAGCGTGCAATTATCGCGCCTGCGTCCATCTGAAACGCCTTCGCGCGGCGCGAACCCCTGTCGATGCCGGATTCGGCTCGAACCTGCTCATGGGCGTTGGCCTAGGCTGCCAGCAAATAGCCGATCTTGCCTTGATTTGCAGGCAGGACACTACAACATGATGCTGCGGGGCGGGTAGCCCCCCAATCAAGGGGTGCGTTCGCAGGGTTGCACCGCCGCGGCCGCGGTCCTGCCGGATGTAAAGCAATTCGACACTCACGCGCGGTGCTGTCCAGGGCCTTCGGATCGAAGCTGGGACGTCTCCCGGCGCAGGGGATCAACCCACAGCCCTTGCAAGCTGGCCGCGCGGTCGTCGACCTGCCACTGCCGGCAGGCGAGTTGGGTCAGGGCTGCGCCGCGACCTGGGCGCAGCCACCACCGTCAGGTTTAGCTGTTGGCATCACTCAGGTGGCGGGACCGCGACAGTTCAGCCGCGTATCGGTGCGATTCGCCACCAGCAAGCCTGGCCATATCGGCGTCGAGTGGCGTGGCCGAGGCGCCAACGCCATGGTTCACGGCGCCCGCGTGCCAGTGCGGACTCCGCGCCCACTCCGCCCTGACCGGTTTGCGTTCGACGACCGGCTCTTCCATGCCTCTGAGACTGGCCAGGTAAGGCGCCACCGGGCCGTAGTAGTCCGTTTCTGGACCGATCGGCAGGAAACCAAAGTTCTTGCCGAGCAGCGACCGCGCCAGCGACCGCGCCAAAGGCCGCTCCATGGCCGCGTACCAATGGTGGATGCCGACTTTCAAGCTGTGGGCGTGCATCTGCAGGTACAGGTTGCGCAGGATCTGCCGTGCAGCATGGCGTCGGTCATCCTTGAAAACTGTGCTGCTCGGCTCGGCGGCCACCGCAGACAGCCGGTCGCCACGGCGTCGCCGGTAGTCACTTCGAACGATCAAGCGACTGACTTCGGCCGCTTCGCTGCGTGCCGGCAGGGTGGCGGCATCCGGCCATATCGAACAATGCCGCTGCATCGGAAAGAGCTGGTCGGCATTGGGTCGCACCAATCGAACGTAGCCGACCAACTCCTCGTGCGCGTCGAAGGCGTAAAAATGGGCCGCTTCATCGTCGTATTCGTCGCTTTCGATGCCGTCCGGGTAGTCTTCGACCGACAAGAAGTTGTTCTCGAGGCAGTAAACCTCATAGCGCAGCTTGAAGGCCCGGTGCAAAGCCAGGCTCTGGGTCGAGCGACCCGCATGGCGCAGACCGTCCAGATCGATCGATGAATTCAGCATGACGCATCCCAGCTTCGCCCCAGGCCCCGCGCCGCTGCCGCGGGTGCCCGAGAGACAAGAAAAATACGGGATTCTGTGATTTCATACACAAAATCAATGACTTGATCGAAGCTTACCTGTTGACAACCGCAGGCGCGGAGCGCCGTTTCAATTTGTTGCGTTGATGGGAATCGCCGGGCCGCGTGATGTCCGGCGATGGCGCGCACGGGCGAACTTGGGGTGTCCGGGCTGTTGGTGTGCGCCAGTCCCAATCCGGTGCCTGGGCCAGCCTGAGCCTGCGCAGCGTGAAATATGTGACTCTCCAGCCTGCCGCCGCAAGTGAGTGGCAAGGCCTGCGGTAAACGCTGTGCCATGATGCCGTCGCGGCGCGACCCCGGGTTTTCGGTCGTCCTGCCAACATTCAGCCTACAGATTTGTCTTCCGGGGGCCGACATCCCGGGGTCCGAGAGGAGCTTTCATGCGATCCACGCCGTTTCCCCTGAACTGTTTGACCGCCCGCGCCGGCGCCGCGCTGGCCGCCGTGGCCATGACCTTGCTGACGGCCTGTTCGACGCCGCCCCTGGCCACCTTGCCCGCTGCGGGCAGCGAAACGCCCGACTACAGCTACGTGATCGGTGCTGGCGACAACGTCAACATCATCGTCTGGCGCAACCCCGAACTGTCGATGTCGGTGCCGGTGCGCCCCGACGGCAAGGTCACCGCGCCCCTGGTGGAAGAGTTGCTGGCGCAAGGCAAGACCCCGGCACAGCTGGCGCGTGACGTCGAGAAGCAACTGTCCACCTATGTGCGCGACCCCATCGTCACCGTCATTGTCACCGGCTTCGTCGGTCCCTACAGCGAACAGATCCGCGTGGTGGGCGAGGCGGCGCGGCCGCA
>Ga0136641_1000034_pt1 | contig 50432 bp, 67 predicted proteins | sample EliLak1302023Y_FD_115312 | JGI IMG/M metagenome (GOLD analysis project Ga0136641, IMG submission 115312) | Freshwater microbial communities from Elizabeth Lake, Yosemite National Park, California, USA - 13020-23Y | ecosystem: Environmental > Aquatic > Freshwater > Lake ...
ATTGCGCTTGTTATCAGATGGGTTATCATAACATGGTAGATTTTGAACAACGATGTGCAGAGTCAAAAGCCAAAAAGAAAATTAATTAAGGATTTATTATGTTTGCATTATTAAAATTTATTTACATCTTGTTCAAGGCCTTTCGAAACGGACTGAACCCCAATCTGAATAGCCTGCGTTATGCGCCGGTCTATCTCAGATATTTTACCAGCATTGTGCTGGCGTGTTTTTGGTGTTTGGCCTTTGGTTTGTATATTGGTGAACTACTGACAATTGGTTATAACATGCTGGGACACATTGCTATAATCAGCATGGCCTTTGCTACTGGCGCTGTGATGCATGTGTTCAAGAAAACGTATGGTCCTAGGGAAGGCACAGCGGAATATCTACGCATGCCGGATCACAGCAGCCGTTGTGATGAATTCACCGAAGAACAAAGACAACAGTTATCTACAAAAATTTGAAAGGAAAATAAAATGCTTGTTAGTATAAAAAATTATTGGAACCGACTACCCGATTTTAGTCTCAGTCACTTGCTATTGCGGATACCCTTGGCACTACTATTCATCAGTCAGGGTCTCAGCAAGTTTCCCTATGATCCTTCTATGGGTGCAGCCATGGGTATCAACGCACTAGTCTGGTGGTTTGTATGCTATGGTGAGGTAGCAGCAGGAGTTGGCTTGTTAGTGGGAGGCCTAGCTACATTGCCTAGAATCAAAGATATCTCAGTGGTAGCTATCTTGGGCGACATGCTGACTAGATTTAGTGGTATTGTAATGTGTTGCGTTACAACCGGTGTAATATGGACAGTGATCAAACCTGATAGTCTTGTGAACTTCATACTCACAGACTATATGCATTTTAGTTTATGGGCTGGGGGTTTGTACTTTGCTCTCAGAGGCAACTGGGTTGTAGCAATGGATAAACGATGATTCACCCTGACTACCTAGAGCAAGAATTGCGAAGCGACCACGCAGGTGAAGTTGGTGCTGTGGCTATATATCAAGGCATGCGTTTTGTAGCCAAACTCAAAGGTGATCAAGAACTATTGGCATTTGCTGATAGTCATAGTGCAACAGAGATACAGCATCTTGAAAAGATATCTCAACTGATACCCCTAAGCCAACGTTCAAAGTTATCACCTGTATGGCAAGTGGCAGGATGGCTCACAGGTGCAGTACCAGTATTGTTTGGTCGTACCTGTGTGTATGCTACCATAGACGCTGTGGAAACATTTGTAAATCAGCATTATCAACAACAGATTGATATATTGTCAGAGCATGTTGAACACAACAATATTACTGATGTATTGATCAAGTGCCAACAGGACGAAAAGCATCATCAACAGGATGCAGCATCAAGATATTTTTCAATCAATCCTGTGCTTGGTGCTTACAAGCGAGCTATAGGTGCGGGCAGTGGTATAGCAGTTGCCGTCTGTAGAAGAATTTGAGCAAGGGTAAAAATGAATATTATTAAATGGCTATGCTTTGCTATCATGCTAGCAGGTGCCACAGTGGTCAGTTTCAATCTAGATCCCATACTGGGCATTGAATTATTATTCATAGGTAATACTGCATGGTTGGCTACTGCTGTACATACAAGAGATTGGCCCAGTGCTGCTAACTTTGGTATGCTGGCCATAGTATGGTTTCTAGGCGTTATACAATATTATTATAATTAAATGTGGTTAAGAACAGTAAAAGCAGTATTATGGTCTTTTTTGGGTATTAGAAAAAGATCAGAATTTGAAAAGGATATTAAACATCTAAATCCTATTGCGATATTAGCCGTAGGAGTTGCAATGGCCATGGTGTTTGTGTTATCATTGATGGTAATAGTAAATTTAGTAGTTTAGGAGTTGAAGAATGACGGAAACACAAGCCTGGATCGTCGTAGTTTGTATGATATTGATTACTATAAGAATGTTATTGGAACCTTGATATGAACATGCAATTAAAAAACATTGACCGCATAGGCGATGCCATGGTAACTGTGTTTCACAAACTGGCCTTGTTTGGTATTGGTGCTGCCACAGTGTGGGCCGCGGGTTGGACCTTTGTGGAACTGTTTGCCAAACATCATGCCAGTGTGACTGATTTGCTTTTGATGTTTATCTATGTAGAGATCGGTGCTATGGTGGGTATCTATTTCAAAACTAATCACATGCCGGTGCGCTTTCTGCTGTATATTGCTATCACAGCATTGACCAGGCACACTGTGGATATAATGAGCCACTTGCCTATCAACATAAATGAAATGATGGCTGTGGCTGGTTGTACATTTGTAACCGCTGCAAGTGTATTAATTGTGAGATATACCAGTGCCAAATATTCCAGTAATCAAAAGGATGAAGAAGTATGAACGACCTTATCAAACAACTTGAACCACAATGCTGGGAACACAATGAATTTGGCCTTAACTTTAATTACGAAAAGTTTGCCAAATTGATTATTCAAGAAGCAGGAGAAGCATTTTGGAGTGAAGCGTGTAATGTAAGTGATTTGGCCTACGAAGAATACTATCGTAATAGAAAGAAGATTAAACAACATTTTGGAGTTGAAGAATGAGCACCGAAGAAGATAAATTCAAAAAAAGTAAGCGTCTGCTCAAAGACGATAATGCTATAAAGAAACAGATTAAGATTGCTCGAGAATTTGGAGTGCCTATCAAGGAGCCGCATCGACTGGCTAAACAGCACGCCTTAGATTGTGGCAACCCACAATGCTTGCTTTGCTCGAGAGAAAAAGTACTAGGAAAAAAGACCATCAAAGAACGACGCTTTGAACAGGATATAGATACAACTTCAGATAACCGTAGCAATGGATTACACACAAAGGATGAATAATGTCAAGTACAGTTCGCATTGAATGGGGACGTGATTTTGATAATGAGCAACGGTGGAACAATGTATGTGCCTGGGCCGTTGAAAGATTTGGTCTACCCGGTGATAGATTACAAAGTCATGCTAATGTTAATTATATGGACTTTGTTTTCAAAAGTAATAAAGATGCACTTCTTATGGCCCTGATGTGGAATGCTCCTATTGTGCCCAACGATGATCTCGCCGTAGAACACGTTGGGCGTCTGTTCAATGTTTAAGAAACGTGCCATGGCTGCGAGCAGACAGTTGGGTAAGACTGATATATCCAATATGGCTAAAGATTGGATAAACGAAATCAACGTGAAACGCCTTGAGACTGGCTATGCTGATAATCAACCTAAATGGCCCTATTGGGTCAAGCCATACAACTATGATATTGGAGAGTGGCAGAATATGAATCAGTGGATGCTCAACACAATGGGTGATAATAATTGGCTTACAGAAAACGCACGTTGGGTGGGCAGTAATTCAAAGTACTGGTTCCGTGATGAACGTGATCGCACTATGTTTATATTGAAGTGGTCATGACAAGTGATTTACAAGATCAAATCTTAACCAAGATTGCTAAACAAATGCAACAAGAAATTGATGAGCAGTTCATGTCAACTTTTCAATATAAACCACATATTAAAATACACGACCAAAGTATAGTTGATGGTGCAACATGGTATACAGTGTCATGCTCCTATGAATCATCACGATGGTTGCGATCACAGAATCGAGAATCGTGGCACGAACACATCAAAAATAAATGGGATGTGATTCATAACACGTTTGACATACACGAAAAACTCTATACCATGTTGGCGTTGAGATGGTCATAAAATATAAACCTGATAGCACAGTATTTGGTGCCGAGTATCATATCACACCCATAGCCATGGGTGGGATGCAGTATGCTCGTCAACTTGACTGGTGTACAAAAAACTTCGGTAGATCGTCTAGTAGCGATTGGAATAAAGAAGGTCGACAGCCTTGGCAACCTGGTCAGCGTTGGTATGCCAATGGTGATTACTTTTGGTTCCGGGAAGAAAAAGATAAGATGTGGTATCTATTAAAGTGGAGTTCATAATGGCAACAACAATACCAGGTTTTCCTAATATTAGTACAAGCGTGTTCAATGGAACAACATTTGAACCAGAACTTTCGCCAATGAATAAGGGCAAGGCTAAAAGTTGGCTCGGGGAATTTCATTGGGTATCACTACCTGTTACTGATAAGAACAAATACGACGATACTACAACCCCTGCCATAGTTTGGTGTAGTGAACACTTCGGCAAGAGTGGCGCACGTTGGTTTGAGAAAGATAAAAAATTCTATTTCAAAGATGAACAAGACGTAACTATGTTTATATTAAGGTATTCATGAAAAAAATTTATATTATATTGCTAATGTTTATAGCATCTGCCCACGCTGCTACAACGGGCTCTTATGCGTTTTATGATTATAGTTCTGCCAACTATATTCTAAGATATAATCATACGGAAGTAAGAAGCATAGCCAGCATTACAAAATTATTTACTGCAATAACTGTGTTGAATAGTGGAGTTGATCTTAATGAAAAAATCTACATAGATGGCCGTAGTGCAGGACATATTATACGTGGTACATACATGACTCGTATGGACCTTATGCGAGCCATGATTATTACCAGTGATAATAGAGCAGCAGAAACACTAGCATATCATCATCCAGGCGGCTTTGATAAATTTTTATTTGATGTTAATAACTATGTAAAAGATATCACATTAGAAAATACCACAATTGTAGACAGTACTGGACTTAAACCAGGTAATCAAAGTACTGCCCGTGAACTTATAGAATTTTTATATCGAATTAAAGACAATCCAGTAATACGTAAAATAGCCCACGAACGTAATATGGCATTACAAGTTCCCAAGGGTAAAAAAACTATTACAATTAATCTAAGAAATACTAATCCAGATATATTTGTCTATGATAACATTTTGATCAGTAAAACAGGATTTACTAATCCTGCTGGACGCTGTGTATTGATGTTAATAGAAAAGAATAAAGAACTATTTGGGGTAGTTGTGCTAGGACAGACTAATATCAAAAATCGCAGCCGCGTTGTGGAAGACCTGCTAAGTATAGATGTGGAACCTATTGTCATACCCAAAATAAATAGTACATTGGAATTTAATATTGAATGAGAATAAATCCAGGCGAGACCATGGAGTCATGGGCTAATCGTGTTCAGCTTTTTGAAAAAGGTCATGCCATGAAACGTCTTGCTCAAGGTGATGATATAGAGCAAGTCATAGATGATATGAGTTGTAGAATTAAAGATAAATTGATGCATCCCATATTAAAATCTCTTGATCAAAAAGAAATTAACAATGGCCGCTTAGAGGAAAGCCGTAAAAGATATGAAGAAATAATGAAAAACGTAGCAAAGGCCCCAGATCATGTTGACACTGATACATGATTTCTTTATAATAAATAAAGATGTAGATGACCTAATGGCATTTACACTGGGCATAGAGCCCAAAAAAATCTTACTTAATTACAGGAGAAAAAAATGAGTAAAGTAATCGGTATCGATCTCGGTACAACCAATTCATGCGTAGCCGTTATTGAAAACGGTATCCCTAAAATCATTGAAAACAGCGAAGGTGCAAGGACTACTCCTAGTATCATTGCATACAGTGATGATGAAATCCTTGTAGGTGCTAGTGCAAAACGCCAAGCAGTTACTAATCCAAAAAATACAATCTATGCAGCCAAGCGTTTAATTGGACGTAAGTTTAAAGAACAGGCTGTGCAGAAGGACATTGATCTAATGCCCTTCAAAATTATCGAAGCATCTAATGGTGATGCTTGGGTAAGTGCAAACGGACAAGACCTTGCTCCTCCACAAATTTCAGCTGAAGTTTTGCGTAAAATGAAACTGACTGCTGAAGACTATCTCGGACACGAAGTTACCCAGGCAGTTATCACTGTACCTGCCTACTTCAATGACCAACAACGTCAAGCAACTAAGGATGCTGGCAAGATTGCAGGACTTGAAGTTCTACGTATTATCAACGAACCCACTGCGGCTGCATTGGCCTATGGGGTAGACAAACAAGACAAGCGTGATCGCAAAGTAGCTGTATACGACCTAGGCGGTGGTACATTTGACGTCAGCATTATTGAGATTGCCAACGTTGATGGCGAGAAACAAATTGAAGTATTGTCAACTAATGGTGATACATTCTTAGGTGGTGAAGACTTTGACCAACGTATTATGGATTACTTGGTTGATGAATTCAAGAAGGACAACGGCGTTGATCTTAAGAAAGATATGTTGGCTCTCCAGCGTTTGAAAGAAGCTGCTGAAAAAGCCAAGATTGAATTGTCAAGTAGTGCTCAAACAGATGTTAACTTGCCTTACCTTACAGCAGATGCAAATGGTCCTAAACACATGAATGTTAAGTTGACTCGTGCCAAATTAGAACAGCTAGTTGACGAATTGATCCAACGTAGTATTGAGCCTTGCAAAACTGCCATGGCAGATGCTAAGGTAAGTGCTAGTGATATTGACGAGGTTATCCTTGTTGGTGGTATGACACGTATGCCTAAGGTTGCTGAAGTTGTTGAGAAACTATTTGGCAAGGCACCACGTAAGGATGTTAACCCAGACGAAGCAGTTGCTGCTGGTGCTGCTATCCAAGGTGATGTACTGGGTGGCGGACGTACAGACGTTCTATTGTTAGACGTTACTCCATTGAGCCTTGGTATTGAAACCATGGGAGGTGTAATGGCCAAGTTGATTCAAAAGAATACAACCATTCCTACCAAACATAGCCAAGTGTTTAGTACCGCCGACGACAACCAACCTGCTGTTGATATCAAAGTATTCCAAGGCGAGAGAGAATTCGTCCAGCATAATAAATTGCTGGGCGAATTCAAATTGGAAGGTATTCCTCCAGCACGTCGCGGTCAACCTCAAATTGAAGTTACCTTAGATATTGATGCTAATGGTATTATGAATATCAAGGCAGTGGACAAAGGCACAGGTAAAGAAAACAAGATCACTATCAAATCCGATAGTGGACTTAGCAAGGAAGAAATCGAACGCATGGTTCAAGATGCAGAAGTTAATGCTGAAGCAGACAAGAAACTACGTGAACTCATTGAGGCGCGTAACAATGCCGAATCTACATTAAATGAGTTCCAGGCTGACATTGACAAGTACAGCGATCAAATTACTGCTGAAGAAAAAGCCAATGTTGATGATGCTGCACAGGCAATTCGTGATGCTATCAAAGGCGACGATGTTAAAATTATCCAAGACAGCATTCCAAAACTTTACGAAGCAATGGGACCTATCACTGGTAAGAAGCATGAAGCCGAAGAAGCAGCTAAGAAGGCTGAAGAACAGGCTAAAAAAGATGCGGCTGACGGAATCGTTGACGCAGAGGCCAAAGAAGCTGTATAATAAATAATATTGTGGGACACCTATTAAGGGTCCCACAATAGGGCATAGTGCCCAGTGTTATCTTACTTTTAAAGGAGAAAAATGTGACACAATTAGTACGTTTCGACGCAAACGCTCTTAATAGAGCACTTCTAGGTTTTGACAGTTTGTTCAATGATTTTGAACATCGTCTTAATACCAATTACCCTCCGTATAACATTTTAAAACGCAATGAAAATACTTACGAGATTGAAATTGCAGTTACTGGATTTTCCAAAGATGAAATTACGGTAGAGGTTGATCAAAATCGTTTGATCGTTAAAGGAGTTAGCGATAAAAGCAATGATGTAACCGCTGAATATCTACATCGAGGTTTAGCATCCAGAGACTTTACTCGTGAATGGACTTTAGCAGAGCATATGATTGTAGGTGAAGGGCGAATTAAAAATGGAGTCCTTACTGTGCAAATAGACCGTGTAGTTCCCGAGGCATTAAAACCTCGTGTACTAAAGATCAAAGGCGAGTAATTATTGAGGGAGATTTTCTCCCCCATTTGTAAAGAAAGAATGAGATGACTGATACAGCAATTGAAGAAAAGACAAGAGTTACTAGAAAGTTAAAAGAACCCAGCAAGTATAAAGTGGTTGTAATGAACGACAATTATACTCCTATGGAATTTGTTATAGCATTGTTGGTTAAAGTATTTAACATAGCCACTGATGCAGCAGTTCAACTGACGTTAGAAGTACACAATCAAGGCAGCGCAGTTGCAGGCATTTACAGTTATGAAATTGCTGAACAAAAAGTTTCAGAGGCTACTGAAATATCTAGATTAAATGGACATCCATTAGTTCTTAAGGCTGTACAAGAATGAGTTTAAAAGATCTAACCGCTGACAAACATCAGCAGGCAGAAGGAACTCTTTTTATGAAAGCGGTTTTTGCCAAAACTCTGCCTTTTGATTTGTGGGTAGATTTCACTTACCAAAAACAACTATGGTATAAGGAAATCGAATTTGCTGCTCGAAAAGCGGGATTACTAAATGCATTGCCTGGAATAGAACGGGCAGGATTAATAATGGACGATTACGAAGCCATGGATAAACCTATAGGCAGTTTCAATACCTATAAAGAAGTAACTAAAAATTATGTTAGTTATATACGAACACTAGATGATCCTACTCGTATTATGGCACATTTATATACTTGGCACATGGGAGATTTGTTTGGTGGACAAATGATCAAGAAGATTGTGGATGCGCCACACACACATTTGAATTTTGAAGATCCAAAAATGTTAATGACCAATATGCGAACCATGCTGTCTGACGATATGGGAATCGAAGCCAACATAGCCTTTGACTGGGCAATTAAAATAATGGAGGCCTACTCCGATGAGCTTGATCTGGCAAACCCTAATTGATATACAGCAATCTTTTGAAGACCAATTCAATAGTACTGGTACAGAAATACGAGAGCCCGGCTTAGAAAGATTCAACTGGTACAACAAGGTTTGGACCAGCGAACACTATCGAAGAGCACATATTGATGTAGTCGATGCACGGGATGCCAAGGGATTATGGATGATGCATTGTTGTGTATTTCCGCATCTTGATAATGCCGCACCCATTTTTGGTTACGATGTTATAGCAGGCCGAAATAAAATTACAGGGTGTTTCCATGATTTTAGTCCTGTATCTGGCCCGCACCCAATGATGGAAGAATTTTACAAACGTACTAAAGATTTAGAATGGAAGAGAAGTCGTACTCTACCCGACTGGGCTGAACGTATATTCAGCGGCAGTATGATAGCGGCCAGCAATGTTAACGATGTTGAAGAATTAGAACAGATTAAAACTGTAGTTCTTGCAAATTTAGCCTACTATCTATCCAATGTGGGCGTCACCAACGGGCAGAGCACAGACACAACTGTTACACAAAATTACTATTGTGAAAATCAACGAAGCAATCCGCATACTCCAAAAGTCATGGCCAGTTTAGGGTTAGACGAAGAAGATGTCCGTGTGTTTATCCAGGATTGTTTGTTTCCAAAGATAGGAGATTAATGATGAGCCTAGTATGGGATAAAATAGAAACATTGGCCAAGCATCTTGAATCTAAATTTGATGCTACAGGAGAACCAATAAAAAGTGCTACGGTAGATGACTACAAGTGGCATAACCAACTTTGGTCGAGTCCAAGATATCGTAGAGCACACGTAGAAATCGTGGACAATAGAGAAACTCATAAAATCTTCATTTTACATTGTACAGTATTTCCACATTTCAACGATCCTGGCCCCATTTTTGGATTTGATGCAGTATGCGGCGCAAATAAAATCACCGGAGCATTCTGTGATTTCAGTTCTGCCGGTGATCCCAACCATCCTATGATGCGTTGGTTCGCTAATGAAACACTATATTACAACTGGCAAAAGCCCAGAGATCTTCCTGAGTGGGCAAGTAGTATATTCAGCCCTGCTATGGTTGCCGCAGGTAATGTAAGAATAGGCGAAGAAATGGACAATTTATGCGAATTAGCCACTAGAACATTAGACTATTATCTAAAAAACGTTGGAAATACGCAGCAAGACACCGCAGATTATCACATGGCACAGAATAGATATTGTCGCTATCAAAAGCAGAATCCCCACGTAATTAAAAGTATGGTTCGCATGGGTGTAGAAGAAGCTAAAATGAAAAGATTTGTTAGCGAAGTGTTGTTCCCTGAAGTAGTATAAATATACTATCATGCGTATATTAGATATTATTACAGAAGCAAACGGTATACAAACTTTTTTAAATCCCACCGATCTAACAAAGCACGGCCCTAATCGGCTAAACAATTTAACCACAATGATTGCTGACGGATTGCCGTTGTATACATCAGACGGAACACCTATTACAATTCATAAATCAGAAGCAGCTAGAATTTTAGAACTTTATAAAAACAATCAATTCCGTGGTCGAATTGACTTGTTAGATGCTGATGGTATTAAAAGACATCCATTAAATATTTTTTTAAAAACTAAAGAATTTGGTGGACAATCTGTACCCCCTGGACAAGAAACATATGATAATGTTCCTGTTTCAGGCATAAAGCCTGGACAAGTAATGGCACATGGTAAACTTAAAAAGGGACAATCACTTACCGCTGAAGTTGCTGTGAATTTAGGCGCATTCCAAGCATCATTATTAGGACAAAAAATAATTGAAAATAAGTATCTTGATAGTCAAGGCAGAGTGGGTCAAGCTGTCAAACAAATTGCTAGGGAAATTGAGAGTGGCGTATTGCCAACTATTCCCCAACTTAGCTCTGAAGAATTAAATAATATTCAAAATTATGGATTTGAATATCTTGGAGTACAAGAATTAATTAAAGGAATAGCAGATTTTCCTAATTCGGATCTGTTTTATCAGCATGTGGGTGTTGACATAAACACATTGATACTGTATTTTCCTAAAAGTTCAGGAAATCCCCTTGCAGATAGTTATGCACTAGTCAATAAAGAAACAGAAAATACAATTGGTATGAGTAGTAAAGGTGCAAAAGGCGGAGCACCATCTAGTATAAATGGATTAAAACTATCCCCTGCTATGATGAAGATGGTTGGCAGAGATCCATCAATTACACTTATTAATTTAATTCAAACTACTACTCCTTGGAAACAACCATTTGTAGCCGTTAATTGGTTGCATGAAAATTTTCCAGATAAATTGGGAGCATTAGAAAGGTTCTTACCGTTTGATGATAAATTTTTAAATTGGTGTGAGTCAACATGGGACAATCAAAATTCTGGAGTCCCAGAAACGTTAGAAGAAATTCCATCTAAATACAGACTATTGTATGAACTTGTAATGAACTCAGTTGCCAAAACTGTAGAAAATCCTTTGTTTTATGATATTCGATATTATGTTAAAGATATGTTGCATAGAGCAATAAGATCTGGAGCAGTCCCCAACTTCAATGAAAGAATGTTAGAATTGCTAGGGGAAAACTTTATTGTTTTAAAAACAGAAAAAGTTGGTAAACCCGGAGTTGGTAAATTTGTAACTAAAGTTCAATGGCCGTCAAAAGTTGGAGGTACCATAACCTTCGAACACAAAGATCCTGCGCCAAAATGGAAATCAGCAATTACTTGGAAATTAAGTTAACGCTGCATCAACTGGTTCACAAATTTAAGTAGTAGGGCGTGATGCCTGTACTCATGCCAATGCGGTGGCATACGACGATAATTGTCATACCAAAACTGTTCGCTTTCAGGATGACAACCAATTAATCCCATACCGTTTTGTATAATAGCCATTGGCTCACCGTTTGAGTAAGTGGCCACTGTTTCATACTTTCTAGGATTGCCTACAAACGTGCATCCATCATTAAAAAACATCATTTCAGAACGCCCATTCCAAGTTACAGGCATGGCTTTGGTATGTGGACGACGTGTGCAGGCCTTGGGTCGTTTGTAATACTGTACAGCTTCAACACCGTCTAGCATGTCAAAATAGTTACTACCTGTCCAATATGCACCCATACAAATGCCGAGATACTTGCCCCCACGCTCAACAAACTCCCTTATTGGTTCGCCGTTGATTTTGAGTAAGTAATCGTAACTGTCAGAATTGCCAAAACCCCCGGGAAAAGCAACCATATCAACATCTTTGAAGAATACTGACTCTAATTCGTGCTTGGTGAATATTTTAAAATCGTAGTGTGATTTTAGAGCGTTAATGATTCCATTGCCCGATTGTATCGAGCACATGGGCTGATGCATGAATAACGCTATTTTGGGTTTTTTCACTATAATATTTATACTTAATACATCCATTTAATAGAACTGTAATATTAAATAATTATTACACTAGTAAATATTAGTATGAAGAAATACCGATCCATCTTCGTCAGCGACGTTCATCTCGGTACTAGGGATTGTCAGGCTGATAAGTTAAACAACTTCCTCAAGCACAATTCCTGCGACACTTTATACCTTGTAGGAGATATAATCGATGCCTGGAGAATCCAACAAAACAAATGGCGATGGAAACAGAGCCACACTAATGTGGTCCGTCGTGTTCTCGGTCATGCTAAACGGGGCACTCGTGTGGTATATGTGGCTGGTAATCATGACGAGTTCCTCCGCCCCATGATACCATATGGGTTCAGTTTTGGACTCGTCGAAATACATAATCAAATAGAGCATATAGGTGCCGATGGCAAACACTACCTTGTAGTACACGGAGACTTGTTTGATGGTATAACACGACTGGCACCCTGGATATCATTTTTAGGAGACAAAGCATATGATGTCATTTTATCGCTTAATAGCAAATTCAATTGGGTACGCCATCGCTTTGGTTTTGGGTACTTTAGTCTTAGTCAATATCTCAAAACAAGAGTAAAGAAAGCAGTAGATTTTATATTCCACTTTGAAAAGAATCTAGCCGCATACTGTAAAAAGCGCGGCTTTGACGGAGTAATATGTGGTCATATTCATCATGCTGAGATCAAAGACATAGACGGTATTAAATATATGAACGATGGAGACTGGGTTGAATCGTGTACAGCACTGGTTGAACATCATGACGGACGTTGGGAAATCGTAATTTGGACCAAAGAGCAAGACCATGTGGATGTTAATAATAATAGCAATGAACATAAACAATCCAAACGATCAACCGGGAAGGGTAACGATAGAATTTCCTACCCTCCAGGAATGCGAGCGAGCATTATCTTCAATGAAGTTTGAATTAAAGTTTAAAAATTTTAAGGTAGAAGGCGTATGCAAGAAACAATGATATTCAGTGATAAAATCACTATTGTAATTCCTTGTAAGAATGAAGAAAACTACATTCCCTATCTGTTAACACACTTACGCAATCAAATGATAGGCAGTACTAGAATTATTATTGCAGATTGTTCAACAGATCGTACCCGTGAAGTTATTCAATTGATGAAGGGTAACTTAAATGTTGAAGTTATTGAAGGCGGTCCTGTGAGCATTGCTAAGAACCGCGGAGCACGATTGGCCACTACTCCATATATCTTATTCATTGACGCCGATGTTCGTTTTTTTAATGACACAGTTATTCGTGATGCAGTTCGTGAAATCGAAACCAAGAACTTAGATTTAATAGGATTAAACATTAAGTGTTATGACAATGATAAAAGAGCAATGCTTGGATTTATGATTTTTAATGGTATCAACCATATATTAAAATTTGTTTCTCCATTTGCAGTTGGGGCATTTATGCTAACTCGCAGAGATAAGTTTGAAGAGTACGGCGGCTTTCCTGAACATTGTTCAACATCAGAGGACTACTTCTTATCCAGAAAGTACAGCCCTCGAAAGTTTAGAATTGTTAAACATCATTTTGGACAGGATAGTCGCAGGTTTAAGAAGATGGGGTATCTTGGCATGGCCAAATATCTAGTAAAGAACTTTGTCAATCGCAACAATCAAGCGTACTGGAACAGTTTGGACAATAGCAAATATTGGGGTTAATTGTAATAATAGCGTAATATTATTAGATATAAGTATATTAAACCGGCCACAAGATAGGGTGGTTGCTAGAACCCGTAACTAGCACTAAGGGCCGTAAGGCTCTTTTTTATTCAACTGTTATCCATTCACTACAATTATTTGGTGAATTGTAATCTTTATTTGGCATGTTTGCATTTTTACCATTATCACATTTATAACCACATACAAGTCCACGACTATTAAGTGTTTTATAGGAAAGTCTGCATTCTGTTGAACGATGCTTTTTCGAACTGGTAGGCAATGAAATGTTAAGATTAACGGTCTTTGGAACAAGTGGTGCTATTATTGCGGTTACAGTGGCTAACCCTATTAATAGTTTGTTTATTGATTTCATTAATTTGTATAGACATAGTGTTGGTATCTTACAATATATTTAAGTTAGGTTTTTGATGAATATAAGCAGCATATAAATATCTAACAAGGAGGGGTAACCCATGAGATATCTATTATTGGCCGTGCTGTGCCTAATCAGTTCCGTTGCTAGTGCTCAACAGATGTATGACGTTGAACGTCCAGTTAGTTGTGGTAGTGTTAAAATGGTAATCAATTCGTTAATGGGTTCAGAGATTGATGAAAAGCCTATTTGGATTGGTCGAACTTCTGATACCAATACGCAAACAGCAGTTATGATTAACACAAAAACTCAAACTTGGACCGTTGTACAGTATGATGGCAAGACTGCCTGTATACTAAGCGTTGGCGAAGGATTTAAAATTAATTCTGAAAATCAGAAATAACTTATTCTTTAGCCAATGTCTGTTCTATAGCTTCTACTTTTTCTGCTAGTTCGTTAATTGCCTGTACAATTAGTCCTACAACTTTTTGGTACTTAATACCCAAATATCCATTGTCTTTGACAAATACCACTTCTGGTAAAATCTTTTGAACGTCTTGCGCAATCAATCCTGTATCGTGTTTCGATATATTTTCAGGAACTGTCTCCATGAATTCCTCAGTCCAGTCGTATAATACGCCCTGTAATGTTCTAAGTTTTTCAAGAGCATCTTGAATTGGTCGAATATTTTCTTTTAATCTTATATCAGAAGCTGAGCAGTAACCAATAACGTTACCTTTGGCAATTACACACCCGCATGTTCTAAGTGCAGTTTTTGCTTTTAATGTGCCACAAGTTCCAGTGCCGACACATACACTTCCACTAAAGCAGCCGGAAGCACCTTTTATTGCACCAACAGCAGTTATTGTAGCACTACCGCCTGTGCCTGAACCAGCAGTAATAGGGCCGCCTACAATTAATTCTCCACTTACTGCATTGAACGTAAACTTTGGACTAGTCTTAGATATGAATACTGTGTTGGTCCCTGCCGCTTTTACCATTGCTGGATAAAATACAGGTCCACAACTGCTGGCATATGTTGTGGCGTTTAATGAAGAAACTGCTATACATGCAGGAATAGTTCCTGCCGGTCCTGTTGGCCCTTGACTGCCTGTGTAACCAACATCACCTTTACTACCCCAATAGCCATTTGATCCCCAGTATCCGCTTGGTCCGCTTGGTCCTTGAGGTCCGCTTGGTCCAGGAAATCCCTGTGGTCCAGTTGGGCCTGAAGGACCGCTAGGACCAGCACTGCCCGCATATCCATTACTACCGTTATATCCAGAACCACTACTACCGTAGTATCCCATTGGGCCTGATGGGCCACTTGGGCCAGCTGAACCAGAATAGCCAGTGCCGCCACTACCAGTATATCCTACACTTCCTACAGCGCCAGGACCAGTTGGTCCTGCAGATCCCCAATATCCCTGATCGCCTTTAATACTATCACCTTTTGGTCCAGTAGGTCCAGTAGGTCCTGGATCACCCTTAGTACCAACACCGTCTGGTCCGCTAGGACCTACTGGACCAGTTGGCCCAGGTACTGTACTGGCAGAACCATCATATCCTTTAGATCCATAGTAACCCATACTACCAGTAAATCCAGTTGCACCTAAATTGCCAATAGCTAAGAATCCATTATATTGAGATCCTACAGTAGCGCCAGTGGATCCAGTATAACCTTTATATAGCCAAATAATATTAGTATCTTTTGCAACAATACCAACATTAAATGTGCCGCCGGACAATTGACACCTAGTGTTAACAACTCCACATATAGTAAATGAAACACCATCTGCTCCTTTGGTGCCTGCACTTCCCCAATAACCCATACTACCAGTATAACCTACTGACCCAGAAAATCCTCGGCATCCAATACCACCAGGCCCAGTTGGTCCAGATACTGTACTAACAGGCCCTGTTGGACCAATTAGTCCACGACTACCAGTATATCCTGTAAAATTGCCAATGAAAATATATCCAGCATATGGGCCGCAGCTTGCGCAACTACCACTCGCACCACTATAAAACCAGGTAGCTCCGTTTGCTAGTGAGCCAGCACCATTAGGATTAGCACCACAATAAATGACCCATGCATCGCCATAAACTTTTCCAGTTTTACTTGACAAGCAGGGGTTTGTAGTATGAATAATTCCTTTCATGTTTAAGGTGCCAGCAGCGCCTGTTGAACCCCAATACCCACTAGGTCCTTGTGGACCAGTTGGTCCTGCTGGTCCAGTGGGACCGCTTGGTCCTGATACTGTACTTGCTGCACCCACTGAACCCCAATATCCACTAGGACCCTGTGGTCCAGATGGGCCAGTTGGACCAATCGGGCCCTGTGGGCCAGTAGCGCCTTGCGGGCCAGTGGGGCCAGCAATATTGCCGCTGTCATACCACTGATATGGATTGTAGACTGGGCCGCCAACCCCATTACTAACCCACAAATGGCCGGATGATCTATCTAAAATAGCATCGCCACTAACCGGGTTATTGTCAACAGCCAATAGATTTGAATAGTTACTACCAGTAGTTGCTACTGTGCCTTTTAATACAATACCTGCACTACTACCATCATATCCCTTTGGTCCTGATGGGCCACTTGGGCCACTTGGGCCACTTGGGCCACTTGGACCTGTTGGACCTGTTGGTCCTATACTGCCAGCATAACCTTTACTGCCTAGATAACCGCCAGCACCTGCGCTACCATCATATCCTCTACTACCAGCATATCCGCCAGGACCCTGTGGCCCAGTTGGGCCGGTAGGACCGGTTGATCCATAATAGCCTATTGGACCACTTGGACCTGATACTGTACTTCCTGCACCAGTTGGACCTACTGAACCAGCATAACCGCCTGGACCTTGCGGTCCTTGAACGCCTTGCGGACCAGTTGGCCCAGTTGGTCCTTGAACGCCTTGCGGGCCAGTTGGCCCAGTTGGTCCTCGACTACCAGTCCAACCAGTGGCGGTACTAGCACTACCAGTATATCCTGCAGGCACAATAGTAGCATAAGTTACTTCATTTGTGGTTGTATTATAAAAAACATTATATGATGTATTAACGGCACCTGCATCATATCTAAAAGGCGCTACATAAAATCCTGAAGTAGTGGCTGATATTGGTTGTCCTGATGCATTTAGTACTATACTGCTGGATGTTTGATTAATTGGTGCAGCATTTTTTCCAATTGCAATAGAGTTTGTGCCTTGATTAGATGCCGCTGTACCTATGTTTATTGATCCATTTACATTATCTTCTATAATAGTTCCACTGCCTAATGATATTTTTGGAACTGACAGTCTGCCTGTAGAAGCTACAAAGGATAAGTTAGCATAAATTCCTGGAGTATCATATATACCAGGAATTTTAAACATGCCCGGGTAGTATGTTGTAGCACTATTTGCAGCAATAGTATCAATAAACACCCTACCAGCTTGACCAGCAGTGGCAGGAACAATAGTAGCAGTACTTACCCAAGTTGCCGTTGTGCCATCAGATTGTAAAATATATCCTTGTGGACCTAGTGGAATAAATCCTGTACTGCTAGTGGCTGATTGAATTGGTATTTCACCTGGATTTCCACCAGATAAATTTAGTGTAGATGTAGCATTAGTTGCGGCGCTACCCCAGTAACCCATTGGGCCTGTAGGACCAGATGGACCGCTGGGTCCAGGTATTGTACTTGCAGGACCTGTGGGCCCTGTAGGTCCACGACTTCCCCAGTATCCACTAGGTCCTTGCGGACCGGTTGGTCCTTGCGGACCGGTTGGTCCACGGCTTCCCCAGTAACCCATTAGTCCTTGTGGACCAGTTGGTCCAACCGGGCCTTGGGGTCCTACGCTGCCTGTATATCCACGACTTCCTGCATATCCTATACTACCTGCAAATCCTCTAAATCCCTGTGGTCCAGATGGACCAGTTGGCCCGGCTGTAGCCAATAATGCTTGCGCTCTGGCAACTGTCAAAGTTTGTTCAACGGTACTATCTAGTACGATGAATTTGGTTTCAGCAGCAGTAGCATTAGTTAATGCTGGTAAATTCGATATACATTGTCGGCTCATGTTTTGGCGTACCTAGTTAATATGATATTTATGCTTAATGACTTGAAGTCATCTATTCATTTATACAGCAATAAATGTATATTTATGGCAGGTAATTGTTGCGTTTTACAAAAAATTAAAGTATAATAGAATGAAACATAAGTAATAACAACATTACAATAAAGGATATAACATGCAAGCATTATTCACCGGCGGATTAGGTGATTTCATTGGCGCAGAATCATTCATGACAGACTCTGAAAAGAATTCAGTAACTACCCTTTTATGGGCTACAAGGAATAGAAAAGAGATTCAAGCTGCCTTTGATATGAAAGATATCTTCCCTAATCTAAAAGAAGAAAAGATTTTGTTTGATGATTTCTCTGATGAAAGGCCCACCAGGCCATGGGAACCAGGAGATAGATTCATGGCCATAGGAATGAAACATGAACTAAATCTTAAATGTGGATTAAATCTAAGTCAGGCAGAACTTGATGCTATTGGTGATTACAGTTTAGATGCAACCTTACAGCGCATATTTGCAGGACACAGAATTCAAAATAGTCGAGCTGCAACAGTAAAGCATAATTGGCTAGACATTAAAAAATTTAATTTGCCAAAACGATATGTAGTGATACATCCTTGGAGTGATGGCTACATAATTGGCAGGGAATTTAACGATGCAGACTGGGAAAACATTTTTAAATTTTTAACAGCAAATAACATTATGGGTGTGGTAGTTAATAAGAGTGAAAAATATCCACCTAAACATCCTAATTTGATTGATTTGACCAATCAAGATACACTAAGAGAACTTTGGAGTATTGTAGCAGGTGCAGAATACTGTATTTTATGTGCCAGCAGCATTGCTTGTTTTGCCACCAAAATATTTCCCAAAGGAAAAATTTGGCTTAAAGGCGGATTTGACTGGATGTTTACTGACTGGGCCACGTATTTTTATCATGGACCTTTTATAAATCCCAATGATGTAATTTTTAAAAACTTTGATATGTTGAATCCAGAACCAAAAAGATTTATCCCACATCCACAATCATCAATGATTGATCAAGGACTAGTAACTTTATTATAATATGAACTCTATACAAGAATGGTTTGATCAACGAAAGAGTATTGTAACTGATATTCATGAACACTTAGATACCCTTAGGAAATATGCCGAAGGATGTGAACATATTACAGAATTGGGTACAGCAGGATTGCATAGTACTTGGGCATTTTTAATGGCAAAGCCAAAGAAATTCATTACAGTAGATATCATTGAACCCAGCGCAAGGCCCACAGTTAAAGAAGCATTAGATTCAGCCATTGAGCTAGCTGCTAAAGAGGGAATTGATTTTACCTTTTTGTTAGATGATACAACTCGTACAGATTTTCAAATTGAAGAAACTGATTTGTTGTTTATTGACACTTATCATGTATACGATCATCTTAAAAAAGAATTAGAAATGCATGCCAATAAGGCTAGGAAATATATCATTATGCATGATACTACTACCTTTGCATTTAACGGGGAGATCGGCGAGTATGAGAGCACAGTAACACCTGAAAATAGGTATGCCCCAAAGGGATTATGGCCTGCCGTAGTTGAATTTTTAGAGTATAATCCCCACTGGAAAATATTAGAAAAATTTGAAAATAATAATGGATTAACGATATTATCTAGAGTATGATAACAATAGTTTGGCATACTAGTAGGGAAAACAGTTGGGAATCAGATTGGATTGAACATCTTTTTAGATATACTCCCCACCAAACAATTCTTGATTATTTGCAAACTCAGTTTATAGATAGAAGTTATATAGTATATAATGCTTCTGTAAATATTCAAGAATATGTAAAAAAATTATCAGCAACTGGAAAAAAGTTTGGCCTTATACATTTGAGCGATGAATGGGATAGGGACATCGTTGAACACTACCCGTTAGCTAATGTAGTATTACGTAACTATTATAAAGACCTAGGGAATAATGTAATAAACTTTCCTTTGGGTTGTATGAATACGTTCCCTTACGATTTAACAATTAACACGTTAAATGATAGAAAATATACGTGGAGTTTTAGTGGACACATAGATAAAACCACACGTTACGACATGGCCAAATATATGAGTACAGTTCCTAACGGACAATCATATTTTAAAACTTGTGGTCAATATCATGGGTATGCACTTACTCCTCTAGAACTTTCAAACTTGACCAATGATAGTATATTTGTTCCGTGCCCGCATGGAAACTGTAGCATAGACAGTTTTAGAGTATATGAAACATTACAAGCTGGAGCACTTCCTATCGTAGAGAGTAATCCATATTGGTCAAACCTACTTGGCAATGATCATCCACTTATTGAAATAAGTGATTGGAGTCAGGCTCCATCAACAATACAAACACTATTATCGGACTCGTCATCATTAGAGCAACAAAGATTGTCTGCCCACAAATGGTGGATTAAATATTGCGACGATTTATCCAACAAACTAACAGGTATTTTATGAAAATAATTGATAATTTTCTTTTTTGCAACGAGTATGATATGCTTGAACTCAGACTTAAAATCATGGGAGATTACGTAGATCAATTTAATATAGTAGAATGCGATAAAACATTTACTGGTGCTGAAAAAGGATTCAATTTAGAAAAGCAATTAGATCGATTTGCTCCATGGATGCACAAAATTAATTATATTAAAGCCTCCAATCCACCAATAACGGGAAATGCTTGGCATATAGAAACTTGGCAACGTAATCAATTTTCACAAGGTTGGAACAATACTACAGATCAGGATGTACTACTAATTAGTGATTGTGATGAAATTATTCGACCTGAAGCTATAGATTTTATTAGAAATACAAACTATGACTATTATGGTTTGTACATGCCTGCTTTTTATTTTAAATTTAATTACATGGATACTAAACCCGATTGGCATTATAAAATTTGGGGTAAGGCATATAGGTTTAAAAATATCAGCAATATTAACCCGGATAGATTAAGATACTCTGGATCACACGATTTCCCTAATTGGAACAGCGTAAATGTACATCATGCAGGATGGCATTTTGGATGGTTGGGAGATGAAGAATTTGCTAAGAATAAAATTAGAAGCTTTAGTCATACTGAAGTTAATACTCCAGAAATAATTGATAACATAAACATTGATAAACATATCTCTGAAGGTAGAGATCACTTTAGGCCTGAGAATGTTACATGGGTTCCGGTTGATCTAGATAATTATTTTCCCAAAGAGATTGTAGAAAATAAAGAAAAGTATGCTGCTTTTATATTACCTGATTCAGGCAAAACTGCACAACACTATTGGCCAAGCCCCATACTAGGAACAACATGAAAATTTTAATATTAAGAGAGCCCCAAAAGCCTGCAGGATATCCTGGCGGCATTGCAGGAGGTGCTTGTTATCAAACTGATATGTTGTTTCACGGTCTTAGAAGAAAGTTTGGCGATGATGTAGTAGATTACCAAAGATCTTGGTGGATGTATCATGGTGATTTTGGTCCGGGTAAATTTGATCCTGAAATTTATTGCCCCAGAGGATTTACTATCTATAGAACATTAGATGACGACAGTGGTGTTGATCGTACTGATGTGGAATCTAAAATTAAAAATCAATACTATGATTTAATTATTTTTGGTTACACTCATTACGGACTACAACCAGGATCATGGGAATTGGTTACTAAACATTATCCAAGAAATAAAATTGCGTGGATTGATGGCGGGGATTTATGGTCTGACTTAAAACCTTGGGCTGTAGATAAGTCTACTTATTTTAAAAGAGAAATAATAGAATCTTATGCAGGGTTACATCCTATAAGTTTTGCAATACCCAAAGAAAAAATTGATACTATTGAAAGCGACAAAGACAAACTAATGGCGCCAATGGATCCACGTGATACATCAACTTATGTATACAATCAAGAAGATGAATACTACAAACAATATGCAGAAAGTATGTTTGGTGTAACCATGAAAAAGAATGGGTGGGATTGTGTTCGACATTATGAAATAATGGCCAATAATTGTGTTCCTTTATTTTTAGATATTGACCAATGTCCAGAGCAAATTATATCTACACTACCTAAAGATGCACTGATCAAAACTATCAAAGCTGCAAGGGAGTTGGGTATGGATTGGTTTACTACGGATTCAGGAAAAGATTTTTGGTACGAAGTAAATGACGAAATACAAACACATTTTAAAAAGCACTGCACTACCGATGCACTAGCCAATTACTTTTTAAATGTGATGACAAAATATTAGGAGATATAATGGATTTATTACAATACTTTTTAAACAACACTGGAAAATCTATTCATAAATGGATAAATTATTTTCCAGTATATGAGAAACACTTTGCTCCATGGAAAGGAAAGTCTGCTACTGTTTTAGAAATAGGCGTGCAACATGGCGGATCTTTAGAAATGTGGAAACAATATTTTGGTCCAGATTCAACTTTGGTAGGTATTGATACCAATCCTGATTGTGCTCAACATGCACAGCCAGGTATAAACATACGTATAGGTGATCAATCTGATCCTGTATTTTTACAAAAATTAGTTGATGAATTTGGACCATTTGATATAATCATCGATGATGGTAGCCACCGTAGTGAACATATTAGGGCAAGTTTTGATTTTCTATATTCTAAAGTAAAAGAAACTGGCTGCTATTTTGTTGAAGATCTACATGCAACTTATGCGCCAGATAAAGGCAGTAGTTTGACTAACCCTGATTCTTTTATTAACTATGTGAAAAATGTAACTGATACTCTTTCAGCAGATCATTATGATTATCCACTAGGTCCAACACCATTTACACGGGATACATTCTGTATAAGTTTTTACGATAGTATTATTGTTTTTGATAAAAAGCAAATACCCGTTAATCAAACATTTAGAATTCCGGACGCTTAATTAGTTCGATCCAATACATCTTGCCAATCAACTATCTTGGCAATCACCCAGGTATCGCAATGTGTTGCATACCCTGGGATAGGTGTTACTAGACCCCTTGATTCTGACAATGCTGTGAATAGCTGTGTATCATGAGTCCATTTATCCTCGCCACCGCACCATTGTTGGAATAATTCTCTATCTTGTATTAGGTATCTAACTTGACTTGCAAATGTCATAGTAGTAGATCCAGTTGTACGCCAATGACAATCCTCAGTCATTATAACTGTACATGGTACGCTGGCATTGTCACCCCAATATTTGTCAGGGTGGTCATATAGACTAACATATGGGCTTATGTTAATTCCTTGCTCTAATATTAAATCAGCACCTTCGTGATGCACATAGTCATCTTCGACAAAATAAACAATAGTATCTTGTGGCAGTTTAATTGCTTGATCTAATGAATATAAAAAAGAACCTGCATTAGACCCAAATTTAGTTCGTTGTAAATCTAATGTAGGATACAAAGTTTGAAGTTTGTCCCATGCCGAATCGTCAACACCGTCTGCTACAATAGTAATGTCATGGTCACTAAACACAGTTACGAAATTTTTTAAACATTTCCATTTATCAAACCATTCAGGACGTACTGGCGGATTACGGGGCTTGCCTGTATGATCAGGCATAACTCCAAAACTAAATCTATAATATACTTTCATTATTTTTGATCAAAAAAGTTAATGTATACACTTTCAGGACAGTCCTGTAAATAGTGATTTCGGCCAGCGTGGAAAAAACTGTATCCTCTATCGGCATGCCATCCTGCATAAAATTCTACATCATCTTTACGGCCGTGATTTCCATTAGGAATCTGTGACTGATTATTAGTTTCATGAGGCCATTTCATTGCTGGTAAACATGTCCTTAAAAAACTAGCGGTATACCAATTTGAATTCCCTGCGTAATAATAGCGCATATTTCCATTTTTATCTAACCAGTTAGCAGGTTGTCTGTTACATCCAACAGTATCCCATACCCCTTCATCTAATTTGGCTACCATATGTCGCCAATTGACTATATTAAACCAATCTAAATAACGTCTCCAATCATTGGCATTGTGTCCATCTGATTTATTATAATGAGTTACGCCTTTCATATGCAGGTACAAACAATAAAATTCTTTATCAGTCGCAAGTGCATTTTGTTGCATCAGTATCCAAGTTGGATGTTCAATATCTGTTGGAATTCCTGGAGAATTATGCCAAATTATGTTGGGATGCTGCCAACGTTCTTTAAGATCATTATAAGAATCATAATCGTAATGTAAGTTAGCATGTAATTCACAATGATCAATAAGTCCACTATCGAATATCCTGCCAAATTGTTCATCGGCAATTTGATTCCAGTGCGGCGGATTTAAATTTACAACGTGATAAAATATTTTTAATTTCATTTTTATCCTAGATGTGTTGGTATATGTCGATGCCATCCAATGTGTTCAACTCGACCTTCTGGTTCTAAACTAGCACACCACATACCAATTCTTTGATAATGTTCCGCGTTAGTGCGTTCCACTAAACAACCATCTTTAACATTAAATGCTGGCCCGTATCTATCTTCAATAGGAGCTCTTAGGCCACCTATTTTTTTATAGTCAGCTAGTCTACGCAATCCGGGATTGAAAGAAAACCCAAAACCCCCATCATGCTGTATCCAAGGACGAGTTTTCCAAAATTTCAAACCGTCAATTTCATACTCAGTGGATTCAATCCAACTACGGTCATACGGCTCTTGCCATTGATCTCTGTGGCTTCTAAGATGTACCATTAGACATTCTGAAAAATTGTTCATTATTTTTAGACTGTCTTCGATAAAATTGGGTTTAGTAAATTTCCAATCATCTTCACAATGAAATATATAGGGAGTCTTTACTTGACTATATGCCCATTCGATGTTGAGCAATTGTCCCCGGCGCGGTATAGGACTATTCAATAAATTAAAATTTTTAACAGTAGGCATTAAACCTTTTACAAATGAATTATCAGCAGGGCCGTCTTCAACAATGATCAATTCTTCCAAAGTATTTGGAGCATTTTTTTCAAATGATTTTAGAGTTTCTTCTAAAAGATCTTGTCGGCCACAACTGGTAATTACCATAGTAATTCCTTGAGACATAATTTGTTCCTTTGTAATTAATTATCTTTGTGTTGACCTACACAAAAAATTATTGTACACTATTAACACCGATAAGTAAACATAAAGATAAGGTAAATTATGATTAGTGTACTCTGTCCAAGTAGAGGACGACCTGAGTTGGCTAAAAAAATGGTTGACAGCGCATTAACTTTGGCAAATACTGATGTTGAAGTTTTGCTTTATTTAAATGACGATGATGTGGCACTCTCACAATACAAAGAGTTAATTGATTCTAAACATATAATTGTAGGGTCAGATCGCAGCCCTGCATATAGTTGGAACAGACTGGCTGAAATAGCCAAACATGAATATTATTTTTTAATGGGCGACGATGCTTGGTTTGAAACTCAAGATTGGGATTTAAAATTAGTGCAGGCATTTGATCAATACCCAGACAAAATAGCAATGGTGTTTCCATCTGTAAATGGATTACAATGGCGCGGTGGTCAATTAACTGCTGACCACTGCCCGCATTTTTGTTTGCATAGGAATTGGATACGTACACTAGGTTATTTTGTACCACCACATTTTTGGCATTGGTATATTGATACTTGGTTTAGAGATATTGCTAAAGCATTGGGTAGATTTCATCCTGTTGAAAATGTCAGTGTTCCATTGTTAGTTGATTTTGAAGATGCCACGGATGCTAGAAAAGATCGATTAAGTAACAGGGAACGAGATCATTGGCTTTGGCCCAGAACACAACGCTGGTTGCAATCAGATGCACAAGCATTGTATAATTTTATACAACATAATAGAGGATAATATGAAAATTTTTATTACGGGAATTGCAGGATTTTTAGGTAGTCACTTGGCGGACAGAATGCTGGCGTTAGGGCACGAAGTATCAGGTAACGATACACTTATCGGTGGATATACCGATAATATACCAAAAGGTGCAGTATTCCACGAAATTGATTGCTGTGATCATGATGCAATGGTTAAAGCAATTGCAGGTGCAGATATAGTGTATCACACTGCGGCCACTGCACATGAAGGTCTTAGTGTCTTTAGTCCAAACTTTATTACAAAGAACATATTCCAAGCCAGCGTTAGTACCATTAGTGCTGCTATTCAAAACAAGGTTAAAAGATTTGTCTATTGCAGTAGTATGGCACGCTATGGAAATCAAGAGTATCCATACAAAGAATCACAACGTCCTGCACCAGTTGATCCTTATGGTATTGCCAAAGTAGCAGGGGAAGAAGTACTTAAAAGCATTGCTGAAATGAATGACATGGAATGGATTGTTGCTGTTCCTCATAACATTGTTGGCCCGAGACAATGTTACGATGATCCATATCGTAATGTCATGAGCATTATGATTAATCGTATACTACAAGGTAATCCACCTATTGTATATGGAGATGGCGGACAGATGCGATGTTTTAGTTTCATCGACGATTGTGTTTATTGTTTAGAAAGACTTGCACTAGATCCCACTATTAAAAATGATACATTTAATATTGGTCCTGATGAAGAATTTATGACCATAAGGTCACTTGCAGAAGTGATTTGTAAAGAACTTGACTACACCGGTAAGATTGTTTATTTGCCTGAGCGTCCAAAAGAAATCAAATATGCTACATGTGATGCTACTAAAGCCAGAACTATCCTAGGGTATCAAACTAGTACTAAATTTATTGACGGACTAAGAAGTACTATTGACTATATACGTGAGCGTGGCACAAAGCCTTTTGATTACAGCAACTATCCTTTGGAAATTGTAAATCAATATACTCCAAAGACTTGGTCAGAAAGATCAATGTAATTATATGCAAAAAGATTTAACAATAGTTGCAGTAACAACTGCCAATTACGAACTGACTAATCGTGCAATTGAAAAAACTTTAGAAATTACCAAAGCTAATAAAGTATTGGTAATGAGTGATAAGGATCTATACCCCGGAAGTACCTGGGTTAAAATTGATCCAATTAATCAAATAGAATACAGCCGCGTGGTATTAAAAGACCTTGCGCCGCATATTACGACTGACCATTATATGGTTATACAATATGATGGCATGCCTATTGATGCTGATAAATGGGACGATGATTATTTAAATTATGATTATATCGGAGCCCCTTGGTCATGGGGTCCTGAAGATCGCAGAGTAGGTAACGGTGGATTTAGTATACGTAGTAGACGATTGGCAGAGTTATGTCAAGATCATAGGGTCGTGTTTAACCCTCCCGGTTACGGCGATAACAATTATATGGAAGATATACATATTTGCAAAATGTACAGGGACTGGCTAGAAAGTGAAGGATTGGTTTGGGCTCCAGTATCATTAGCAACTAAATTTTCAGCAGAGTTTCCAGGTGGGAGATTTCCAACTTATGGGTTTCACGGAACATTATGTTTACCCTATTACTTAGATGATGATCATTTAGAGTTTTATATTAATAATCTAACCCCTGGCATGTTAAGTAAAGAATTTCATATAAGAATTTTTTACGGATTGTTCTTAGCTGAAAGGTATGATCATTTAGAACAATTTATAGATCGTGCAATTGGTATAAATCCAAATTTTAAAGATTTATTAATGACTCAGCTGGCCAATGAAACTCAATTTTTTCCCACACTAAGAATTGAAGATATCGAACAATTACTTATTAACTATTGATATGAGAAGAAACTTACTTATTATACTAAGAACATGTCAACGTGTTCACATGGTAAATGACAATGGCAACGGACGATATATCAAAGTTAGCAAACACGAATTAATTAATGTTTGTATGAGCAGCTTGGTTGATAGTATTAACAAAGTAACTGATCATAATGTACGATTAATAGTATTAGACGATCATAGCAATGAAGAAAGTGTTGCTGATATCAAATCAATATTAAGTAAATGCACGTCTCCTACAGAATTCATTCCTCTAGATGTTACTGGAAATGCTGAATCATTGGCACAAGTATATGCGCTTGTAGAGCAACGTGCATCAGACCTATGGTATCATGTAGAGGATGACTATTTGCATTTCCCCGAGGCAATTGATGATATGATCAAGACTGTTGATCTATTTGAAGCCAGTACTGGCAAAATGGTAGCAATTAATCCTCACGATGATGTTTGGAGATATGCACGACAAATATATCCTAGTTTTATATTACACGGACCATTTAGACATTACCGAACAGTTAAGCACACAACATATACTTGCCTAGCTAGCCGTAAAATATATGACAAATATCGAGAACATTTTCAGGATGTAGTTAAACTCACAGCACAACAAGCTGATTGGGTGGAAGATAAAACTATTAATTTAGTTTGGAATAAAGATGATGTTGCGTTGTTCAGTCCAATTCCTGGACTAGCATTACACATTATGGATGAATCTGGAATGGATCCATATATAGATGTATCAAAATTATGGGATAGTATCCCAGAACTTTGGTAATATAAATACAGAATGAATCACACATTACAATTTAAAAAGAAATCACAATTTAAAAATTGCAAGGTTGGATTAGTTATCCCCCCATCTCCGTTTTTATTAGATGAAAGAGTGTTTGTTAGTCTGGGTATACTTAGAGTAGCAGCCAGTTTAGAATCCCAAGGAGTTAATGTCGGGGTTGTAGATTTATCAGGGGTAAGTAATTATACCGACGCACTAGAAACTTATCTTAAAGATAACGATGTAGAATGGTTAGGAATTACCTGCACCACGCCGCAATTACCAGCAGCAGTTAATCTAGCTAAAATTATAAGGAAACAATCTCCCAAACTTCCAATAGTGTTGGGCGGGCCGCATGTTACTTTAACATATAGTGCTGTTAAAGTTGAGGAAAAAGCAGGCATTGTAAATGGTAGAGCTAGAAAGGCTGCAACACTATTAGAATCATATTTTGATTTTTTAGTTTCTGGTGACGGTGAACTAGCAGTATTTGAGTTGTTTAAAGACGATTGTCCAAAAGTTATTGACGGTGATGATAATCGAGGCGAGCTGTTCATGACTGACGAAATATATGAAGCTACTGATATGCCCGCTAGACATTTAGTAGACCTATCAAGCTACCACTATAGCATTGAAGGATTTCCAGCAACTAGCCTAATTGCACAGTTGGGATGCCCTTTTAAATGTGGGTTTTGTGGCGGAAGAAATTCTAGGAGCCTTAGATTAATTCGTACACGTAGTGAATTTTCTATCATAGAAGAAATGCGCTGGTTGTATGAAAATTACGGATACACTGGATTCATGTTTTATGACGACGAGTTAAATGTTAGTAAAACATTTCTAAAGTTGTTAAATGACATTTATGACCTTCAACAAGAATTAGGTGTAGAATTTAGATTGCGTGGGTTTGTCAAAGCAGAATTATTCAATGAGGCACAGGCCGAAGCAATGTATCGTGCAGGTTTCCGTTGGTTACTATCAGGGTTTGAAGCAGCCCATCCTAGAATTTTAAAAAATATTGAGAAAGTTGCTACATTAGAAGATAATACTAAGGTAGTAGAAATTGCTCACAAGTATGGATTAAAAGTCAAAGCATTGATGAGCGTTGGGCATCCAGGGGAAACTAAAGAAACTATTTTAACAATCAAAGATTGGTTGATTAAAATGAAGGTTGACGATTTTGATTGTACAGTAATTACAACATATCCTGGAACACCCTATTATGATCTAGCCGTACCTGATGCAGATCGACCAGGAGTTTGGACTTATTCTTGCAAAAATGGTGACAAGTTACATGCCTATGCATTAGATCATACAACCACTGCTGATTATTACAAAGGCGACCCTAATGGAGGATATACAGCATATGTGTTTACTGATGCACTGACTGCTGAAGAAATCGTTGCTTTAAGGGACGAGGTTGAAAAAGATGTAAGGACAGCGTTATCTATTCCATTCAATCCAGGTAGTGTATCAGTAAGGTTTGAACATTCTATGGGGCAGGGTTTACCAGATGCAATCTATAGAGAATCGACCTTAATGAAACAACAGCAAGTTGAATTTCAATAATGATCAATATTATATATCGTCTCTGCGAGCGCGAATCTAGTGGGACTGTTAGACCCAGTTGGTTTTCAAAAGAAAAATGTTTAACGTCATTTTTGAATTCCGTAGAGTATTCTAAGAATCATGTCAACAAAGTAATATTTGTACATGATGGCCCAGAGGGTGAATTATTAAATCAAATATTATTCACACCATATGAAATGGTCAAGATAAATGAGCGCAGTAACTTAGGAAGCCTAATTAAAACATTTGACATTGCAAGTGCCATAAGCGGGAACATATATTTTATAGAAGATGATTATTTGCACAAGCCAGAATCCATTGCTAAAATTGATATGGTATTGCCTGATCTTAAATTAGTTACGGGTTATGATCACCTTAGCAAATATACTAACCAATACGGCCCGTTTAATCTTGAAAAGAAAACTATATTTGATACAACAACTAACATGAATTGGCAAACTGCCGAGTTTTGTTGTGCTACATATGCCATAGAAGAATCAACTTATAAAAAGTTTCAATCAACTATAAGAAATAAAAACGTAGATGATATTGGAACTTTTGTGGAATTAAACAACAAGGGAGTTCCGTTGTGGTCGTCAATTCCAGGTCTAAGTACCCAAGTAGACAGCTATCAATCTCCCAACGTTAATTGGGAAGAATTCAATAGTACGTTGTAAAAATACAACATATATCAGTTGACAGTACTGCTAGAACTCTATACAATAGAGCTATGTTTTGTTAGAAGTCACAGTAAGCAAAGACAAATTTTTTTGTCAAAAATGCAAAAAGTGGTTGACAACAGGACTAAATAACTGTATAATTAATACATACGCAGCAATAATGCAGTGTATGAGATTTAAAGGAAAATTGGAAAGTAAAATGAAAAGCGCATCGTATATTAGACAACATTGTTCAATAGCCAAACAGGTAGGCTTTATGCCCTCTTCATGGCTCGCGATTAATAGTCTATCTTATGATCGCACACCAGAGGGGAATACCCCGGGGTCCCAGGAGATTGTAGTGTAACACAAATACACGCTAACTCCAAAGGACCCCAGGACTAAACACCCTGGGGTTTTGCTTTTTCGAGTGTGAATATGTGGTAACGAGGACCACACCCTGCACTATAAACATGGGGTAAACGGGCGGCGACTAGGATGAAATCCCTTGTGTGGGAGGAAAAATTAGTTCGTATTAAAGCATTCTCAGGCCGTAAGGCAAGTGGGTTCATCCATGTAGAGTGCTTTAATACACACATTCTCTTTCACCTTACGACGGTGTCAAAACGCATAGCGGAGAGTGTGTTAACAAATTGGAGTGTTGGCAGAGAGGTCGATTGCGCCTGACTGTAAATCAGGTCTTAACAGCACGGTGGTTCAAATCCATCACACTCCACCATATTCGGGGGATTGGTATACTTGGCTAACACACCTGGTTTGCAACCAGGAGCAAACGGTTCGAATCCGTTATCCTCCACCAAGTTTAGCTCCGGTAGTGTAGCGGTTTATCACGCAACCCTGTCACGGTTGAGGTCACGGGTTCGATTCCCGTCCGGGGCGCCAAGTTTATGTCCCATTCATCTAGAGGCCTAGGATAGTACCCTTTCACGGTATTCACAGCGGTTCGAATCCGCTATGGGACGCCAAGTTTTGTAAGTGTTAGCAAGAGAAGTCACGCTGTCTAGGTTTGTTCGAACAACTGAAACAGTAAATCAAGTGAACTTAGTTCAAATGTTTAAAAGACATGTAAAAGATTTTGTGCCACAAAACGGCAAGAAGCGATAATATTCCGTAGAACTCAAGCATGGTGCATGGGCCTGACTGTTAATCAGAGATTAGCTGGGATCGTTACCCAGATACGGAGCCACTTTTAGGATGCGAACAGCAAATTTTAAATTCAACTTTTAATTGAAAAATAAGCATCCTGTTTTATTGTTGGGGCATAGCGTAATGGTAGCGCAACGGGCTTTGAACTCGTCAGCCTTGGTTCGATTCCAAGTGTCCCTGCCACAAGTTTTTAATTTTTTTAACAAGGAGAACGACATGAAACGTTCAGCGAAACGATAGTGTCAATCTTGGATCCCGTATATGGTCTAGGGTTGGCACATTAAAGACAATTTAATATGCAATCAACCCTCACAGACATTAAGGTGATGTAACCGGCTCTTAACCGGTAAAACACGGATCATTACCGTGGTGTGGGACCATATACGGACTCGTAACTTAAAAGTAAAGTATCGGACTTTTAATCCGACTAAGAAGGGGCGGTACCTTCCGGGTTCACCATTACCATATAAAAACACATTGTCCTAGGCTGTGACCTAGTCCATCAGAAGTCCTTGAGACAGAAGCAGTGTGTTTCTATATGGTGACCATAGTGTAAAGGTTTAGCACCTCACTCTGTGAAAGTGATAGAATGGGATCGTTCCCCATTGGTTACCCCAGAGAAAATTATAGATTAGTGCCGCGTAGCTCAGAGGAAGAGCAATGTGTTGATAACGCATAGGCCGACATTTCGAAATTGTCCGCGGCAACCAAATTAAAGCGACCGTAGCTCAGTTGGATAGAGTACTGGCCTACGAAGTCAGGTGTCAGGGGTTCGAATCCCTTCGGTCGCACCAAAAAGAAAAAAGGGTCGTTAGTGTAATGGCAGCACCGCAGATTCCAAATCTGTTAAGTCTGGGTTCGAGTCCTAGGCGGCCCGCCATATAAGTACCGTCAGTCAAGGTTCGAGTCCTTCAGGGTACGCCATATAGCGCAATAAATAGAATGCTTAAACAAGGAACAGCATGAACCCCCTTAATATAACTACAGATTTTTCAGGCAATTGGGATAATGAAGAATCTGCTCGATTAAAAACAGCATATGAATTTGCTGTACAAAATAATTCAAAATTACCTGATAGTTTGTTTGAACTATATGGCCAAAGTGGATATCAGTATCGAAGACTAATTAATAAATTAGTTGAGCTAACACCTGATGCCAGATATTTAGAAGTTGGCAGTTGGACTGGCAGTACTGCGTGCTCGGCTATGTATGGGAACACTTGTAAGGTATTATGTATTGACAACTGGGATCCATTTAATTGGGACCCAAGTTTTGGCAGTCCGAGAACTAAATTTTTTGAAAATATTAATACATTTAAAAACAACAATGTTGACTTTCATTGTATTGAAAGCGATTTTGCCACTGTAGATTATTCAACGGTTGGTAAATTTAATGTATATCTGTTTGATGGACCCCATGCTGAACGTGATCAATATTTAGGCATTTCACTTGCTCAACAAGCACTTGACGACACATATCTACTTATTGTTGATGATTGGAATTGGGAAGATGTTAGGAGTGGAACGTTCAACGCATTAAACGCAGTGGGAAATACTATTGTATCTAGTATTGTTATTCGAACTACACAAGATAACACTCACCCACCTCCTGGATTTGCCGGTCCAACTACTGAATGGCATAATGGTTATTTTATGGCAGTTATTAAAAAATAATAATTATTACACTGACAACACAGCCACCGTTATTACAACGGTGGTTTTCTTTTTTAGGATAGCAACAGCAAACATTAAAAATCTTTTCTGCAAAAAAAGCCAAAAAATGCTATCCTGTTTTATTATGCCATAGTAGCTCCAATGGTAGAGCAGCGGACTGAAAATTCGTGTGTTGCTGGTTCGAGTCCAGCCTATGGTACCAATCATGGAAGATAGAAGTGCCGGGCACTAAGCAACTTGGAAAGTTGTTCCACTCTGCGAAGGGTGACAGTTCGACTCTGTTATCTTCCTCCAATTTCTGGAAGTGTAGCATAGCGGCCAATGCACCACCTTCATACGGTGTCCATCGTGAGTTCGAGTCTCACCACTTCCACCATGCTCTTGTGGCGCAATTGGTAGACGCAACAGTTTGAGAGATTGTCAAGTAAAGGTTCGACTCCTTTCAAGAGCACCAATTCAGTTCCTTAGTTTAATGGTAGAACGCTGCTTTGACTTGGCAAAGATGAAAGTTCGATTCTTTCAGGAACTACCAATGCCCTAGTAGCCCAATTGGTATGAGGCGTCTCTCTCAAAAGGAGAATTGTGTCAGTTCGAATCTGACCTAGGGTACCAATACTCTCCTATAGGTAAATGGCATACCAGCACTTTGGTAAAGTGCAATTACAAGTTCGATTCTTGTTAGGAGAACCATTTGACATAGACGCAGATTGATGTTATACTATATACATACGTTAAGCAATTAACACTGTTCTTTAAAAGTTAAAAACAATTTGCTCGGGTGGTGTAATTTGGTAGCCACAGCAGACTTAAAATCTGCCGCCTAGTGCGTACCGGTTCGAGTCCGGTCCCGAGCACCATATGTAACGGTGGCAGAGAGGCCCAATGCAACAGTCTGCAAAACTGTAACCCCGTCGGTTCAAATCCGACCCGTTACTCCAGAAATATTATAAATAGCTTTAATGATATAAAGACTTTTAACATGCTACACCTAATCAAATCCAATACTGATCAGTTTTTTGGTTTACTAAAACAGGATCCTGTGAGGCCAAATATACCTCATGATTTTAGGATAGGCGACAATCGAGATATTTTTGTATTAAAAGGCGAAGATGGTGTAGTTAAGGCTATAACTTGTGTTAGCTATCGAACTATTGTTCCCTCTACTGAAGATGAATTGTTTACTGATGTAGCAGATCCAACTGTGGCAACATTTTATACCATTTGGAGTTATGCTCCAGGTGCAGGTAGAGATCTAATCTTTAATGCTGTAGACTACCTTAAAAAGAACAAGACCAGTATCACTAGGTTTGTGACACTGAGTCCACCTACTGAGATGGCAAAAAGATTCCATTTAAAGAATGGTGCGATTGTTTTTAGAGAAAACTCTACCACAGTCAATTATGAATACAATGCGGGTATGATGTAATGGTAACCTACCACTTTGCCAAAGTGAATTCGCGAGTTCGATTCTCGCTACCCGCTCCATACAATACGGCTTCACCCTCTAGCAACATAGTTCTACGGTGAGGTTCTTCTTTTTAGGGTCCTTAGTTCAACGGATAGAATTCCATGCTTCGAACTTGGAGATGTGGGTTCGATTCCTGCAGGACCCGCCAGTTATAAGTTATTGATCCAACGTAGTGCAGAATTTACATTGGTAAAATATTTCATTTGAAAATATGTGACATCATGAATGTCATAGACGACAATATATACAACACCGTCAGCAAGTGATAGGTGAAAACAAAGTCCACCAGGTGTAAGGTTTTCGTATATTGTCACAAAAATATTTAGCTCGCTATAGTACAATGGATAGTATAGGAGTTTCCTAAACTTTTGATCTCCGTTCGATTCGGGGTAGCGGGACCAAATTTCTGGCGTTCGTATAGTGGAAAATACAGGGAGCTTCTACCTCCTAAACAGCAGTTCGATTCTGTTACGCCGGACCAGTTTTTAGGATGCTAACAGCAACCTTTTACTCATAATCCAAACCAGTGGCCCGGTTCGATTCCCTCCGCTGGTACCAAACAATGGATCATAGAAGTGCTGGGCACTAAGCGGCTTCGAATACCGTTCCATTCTGCAAAGGGTGATTGTTCGATTCAATTATGATCCGCCAAAGATTATGGAGTGTGGAGTTCATGGTGAGCAAGCAGCCTTGAAAACTGTTCCACTGGTTAGAAGCCGGTGATGGTTCGATTCCATCACGCTCCGCCAATACAATAAATAAGCACATGAAGATTCATGAACTTATCGTAGAAACAGCTGAAGATGATCGTGCTATTATTAGCCTAGCTGACACCATATACAACTACTTACAGCAATACGCTGATCAGGATTTAGACTATGATGAAACTGGCGTTTTACACATCGGTAGGATTGGTGATCTATTTGACACCCCAATCCCCGCAATGGATAGTATACGGTTGGCAATATCATCAGATGAAGCTATTGTAGACCTAGCACGTAGACTACATGGTCGTGCTACTCCAGAAGATAGTCACTTAGGTGAATGGGATCCAATGGAAAAGGCAATATCTTTAAATGCTGATTACTTGAGTTCTAATCGTATGCGTAGTGTTATTGCACATGAACTGAGACACGCCATGGACGATATAAAATCGTTGAATAGAGCTAATCAAAGTTCACGTTATCGTACAGCAAGAAATCCTGCAGATAGAGCAGATAAGGACGGTGCTTATCAAGCACAGCCGGCAGAAATTAATGCTAGATTTATTGAAGCGTTAAATGTATTAACACCCGTAATACCCAAGTTGGCAAAATTAGATCCGCAGTCATTTAACACAAAAATGACGGCATATTTGAACAAAGCATTTGAACTCAAAGACATAGCGGATTATTATCCAGAAAAGACAGCAAGCCCGCACTATAGAAGATTGCTGCAACGAGCATGGGACTTTATTAATAAAGAACTAGCTCACATTAAATCATCACAAACAGTTGACACAGCGGCAGTATAAGTATACAATATACTTACGACCGTGAGTGGAATATGGCAGACCTCCAGACTGAGGATTCTCGGCGAGGGATAGGGCAAGGACATAGTCATTTGCCTTTGTAGGTTCGAAACCTACCGGTCGTACCAAACATAAAAGGAAAACATGGAACATTTTTACAAAAATATACAAGGTTGGGCAGATGGTATAGATACACTATATCAACAAATGGTCAAATCTGTACCAGACAGCGGAGAAATGGTATTTAATGGAGAACGGTTTGCGCCGTTAACTGCTAGGCAACATCATTTTGTAGAAGTTGGAACTTGGAAAGGTAGAAGTGCAGCATTTATGGCTGTAGAAATTCTAAACTCTGGAAAAGATATTAAATTTGATTGCATTGATACCTGGGAAGGCAGTGATGAACAAGAACATCAAGAAGATGAATACGTTGTTTCAAATTCACTCTACGAACATTTCATAGACAATATGAAACCTGTTGAAGGATATTATAATCCTATACGTGCATCTAGCGTTGAAGCCGCTAAACTTTATGAAGATGGCAGTTTAGATTTTGTTTTTATTGATGCAGATCATGATTATGAAAGTGTCAAAGCAGATATTGCTGCATGGGCACCAAAAGTTCGGCCAGGAGGATTCCTTGCTGGGCACGATTTTAATGCCGCAACACCTACTAATGATGTTGAAAGAGCAGTATATGAAGCGTTTCCTGATGTAACACCATTACCTTGGTGTTGGGGCAAAAGGATGTAATTCTTAAGATAAGATGTTATAATAGCGTAAGCAACAAAGGATAGTTGGCCGAGTGGTTAAGGCAACAGTTTGCTAAACTGTCGCTCCGAAAGGGGTGCATAGGTTCGAATCCTATACTATCCGCCAAGTTTAATAAAAAGGAAAATAATGTTAAAACCAACAAGCAACTATAAGATGACCAAGCGTACCAAACGTATGCTATGCACTACAACTGATAAAAACCTTCGTGATTCTATTAAGTCCTGCATGATTCAAGCTGAGCTAGCATCAGCAATAGTAGTGCGTTCTACAAAGAGCGAACGTACTCCACAGAAGATGTTTCCAGATGCTCTAGCAGTTGATTAAAATTTTGCCCCTTTGGCGTAATTGGTAGCCGCGCCAGATTTAGGTTCTGGTATCGAAAGGTGTGTGGGTTCGAGTCCCATGGGGGGCACCAAAATAACAGTTGACAACTCGCTTCAAATGTTGTATACTTGAATTTTAAAGAAAGTAAATATGAAACCAAAACAACTTGATCGTACTCAAAATGATACAGAGCTGTGTGTTAAAATGATTGGTAATCGTTTTAATCTAGTCTTAGTAGCCTCACAAAGGGTTCGTGAATTGCGTCGAGGAAGCCGTCCACTTGTGGACAACTCAAACAACAGCCACCCAGTGGTGCTGGCTCTAAAAGAGATTGAGCAAGGCAAAGTTGGTATTGAATATTTAAACAAGATTAGGTAAACAAATGGAAACACAAACAGAACAAACTAAAGCACCCATGTGTGGATGTGGCCGTAGTCCAGTTGGACATTGCATCGGTTGGCACAAATTAGATGAAGATGAATTTAGAGAAAAACTAGCTCAATGGGAAGACAATGTGCTTAACAAGGATAATCTAGTTTAATAGATAGCCCTACTAGTACAATGGTAGTACACTGGTTTTGTAATCCTGTGATGGCAGTTCGATTCTGTCGTGGGGCACCATATATAAGGCAAGCAAATGGGATTTTTAAAAAATTTTAAACTCGAATCATATGGATGCGATGTGTATGTAGAGACTGGTACCGGTGGCGGTACTTCGTTAGCTAAAGCTACTCCGCATTTCAAAAGATACTACTCAGTAGATATGGACTACGAAAAAGTTCAAGAAGCTAGGGATAAATTTAAAAATGCATTTATTTGGCACGAATTATCCACAGCGGCATTAGAACAATGGTTAAAAAATGATCTATTACCCAATGAAAAAGTATTGTTTTTTCTTGATGCACATTTTCCCGGAAGCGACTATCACGGAGCACCATATGATGTTAGTGCCCCTAATGCAGTGCCGCTTAAAGAAGAATTAGAGCTTATAAAAAAATATAGACCAAATGGTAAAGATGTAATTATATGTGATGACGCTAGGATTTATACTATGGCACCATTTGAATATGGGAATGTAGAATGGTTACAAGTGCCTGGTGGATATCAATTTGTATATGATTTATTTCCAGCATCAAATGTTAAATTATTACACGACGAAGAAGGTTATATAGTTATTGATAATCGTTGATTAATGCGGGGTTCGTATAGTGGTAATATAAAAGTACAGCGAGCGGCGTTAGTTCAGTTGGTAGAACGCTATCCTTCCAAGTTAGAGGTCATCGGTTCGAGACCGATACGCCGCTCGGTGTACTTTTTATTCCACTTATCTATTTTTTCTAATAACTGAACAATAGTTAAATCGCATTTATCATGTTTGATTTTATTATCCGAATGTATCATTATACGGCAGTTTGCAGGGTGAGATATAATAGATGGATGAATGTTATTAGCAAATCCGTAACTAACAGATATAATATGATCTCGACTAACTCCTAAAATATTTTTAGGATGACCTTTCCTTTTTAATCCTGGACAAGTATACCATCCATATTGATCTATTAATGATAGATTAAATTCTTCCGGATAGTGATACACATTAAACTTAAATCGAGCTGCTGAATAATACTGCTCCTTAATAGTCTTAATGTACGGAGAACATCTTCGAGTTGAACCGTCTGGATTTTTATTAGAATAATATTGATTAGTATGAGTACATAGGATGAATTTTACCCTAGAATAAGGAAGTTTTTCTACAGCAGTAGGACCTCGTTTTCTAGAAACATTATTTGTAATCTTTGATGCACAACTAATTGAACAATATTTGTTTTTTCGTTTTTCATAATCAATTTCTGCTTGGCAACATTTACATTTGACAGGATTGAGTTTATATTTGGCTTCGGCTTTTTCTAAATTGATTTTATTTCTAAAAGTAGTCCCGCATGATAAGGAACAGAATTTTCCATACGATCCTGGAGTTACATTAAATAGTTTAGAACAGTGTTGACAAATAGAAGTTTTCATGCTATTATTTAGCATAGTTTAAGGAAAAGGGTTCCGTTAAGTTACCCCGCTCCAAGTTTTGCCTCGGTAGTTTAATGGTAGAACGCCATCCTTACACGGTGGATACGGGAGTTCAATTCTCCAACGAGGTACCAGTTTTAGGGAATTGCACTTCTAGACCTCGTTTGTCGCTGTGCTAATTTTAAATAACAATGGACTATCAAAGGCGTAAGCCGGTTTTATAGAAACTGTGTAGTTAGATGTGCCCTAATTTAAATATATGATTGAATACATAACAACATTTTTTGCCTTATTTTGTATAGATATTTTTTATACATACTATCTAAGAGCAGTAGCAGATGGTAAGGCATTAGTTGCAAGTTCATGGTCTATTGTTGTTACTATTTTAGGAGCATTTGTAGTTATTAACTATACTACTGATCATACGTTATTAATTCCGGCTGCATTGGGTGCATTTTGTGGCACGTTTGTTGGAATGAAGTTGAGGAAAAAAGCAGAATAATTCTCGGTATGGTGAAATGGTATCACTCTGCGTTTGGGACGCAGGAGCGTAGGTTCGATTCCTGCTACCGAGACCAATTTTTATAAAAAGAAAAATGAAAAAAATATTGTTTACAAAACGAGCAAATGCCGAAGATTATTTGGCAGACGCATTATTAGATGGTCTACTTCAACTTGATGATTTAGAAGTTACAGATGCGCCAAGAATTTGGTACATGTATAAAAATGAATTTGTTCCGTATGGTTCTCATACTCTGGCCAGTAGATATGGTAAGGGGTTTACCACACGTGGAATTTTAGAAGAACGCCCTGAAATAGATAGATCTAATATAGAAGAAAAAATTGTAAATCATTACTTTGATTTAATAATTTGTTCTAGAACAGATTTTGAACAACTGACTCCGTACATAGGTTTAATTTTAGCGCATTATAAAAAGCACGAAATTATTGCATTGGATGGACAAGATAAAACATTTATAGAACAACTGCTTTTTAAGAACTCGACTTATTTTGTAAGAGAAATATTAGGTGAACCAGTTAATGGATTTTATCCTGGCGGCAGCTCACCACATGGATGGTCATGGGCACCGTATAGCGTTGACGACGTAGAACCGATATCTTTTTCTTTCCCTGATAGCAAAATACAAACACCATTGCCAAAAACTCAGCCTTGGAGTAATGCGCAACCAGAAGGTAACGGCAGTGGTCCACACCATATACATATGGTTGAACAAGATTATTATAATGATTATAGACAATCATTGTTTGCCCGCACTAAACAAAAATCAGGGTGGGATACTATGCGTCATTATGAAATTATGGGCTGTAGATGCATTCCTTATTTTGTGGACTTGGAAAGTTGCCCTAGTAATACATTAACAACTTTACCTAAAGAATTGTTATTACACGTTAAACAACGAGTAGATGAAAAAGGAGCGACATATTTTATGCCAGATCAAGAGGGATGGGCAGAGTATCAAGAATTGTCACAAAAAATATTTGACCATTTTTTAGCTAACTGTACTACTTCTAAAATGGCAAAGTACGTATTAGACACGCATCAAAAACGTACAGCAAAATAACTCGCCATGGCACACGGCGTATAGTAGGATAAGTAGTGTGGCACGAATATAGCGGTGTATGGAAGTGGTCATCCGCTTGGTCTCATAAGCCAAGAATCGCAGGTTCGAATCCTGCCTCCGCAACCAATTTTAGGATACTAACAGCAATAACCTTTGGTTAATTCGCTTCATGCGATTTGAAAAATAGTATCCTGTTCTCCAAATTGTCTTGACAAGACTCCGGTTTTGTCGTACAATATATACATGTTAAGAAATTAACAGTGAGTTTTAGGATAGGTTCAGCAACTCATATTACATGAACTGATGGTTAGAGATAACTTCAAGACTATCAAGCAGGTTTGGAGATCCTGTGAAATCAAATCGACACAAACTATCCTGTTGAATAATAGAATGTTAACAGCAATCTTATATTTCAATTCTATCGAAAATAAAATACATTCTGAAAGGTAAATTAAAATGAACGCATTTGTAACTGCAATCGCAAACCAAGAAGCCCGTACTGCTAATGGCATGAAGGCTCGAAAGAGCACATCATCTGCTTGCGTAGATTTGTTCTATACTGTTGGTGCCTCAAGAGGTAAGAACATCACAGGCGACTTTACTGCGGCCTATGTTGAAAACTTTGACCTGGCTCTACGTATCGCACAATGGATCAGAGATGTCCGTGGTGGAGCGGGCGAACGGGAATTGTTCCGTTCAATTCTAGTACATCTAGAAAAGACTGACCCAGATGCTGCCATGGCTCTGCTACGTAAGGTACCTGAAGTGGGTCGATGGGATGACATCTTTGTCTTTCAAACTCCTGCATTGAAGAGTGCTGCTTACACCATGTTGGGCGATGCTCTACGTGCTCGTAACGGTCTTGCTGCTAAGTGGTCTCCACGTAAGGGTAAGATTGCGGCAGAACTACGCGAATTCTTCGGAATGAGCCCAAAGTTCTACCGTAAGAGTCTTGTGGCTCTGACCAAGGTCGTTGAATCACAAATGTGTGCTAACGACTGGGACAACATCAACTTCAACCACGTACCTAGTGTGGCTGCTCGTAACTACAAGAAGGCTTTTGGACGTCACACTCCTAAGTTTGCTGAGTACGTGGCTGCACTGGTCAAGGGTGAAGCAGGTGTCAAGGTTAATGCTAACGCTATTTTCCCACACGATGTCTTGAAGGGTTTAGTTGGCGGATACGGTCGTAAGACTTTGTCTGTGACAGACCTAGATCACATCACTGCACAATGGAACGCCTTGCCTGACTACGTTGGAGATGCCAGCATCCTTCCAATCGTAGACGTTAGTGGCTCTATGAGTTGTGCGGCAGGCGGTAAGGGTGATGTTACTTGTATGGATATTTCTATCAGCCTTGGCTTGTACTTGGCTGATAAGAACAAGGGTGTGTTCAAGGACACTTTCTTGACATTCAGTACCAAGCCACAATTGATGACTCTTCGGGGCGATATCGTCCAAAAGATCAATCAAATGAGCAAGAGCGATTGGGGTATGAGCACAAACCTACACGCAGCATTTGAAAAGATTCTGGATGTAGCAGTTAAGGGCAAGGCTCCTCAAAGTGATATGCCAGCAATGGTCTTGATCTTGAGCGACATGCAATTTAACCAATGTGTTACGCATGACGACAGTGCGATGGAAATGATCGAACGCAAGTTCGAAGCAGCCGGATACACTTGTCCAAAGGTTGTTTTCTGGAACCTAAACAGTTCTGGCAACGTACCAGTTGCATCAGATAAGAGCGGTGCTGCTCTCGTAAGTGGATTCAGTCCAGCAATCATGGCTAGCCTGCTAGGCGCGGATGTTGAACAATTCACTCCAGAAGGCATCATGCGTAGTACTGTAATGGTTCCACGCTACGATCTGTAAGAACAGCGAGTTGGTCACTTACTCAGTATGAGTTGCTAAGGTAGCTAGCTAACCCTTAGGGCAAGTAATAGTACATCCCAATGTGACAGTCTTTGACACACAGACTTAAATTCAAGTGGAATGAGGGTTGAAACCCCTCTCCTAATTTTTTAAAAGGAAGTAAAATGAGAGCAAGTCATATTTTAGTAACGACACAAGAATCAGCAGAACAATTGTTAAATCAAATCAACGAAGGTGCAGATTTTGGTACTGTAGCACGCCAAAATAGTTCTTGTCCCAGCAGCCAAAATGGTGGAGACTTAGGAGATTTTGGACCAGGTATGATGGTTAAGCCATTTGAAGATGCTACTGTTGCAACTCCTATTGGTGCAGTTAGTCAGCCAGTACAAACACAATTCGGATGGCATTTGATTAAACGAACTGCATAAGCAATGAGTAAAATTTTTGATAAGCTATTTTTCATGGGGCCAAGTGCCTTAGGTGATAACATGGTATTATCAGGGTTGGTGCATCATTATGCTGATAGAGCAAATGAACTGCACCTTCCTGTTTGGGACACCCATTACGATACGTTAAGTACGTTATATCAAGATCACCCACATATTCGTATTAAGTTAACTAAAGGTACTGAAGACCCCAATGATTTTTGGAAAGAAGAAGCTGAATATGTGGATCAAAATAAGTTATCTAGAATATTGAGGCCAGCTTTTATTCATAGCACCATAAAAGGATTTTCTTTAACACCCATGTGGGATCTACAAATTTATTCTATGCACGATTTGTCATACGAAGTTAGATATCGAAATTTTAGAATGCCCAAATTTATAGAAGGTGCCAGAGAACTTTATCAACGACTTTCAAATAATCAACCGTATGTATTAGTGCATAAACGATCAGGCGATCAACCTGATGGATATCCGATAGATATTGCTTCTTTTAGAAAGCATAACAACCTACCTGATGTCAATATTATTGAAATTGATCAAAGCATCACTAGCAATTTAATGCAATATAGTACATTGATTGAACGTGCTCAAGAAATACACTGTGTACCAAGTAGTTTTCATTGTTTAGTTGATTCCATGAAAACTGATGCAAGATTATTTTTCCATGATATAAGGGAAAAAACTGCAATGGTTGTTAATTCAAGATGGAACAACCATCGCTGGCATATAGTTAATTACGCATCAAGGATCTAATGTATATTACTAATCAACGTGGCGATATTAAATTGCCCTATGAACCAGGCTTGTTAGAATGGCTTAATGAAAATTATCCTTATTCAAAATATCGCATAGTAGAAAACAAATAATGCCAAAATTATACATGTTAGTGGGGGTGCCAGGTTCGGGAAAAAGTACGTGGGTATCTGAACAAGACTGGACTAGCAACTGTGCATACATTAGTACAGATCGCTACGTTGAAGAATTTGCTAAAAATATGGGTAAAACTTATAGCGAAGTGTTTGAGGAAGTTATGCCCGAGTGTGTCAACTTAATGGCCGGTGATGTTGTTCATGCCCGTGAAGAAGGTCAAGATATTATTTGGGATCAAACTAGTACTACCGTAGCCAGCCGTAAACGAAAATTTAATATGCTGCCTGATTATTATGCTATTGCTATAGTATTAGGCACACCCGAGCCAGCTGATCTTGTAATGAGGTTAGATAGCCGTTATGATTCTGGGAAAATTGTTCCAGATCAAGTAGTACAAGACATGATTAATAATTTTGAATATCCTACTGAAGAAGAAGGATTTAAAGAAATTTGGTATGTTTAAATAATGGAAAAAATATTAGCAACAAGTCAGACACCCAAAACACCATTTGCTCCTGAATGGAGTTGGGTCATGGGCGAGGATTATATAAAAGATATTGATTTTAAAAAGATTGCAGAAATAATTTTAAGCAAAGAAAAAAAAATTATTAAGGATAATCCACCAAATAGTTTATATTTTTCAGACGGCGGGACTGGTTTAGGTGAGGACAGTTTAACGTCAAGGTATCGATCATTTAATGTTTTTACTTGGCAAGATGAAGAAATAGAAAAATTAAAAATTCAAATATTTAATTTGTATCTAGACTTTTTAAAGATGTGCAATGTTCCTAGACGAAAAGCATGGATACAATGCTGGGCAAATGTATTACGGAACGGCGATCAAATTAAGCCGCATGTACATAATATTGGAGAATATTGTTATTTAGGCGGACATGTTTGTGTACAATGCACTGATAGTTCTACGGTATATATTAATCCAATGTCAACATACCAATTACCGTTTAACAGTTTGGAAAATCTTGATCTAAAATTTAGCAAAAATGAAGTTGGAAAATTTACAATGTTTCAACAAAATATCCCACACTACACAACCAAACATATAGGTGAGGAAGAACGTATTACAATTGCGTTTGATTTAATTGTAAATCCTCATAGATCTGGCGATGGTCATTTGGTTTTATTTGACAATTTGAAAGATTGATGCTATAATTATGGCATGTATAAAATAATAAACAAGATAGGAAATAAACTTCACGAATGTGTTGCCTTAGATCAAGCAATGCGTTTTGCCCGAGAATGGGATGAATTTGTAACAATCACAGGTCCAGACTTCGAAGTCTGTGGCATATTTGGAGTAGATTCCATACAAGATGGTAAGTGTCCAGACGGCGTTGCCTATGATTGGAATAAATCAAGCCGTATTGGCCGAGTTAAAAAGGAGCGAGTATAATGCCATCAGTATTTTTAGTCAGTGACACCCATTTTGGACACAAAGGTGTATGTCACTTCACACGGAATGACGGTGTGACCAAATTGCGTCCGTGGGATACTCCCGAAGAGATGGATGAGGCAATGGTTAAGGCCTGGAATGAACGTGTTAAACCTACAGACAAGATATATCACTTAGGTGATGTGGTTATTAACCGTAAGTCATTAGCTACAATGGCCAGATTGAACGGCGACAAAGTTTTAATCCGTGGCAACCATGACATCTTTCCAGATGACGAATATCGAAAGTACTTTCGCGAGTTGCGGGCATACCATGTGATGAACGGAATGATCTTGAGTCATATTCCAATCCATGAAGAATCATTGGGCAGGTTTGGTGTGAACATTCACGGACACTTGCATGCCAACAGAGTAATGAAGGCAGGACCTGCTGCTGGTGAATTTGTGACCAAGGTTGTTGATCCACGCTATCATTGTGTATGTGTAGAGCATACAGACTTTGCGCCTATCTTGTTTGAGGATGTGCAAAAACGCATTGTTGAAGAAGGCGGTGAAATTGGATTTAGATCCGGTAACGGTCCTACTATGTAAATAGGCCCTACGGGGCCTATTTTTTTGACTGCTCACTTACTACAGCATAACTAAGTTTATGACTACGCTACATATATTATCTAATCCATATGGTCCGGTACATGAGACCAATACTATGGATCCATTTTCTATAATTACGTTAAAATTTATAAAACAAATGACACGACGTGGGTGGCACTGTATTCATTATAGTATCCCAGGAACCAAAGTAGATTGTGAAATGGTGCAATGTCTTGATATTATTAATGAAAATAATGATGTCAATATTCATGTCTACAATGATAGAGCTGGTAAAGAAATTGCTCTAAGAAAAAAGCCTGGGGATATGGTATTATGTTTTTACGGTGTTGGCGATCAAGGTGCTGCTGAAGCTAACCGAGATTTAAAAATTGTAGAACCTAGCATTGGGTATGCTACCAATACTGTATTTGCAGATTACAGAGTATTTGCCAGCTATTCTCATATGCATATGTATTACGGTGAAAAAGGAATGTTAATGACTCCCAGCTGGTGGGATGCTGTTATACCTAATGCTATTACCGCGGACAATTTTGATTTTACTGATGAAAAAGACGACTATTTTTTATTTTTTGGAAGAGTAATAGAAAGCAAAGGAGTGAATCTTGCTATTCAAGCAACCAAGCATACTGGCAAAAAATTAATTATTGCAGGCCCTGGAGACCTAGCAGGATTAGGATATCCTGAAATACCCGATCATGTTACAATGGTAGGTCAATGCAATTCAGATCAGCGTAGGAAATTAATGTCAAAAGCCAAGGCTATATTGGGATTGACACACTATGTAGAACCTTTTGGTAATATGATAGTAGAAGGGTATATGAGCGGAACCCCTGCTATTACTACTGATTGGGGAGGATTTTCTGACACTGTTAAAGAAGGTGTTACAGGGTTTCGATGTAGAAATTTTCGGGATATAGTAAACGCCATAAATAGAATAGATGAAATTTCTCCGTGGGATTGTAGGCGGTGGGCTGAAGAAAATTATGAAGATGAAGTAGTGCATGACAAACTACACAAATATCTAACTAATCTGCAAGATTTAGATTTTTATAAAATATGAAAACAAGTGTAATTATAGTAGAAGATTTTTATACCAGTCCAGATACTGTTAGGGATTTTGCATTACAACAGCCATTTGCCGTAACAGGCAATTTTCCAGGACTACGAACCAAACCATATCTACCCGAAGATGTTAAAGGGGCTATAAATTGGCATATGCAATTTGCTGGCGGAGTTACTGACTGGCTTGAATATGGAGAATGTACAGGTAGTTTCCAAATTGCTACATCAAGTGATAGAACTTGGATACATAGTGATTTTTATAATATGTGGGCAGGGGTAGTATATCTAACGCCCGATGCCCCACACACTGCTGGAACTGCGTTATATAGACATAAAGAAACTGGTGAACATTTTAGAGTAACTGATGATCACGAAAGTTATGATTATACCAAATGGGATAAATTCGATGTTATTGGAAACAAATACAATCGATTGATTCTTTATCGAGGGGACATGTTTCATGCTAGTTTAGATTATTTTGGTGACAATATATATAACGGCAGATTGTTTCAAGTTTTCTTTTTTAATACGGCGCACTAATGAAAATATGCCAGGTAATATTTTCTACCAATAGGATAGAATACCTAACCAAAACTTTATCAGCCCAACATCATTTGAATTGGGAAGGCTGCACTGTTGACAAAATTTTTATTGATGATTTTCCTGTTGGTCGAAATGATTTATTTGTCAGCGAACTTGTAAAAAAATTCGGATATAAAGAACAATATCTACATAAAGAAAATTTAGGGCTAAGTGTTACTTGGTCAGAATTTTGGAATTTAATTAAAACTCGAGATTATGATTATGTTTGGCATCAAGAAGATGATGTAGAAATTTTAGAACCAGTACGTATTTTAGATTTAGTAACTTTATTGCAACTTGACCCTGGGTTAAGTCAGGTTGTACTGAAAAGACAAAAATGGTATCCACATGAAGAAGATTCCAAATCATTGGACAGTGATTGGACTTTTTTAAATTATAGGTATGAAAAAAGCAGTTTGTATTTTTCACCTATGGCAAGTTTGTACAGTATGGATCGAGTAAGGTTTGATTACAGTAACTGGTACAAAATTAAATATCCAGATACAAATCTTAGCGAAATTAACTTAAATGAAGGCATGCTTGGTAAAGCATTGTATGAGGAATTTGGAGTTGTTAGCGGACATGTAAAAACGGCCGAAGGAAACAAATTTATTAATCATATTGGCGAATATTTTGTTGGCAAAAGAATTTTACCAAATGAACCTGGCTATGAGCAATTTGCCATGTATGATCCTTTAAAAAAATACGATTCAAAATCAGGAGCTGACTGGCCTACATAAATAAATTGTAGGAGGCGGTATAATGATTGAATTTGACTGGTCTTCACTGGACCGGGAATATCTAACCCAAATGTTTTGGGAAACTTCGGATAAAATTGTTGGTAAAGAATTACCCATCAGCCTAATACATTCTACAATATCTACGCACATTAAAAAACGTCTACCAATTAAAGTTGCAAAACACACTAATCCAGATGTAGAATTTGGATTTGTGTATATTGGAGGATGTTATTATAGTACCCAAGACTACGATAACAAAAAATGTATTGAATTAATTCTCAGCTATAATACTTTTGAGAACAAACTAACAATATCTAGACATAGATTCAAACAAATGAGCGTGTTGTTTGCAGATACAATACTACATGAAATTATCCATATGCGTCAATTCCGCAGACGTGAATTTAAAGATTTACCAGATTATGCCAGCACTGCTGAAAAAAGAGAAACTCGTGATCAACAATCTTACTTAGGCAATTCGGACGAAATTGATGCATACGCATTTAATGCTTCATGCGAATTGGTTTCAAAATTTTATAGTGACCATAACAAGATCGTTAAATATTTGAATGAAACACCGCGTAAAACAAGAGGTAAACTAGATACTTGGAAAATGTATCTAAAAGCATTTGATTACGATCACGATCATTATATAGTTCAAAGATTAAAGAAAAAAATTATAAGATATCTACCCTATGCGGATTTAGGGAAACCATATCGAAATCGTGATTGGATAAGTCAATAGTAGACCTAAAGTAATATCTGTGTTATACTTGCTGCATGAAAATGCAAATGCCAGGCACTATAGGTGGTGCTAAACTAATCTTTAAAGACGATAATATGGAAAAAATTGGAATAATCGGCTACGGCTTTGTAGGCAGTGCCATTGCGAATGCTTTGGAAATGTACGCAGAACTCATTGTTATGGATCCTGCCAAAGGACATAACGCTACATATCAAGATCTAATGTCTTGTAGTGGTATCTTTGTATGTGTGCCAACTCCTCAAGATGACGATGGAACATGTGATACTAGCATATTAGGCGGAATACTACATGATTTACATAGTCGTGGATATACAGGTGTCGTCATCAGTAAATGTACAGCACCTGCCGATTGGTATGCAGCCATGAATATAACATATCCTAATCTAATCCATGCTCCAGAATTTCTCACTGCTGCCAATGCCGTTAGAGATTACGCAAATGGTGAGTTTGCCTTTATTGGTGGCAGAGTAGCCGCATACAGAAAAGAAGCAGAACGCATTATACGATTATCTCAACGTGATTTAAAATCAGTTACGCTATGTACGATTGCCGAAGCAGCAATGGCCAAATA
>Ga0136641_1000035_pt1 | contig 50361 bp, 40 predicted proteins | sample EliLak1302023Y_FD_115312 | JGI IMG/M metagenome (GOLD analysis project Ga0136641, IMG submission 115312) | Freshwater microbial communities from Elizabeth Lake, Yosemite National Park, California, USA - 13020-23Y | ecosystem: Environmental > Aquatic > Freshwater > Lake ...
CGCGTGATGTGGAAAAGAAGCTGTCCACCTATGTGCGCGACCCCATCGTCACGGTGATCGTGACCGGTTTCGTCGGCCCCTACAGCGAGCAGATCCGCGTCGTGGGCGAAGCCGCCAAGCCGCAGTTCCTGCCCTACAAGCAGAAGATGAGCCTGCTCGACGTGATGATTGCCGTTGGCGGCCTGACCGACTTCGCCGACGGCAACCGCGCCACCATCTTGCGCGGGTCTGAAGGCAACAAGCAATACAGCGTGCGCCTGAAGGACCTGATCCGCCGCGGCGATGTCTCGGCCAATGTCGACATGCGGCCGGGCGACATCCTGATCATTCCGCAGAGCTTCTTCTAGCTCCAGGCGTCTCACACGTCTGACGAACGCGCCGCCTACCCGACCCGACGCCCCTCATGCAAGAAATCCTTCAACAAGTCGCTGCCACGCTACGCGGCATCTGGAAGTTCCGCTGGCTGGGCTTGATCGTGGCCTGGATCACGGCCATCGTGGGCGTGGCCGTGGTGTGGAAGATACCCGACCGCTACGAGGCCGCCGCGCGCATCTACGTCGACACCGATTCCATCCTCAAGCCCTTGATGGCGGGCCTGGCCGTGCAGCCCAACGTCGACCAGCAGATCGGCATGCTCAGCCGCACCCTCATCAACCGGCCCAACATCGAGAAGCTGATCCGCATGGCCGACCTCGACCTCAAGAGCCAATCCAAGGGCCAGCAGGAAGCCCTCGTCGAACAATTGCTGAAAACCATCGAATTGCGCAGTGGTGCGGGTGTCAATCTCTACACGGTGACTTACCGCGATCTGGAACCCGAGCGTGCCAAACGCGTGGTGCAGGCCATCGTGTCCATCTTCGTCGAGTCCGGGCTCGGCGCCAGCCGCAAGGACACCGATTCGGCCAAGACCTTTCTGACCGAGCAGATCAAGACCTTCGAAGGCAAGCTGGAGGCGGCCGAGACGCGGCTGAAGGAGTTCCGCCTGCGCAACATCGCCATGCAAGGTGGCGATGGCAAGGATGCAACGGGCCGACTCGCCGAGATCAACCAGGCGCTCGATGCAGCGCGGCTGCAGCTCAAGGAAGCCGAGAATTCGCGTGACGCCGCGCGCCAGCAACTGGCGCAAGAACGGGTGCCGGCAACGACGTCCAACAGCACGGTGGCTTCGCAAGAGGCGGCTTTCCCGGTGGCCACCCCCGAACTCGACGGCCGTATCGAAGGCCAGAAGCGCAACCTCGATTCACTGCTGCAGCGCTTCACCGAACAGCACCCCGACGTGGTCAATACCAAGCGCCTGTTGAAGGAACTGGAAGACCAGAAGCGCAAGGAAGTGCAGGAGTTACGCCGTGCTGCGATGGCCGCAGCGGCGACTTTGGCGGCGCAGGGCTCGGGCTCCCCAGGTCCGACGGCCAGTCTGGCCGCCCAGGAGTTGGGCCGTGCGCTGGCCGCTTCGGAAGTGCAGGTGGCCGGCTTGAAGGCCCGCGTCGCCGAATTCACCGTCCGTCAGAACGCTGCCCGAGAAGCCATGAAGACCGCACCCCAGCTCGAAGCCGAAGCCGCACAGTTGAACCGCGACTACGGCATCACCAAGAAGAGTTACGACGACCTGGTGACCCGCCGGCAATCGGCCGTGATGACCGGTGAACTGGACGTGGCGTCGGGCATGGCCGAGTTCCGGCTGATCGATCCACCGCGTGTCTCACCGCAACCGGTGTCGCCGAACCGGGTGGTCTTGTATCTGGGGGTCCTGGGGGCGGCGCTGGGCCTGGGCATGGGGTTCGCCTTCGCCGCCAGCCAGTTGCGACCGACCTTCAGCGATGCCGATGAACTGCGGCGCAAGACCGGCATGCCCTTGCTGGGGGTGGTCACCCTCTTGGTGAGTGATGCCGACCGTAACAAGCAGCGCATGAGCCTGGTGCGTTACTTTGCGGCTTCGGGCGGGCTGATCGGGCTGTTTGTCGCAGGCCTGATTGCCATGTCGCTGACCTCACGGTTCGGGGGTTGACCGTGGCCAGCCTGATCGAACAAGCCGCAGAACGACTGGCGCAACTGCGTCAGGCGGGCATCAACATCCCGGAGATCGAGACTGCCCCGACGTCGCCCAGCTCGGCTGCGGTGGCGGCGTCGTGGTCCGGCGCCGAACCGGGCCCTGTGGTGGCCGAGGCCCTGCCACTCGACCTGTTGCAGGAGCCTGCAACGGCCCGTTCCCGGCTCGCGCCGGCGGCGCCGGCGACAGAGAGCGCGCAAGATGTCTTCCAGCAGTCGCGTCTGGTCCAGATCAACCTTGAAACCTTGGCCGCTGCCGGCGTGGTGACGCCGAACGCGCCGCGTTCGCACCTGGCCGACCAATACCGGGTCATCAAGCGGCCGCTGATCGCCAACGCCATGGGGCGCGGTGCAGCGACGGTGGCCCACGGCAACCTGATCATGGTGACCAGCGCCTTGCCGGGCGAGGGCAAGAGCTTCACGTCGATCAATCTGGCCATGAGCATCGCGGCCGAACTCGACCACACGGTGATGCTCGTCGACGCCGACGTGGCGCGGCCATCGATTCTGCGCATGCTGGGCCTGCCGCCGGGACCGGGCCTGCTCGACCTGCTGGAGGAGAAGGCCGAAATGGCCGACGTGCTGCTGCGCACCAACGTCGACAAGCTGACCATCCTGCCCAGCGGCCGTCCGCACCCGCGGGCCACCGAACTGCTGGCCAGCGAAGCCATGTCCGAGTTGCTCGAAGACATGGCCACGCGCTACCCCGACCGGATCATCATTTTCGATTCGCCGCCGCTGCTGCTGACCACCGAGTCGCGCGTGCTGGCCACCCACATGGGCCAGATCGTGGTCGTGGTTCATGCCGACCGCACCTTGCAGAGCACCGTGCGCCAGGCCCTGGCCACCATCGAGAACTGCCCCTTGAAGCTGATGGTGCTGAACAAGGCCCGCGGCAGTTCCACCGGGGCCTATGGCGAAGGCTATGGCTACGGCTACGGCTACGGGTATGGCTACGGTTACGGCTATGGCTACGGGGCGGATGCCGCCCGCAGTGGCGCCGAGGTCGACAGCGCTCGCGTGCCACTGGGCAACGCCGAGCCGACATCCGGGCCTTGAACGCCGTGACCGCTTTCCCCTGCCTGCGCCCGTCGGCCTGCGCGCCGTTGGCGCTGCTGGCCCGTGCTGCGTGGGCGGTCTGCGCAGGCTGGGCGGCGCTGCCGGCTGCGGCGCAGAACGCGGGTGCACTGCGCATCACGCCGACGCTGGACAGCACGCTGACGGCGGTGCACAGCACCCGTCTCAACGCGCCTGACAACGAGACCATCCTGCAGCTCCGTCCGGGTGTGCAGCTGCAGGCCGGCGGCGGCCGTGTTCGGGGCCGATTGGACTACGGCTTGAGCGCCTTCTACCGCTCACCCTCCGTAGCCGGGCAGGGCCAGATCGACAATTTTCAGAACCGCCTGAACGCCGTGCTGAACGCCGAGGTGGTCGAGCGCTGGGCCTTCGTGGACGCGACGGCCACCATCACGCAGCAGGCCCTGTCGGCCTATGGTCAGCAGTCGGTCGATGGCACGCAGGTCAACTCCAATCGCAGTGAGGTCAGCCAGGTGTCGATCAGGCCTCGCGCGCAAGGTGTCGTGGCCGGCGCCGTGAGTTACCAGGTCGGGCTGTCGGCTGACGCCACCCACGCCGCGGGCGCCGCAACACCCGATTCCAATAACCTGGGGCTGAGCGTCACGCTCGGGCAGGCCCAAGGCGGTGGCGTGCTGGGTTGGAGCGCCCTGGGGACGCAGCAACGCGTGACCTTCGGTAGCCGGTCCACCGAGAGCGGGCGGCTTGCGCTCAGCCTGTTGATCCGGCCCGACTTCGGGTGGAGCGGCAGCCTGCGCGGCGGCCATGAAACCACGTCGTTGACCAGCGTCTATCGACAGTCTTACGACAACTGGGGCGGGGAGGTGCGCTGGACGCCATCACCCAGAACCACGGCCCTGGTCAGCGCGGACAGGCGCTATTTCGGGCGCGCCTACCAAGTCCAGCTGGAGCACCGTTTTGCGAATTCCAGCCTGCGTTTCACCAGCATCCAGGATGCCAACAACACCGCCAACGGGGCTGGTATCGGGCAACCCATCACCATCTACCAGGCCCTCTACAACCAGTTCGCGTCGGTCCAGCCCGACCCGACCTTGCGCGACCTGTTGGTGCGCAGCACCTTGCTGTCGCTGCGCCTGGACGGCAACGCCGTGGTGCCCGGGGGGTTTGTGAACGGCGGGTCCAGCCTGCAGCGCCGTGACGACCTGACGCTGACCTACACCGCCCGCCGCAGCGCGTTCACTTTGCAGGCCTTCAGCAGCGACACGCGCCGCATCGACACCGTGAGCGCCGGGGTTGACGCGACGCCGGTCCGCCAGGAGGGCCTGAATGCCGTGATCAGCTACCGGCTCACACCCACGTCGAACGCCAATCTCGGCGCTTCGGGCCTGCGCACCCACAGCACAGCCACGCAGCCCGGCAACCGGCTGAAGTCGGCGACGCTGAGCTGGTCCGACCAAATCACCCCGTTCGTCAACGTGGGCGCATCGGCGCGCCACAGTGCCTTTGACGCCCAGGTCAACCCCTACCGGGAATCGGCATTGAGCGCCACGCTCAACCTGCGGTTCTAGTGCCATGTACGAAGCCTTCTACGGTCTGAGCGCCAAGCCTTTCCAGCTCAACCCCGACCCCAGCTTCTACTTCGCCAGCAAGCAGCACCGGCGGGCCAAGGCCTACCTGGAATACGGCGTCTCGCGCAACGAGGGCTTCATCGTCATCACCGGCGAAATCGGCGCCGGCAAGACCATGGTGCTGCGCTCGCTGATTGAGGGCCTGAACGGCAGCAACGTCATCACCGGCCATCTGGTGACCACGCAGCTCGGTGCCGAAGACACCTTGCGCATGGTCGGCGCGGCCTTTGGCTTCCGCGTCAAGGACGTGCCGAAGAGCGAACTGCTGATCACCCTGGAAGCCTTTCTCATCAGCCAGACCAGCAAGGGCAAGCGCTGCCTGCTGATCGTCGACGAAGCGCAGAACCTGACACCGCGCGCGGTCGAGGAGTTGCGCATGCTCAGCAACTTCCAGTTCGGCAACCAGGCCCTGCTGCAGAGCTTTCTGGTCGGCCAGCCCGAATTCCGCGAAATCCTGCAGCGCCCCGAGATGGAACAGTTCCGTCAGCGCGTGGCCGCCACCTGCCACATCGGGCCGCTGGACGCGGACGAAACCCGGCTCTACGTCGAGCACCGCTTGAAATGCGCCGGCCATGCCGAGCCGGGCCTGTTCGACGCCGCGGCCATGGCCGGCGTGTACGAGGCCAGCAACGGCATCCCGCGACGCATCAATGCCATCTGCGACCGCATGATGCTGGCCGGTTTCCTGGGCGGCCATCCGCATTTGACGGGCGAGGACCTGAACGACGTGGTCGCCGAATTGCGCCAGGAGAACACGGTGCCCCAGCGCGCGTCGGCCGGCGCTGTGTCGGCCATGGCCGGGGCAGAGCCGATGATGCCCGGCGGCCTGGTCGGCCATGAGCTGGAGATCGACCCCACGCGCCTGCAACTGGATGCCGAGCAGGTGCAAGGCATGAGCCAGCAGATCGCCGCCCTGGCTGCCGATCAGCGGGGCGACCAGTTGCAAAGGCTGGAGCGCGGCCTGCTGCGCCTGGAGCGCACCAATCTGCAAACGCTGGCCCTGTTGCAGACCTTGGTGGCGGCGCTGAAGAAGACCGACGGGGGCGCGCGTTGAGCCCCAGTTCCCGGCTGCCTGGCGATGCGGTGGCGCGGGGGCCCGGCACGGCCCGGAGCGCGGCGCCGGCCGCGCCCATCACCAACGCCCTGACCATCGATGTCGAGGACTATTTCCAGGTTTCGGCCTTCGCGCCCTACATCCGCCGCGACGAGTGGGACAGCCGTGTCTGCCGCGTCGAGCGCAATATGGACCGCATCCTGGCGATGCTGGCCGAGCACCGCATCCAGGCCACCTTCTTCACGCTGGGCTGGATCGCCGAGCGCTACCCGCAGCTGGTGCGTCAGATCGTCGAAGGCGGCCACGAACTGGCCAGCCATGGCTATGGCCACGAGCGCGCCAGCGACCTCAGCCCCGCGGCCTTCAAGGACGACATCACCCGCGCCAAGGCGCTGCTGGAAGACCTGGGTGGTGTCGAAGTGCGCGGCTACCGCGCGCCCAGCTTTTCCATCGGCATCAACAACCTGTGGGCCTTCGACAGCCTGGCCCGCGCCGGCTACCGCTACAGCAGCAGCATCTATCCCATCCGGCACGACCACTACGGCATGCCCGATTCGCCGCGCTTTGCCTACCGCGTGGGCGCCGGCTTGCTCGAGGTGCCGGTGACCACGGTGCGCCTGATGAAGCGCAACCTGCCGTCCAGCGGCGGCGGCTATTTCCGCTTGCTGCCTTACCCGGTGTCCCGCTGGCTGATGCGCCGCGTCAACACGGTCGACCGCGAACCGGCTGTCTTCTATTTCCACCCCTGGGAGATCGACCCCGGGCAGCCCCGGGTGGCCGGCGTGGATGCCAAGTCGCGCTTCCGCCACTACGTGAACATCGGCCGCAGCGAGCAGCGCCTGCACCGGCTGATGCAGGACTTTCGTTGGGGGCGCATGGACCGGATCTTCCTGCCCGGCGCCGCAGCCGCGTCCGCCTGATCGGGGCCCCTGTGACCACCATCGAGCGTCTGGCCCCCCGAGACGCCCGCGGCGCAGCGCTGTGGGACGCCTTTGTGCTGGGCTGTCCGCAGGCGACCTTCTTCCACCGCGCCGCCTGGCAGGACATCCTGCGCGAGGTCTTCAAGCACGATGCCTATTTCCTCTATGCACAGACCGACGGCTGCATCACGGGTGTGCTGCCGCTGGGTCACGTCAACAGCCGGCTGTTCGGCAATGCCCTGACCAGCCTGCCCTTCGCGGTCTACGGCGGCGTGGCGGCCAGCGACGAAGCCAGCGCCCTGGCCCTGGAGGCCGAGGCGCAGCGCCTGGCCCGCGAGTTGGGCGTCGACCACCTGGAACTGCGGCAGATGGAGCGCCAGCATGCCGGTTGGCCGCAGCAGGATCTCTATGTGACCTTCCGCAAGGCCATCCTGTCCGACGAAGAAGCCAATATGCTGGCCATACCGCGCAAGCAGCGCGCGATGGTGCGCAAGGGCATCAAGAACGGCCTGAAGAGCGAGATCGACGCCACGGTGGACCGCTTCTTCGCACTCTACGCCGACAACACCCACCGCCACGGCACGCCGGCACAGTCCAAGCGCTATTTCCAGGCACTGCAACAGCATTTCGGTGGCGACTGCGAGGTGCTCACCGTCACCGGGCCTGATGGCCAGCCGCTGTCCAGCGTGCTGAGCTTCTATTTCCGCGACGAGGTGCTGCCCTACTATGCCGGTGACGACTGGGCCGCGCGCGACCTGGCCGCCAACGACTTCAAGTACTGGGAACTGATGCGCCGCGCCTGCGCCCGCGGCCTGAAGGTCTTCGACTACGGCCGCAGCAAGGTGGGTACGGGCCCCTATGCCTTCAAGAAGAACTGGGGCTTCGAGCCCGCGCCCTTGCACTACGAGTTCTGCCTCTACCAGGGCGCCGCCATCCCCCAGAACAACCCGAACAACCCCAAGTACAAGTTGATGATCGAGACCTGGCGGCGCATGCCCATCGCGCTGGCCAATTTCATCGGACCGTTCGTGGTTCGCAACCTGGGGTGAGCACCGTGGCGCGAAGAGCTTGCATCCCCACCCAGGCAGCCCCGGCCGCCGCATGGCATCCGCATGAAATTCACTGAGCACCTGCCCAGCGCCAGGGTCTGGCGACAACTCGCGCCGGCCCTGCTGCTGGCCGCGGCCCTGCTGCTGCTGTTCCACGATACCGCGGTGGCCATGGTCACCATCTGGAATCGATCGGACACCTTCGCGCACGCATTCCTCGTCCCTCCGATCTCGCTCTGGTTGATCTGGCGCCGCCGCGAGGCGCTGGCCCTCATACCGACCCGCACGGCGCCCTGGGTCTTGCTGCCGATGGCCGCAGCCTGCGCGCTGTGGCTGCTGGGTGAACTGGCGGGCGTCAATGCCGCCACCCAACTGGCCCTGGTGGCGCTGCTGGTGTTGAGCGTGCCGCTGGTCTTTGGCTTGGCGCTGGCGCGGGCGCTGACCTTTCCGCTGCTGTTCCTGTTCTTCGCCGTGCCCATCGGCGAATTCATGGTGCCCACCATGATGAGCTGGACGGCCGACTTCGCGGCCATGGCCGTGCGCCTGTCGGGCATACCGATCTACCGCGAAGGCCTGCAGTTCGTCATCCCTTCGGGCACCTGGTCGGTGGTCGAAGCCTGCAGCGGCGTGCGCTACCTGATCGCCTCCTTCATGGTCGGTACGCTGTTTGCCTACCTGAACTTCCAGTCCGCCGGGCGCCGCGCCGTCTTCATGGTGGCTTCGCTGCTGGTGCCCATCGTCGCCAACTGGGTGCGTGCCTACCTGATCGTCATGATCGGTCACCTGTCCAGCAACCGCCTGGCCGCCGGTGTGGACCACATCATCTACGGCTGGGTGTTCTTCGGCCTGGTCATCGGTGCGATGTTCATGGTCGGTGCGCGCTACGCCGAGCCCGATCCGCCCCCAGCCGCCGGCGCTGCAGGCGCAGCCCGCCCTGCCGGGGCCTCGGCTGCCAGCTGGTGGGTGGGCGCCATGGCGGTGCTGCTGCTGCTGGCCGTTCAGGCGGCCATGTGGCAATTCAACCGCCCGCACGGCACCCCGGTGCCCGAGCTGGCGCTGCCGGCCGAACTGGGCACATGGTCGGTGGCCAGCGATCCGGTCACGACCTGGCAGCCGGCCTACAGCAACGCCATCGCCGTCGCCACGCGAAGCTACCGATCGGGCCAAGTGGCCGTCGGCCTGCGCGTGGCCTACTACCGCGACCAGGGCTACGACCGCAAGCTGGTGACGTCCAGCAACAACCTGGTCGACGTCGAAGCCCACGGCGACTGGGCGCAGACGGCCAGCGGCGCCACGGCAGTCCCGCTGGGCGGCGGCGAGCTGGCCCTGCGCACCGCCGAGCTTCGCGGTTCGCCCGAGCTGGGCAATTCGGCGGCGCAGCGGCTGGTCGTCTGGACGGTCTACTGGATCGGTGGCCACTACACCACCAGCGACGCCCGCGCCCGCATCACGCTGGCCTTCAACCGCCTGCTCGGCCGGGGCGATGACGCGGCGGTGCTGTTTTTCTACACGCCGCTGCCCCGTGACGGCGGTGCGGTGGCTGTGGAGGCAGAACTGGGCGGGTTCGTGCAGGCCGCCCTGCCGGCGCTGGATGCCATGCTGACCCAGGCCAGCCGTCGGCCGTGATACTGGCAGCATGCGCACGCTGCTCCACGCTTTCTCCACCTTCGACCTGGGCGGATCGCAGGCGCGTTTCGTGGCGCTGGCGAATGCCTACGGCCCGGCCTACCGGCATCTGATCGTGGCCATGGACGGCCGCATGCAGGCCGCTGAACGGCTGGCTGCCGACGTCCACTGGCAACCCATGGTCATTGCCAACCGGCGCGGTGGCGCGCTGGCCAACCGCGCCACCTTCCGGCAGGCCCTGCAGGACTGGCGACCCGATCAGGTCTTCTCCTACAACTGGGGCGCCATCGAGTGGGCGGCCGGCAACCGGCCCCGCCGTGTGCCGCATGTGCACGTCGAAGACGGTTTCGGTCCGGCTGAAGCCCAGGCTCAACTGCCGCGCCGTGTCTGGGTCCGGCGTGCCCTGCTCGGCCTGGGGCATGCCCACGTGGTGGTGCCTTCACGCCGGCTGGCGGTGTGCGCGCAAGCCTGGTGGATACCGGCCTGCCGGCTGCGCTACATCCCCAATGGCGTGCCGGTGCCGGCGGACGCGACGGCGCGGCCTGTCGTTCCGACCGCACGCCCGCTGGTCATCGGCACGGTGACCGGGCTGCGCCCGGAAAAGAACCTCGGCCGCCTGCTGCGTGCCTTCGCGGCGGCGCGGCGTGAGCATGACCTTCGGCTGCTCATCGTCGGCGACGGCAGCGAGCGCGCCCACCTGCAGGCCCAGGCGCAGGCCCTGGGCATCGCCGGCGATGTCACCTTCACGGGCTACCTGCAGGCGCCGCAGGAAAGTCTGCGCGAGATGGACCTGTTCGCCCTGTCGTCTGACACCGAACAACAGCCCATCTCGATGCTCGAGGCGATGGCACTGGGCATCCCGGTCATCGCCACCCGCGTCGGTGACGTGCCCTTCATCGTTCCCGCCGACGTCGGCGCCGCGGTGCTGTGCCAGCCCGCCGACGCTGACTTCACGGCCACCCTGCTGTCCGTGCTGGCCCAGCGCGACGCTTGGCCGCGCTGGGCCGCAGCCAATCTGGCGCGCGCCCGCAGCCACTTTGCCTTCGGCGCCATGGTCGAGCGCTGGCGCCTGGTCTTCGATGGCCAGGTGGCGGCGGTGCCCGATCTGCTGGCGCCCGAGCCCTGCTGATGGCTGCCGCACCCGCCATGCCCGCACGCTCGGCCCTGGTCATCGGCAGCGATACCCGCGCCTTTCTGGGCGTGGTGCGCTCGCTGGGCCGCCAGGGCGTGGCGGTGCACGTGGCGCCGTTCGACTTTTCATCGGTCGCACTGGCATCGCGCCACGTGCGCGCCGTGCACCGTCTGCCCCCGCTGCAGCAGAGCCCCGAAGGCTGGATCACGGCACTGCTGTCGCTGTGTGCAGAGGTTCGCCCCGACTTCATCGTGCCCTGCGACGACCGCAGCATCATCCCGCTGCACGAGTTCCGTGACCGCGTGGCTCATCTGCGGCTGGCCATGCCCGGCGAGCTGGCCTTCAACACCTTCTTCGACAAGGGGCACACGCGGGCGATGGCGCAGGCCTGCGGCGTGCCGCTGCCGCCGGGGCGTGTGCTGGCGGCGGGCGACACGGCGCCGCAGCTGGTGGCCGAATTCGGCTTGCCGCTGTTCGTCAAGCCGCGCAACTCCTATCTGCTGCGTGCGCTCGAAAGCCGGCGCAACGTCAAGGCCTGCCACAGTGCACAAGCGCTGCAGGCTGCGCTGGACGTGATCGAAGCGCCCGAGGAATACCTGGTCGAAGCGCGCTTCAACGGCATCGGCGTGGGGGTGTCGGTGCTGGCGCACGAGGGCGTCATCAGCCAGGCCTTCCAGCACCGCCGCGTGCGCGAACCGGTGGGCGGGGGCGGCAGCAGCTACCGCCGCAGCGAAGCCCTGTCGCCCGACCTGGAGGCGATGACGGTGGCGCTGTGCCAGGCCAGCCGGCTGGAAGGCGTGGCGATGTTCGAATACAAGGTCGACGATGCCAGCGGCCGCAAGGCCTTGCTGGAAGTGAATTCGCGCTTCTGGGGTTCGCTGCCGCTGGCCATGGCCGCCGGGGTCGACTTTCCCCATCTGTGGTTCGCGCAGGCCCTGGGTGCCCCGCCTGCGGCGCGGGTGGACTACCGCGTGCCCTGCTATGCGCGCAACCTGCTCAACGACCTGTATGCCACGCTGGGCCACATCGAGTCGCGCCAGCGCGAAGGCGTGCTGGTGATGGCCGGCGAAGCGCTGCGCTGGCTGGGCTCCTTCGGCCGCCTGCTGATCGGCATCGAGTCGCTGGATACGCTGCCGCGCGACGACCCCAAGCCCGGCTGGCTGGAGATCCGCAGCCTGCTCGCCAAGGTCGGCGAACGCGTCAGGCGGCAGCTGCCGGGCGACCGCGAACGGCGCCGCCGGCAGGTCGCGCTGACGGTCCAGGCAGCCTGGGCTGCCGCCCAGCAGCAGGGCCGACCGGTGCGGGTGGTGGTGGCCTGCTACGGCAACATCTGCCGCAGCCCCTTTGCCGCCGTGCTGCTGGCGCGCGCGCTGGGCACCCGCGCGGGGTCCCGGGCGGTTCAGGTCACGGGGGCTGCGCTGGCTTGCCGCCCCAGCCGGCCGTCACCCGAGCGTGCCGTGGCCGCTGCCGCGCGCCACGGCGTGGACCTGGCACCGCACCGCTCGCGCTATGCTGACGACGCCTTGCTGGAAGCCGCCGACCTGGTGCTGGTCTTCGACGCCGCCAACCTGGCGCTGCTGGCCGCGCGCGGCCTGCGGCTGCAGCGCCCGCCGCTGCGCCTGCGCGAGGTGCTGGCCGACGCCGGCAACGGCGAGATCGCCGACCCGGTCGACGGTGACGACGCCTGCTTCGACCGCACCTACGCGCTGATCGAGCGCGCCGTGCCCGCCTTGCAAGGCATGGCGGAAGGCGGGCCATGAGCCTGCCGAGCGGCCAGCCCCAGTTGGCGGAACTCGACTTCGACCGCCCGCAATTGCTGGTGGTGGTCGACACCGAAGAAGAGTTCGATTGGCAGCAGCCTTTCGGCCGCAACAACGCCGGCACCGTGTCGATACCGGCGCAAGACCATGCCCACGCCATCTACGACCGCTACGGCGTCGTGCCGACCTATGTGATGGACTACCCGGTGGCCACCGCGCCGGTGGCCGTGCGTTACCTGCGCCGCCTGGTCGATGCCGGCCGCGCCGATTTCGGCACCCATTGCCACCCGTGGGTGACGCCGCCTTTCGCGGAGACGGTCAACAACTTCAACTCCTTCCACGGCAACCTGCCGCCCGAGCTGGAAGCCGCCAAGATCCGCGCCTCCACCGACGCCGTGGCCCAGGCTTTCGGAGCCGCGCCGCGCAGCTTCAAGGCCGGCCGTTACGGCCTGGGGCCGCAGACTTTCGACACCCTGATCGACCTGGGCTACACGGTGGACTGCAGCTTCGTCCCGCACACCTGCTACACGGCCAGCGACGGCCCGGATTTCTATGGCACGCCCGAGCGACCCTTCTTCACCGACACCACGCGCCGGCTGCTGGAAGTGCCGCTGACGGTGGGCTATTCCGGCCTCCTCAGCGCGCTGGGCCGCCGGGCGAACGGCTTCGTCGATGCGCCCTGGGCGCAAGGCCTGCGGCTGCCCGGCATCCTCAGCCGCAGCGGCCTGATGGAGCGCGCCCGCCTCAGCCCCGAAGGCTTCGACGCCAGCACGCAATGCCGGCTGCTGCGGGCGATGGTGGCGCAGGGCGTGCGCGTCTTCACGCTGAGCTACCACTCGCCCTCGCTCGCGCCCGGCCACACGCCCTATGTGCCGGACGGCGCGGCGCTGGAAGCGTTCCTGCGCTGCATCGACCGCGTTCTGGACTGCTTCCAGAACCAATTGGGCGGCGCGTTCACCACGCTGGCCGGGGTCGAGCAGCGCGCGCGCCGCGCGCCGTCGCTGCCGGTCGCCGTCGGTCATTGACGGGAAGCCGACCCGTGCCGCTGTTCTCCATCGTCATCGCCACCCGAGACCGCGCCGAGCTGTTTACGGCGGCCCTCGATTCGGTGGCGAGGCAAGACTTCCAGGACACCGAGATCGTGGTCGTCAACGACGGCTCCAAGGCCGAGTCACTCCCCGTTTACGCGGCCATCCTGGACCGGGCGCGGCAGCGCCTGGGGGCGCGTCTGCGCAGCTTCCAGCTGGTGCACCGCGCCAAGGGCCATGGTTCGAGCTATGCGCTGAATTACGGTGTCGAGCAGGCGCGCGGCGAGCATGTCTGCTTCCTGGATGATGACGATCTGTGGACCGACCCGGGCCACCTCAGCCGCGCCGCGCAGGTGATCCTGCACCAGCGGCAGGCCGGGCGTGTGGTGGACGTCTACATGGCCAACCAGGAAGCCGTCCGCAACGGCCAGCGCCTGGCGGGCCCGGTGTGGATCGAGGCCCTTGAGGGCCAGCTGCGCGCCCGCGGGCGCCTGCCTGACCCCGACGGCGCTTACGCGGTCGACATCGCCGACCTGCTGAAGAGCGGCGGCTTCTGCCATCTCAACACCCTGACGGTGAGGCGCGACTTCTTCTTGCAGATCGGCGGCCTGGATGAAGGCATCCGCTGGGAGAACGACCGCGATCTGTTCTTGCGGTTGCTGGACAACGCCGAGCTGATGATCCATCACCCGGCGTGCACCGCCCAGCACCGCGTACCCGACCCCGCCGCGGGCAGCAGCCTGACGACAGCGTTGAGCCTGGTCGAGCGCCGCCTGTGGCAGCTGCGCGTGATGGACAAGTGCACGCTGGGCCTGCATGACCCGCAGCTGCGGGCCTATGGTCGGCTGCACAAGATGTATGCGCTCAAGCGCATCGCTGAAGAAATGGCGCAGCAGCGGTCGTGGCGCACCGCGAGTTTCTACGCTGTGGAGGCGCTGTCGATTCGGCCTTCGCTGAAGTGGGCGCTGTTCACGGCCTATTGCGGGTTGCGGCGGCTGGGCCAACGCAGCGGCCCGTAGTCGGCGCTGAGGGCCTTCACGGCCGGGCCGGGCCGCTTGGGGCGGCAGCGTTTGTCGATGCTGTCGCGCAATGGGCCCGTTCAAAGGCCAGCCAGTTCCCTTCAGCCGTCAAGAGCCGTGGCCTGCAGGGCGCGCCAGCGAACCAGTCCGGCTCGGGCCGTGTGCCGGTCCTGACGAGGAAGTAGCGGTAGCGCTCGCCCTGGTGCTGTTTCCAGTCGAACTGCTGCGGGCGCCAGGGAAAGTTCAAGGCCACGGGCGGACGGGCCTCGAGGCGGTAGCGCACCACCTGCGGTTGCACCCAGGCGAAGTTGAAGTCCACCAGCCCGCCGTATTCGGCCTGGTACCACAGGCCATGGTGCACATAGGCTGGCACACCACCGGTGGCCGGGCTGATGGGGTCGGCGATCAGGGCCAGCACGCGCTGGCCCGGTTCGAGTCTGGCGGTGAGCAGGTCAAAGTCGCTGGCCTCGCGGCCGAACTGCCAGCCGCGCCAGCCGTGCAGCCCCAGCACCGCCATCACCATCACGACAAGCAAGGCCTGCACCGGCTTGGCCGAGGCCTTCGCGGGCCCGGGCTGGGCAGCAAAGAGCCAGGCATAGGCCGGCCACAGGAACAGCGAGAACCGCTCGTAGACAAAGGAGGTCTCGAAAACGAAGCTGGGTGCGAAGCCCAGCACCAGGGCCGTCATCGCGAAGGGCAGCAGGGCCAGCCCCCGGCTGGGACCCGTGCGCAGGCCCATCAGCCAGGGCGCCAGCAGGAACACCAGGCTGGTGGCGGTGAACAAGGGGTGCAGCTTCAGGCCCTGCGACCAGGTCAGCACCTCGTGCCGGATGCCCCAGTGCCCCATGACTGCTGGCACCGTCTGCACGGTGTGGAAGGCCGCTTCAGCCTGACGGCTCATCACGAAGAAGACACCCAGGGCGACCGTGGGCAGCGCCAGCGGCCACAGCATCCGTGCGCGCTGCGACAGACCCCGGCCGCGGCCGCGCACCGCCAGCAGCAGGGCCAGCGTGCCCAGGGTGTACAAAAAGATCAGGCCGTGCGAGACCAGCAGCAGCACGCACAGCAACGACAGCCGTGCGCCGCGCGCCGTGCTGGGCGCGCGGGCCTGCCGGGCGCCCAGCCAGACCAGCGCCAGGCCCAGCGGGGCGGCGGTCAGGAAAGTGAAGAAGCCCCACTGGAAGGCGAAGCCGAAGTAGGGCGTCAAACACAGCCAGTCCAGCCTGGCGTCGGCGCCGAAGTGCCGCCGCAGGCCGGTGCAGACCAGCACCCAGGCCAGGTAGGCCAGCGTCAGCGCGGTCTTCAGCGCCGCCGCCACCGGCATCAGGAAGCTCAGCGGCAGCGCCAGCCCGAAGCCCAGGAAGTAGGGCGTCCAGGGGTTGATCTGGAACAGCGCCGCCCAGCGCGTGTCGCCGGTGACCAGCTGCTTGAGCAGGGCCAGTTGCCCGGCGTGCTGCGGCAGGTCGATCATCGGCGGGTGCGGGGCCAGCCAGAAGATGCTGGCTCCGCAGGCTGTGACCAAGCCGAACAGCAGCCGGTGCCGGCGCCCCGTCTGCATGCCCTCGGCCTCAGCGCGCCGTGGCCGGCAGCCGGAAGGCGATGATCTGGTCCGACCGGCCCGTGAACTCGACGTGCTGGCCGCCGCCAGCCACCACCACCAGGTACTGAACGCCGTCCAGCAGGTAGGTCGACGGCGGTGTGGAGCCGGCGGCTGGCAGCCGGTGGGACCACAGCTCACGGCCATTGCTGGCGTCGTAGGCGCGGATGCGGTTGTCCACCGTGCCGGTGGCAAACAGCAGGCCGCCGGCCGTCGCGATCAAGCCGCCGTGGTTGCGCTGGCCGAGCACGGGCTGGCCCCCGCGTTGCAAGGTCTCGTAGGCGCCGAAGGGTACCTGCCAGGCCAGCTTGCCGGTGTTCAGGTCGATGGCGTTCAAGTGGCCCCAGGGCGGTTTGGAGCCGGGCCGACCCTGGTCGTCCAGCAACACCTGCCAGAAGCCCACGAGCGAGAAGGCGTGTGCCTTGTCGGCGACGTCATCCAGCGTGCGCAGGTAAGCGTAGAGCGTTTGCAGATCGGCGGCGCTGACGGGGCTGGGCAGCTTGACGAAGGCGTGCTGCTGCTGGAATGCGCCCATCGAGGTGAGCTGCTCGCGGCTGCGCAGGGCCGTGATGCCCTGCAGCACCGGGAAGTGCGCGTCGCCCTTGTGCTCGGTCTCGTAGCGGCCTTCGCGCAGCGGTTGGTGGCACCCGGCGCAGGCACTCTGGTACAGCGCGTCACCGGGCACCTTGGCAGCGGCCTCGGCCGTGGCCTGGCCGTCGTGATAATGCGCGCGCACGAGCCAGGGCAAGTGGTTCGAGGGCACGTAGAGCATGCCGCTGCGCGGGTCTGCCGCGGCGCCCGGCCATTCGCCGCCGCCTTGCAAGCCGAAGGCGACGATGGAGCCGCCCAGCACCGGCGGTTCAAAGAAACCCATCCGCGACTGGCTCGTCTTGCGCAGCACGTTCTGGCGCGCGGCGGGGCTCAGATCGGTGATGTCCTCGGGCCCGAAGGTCAGTTTGGAGAAGGGCTCGGGCCGTTCCAGCGCCGGCTGGTAGGCCGCGGCGTGCTCGCCAGGGATGGTCGAGACGGGCGCGCGCTTCAGGCGGTAGTCGAAAATGGGCTGGCCGTTGTCGCGGTCGAGCAGCAGCGTGTTGCCGATCTTCGTCACCGCGGCCACCACGTCCACTTTCTTGCCACCTCGGGTGATGGTGGTCAGCACCGGCGGGCTGGCCACGTCGACGTCCCACAGGTCGTGGGCCACTTCCTGGAAGGCCCAGCGGATGGTGCCCGTCTCGGCATCGACAGCGATCACGCTGCAGGTGTTGCGGTTGTCGCCGGGCCTGGCGACGCCCACCATCTGCGGACGGGGGTTGCCGGTGGAAACGAAGACCATGCCGCGCGCCGTGTCGCCCGACATGCCGGCCCAGGGCAGGCCACCGTACAGCGCGGTCTTTTGCTTTTCTTGCTTGTCCAGCAAGGGCGCTACCCACAGCAGCTTGCCCGTCTTCAGATCGTAGGCTTCCAGCGCCGGCCTGATCAGGGCGACGATCAGCTTGTCCTTGATGATCAGGGGCGAGATCAGCGAGAGTTCGCTCCCCACCTTGCCCTGATCGCCGAAGTCGGTGATCACGCTGCCGTCGTTGGCGTTGACCGCATAAACGCCCAGGCTCGTGGGTACGAAGAGGCGCGATTTTGCGAAATCCTTGTTGGGCTCCCAGAGCAAGCCGCGTCGGGCCACCGGGCCCGGCAGCTGCGTACTCCAGATCAATTTTCCCGTGCGCGCGTCTATCGAGCGCAGCGTGGCCTCGCCGCCCACGAATAGCCGTCCATTGACGATGACCGGGTTGGTCTGCACCGTGGTGCCGACCGCGTTGGGATTGCCCAGATCCACGCCCGAACGGTTGACCCACGCCACTTCCAGCCGGGCCACGTTGCCGGTGTGGATCTGCGCGTGACTGGAGAACTTGCTGGAATGGTCGTTGCCATGGCTGCGGTGCCAGCTGTCATAGGCCAACTCGCCGTCGCGGCTGGGCGCCAGGCTGGCTGGATCGGCCCCGGGAATGACCTTGTACAGCGGCAGCTTCTCGCGTTCGACGGCGCTGTCGGGTGCGGGCGCCTGGGCCGGGTCGAACACCGAGTAGAGCAGTTCCTGGGTGATCAGTGGCGCGTCCATCTTCGAGAAGATGGCTGTCACCGTGTCCATCAACCCGTCCTTGCGCAGGCGCTCGGTGACCACGCTGCTCAGCTTGCCGACGCCTTCCTGGCGCACCTTGCTGACCAGGTGAAACTTGAATTCGGCCACGGCCGCCAGCCCCGCCAGGCCGACCAGCAGGCCCAGCGACCAGCCCCATGTTCGGCGGCTCATGGCGCAGTCTGCTCCAGCAGGCCGGCCACGTGGTGGCCGATCTTGCGGCCTTCACGCACGGCGTAATTGGTGCCGCGGTCTTCCGGGTAGATCTGGGCCATCGAACACAGGTGCAGCCCGGGCAGCGGCCCGGCCGCCGGCGGGATGAGCTGGCTGTAGCGCTGTTCGACCACCGGCTGCGACCAGCGCGCCTTCCACACATGGTGGCGCAGTATCCAGCTGCGTTCCAGCTTCGGGAACATGCGCTGCAGGTGCGGCATGGCGAAGTCCAGCACCTCGTCGGTTGTCATCGCGTACAGCGCCTCGGTGTGGGGCAGGTACTTCGACAGGTAGACGATGTGGCGCCCGCCATAGGTTTGCGGGCGCTCGAAGTTGGTGTGCTCGATGACGCCGACGAAGGGAAAGTTCGGGTCGTTGACGTTCAGCCAGTAGGTGCTGGACAGCGAACGGTCCAGTTCCAGCACCAGGCAGACGTTGGCCAGGTAGTGGATGCGTTCGAGCTGCGCCAGGTAGGCTGGCGGCGCCCAGCCGCGCAGCATGTCGGCCAGCAGCGGCAGTGCCGGCGTGGCGATGACGTGGTCGGCCAGGACATCGCCTTGCGCCGTGCTGACCCGCCAGGCGCTGCCTTCGGGGGTGATGGCGCTGACGGGCGATGCGGTGCGCAAAACGCCGCCATGGGCCACGTAGCGGTCTTTCAGCGCCCGCGCCAGGGCTTCGAAGCCGCCCTTGAAGTAGGCCAGCCTTTCCTCACCGCCCTTGCCCCGGCTGCCGCCCCGCAGCTTGAGCTTGTTCCAGAACCAGACCGCCGAAATCTGGTCGGCCACCGGCCCGAACTTGCCCTTGAGCAGGGGCTCCCACATCACGCGGTAGACGTTTTCGCCGCCCAGCTCGCGCAGCCACTCGGAAGCCGTCTTGTTCTCCAGCGACATCCAGTCGTCCACGCGCCGCGCACGCAGGGCCAGCAGGCCCAGGCGCAGGCGGTCGATGAAGCCCAGGGGCGTGAAGTTCAGCAGGTCCCAGGGTGTGGACAGCTTGAAGAAGTTGTTGGCGTAATAGACGCCGGTGTTGGTCGGGTTGATGGCCACCTGATCGTCCAGGCCCAGTTCGTGGATCAGGTCCATGACCTCGCGGTCGTTGGTGAACCAGTGGTGGTAGAAACGGTCCAGCCGCTCGCCCCCCACGTCGAAGGCGGCGGCCAGGCCACCGATGTGGCCTTCGGCTTCCAGCACCGTGACGGCGATGCCTTTGCGGGCCAGCTCGTAGGCCGCAGCCAGGCCGCTGAAGCCACCGCCGACGACGGCGACGGTGGTCTCGTGTATCTCGCTCAAATCGCTTGCTCCTTGGGTACGCTCACGGTTGAAGGCCGCAGCAGCAGGTACAGCCCGCCGGCCACGGTGGGCGGCAGCCACAACACCATGTGCACCAGGAAGGCGAAGGCGGCTGCTGCCGTTGCTTCGTTGCCCGCCAGCACCATGGCCTGCGCGGTGAAGTAGTCGAAGGTGCCGACATAGCCCGGTGTGCTCGGGATGAGCGTCGCCAGCGTGCCGACCGGCACCGCCAGCCAGGCGCCCTGCGCCGCAGTCATGCCGGCCAGCGACTGCGCCACCAGCCCGTAGACCGCGCCCTCGATCAGCCAGGCGCCGGCCGACCAGGCGATCAGCCGCAGCATGGTGCTGCCGCCGGACAGCTGGCTCAGGGTGTCGGTGACCTTGCGCAGTTCCTGCTGCACCTTGGCCGCGGCGGGCAGTCGCCCGGCCAGGCTGCCCAGGCCGCGCAGCAGCGGCTGCAGCACCTGCGGGAACAGCAGCACCGCCAGGATGGCCGTGGCGCCCAGCAGCAACACCGGCACACCCAGGCCGACCAGCCGGGAAACGTCGAAGTGGAAGACCGCCAGGGCCAGCCCGAGCAGCAGGATGACCATCAGCAGGTCCAGCAAGCGCTCGACGAACAGCGTGGCCAGCACCGACCCGGGCGTGGTGTGCAGGCGGTCGTTGAAGACGAAGGCCCGCATCAGGTCGCCGGCGCGAAAAGGCAGCACGTTGTTGGCTGCAAAGCTGGCCACCAAGGGGCCTGCGCAGTCGATGGCGCGCAGCGCCGGGTTGGCGCGCAGCAGCATGGTCTGCCAGCGCAGGATGCGGCATACGTAGCCCAGGCACAGCGCGGCCATGGCGCCGGCCAGCAGGTCCAGGCGCGCACCGCGCATCACGGCGGCGATGCGCGCGCCGTCGATATGGCGCAGGGTCAGCCAGACGAAGAGCACGGCCATCACCGCGCCCAGACCCAGGCGCAACAGCTTGCGGGTGTTCATGCGCGCGGGGCCTTTACCGTTTCGTGCGGCAGGGCCCCGATGTGTTCCTGCAAGACATACAAGGGTCGGCGCTTGACCTCGTTGTAGATGCGGCCGACGTATTCGCCCAGGATGCCCACGCAGATCAGTTGCACGCCGCCGATGAAGAGCACGGCAATCATCAAGGCCGTCCAGCCTTCGACCCAGATGCTGGTGAAGACGCGCAGAAACAGCGCGTAGGCGATGCCCGACATCGACAAAGCCGCGGCCAGCAGGCCCAGGGTGATGGACATCTGCAGCGGCTTGATCGAGAAGGACAGGATGCCGTCGGTGGCAAAACGCAGCATCTTGCGCAGCGGGTACTTGCTGGTGCCGGCAAAGCGTTCGGCGCGGCGGTAGGGCACAGCCGTCTGGCGGAAACCGACCCAGCTGACCATGCCGCGGACGAAGCGGTCGCGCTCTGGCATGGCCTTCAAGGTGTCGACCACGGGGCGGCTCATCAGGCGGAAGTCGCCGGTATCCAGCGGTATCGGCACGTCGGACAGGCGGTTGAGCAGGCGGTAGAAACCACGCGCCGTGGCCAGCTTGAAGGCCGATTCGCCGGGGCGTTCGGTGCGCGTGCCATAGACCACGTCATAGCCTTCGCGCCACTTGGCGATCATCTGGTGAACCAACTCGGGCGGGTCCTGCAGGTCGGCGTCGATCAGCACGACGGCGTCGCCGCGCGCCACATCGATGCCCGCGGTCACGGCGATCTGATGACCGAAATTGCGCGCGAAGCCGACGACCTGGATGCGACGGTCTGCGGCGGCATGGGCGCGCAGCATGTCACGCGTGCGGTCGCGGCTGCCGTCGTCGACGAAGATCAACTCGACCGCCATGTCTTGCACGCCATCGCAGAAACTGAGCAAGCGGCGCATCGTTTCGGCGATGACCTCTTCTTCGTTGTAGCAGGGAATGACGATGGACAGCAAGGGGTTCAGGCTTTGAATCGCGCGCACTGGGGGGTTCAAGGTCATTCGGCCTCCGGATAGAAACTGGGCTCAGTCCATCTCATCGGTTGCGCTGTACCCGCCGGCCATCGGCACAGGGTCAGACCAGCGGCAATATCTGATTCATCCTGTGTCGCGATCCGACCACGCTGGCCGCTTGCTCCCAGAAGAAGAGGGGTTTCAATCATGGCGTGGTGTCAACGGATCCAACCATACATGATCGCGCCGATACGGCCGTGGAGATGCTGGCGGACGCCGATCGCGCTGCCGCCGGGCCGGCGGCGAAGCCCGGTGTGTCGCGAGGTCCAGTTGACGCGATCAACGGAATACGTAGGCGTCGAAGTTTTCCCGCAACGCGTCCTTGCCCAGCAGCAGGCGGGTGCTGTCGCGCGCCAGTTCACGCTTGGCCTCCGATGAGGCCTTGAACTCGCGCCCGAAGTCCTCCTTGAGCACCGAGTCGGGGCTGTCGTCCGGCCATCGATGCGACAGGATCAGCACGACGGGTCGGCCGGTTTGTGCCCGCAATTGCCTGATCTGCTGCAAGTCGTCGCCGAGGCTCATGGATCGGGGCAGTGCCAGCGACCAGGTCGCCGTGTTGCCGGGCTTGCGCTCGCGCAGCAGGAAGGTCGGGTTACCGAGGTAGTACGGGATGGCTTCCAGAAATTCATCGGGCTGGGCGACGATGAGCGCGCCCGTCAGTGACGGGTCCTGGGCGACGGCATGGGCCAGTGCGGCACTCTTGCTGAGTTCCTCTTGCCAGTCGCGCGACAGCAGCGACAACGACGTGGCGCACTGAATCATCAGGATCACGGGCAGCACCCCGTACAGGCTGCCTCGAAAGGCCGCAAGACGCCAGGCCGGCGCCTTCGCGTCCTTGCCCTGGCCTGCTGTGCGGGTCGCGATCCAATAGAGGCTGATCAAGAACACGAACCAGACGCCCTGGTGGCGCGCCTCGCCCGCGTAAACCAGGGCGAAAAGCGCTGCATTCGCCCACAGGCCCAGCAGCGCTACCCCCAGCAGCCAGGGTCGACGGACCAGCCCTGCGGCCGCTGCCATCAACAGGAGCGTCGAAAGCACCGATGGCAGCAAGGTGATGCGACGGAAGAAGTGGCCCGGTTCGATCACGGCGAGCGCGATGCCCTTCACATAGTTGCCTCCCGCATAGGCGGTCATCGAAAGATCGCCGGTGATGAGCGTGTGTCTCGCGGGATAGACGGTCAGCAGCGTGCACAGCAGGCCGCATCCGGCCAGCGCCAAACCCAGACCGATGTCTGCTGTCCCGTGGGGCCGTTCCGGTGCCGCACGCCACCGCGACAGCCAGACGACCGCGAGCAGGGGCACCAGCAATGCCGAATGCACATTGGTCTGGGCCAGCAGGAAAAGCAGGCCGCCCAGCACCACGGCCGATGACTTGCGTTGGCAAAGCACGGCAGCGAAAGCGAACATCAGCAGCATCGAGATGCCGTAATTGCGTGCCATGACCGCGTATTCATACAGCGGCAAGGCACCGAACACGAACAAGGCCTTCCACCAGGTCGGGAAAGGTCCGCGCCACAGAAAGACTGCCACACCGAAGCCGCCGCACAACACGCTGACCAAGGGCAGAACGCCAGGACTGGGCCACACTTCGTGCGCCAGTCGCAGCAGCGAATACCACAGCAGGGGATGCCCTTCGCCCTGGATGGCTGACGGCAGGTGCCAGACCGTGTCCGACATCAGGGCCAGGGACAGGGCGCGACCTTCGTCGCGCCAGAATTCGTGGTGCCGCAAGCCGCCGACGACGATGAGGAGCCAGAGCAAGCCGCAGGCTGCGGTCAGCGCCCGGCGTTGCCCGTCACGGTCGGTCAGCCAGCGGGCCGGCGCGGCGGCCTTCAAGGCGTTGTCCATCTCAGCCTTGCTTGCGTTCGCCACTGCAGGTGAAAACTCTGCACGCAACGATGAAACTGCGGTGGATGAATCGCCCCAGCGGTGTGAGGCGCACGCCGGTGTCGCCTTGTTCGACGATGCCCGATTTCGTCTGCTCGTCGATGCGGCGCGCCACGGCGCCGCCGCGGACGAAATCGACGGCAAAGAGCGATTCAAGCTGCTCGCGCTGCAAGCCGTCGGGCGCCTGGCCCAGCGCGTTGATGAGCTTGACGCTGTAGGAGCGATCGACCGTCGTGGGTATCGTGAACATGAAGGCGTAGGCCAGCAGAAAGACCAGCAAACCATCCTTGACTGCCGCGACCGAGGGTGATCGACCGGCCCTGATCACCCAACCCATATGGATCAGGCCGCCGATGGCCGACAGCAACAGGCCTTGGTAAAACATGATGCCGCCCGGAAAGGCCATCCGCATGGCCGCGAAGGTCAAGATGAAGATGAGCACAGAAAGCGCGATGGGCTTGATCTCGTTCATGTCCCTGTCCTCGGGCGGTTGAGCGGATGCAACAGGGGAATCGGGTTCTGGCTGGTTGGCATGAACCGGCCGTATTCCTCTGCGTGCAGATCAGATTGCAGCGTCTAACGATCATATATTACAGACGCTGCAGCCGGGGTCCGAACTGGCGCGTGGCCTGTGCCGACAGGGTCATGTGCAGTAAGTCATGCCTACGGCTTGAAGGTTAGGTTTCACGTCTGTGCTGCCGCAGGCATCGTTCACAATCTCTTGCTGCGTCGCAATCTGGGCTGAATCCGGCCGTTCAAGCCGAACCCTTCGACGCTTCCCGCAAGGACCCATACCGACCCATGTGCGGCATCACCGGCATCTTCGACACCCGCAGCCTGCGCGCCATCGACGTCGGCGTTCTGCACAGCATGAACAATGCCCAGGCGCATCGCGGCCCCGACGAAAGCAGCCTGCACATCGAACCCGGTCTGGGCCTGGGCCACCGCCGGTTGTCGGTGATCGACATCGCCACCGGCCAGCAGCCGCTGTGCAACGAAGACGGCAGCGTCTGGCTGGTCTTCAACGGCGAGATCTACAACTACCGCGCCCTGATGGCCGAGTTGAAGGCGGCCGGTCACACCTTCCGCACCCAGAGCGACAGCGAGGTCATCGTCCATGCCTGGGAAGAATGGGGCGCGGCCTGCGTGCAGCGCTTCCGCGGCATGTTCGCCTTCGGCCTGTTCGACCGCAACCGCCAGACCTTTTTCATGGCCCGCGACCGCATGGGGGTCAAGCCCATGCACTACGCCTTGCTCGGCGACGGCACGCTGCTGTTCGGCAGCGAACTCAAATCGCTGATGGCTTACCGCGCCAGCGGGGGCCACGAGCTGCGGCGCGATATCGACCCCCTGGCGCTGGAAGACTACTTCGCGCTGGGCTATGTGCCCGAACCCCGCACCATCTTCAAGGGCGCGCTGAAGCTGTCGCCTGGGCACACCTTGACCATCCGCCGCGGCCAGCCCATCGCCGAGCCGCAGCGCTACTGGGACCTGCGCTTCACGCTGGACAACCCCATCAGCGACGCCGATGCCGCCGACGAGCTGGTGCGCCGCCTGAAGGAGTCGGTCGAACTGCGCATGATTGCCGAGGTGCCGCTGGGCGCCTTCCTGTCGGGCGGCGTCGATTCCAGCGCCGTCGTGCAGGCCATGGCCGGCTTGTCGGGCGAGCCGGTCAACACCTGTGCCATCGCCTTCGACGACCCCAAGTTCAACGAGAGCGCTTTCGCGCAGATGGTGGCCGACCGCTACCACACCCGCCACCGGGTGGAGACTGTCGGCAGCGACGACTTCGACCTGATCGACACGCTGGCCCACCTCTACGACGAGCCCTATGCCGACCCTTCGGCCATCCCGACCTACCGGGTCAGCCAGATGGCCCGCAAGCACGTGACCGTTGCGCTGTCGGGCGATGGCGGCGACGAGGCCTTCGGTGGCTACCGCCGCTATCGCCTGCACATGATGGAAGAGCGCATGCGCGCCAGCCTGCCGGCCGGCCTGCGCAAGCCGGTCTTCGGCATGCTGGGGCGTCTGTACCCCAAGGCCGACTGGGCGCCGCAGGCGCTGCGCGCCAAGACCAGCTTCCAGGGCATGGCGCGCGATGCCGTCGAGGCCTATTTCCACAGCATGTCCAAGGTGCGCGAGCCGCTGCGCAGCCAGCTCTACACACCGGCCTTCAAGGCGCAACTGGGTGGCTACAGCGCGCTGGAGGTCTTTCGCCGCCATGCGGCCCGCGCCCAGACCGACGACGGCCTGGCGCTGGTGCAGTACATCGACCTGCACACCTACCTGGTGGGCGACATCAACACCAAGGTGGACCGCGCCAGCATGGCGCATTCGCTGGAAGTGCGCGAGCCGCTGATGGACCACGAGCTGGTGGAATGGGCGGCCACGCTGCCCTCGTCCATGAAGCTGAAGGGCGGTGTCGGCAAGCATGTGCTGAAGAAGGCCATGGAGCCCTTGCTGCCGCAAGACCTGCTGTACCGGCCCAAGATGGGTTTCTCGGTGCCGCTGGCCAGCTGGTTCCGCGGCCCGCTGCGCCAGCGCACGCGCGACGCCTTGCTGCAGGGGCCGGTGCTGGACAGCGGATGCCTCAACGGCGATGTGATCCTGCGGCTTATCGAGGAGCATGAGTCCGGCCGCAGCGACCACAGCACGGCCCTGTGGTCGCTGACCATGTTCGACAGTTTCCTGCGTTGCACCCTGGGCGCCACCCCCAGCCCAGCCAGCGCAGCGAGCGGTGCCACCGTTTGAAGATCCTTTATCACCACCGCACCGCGTCCAAGGACGGCCAGGCGGTCCACATCGAAGAGCTGATCGCGGCCTTGCGCGAGCAGGGGCACGAGGTGCGCGTGGTCGCCCCCGCGCCGGCCGCCAGCGAAGGCGCAGCCATGGGCGGCCGTGTCGGCTGGGTGCACCGCCTGCGGCAGCATCTGCCCAAGGCGGTCTATGAATTGATGGAACTGGCCTACACGCTGGTGGCCTACCGGCGCTTGATGCAGGCCGCGCGCGAATTCAAGCCCGATGTGATTTACGAGCGTTGCAACCTGTTCCTGCTGTCGGGCCTGATGGTCAAGAAGCGCCTGGGCCTGCCGCTGCTGCTGGAGATCAATTCACCGCTGACCGACGAACGCCTGCGCTTCGGCGGCCTGGGGCTGCCCAGGCTGGCGCGCTGGTCCGAGACCACCGTCTGGCGCGGTGCCGACGTGGTGCTGCCCGTGACCCAAGTGCTGGCCGACGCCGCAGCCGCAGCCGGCGTGCCCGCCGAGCGCCTGGTGGTCATCCCCAACGGCATCAACGTGGCGCACTTCGCCCATGCGCCCACGCCCGCCGACGCCAAGGCCCGCCTGGGCGCCGGCTGGTCCGAGGCCCTGGTGCTGGGCTTCACGGGTTTCGTCCGCGAATGGAACGGTGTGGATCGGGTGTTGCACTGGATGGCCAGCCCGGCCGCACCCGCCACTGCCCGCTTGCTGGTGGTGGGCGACGGCCCTGCGCGCGCCGACCTGCAGGCGCTGGCCGCACGCCTGGGCCTGGGCGAACGTGTGCACTTCACGGGCGTGGTGCCGCGTGAAGAGGTGCCCGCCTGCGTGGCGGCTTTCGACATCGCCTTGCAGCCGGCCGTCAACCCGTATGCGTCGCCGCTGAAGCTCTTCGAGTACCTGGCGCTGGGCAAGGCCATCGTCGCGCCGCAGATGCCCAACATCCTGGAAATCCTGCGCCATGACCACAACGCGCTGCTCTTCGACCCGGCCGATCCCGAGGCCTTCGCCAGCGCCTTGACCGCACTGGCGGGCGACGCCGAATTGCGGCTGCGCCTGCAACACCAGGCCCGCGCCACCATCTTCGACCTGGGCCTGACCTGGCAGGCCAACGCCCGCCGTGTCGCCGCGCTGGGCCAGGCACTGGTGTTGGGGCAGCCGCTGCGCTCAGCGCTGGCTGCGTCAGCCGTGCCCACTGCGCAATGAGCGAACCGGTCGAAGCCAGCCCGCCGCAGCGCCCAGTGCGCCTGCTGGTCTTCTCGTCGCTGTACCCCAGCGCCAGCCGGCCCAGCCATGGCATCTTCGTCGAGACGCGGCTGCGCGAGTTGCTGAAGACAGGCGCTGTCGAGGCCCGCGTCATCGCGCCGGTGCCCTGGTTCTTCTCGACCGACCCGCGCTACGGCGAAAAAGCCCAGATGGCCGCCACCCCGCACGAGGAAACGCGCAACGGCATCCGTGTGTGGCACCCGCGCTTCCCGGTGATCCCGAAAGTGGGCATGACGCTGGCGCCGCTGCTGCTGGCGCTGGCCAGCATCGGGCCGATACGCCGCCTGCAGCGCGAGGGCTACGACTTCGACCACATCGACGCCCACTACTACTACCCCGACGGCGTGGCCGCGGCCTGGCTGGCGCGCTACTTCGGCAAGACCCTGTCGATCACCGCGCGCGGCACCGACCTGAACCTGATCACGCAATACAGCCTGCCGCGCCGCATGATGCAGTGGGCAGCGCGGCGCGCCGATGCTTCCATCGGCGTTTGCGGTGCGCTGGTGGACGTGCTGCGCGGCTGGCGCATCGACGGCCGCAAGCTGCATGTCATGCGCAACGGCGTGGACCTGCAGCGCTTCACGCGCCAGCCCGACAAGGGCCTGCGCCAGCGGGTCGGCCTGCAGACCGGTGAAGGGCCGCTGCTGCTCTCGGTCGGACATCTCATCGAGCGCAAGGGCCACCACCTGGTGATCGAAGCCCTGGCCGCGCTGACGGCCAGCCACCCCCAGGCGCGGCTGGTCATCATCGGTGAAGGGCCGGAGCGTGCCGCGCTGCAGGCGGTGGCGCGGCGTCTGGGCGTGGCCGACCGCGTCACCCTCACCGGGGCCCTGGTGCAGGCCGAACTGCCCCAGTGGTACAGCGCCGCCGACCTGCTGGTGCTGGCTTCGAGCCGTGAAGGCTGGGCCAATGTGCTGCTGGAAGCCATGGCCTGCGGCACGCCGGTGGTGGCCACGAAGATATGGGGAACGCCCGAGGTGGTGTCCAGCCCGGCGGCGGGGGTGCTGGTGGATGAGCGCTCGGGAGCTTCCCTGGCAGCCGGCGTGCAACGCCTGCTGGCCCAACGGCCGACTTCCGGGGCGGTGCGGACTCACGCCCAAGGCTACAGTTGGGACGAGACCAGCCAGGCCCAGTTGCGCCTGTTCCGGCAGATGGCCGAAGGGCCGCTGGCTGCGGTCGAGGATGTCGCGCCCGGAGACCGTCGCCGTGCGTGACGCGTTGATCCTGATCTTGCTGGTCGTCGGGTGTGCGTGGACCCTGCGCCGGCCGTGGATAGGCGCCATCCTGTGGACGGTGGTCAGCCTGGGCAGCCCGCACATCTACTTTGGTTATGCGTCGGCGAACTGGCAGGTCAGCATGGCCATCGCGCTGTGCACCGTGGTCGGCCTGCTGTTCAGCCGGGCCTGGTCCAACCCGTTCCGCCACAAGGTGGTCATCGTTTACGCCGTCCTCATGGCCTGGATGACGGCCGGGCTGCCCTTCTCCTTTGTGCCTGAGTACTGCTATGACCTCTGGGACCGGACCTTCAAGATCACCTTGATGCTGATCATCAGCGTCGCGCTGATCGACAGCCGAAAGAAGCTGGAGGTCTTCATCTGGGCCAATGTGATCTCCATCGGCTTTTACGGGGTCAAGGGTGGCGTGTACTCGATCCTGAGCGGGGGTGGTTCAACGGTGCTGGGCCCGGGCGGTTTCACGGCCGAAAACAACGCGCTGGCGCTGGCCGAAATCGTGGTGCTGCCCTTCCTGCGCTATCTGCAACTGCAAAGCCCGAACAAATGGGTCCGTTGGGGCTTGGGGGTGTCTCTGGGGCTGGTCGCCATTTCCGCACTGGCCTCGCAGTCGCGCGGTGCGCTCCTGGGCTTGATGGCCATGGTGGGTTACTTCTGGGTCAAGAGCCGCAAGAAGCTCACCTGGGGTGTGCTCATCGGCCTGGGGGCCCTGTTGGTGTTGGCCTTCATGCCCGACGAGTACTGGGCACGGATGAACACGATCAAGGAATACCAGGCAGACGATTCGTCACAGGGGCGTATCAATTCGTGGTGGGCGGCCTTCAACATCGCCAACGACAATTTCACGGGTGGCGGCTTCCGCACCAACATCAGCTGGGTCTACGAACGCTACGCGCCCAACCCGAGAATGCTGTTCGTCGAGCACAGCATCTACTTCCAGATGCTGGGCGAGTTCGGCTGGGTGGGCTTGTTCCTGTTCCTCAGCCTGGGTGTGCTCACTTGGCGCAATGCACAGAAGCTCATCAATCTGGGCCAGCAGAACCCAACCCTCGGCTGGGCTTCAGACCTGGGCGCCATGGTCCAGGTCAGCATGGTGGGTTATGGCGTCACCGGAGCCTTCCTGAGCCTGGCCCTGTTCGACCTGCCTTACAACGTGATGGCCATCGCGGCGCTGGGCCTGTGGCTTGCAAACCAGCAACTGCAGGCCGAAGTCGCGGCGCCGCCGACCGAGCGGCTGCCGAGCGATCCGAGCACCGGGCTGGGCCCGGAGGGCCGTAACGCCGGTCCGGCTTATCGATGAAGCACCATGGCTGGCCTGTGACCTGTCCTTCGCTGGCAGGGCGCTCCGGCTGCTGTGCCCTTGAAGCGCGAACCTGAACGGGTAACCCAAGACACATGCAAGTTCGCCGTTCGCTCTGGATCTCTTTTGCTGCCAGCAATGCCAGCACGATTGCGTTCTTCTTCATTTCCCTGGCGCTGGCCCGGCTGCTGACGCCCAAGCAGATCGGCATCTTCTCGCTCAGTGTGATGGCGATCAACATCGCGTCCATTTTTCGCGACCTCGGCTCCAACCCCTACCTGATTCGCAAGAGCGAATTGTCGAGCGATGACATCGCGTCCGTTCTGGGTATCACGGTCTCGATGTCGTGGGTGATGGCGGCCCTCCTGTGGTTCGGGCGCCATGCCATAGCCCAATACTTTGCCGAACCGGCCATCGTGCCGGTGCTGCAGATCCTGATCTTCAACTTTCTGCTGGTGCCTTTCGCCGCGGTCATGTCGTCCCTCCTGGTCCGCAACCTCCGCGCCAAGGAAGGGGCCTATGTCGGTGCGTTTGGTACCGTTGCATTTGGCGTTACCGTGCTGCTGCTGGCTGGGTTCGGTTTTGGGGAGCGTTCACCGGCCTTGGCCAATACGGCCATGCTGCTGGCCAACATCATCGGTTTCTGGATGGTGATGCCCAAGGGCTTTCGCTTGCGCCCGCGCTGGGCCGGTTGGGGCGAGCCCTTGCGCTTCAGTGGTGGCGTGCTGCTCAGCAACATCGCGAACATGGCCAACCAGACGCTGCCGGAAGCCTTGGTCGGCAAGCACATGGGTGCGCACGAGGTCGGCATCTTCAGCCGGGCCAATGGCCTGACCGGGCTGTTTCAGCAGGCCGTCGGGCCGACCATGGGCTTCAATGCCCTGCCCGTCCTGTCACGCGCCTTCCACGACGGTAGCGACACCTTCAAGAAAGTGCTGCGGCAGTCTGCGGAATTGCTCACCGGTGTGTCATGGCCGGTGTACATCTGGATCGGCACCTTCGCTGGCGAGATCATCCGCGTCCTGTACGGCCCCAAATGGAATGCCGCCGCAGAGTTGGTGCCCTGGCTGTGCTTGGCGGCTGCGGCGCGCGCGCCGCTGTCGATCATCGGGCCGGCCCTGCAGGCCATCGACCGGCCGCTGAGCGGTGCCATTGCGGTCTTGCCGAATCTCGCGCTTCGGGCCTTTTTCCTGGCGGTGTTCGTGGTCACTGAACTGCCGCAATTCGTCATCTGGTTGACCGTGGCCGACATCCTGGCGCTGGGGGCATGGGGTTTTGTCACGCGTCGCTATCTGGGTATCGGCCTGCTCGAGTTGATGGGCGGGCAGACTCGCAGCCTGATTTTGGGCGCCGTTTGTCTGGCGCTGTGCCTGGCGGTCAAAGCGCTCGCGCTGATGCTGGCCTTTCCGGCGCTGGTGACGGTGCTGGTTTCCGGGCTGTTGCTGATCGTCGTCTGGCCCTATACGGTGGTGCGTTTGAACCACCCTTTCAGCGGCGAACTGCGCGTCCTGGTGGGCAAGATCCCCTTCATCGCGCGGCGCCTGTAATGCCTGCTGCAGGGCGGTCAGACACCGCAACCCGCTTCGATAGCGACCGTCATTTCATGTCATGTTGAATTCTCGCGCCATCGTTCACCACGTCTACCCGACGGCCTGCAAGACCTTGCCTCTGCCGCCGGGCTTGGGTGATTTCCTTCGTGGTTCCATCGCCATCGCCCACCACGCCCTGGATTTGGGCTTCGATCTGAAGATCGATTTCTCCAGGCATCCGATTCACGCCTACCTCGACCCGGCCCATCGCTGCGATGCCGATACCGACCCCCTGCCTGGGTTTGACGAATACTTCGACGCCCAGGCGACCTTGATCTATGAGCGCCTGGACGCTTTGCAGGCCGGGGCGCGGATTGCCCTGTGTACCAACCTGATGCCGCACCGCAGTCGCATCACGCCGGCGGTTTGTCGGTTGGTGGCCTCGCAATTCGTCCTGGGTGCCGACGTGCGCGACGCTTCTGCAGCCTTGCAGCGCAGCATTTCGGATCAGCCCTACGCGGCCTTGCACATCCGGGTGGTGGACGACGATCTTCACGCACGCCGCGCATTGACGCCGGACTTGTGCCGGGCCGTCGAGGAGCAGGTCCTCACCCTGTGGGGCAAGCGGGTGGCCGTGTTGTCCAACAACCGCGCTCTGAAAGAAGCCCTGTGCAGGCGCTATGACCTGGCCTTGATCGACACGCAGGCCGTGCACCTGGGCAAGGCCGCGGAATCATCGGGTGTCCGGGACACCTTGTTGGATTTCGACCTGCTGGCCTCGGCGGGTGCCGTCTACTCGCACAGCGACTATGGCTGGAGCAGCGGGTTCAGCACCTGGGCCGCCACGTTGTCAGGTGCACCCTTTGCCCGTTTGGTATTGCCTGCGCACCGGGTCTTGCCGACCTGGGTCCCGCGGGTCGTCAAGGGTGTGCGCCGGGCACTGGGAGTTTGAGACCCTAGCTGGCGTTTCCAGCGCCTGATCCCGTCAGCATGCCCAGCCAGCGAAGCAGCTTGCGCTTGACCTTGATACCGAATCGTCGGCCCACGCCGTACAAGAGTGCCAGGCCATGCGGGCTGATCGCGCGGCCTTCATCGTCGAATTGCCAGATGTTGCGCCCGTGGCCGCGGAACAGGCAGAGCCACAGCGCCATATTGCCCGTGTGGTTGACCACCACATCACACTGCGCCAGCAGGCTGTTGACGGCAACCAGCAGCACCCCGAATTCGCTACGGTCCATCTGCAGCGCCTGCTCGTCCAACTGATGCACCACCTTGCCGTTGCTGCTGACCGGCATTTCATGGAGGTAGAAGCAGCGTTCACCGAAAGCCCTGCGAAACGCCTGTCTCACCGCCCCTTCGTCGGTCTGTATCCAGAGCCGGTGAGTCGGGTTCAGCATCAGCAACCGGCGGGCGAGTGTCACGTAGTGCTCCGCCGGCGCCAGCCGCACCTCCGTGCTCTTGTCCGTTCCCCGATAGACCACCGCCAGGGTCTTGGCCGGATCGATGTTGTAGCGTCGAACCAGACGCTGCTGGATTTCCAGCGCACGGGCACTCGGTCGGAAGTGGCGCTCGATGAAAGGGGCTATGCGCCGGTAGGGCAGCAGCCGGTAGACGCCATGTTGGTTGATCCGGGGCAACTGCGGCAGGGCTGCGTTTGTACCGGTATCACCGGGCTGGAACAGCAAGGGATAGATATCGGCCTGAGCGGCCTGCTGTGCGTCATTCTTGAAAGGCTCGAAGCCCTGCGAGAAGTCCATCCGAATGGGTAGAGGCAGACCGTTTTGCTGGATTTCCTGGATGTTCCAGAGCAGCACACAGCAGCAAGAGAAGAAGCCATAGTTATGACCACAGAACAGCACGCGTTGCGATGTGTCATACCCGCCGCGCCAACTCAGCGTCAACAGGGGGCGGGTGTTCGCAGAAGGCGATGGCGCTGTCATGGGTAAATTTTGGGAGCGTCAGCGTCGCAAATTGGACAGATCGTGCGCGCAGTGAATGGATGCAGATCCAGATTTTCGGTATCCATAGCCATCTTTCAGGTGATGCGGCGAGTATCTGATGCGGGCAGCGTACTTCAGGTCGAAGATCAGGAAGAAATGGATTGCAGGGCCGATTGTCGGCCCTCGGTATCAGACGGTCGGCAGCGGCCGCGAGTGGGGGGCGGATCGACGCCGCACCCAGTCGCCCAGGCGCAGCGTGACAGGATGCTCGACCCATCGGTGTGTGCAAACGCCCACGATCGCCGAAGCACCGCAGCAGATGACCAGTGTGATGGCAGGCCAGAGCCCTTCGGTCAGACCGAGTCGGCTCATCAGCATGCCCAGCGGCGGCAGGACGAAGCCGTGGACCAGGTAGATGGCATAGGACGCGTCTCCCAGCTGCAGCGGCCAGCCCTGCAAGCGCTTGCGCAGCAGCGGCTCCAGCGCCACGCCGGCCGCCACCGCCAGCGCGCCCGGCACACCCCAGACCAGATGCCGCCATGCATAGACCTCGCCGTGCGGCATGAACTGGGTCAGGGGCAGCGCCAGCAAGGCCAGGCACAGGCACCCGATGGCCACCGCCGTGGGCAGGCGATGGCCCCGCGCCGCCGCCCAGCCGATGAACATGCCGGCCACGAATTCCAGCAGGATGGGGTTGGCCAGCGTTCCCACCGCGCCCAGCACGGGTTCCAGTGGCAGGTAGCTCAAGACCGCCAGAGCAGCACCGACCACCAGCACGGGCTTCAGTCGCAGCCATAGCGCACCCGCGAACAGCAGGTAAAACAGCATCTCGAAGTGCAGGGTCCAGCCTATGGGAACCACCGGTTGCGCGCGATGGTGCACGTCCCACGCAGGTATGAAGAGAAAGGACGAGACCATGTGCCAGGCATCCAATTGGGGGTGCGAGGCCATGGTCGGAACCAGCAACAGGGCGACGATCTTCAAGGCCGTGGCGGCCCAATACAGCGGCACGACACGCACCAGGCGGCGCAACAGGAAGTCGGTGGCCCGGCCAGCCTCACCCCAGTAGCGGTGCGTGGTGTAGGCCATCACGAAGCCGCTGATCGGGAAGAACAAGTCCACGCCGGCCGCGCCGAAGGTCCAGACTTCGCCTGCACCCATGCGTTCGTGGACCATCTGGGTGGCGTGATAGACCACCACCAACATGGCGGCCAGGCCGCGCAGGGCCTGCACGCCCACGAAACTGCGGTCGGTGCTGGTGGTCATGGAGCGGCTCCCGGTTGCAGTCGGTCAGGATTCATGTCCGCAAGGCCTGGTCCAGCAAGCCGAACGCATAGGCCCACGAATACTTCTCCATCACATAGTGCCGCGCCCTGTCGAAGCGTGGCGCCTGGCCCAGCGCCTGCACCACGGCAGCAGCCAGGGCCGCCGGTTCGTCGTGCGTGTTGCGGGCGATGAAGTCGGCCTGCAGCAGTCCGTTGGCCGCAGCGCCGGTCATCACCACCGCACGCGCCATCGCATAGGCTTCCAACACCTTGTTCTGCGTGCCGCGGGCCACGCGCAGGGGTGCCACCACCGCGCCGGCATGGGCCAGGTAGGGCCGTACATCCGGCACGCGCCCGGTGACGTGGACCCCGGCGATGCCCTCCAGCTTCCTCACCTCGGCGCCCGGCTTGCTGCCGACGATCCAGAACTCGGCATCGGGCTGCTGTTGGCGCACCCGGCCGAAGACTTCGTGGGCGAACCAGCTCACTGCGTCGGCATTCGGCCAGTAGTCCATCGCGCCCGTGAAGACGATGGCCTGCGTGCCGGCGGCATAGGGCCTGTCGAAAGTCAGGTCGGGTGAGAAATAGTCGGTGTCCACGCCATTCGGTATGACCCTCACCTTGTCAGCGCTCTCGGGAGCCACTTGCCGGTACAGCGCCGCATCGGCGTCGCTGACGAAGCTGGTGATGTCGTACTGCGCCGACATGCGCCGCTCCAGGTCCAGCAGGGTGCGCGCCTCGCGGCCGTAGACCCCCGACATCGGCCAGCGCTTCGTCGCGGCGTAGGTCTTCCACTTTTCGGAATCGACATCGGCGTAATGCGTCACGCGGCGCAGGCTCGCGAACTTCGGACCGGCCAGGTAGGGCGCCATGGCGCTGCAATAGGCCAGCCCCGTGCGGATGCCGTGCCGCGGCACGACATCGTCGACCCAGGCCTGCAAGTCGGCGTTGCGGTGGTAGACCTCGGAAATCGACGCGCCCTGCAGGAAGGCCGTGGCGCTCCAGGCGCGCTGGCGCAGCGGGGCTATCCGGATCAGCTTCGTTTCGGCGCAATAGGCCTTGAGTTCGTCCGCTTGCGCCCAGTCGGCTTCGCTGTCGACGAAGGCGCCCAGGAAGACCCGGTGCTGCGTCGCCAGGTGACGCAGAAAGTTGAAGGTCGTGATCTTGTCGCCCTTGTCTGGCGGAAAGGGCATGCGGTGCGTCAGGTACAGGACGTTGGCCATGGCGGTTCAGTTCGGGGGGCGTGCGACGTCGACCTCGTCCAGGTGGCGGGCGACGGCATCGGCTTGCGTCGCGGGCAGCGGCCCGGCTTCGGGATGAAAACGCACGGTGCGGCCCAGGCCGGCGCGGCGCCCGGCCTCGATGTCGCTCTCGGCGTCGCCCACCAGCACCGAGCGCGCCAGGTCCAGCTGCAATTCGGCCGCCGCCTGCAGCAGCATGCCGGGGCCGGGCTTGCGCATCGGCGTGTCGCGGCGGTAGGCGCCGATGCCGTGCTCGGGGTGGTCGGGGCAGAAATAGACGCGGGCGATGGGCGCGCCGCGGGCGGCAAATTCGGCCTGCATCCAGGCGGTGTAGGCCTCGAACTGGGCCTCGCTGTAATAGCCGCGGCCGATGCCGGCCTGGTTGGTGACCACCACCACCACGCGGCCTGCCGCATGGGCGCGGGCCACCAGGTCGAAGATGCCGGGGATGAACTCGGTGTCCTCGGCCTGGTGCACATAGCCGTGGTTGACGTTGATCACGCCATCGCGGTCCAGGAACAAGGCCGGGCGCAGGGCCGGGCTCATGGCGCGCTGGCGCGTGGAATCTCGACCTGCGCGCGGTCGTAGTCCTCGGGCACGCCGATGTCGATGAAGGCCGCTTCGGTGACCGCGCCGCGCAGGTCCAGCTCGCCCAGGTGGACCTGGAAGTGGTCGTTCTCCAGCGAGAAGGTTTCGGGGAAGGGGTAGCGCGCGAAGGGCGCGCGGTGCAGCCAGTAGAGGCCGGCGTTGATCAGCCCGGGGCCGCTGCCGCTCTTCTCGCCGAAGCGCACGATGCGTTCACCGTCCAGCGCCACGCTGCCGTAGCGCGCCACGTCGTCGACCCGCCGCAGCAGCACGCAGTCGGCCGGGCTGCGCGCGCGGGCCCAGGCCACGAAGGTGCCCAGGTCCTGGTTCAGCCAGGTGTCGCCGTTCATCACCAGCGCAGGTTCGTCAGGGCCGCCCGGCAGGCGCTGCAGCGCGCGCAGCACCGCGCCGCCGGTGCCCAGCGGCGTGGTTTCCTGCGAGTAACCGACCGCCAGGCCGCGGTAGGCCGCGCCGAAATGGGCCTCGACGACCGCGTGCAGGTGGCCGGTGGCCAGCACGACGTGCTGGCAGCCGGCGGCGATCAGCCGGTCGAGCAGGTATTCCAGAAAAGGCCGGCCGGCGATCGGCGCCATCGGCTTGGGCACCTCGCTGATGCGCGCGCGCAAGCGGGTGCCGAAGCCGCCGGCCAGGACGATGGCTTGCACGGCCTCAGGCCGCCTGGGGCGCTTCGCCCGGGAACATCCACAACTCGACCAGGCCGCACAGGGCGTGGCCCATCACGATGTGGCCTTCCTGGATCTTGGGCGTGGACGCCGACGGGATGCGGATGCAGTGGTCGACATGCTGCTCGATGGCCGCGCGCTGGTTGCCCGTCATGCCGACGGTGACCATGCCGATCTGGCGCGCGGCGGCGAAGGCCCGCAAGACGTTCGGGCTGCGGCCCGAGGTGCTGATGCCGACCAGCACATCGCCCGGCCGGCCCAGGCCCAGCACCTGGCGTTCGAAGACCTTCTCGTAGCCATAGTCGTTGCCGATGGCGGTGAGCACCGAGGTGTCGGTCGTCAAGGCGATGCCGGCCAGCGGCGCGCGGTCGTAGTTGAAGCGGCTGACGAATTCGCCGGCCAGGTGCTGGGCGTCGGCTGCACTGCCGCCGTTGCCGCAGAACAGCACCTTGCCGCCGGCGCGCAGCGCCTTCACGCAGGCCAGCGCCACGGTGGCGACGGTGGCTTGCAGTTCGGCATCGGCCGCCATCTTGGCCAGGTTGTCGGCGGCGCGGGCTATTTCGCCTTGGACGGCGCTGGCGCCCGCTTCGATCGTTTCGTTCACAGTCTCCAACCTTCCGTGCCGTGTTTGCTGAAATGGCAGCCGCCGGCCTGTCCGCCCAGGGCGTTCAAGGCGCGCAGCACGTCCATGCGGCGCGGCGGGTCGACCAGAAAGAACATGAAGCCGCCGCCGCCCGCGCCGGACACCTTGCCCGCCACCGCGCCGGCCCTGCAGGCAACGTCGTAGGTCGCGTCGATCTGCGGATTGGACACCTGGTCGGCCAGGCGCTTCTTCCATTCCCAGCCGGATCGCATCGATGCGGCCAGCGCAGGAAAATCGCCCCTCAGGATCGATTCCTTCATGCTGACGGCTTCCTGTTTCAAGGCGAAGGGCGCGTCCATGCTGGCAGGGGTGTTGGTCTCGAAGATCTTTTTCTGCTCGGTGATGATGGACGCCGATTGCCGCGACACGCCGGTGAAGTACAGCACCAGCGAACTCTCCAGCTCGGTCAGGATCCAGTTCTTGATGCGCAGCGGGTTCACCACCACCCGCTCATCGGCATAGAACTCCATGAAGTTGAAGCCGCCGAAGGTGGCCGAATACTGGTCCTGCCGGCCGCCGGCCAGACCGACGTCCACGCGTTCGATCTGGTAGGCCAGGCGGGCGATCTCGTACTCGCCCAGCGGCAGGTTGAGGTACTCGACGAAGGCCTTGATCATGGCCACCACCAGCGTCGATGACGAGCCCAGGCCCGAACCGGCCGGTGCTTCGGAGAAGGTGGTCAGCCGCACCGCCAGCGGTTCGCCGTGGCGGTGCTCGGCCACGATGCGGTTGTAGACGGCCTTGTGCAGCAGCAGCGATCCTTCCAGCGGCAGGTGCGCCACGGCCTGGCCCTGCCAAGCCTGTTGCAGGTCGCTGGCCGTGAACTCGAGTTCGCCTGAGGGCAGCGGGTCGAGCATCGCGTAGGCGTACTTGTCGATGGCCGCGTTCAGCACGAAGCCGCCGTGCAGGTCGCAAAAGGGCGACACATCGGTGCCGCCGCCGGCCAGGCCGAGGCGGAGGGGGGCGCGAGCGCGGACTGAGCCTTGCATCTGGGGTGTGAGGCCTATGGCTGAAGAGGTTGGCGTGACCGGTGCAGGGCAGCACACATCGATCGCGAGTTATAGCCGCTTGCGCAGGGCGCCAGCGGGCTGTGGTTGCCTGGCCTGTGCTGGTGGTCGCGCAAGGGGTGCGGCATGGGAGGCGGGCCTGGAACGCGCCGCTAAACTGTACCGGGGTCTCGGCAGGTTGGAGCAGGTTGGCGGGTCCCACGTCCGACCGTAGACCCTCGGGAACGTGAAGGACGGGGTATTTCCGCAACAGCGCGCTGCGAAAGGTGCAGGCACTGAGCAAGGATGTTGGCATGGCGCAACTGGTGGTTGATGGTCAGGTCAGCGCCGACACCCGCGCTGCGTCGTGTTTCGCGCGCCGGCTGCGCCTGAAAAAGACATTGACGCTCTTCATGATGTTTCCGGACGGGTTGCGAAGCGCCGGATCCCTCAATGCCTGGTGCAGATTCAGATTCTCCTGCCTGCACTTCGACGCCCAGCGCAAAGCGGGCCTGCTCAGGATCTACACCGAGCAAGTGCTCGAGCCTCAGGAGGTGCCGAACCTCTTGCGCGTCATCGACGATCGAAGGAACAAGGTTGTGCGCGCTCCGTAGCGTGAACAGCGTTGAAGCCCGCGCAAGCGAAGCTTCAATGCAGGGCCTCAGTTCCAGGGAGCGGGCCGCGCAACGGGGCACGGACGCCGTGAACTGTTGCCGCAATCCGCCCGAATGCAGGGGCAGGAGGAGAGGTTTATCGTTCAAGAGGGCTAGAGGTGACTGGCGCCCCTAACATTCGAAGTTGTCGCCCATAAATTGTCGGGCGTGCTGTGGCGGTTGCGGTTACCGCGCGGAGGACAAAATAATGATGAACTGGACTGGCGCGCGATGGGGCTCCGGTCAGACTGGGTGCCGTGCTGGACGCGTCGCGGCTACGATGGGCTTGGTAACGCTCTTCTGGGTGGAGTAATGCAAATCGGCAACCGGGAGATTCGAGTACCTGCAGTGAGTCCGCTGACGCCTGAGGCCGTGCTGGCTGCCCGCAGGCGCTTGCTGACGATGCACTTCGAGGCGGGTGTGGGCCACATCGGTGGGAATCTGTCTTCGATCGACGCGATGCTCGTGGCATTCCATGAGAAGTTGCGCGAACAGGATGTCTTCTTGCTCTCCAAGGGACACTCGGCGGGCGCGCTGTACATCGCGCTCTGGAGTTCTGGTCGTCTGCCTGAAGCTGAACTGCTGACCTTCCACAAGGACGGCACGCTGCTCGCCGGTCATCCTCCCGCCAGCGGCGTTGCGCAAATCCCGTTCGCCACGGGCAGCCTTGGACATGGGCTGTCGCTGGCGGCCGGCACAGCGCTGGGCATGCGCTTCAATGGCAGCGATGGGCGTGTGCTGTGTCTCACTTCCGACGGCGAGTGGCAGGAAGGGTCGACCTGGGAGGCCTTCATATTTGCCTGCCATCAGCGCCTGGAGAACCTGACGGTCCTGGTCGATCACAACGGGCTGCAGGGTTTCGGCAGCACCGACGATGTCGCCTCGATGGCGCCACTTTGGGAGAAGCTCCAAGGCTTCGACGCTGACGTCCATGCCATCGACGGGCATGATCTCGCCGCCTTGCGCGGTGCGATGGATGCGCGATCCGACAGGCCCCAGGTCTTCGTCATGCGCACCGTCAAAGGCAAGGGTGTCAGCTTTTTGGAGAACCGCATGGAGTCCCATTACCTGCCACTCAATGAAGCGCAGTTTGCGCTTGCAATGGCGGAGCAGAACCGGGCATGAGAACGCAATTCTGCGATGCGCTCGTGGCCCGCTCGACGCGGGAGAAGTTGCTGTTCCTGACCGGGGACCTCGGCTTCATGGCGCTCGAGCCGCTGCAACGAGCCATGAGAGCGCGCTTCATCAATGCCGGCGTCGCCGAGCAGAACATGGTGTCGGTGGCGGCGGGCCTGGCAGGCCAGGGTTTCGAGGCCTGGGCCTACAGCATCGCCCCCTTCTGCTATGCGCGGCCGTTCGAGCAGATCCGCAACGACGTGTGCTTTCACAAGCTGCCGGTCAAACTGGTGGGCAATGGCGGCGGCTACGGTTATGGCGTGATGGGCCCGACCCACCATGCGATCGAGGATTACGGGGTGCTGCTGTGCCTTCCCAACCTGTCCGTCTTCGTGCCCGCCTTCGACGAGGATGTGCCGGCCATCGTGCAACGCGCTGGCGACGCGCCGCACGCCACCTACCTGCGCCTGGGCCGCGGCGAGAAGCCGCCCGGCCATGTCATTCCCGACTACGCGCCCTGGCGGCAACTCACCGAGGGGGCGGGCAGCGTCGTCGTCGCGGTCGGTCCGCTGGCCGGCACCTGCATCGCGAGCTTCGAATCCATGCCTTCTGAGAGACGACCGAACCTCTGGGTCCTCTCGGAACTGCCGGTGGCTGAGAACCCGCCGCCGCCGACCCTGCTGACGCAGTTGGCGCAGGCGCCGGGCCTGGTGGTGGTCGAGGAGCATGTCCGCCGCGGCGGCGTCGGCCCTGAACTGCTGGCCTGGCTGACCGAGCGACGCTATCCGCTGCGTGCCTACGCTCACGCCCACGCCCAGGCTCATCACTACGCGCGCTATGGCTCGCAGACCTACCTGCGCGCGCAGTCGGGTCTGGACCCGACGAGCATAGTGGCCATGGCGCAGGCCCAGCCCGCCAGCGGCACCTGAACCATGACTGACATCGCGTCACACATCCGCGCGCTGCGCGGCCCCATCCTCGTCACCGGCGCCTCGGGTTTCATCGGTGCCAATCTGTTCAGGGCCATCGCCGCGCACCGCAGCGACGTCTTTGCCGCCGTGCGACGGGGCCGCAACTGGCGCCTGGCAGACGTCGGAGAAGAGCAACTGGTGGCGGTGGACCTGACCGATTTCTCGGCCACCAAGAACATGGTCAATGGACTGCACCCGCAGACCGTCTTCGACTGCGCAGCCTACGGCGCCTACGCCTTCGAGAAGGACGGCGGGCTGATCTACCAGACCAACTTCCAGTCCATCGTCAACCTGGTCGGCCTGCTGCAAGGCCAGCCCTTCGCGGCTTTCATCCACGCGGGCAGTTCGTCCGAGTACGGCACCAACTGCAGCGCTCCGGCCGAAGACGCCGTTTGCGAACCGAACAGCCATTACGCGGTCAGCAAGGTGGCCGTGGCCAGCTACCTGCGTTTCATGGGACAGCAGCATGGTTTTCCCTGCGCCAACCTGCGCCTGTATGCGGTCTACGGACCCTATGAAGACACCTCGCGGCTGATTCCGACGCTGCTGCGCAAGGCTATCGCAGGCGAATTGCCCCCCTTCGTGGACCCGCGGACCTCACGCGATTTCATCCACATCGACGACACCATCGCTGCCTTCGTCAAGGCCGCCACCGGCATGCAACCGGCCATCTACGGTGACAGCTTCAACATCGGCACTGGCCATCGAACCACCATTGCAGATCTTGCTGAAACCACGAAACGCGTTTTCGATGTCCGTGTCGAGCCGAAGTTCGGCACGATGGAGGGCCGCGCCTGGGACCTGGCGGACTGGTATTCGGACCCCCGCAAGGCACGCGACAAGTTGGGCTGGCAGGCCGAGGTCAGCCTTGAAGAAGGCCTGCGCCGCACAGCCGACTGGGTGCGCACGCTGACCGATGCCGAGCACGCTGCGGCCACCAAGCGCGACCCGAACGCGCGCAAACGCAGCGTCACCGCCATCATTGCCTGCTACAAAGACGGGCAGGCCATCCCGGTGATGCACGAGCGTTTGACGGCCACCTTCCGCAAGCTGGACATCGACTACGAAATCATCTTCGTCAACGATTGCAGCCCGGACGACAGCGCGCAGGTGATCCGCGACATCAGCGAACGCGATTCGCACGTACTGGGCATCACCCATTCGCGCAACTTCGGCTCGCAGATGGCTTTCAGAAGCGGCATGGAGTTGTGCACCAAGGACAGCGTGGTGCTGCTCGACGGCGACCTGCAAGACCCTCCAGAGTTGATCGAGCAGTTCTACGCGCAGTGGGAAGCGGGCTGGGACGTCGTTTATGGTCGTCGCGTCAAACGCGAGATGCCCTTCCTCTGGGGCCTGATGTACAAGCTTTTTTATCGCATCTTTGCGCGTTTCAGCTACATCAAGATTCCCCACGACGCGGGTGACTTTTCGCTGATGGACAAAAGGGTTGTGGGCTGGCTGCTGAATTGCCCTGAACGCGATTTGTTTGTTCGTGGCTTGCGCGCCTACGTGGGCTTCAAACAGACCGGTGTCGACTACGTTCGACCCGAACGCATGTTCGGCGTTTCGACGAACAACCTGCTGAAGAACATCGAGTGGGCGAAGAAGGGCATCTTCTCGTTCAGTGATACGCCGCTGACGATGTTGACGACGGCGGGGATCGTGGCTTTGGGCCTGTCGACGGTGCTGGCTGGGGTAACGGCTCTGTTGAAATTATTCCTGCCCGACATCGCAACCCAGGGAGCCACCACACTGCAGATACTCATCCTGATGTTCGGATCGGCGAATCTCTTTGCCATTGGACTGGTGGGCGAATATGTCGCCAAAATCATGTCGGAGGTCAAGGGCCGGCCGCGACTGATTCGTTCGGCGCTGATCCGCCACGGCGTCACCACCGACCTGCTGCCCGACGGCAAATCCAGATGACGAACACCCGAGTTTCCCGGCACTGCCCGGTCTGTGATGCACCTCCCACTGGGGCATCGACTTTCGTCGGCGAGACCCTGGACGAGAAACGCCTGACCGGCTTCAGCTTTGCTTCTCGCAAAGACCCGGAATACATGAGTCACCGCATGGTGCAGTGCCCGGCCTGCGATCTTGTGTACGTGGACACGCCACCGCGCCAGGACGAACTGGCCCGCGCGTACCACCAGGCGGACTACGACAGTTCGGAAGAGGCCAATGACGCGGCGCTGGCCTATGTCGCGGCGATAGCGCCGACGCTGGGCCGCCTGCGGCAGCGCAGCAGCGCGCTGGAGATCGGTACCGGAACCGGCATCTTCCTCGAACATCTGCAGCGCGCTGGCTTCAAGAGCCTGGTTGGGGTTGAACCCTCGCGGGCCGCGATCGCCGCCGCGCCCCCGAACCGGCGCGCCTGGATACGCGAGACCATCTTTGTCGAGGCCGACCACGCGCCGGATTCCATGGACCTGATCTGCTGCTTCATGACCATGGAGCACGTTCTCGATCCGGGTGCCATTGCTCGCTCGGCGATGCGCCTGCTGCGCCCTGGCGGCGCCTTCGTCACGGTGACCCATGACTACCGCAGCCTCGTCAATCGCATTCTGGGTCGCCGCTCGCCGATCATCGACATCGAACACATGCAGCTCTTCAGCACAGCCAGCGCCGCACAACTGTTCCGCAGCTGCGGCTACGCCGACGTCAGCGTGCAGGCCTTTGTGAACCGCTATTCCCTGCGTTACTGGACACGGCTGATGCCACTTCCAGGGCCAGCCAAACGCGGCGCCCTGGCGATCATGGGGCGCACGCATATCGACGGCGTCAAGCTGGGATTCAATGTCGGCAACATCATCACTGCCGGCTTCAAGCCGGGATGAGGCCGGAAGCCGGGGCTTGCCATCCCCGGAAATGCCGCACAGGAGCCGCCATGTCTGAGGCCTTTCAACCGATATCCGTCAAGCCTGCCCGGGACAATCGGTTCTTGTTTGCCGTGCGTTGCGTATTCGACCTGCAGTTGCTGACCATCCATCGTTTCTTGCGGCGTGAACTGGCGGCCTGCCAAGGCCTCGTTCTGGATGTCGGTGCCGGGCAGGCGCCGTGGCGAGAGTTGCTGGACCATGCCCAGTACACCGGGCTGGACATCGAGTCGAGCCAGACTTTCGGCATGCAGCGCACACCGGGCATCGTCTACTACGACGGCGGCCGCATGCCCTTCGCCGATGGCAGCTTCGACCATCTGCTGTGCGCGGAGGTTCTGGAACATGTGCCGGATGCCGAGACCTTCGCCAACGAGCTGGCGCGCGTGCTGCGCAGTGGGGGCAGCCTGGTGCTGACCTTGCCCTGGTCGGCGCGCTTGCACCATCTGCCGCATGACTACCGGCGGCTCACGCGCTATGGCTTGCAGCTGTTGTTCGAGCGGGCAGGCTTTTTGGCGTTGCGCATAGAGGAACGCGGCAATGACGTGGCGGCCGTGGCCAACAAGATGATCGTGATGGCCATACGCCTGCTGCGTCCCGCCAGGCCGATCAACGGCATCTGGACCTGGCCCCTGTGTTTGCTGCTGGCACCGCTGGCCTGCGCCTTTGTCATTGCGGCCCACCTATCGATGCAACTCGGGCTGGGTTCGCGGGAAGACCCGCTGGGTTACGGCCTGGTGGCCATCCGACGCTGAGTCGAAAAATGGCAGGGCAGCAGCGCTTCATTCGTTTTTTGCTCGCTGGCGGCCTGAACACGCTGTTCGGCTTTTCGGTCTACAGCGCGGCCATTTGGGCAGACCTGCCGGTCTGGGCAGCGCTTCTGGCCGCCAACGTGACTGGCGTGGCGTTCAACTTCGTCACCACGGGTGGCTATGCGTTTCAACGTCTGCTGCTGGCACACTTTCCGCGTTTCTTGGCGGCCTACCTGGCCTGCTTCATCATCAACTGGGGCCTGATCAGATGGCTCGCGCATGGCGTGCCGAATGCCATCGTTGCCCAAGCTATTCTGACGCTGCCCATGGCGGTACTGAGCTACCTGATCATGTCGCGCTGGGTGTTCGTGGAACCCACCTCGCCCCGCCGCGCCCCACCCTGAAGCCGCTCGCTCACCGTCATGATCGCCCGCACGAAAGGCAGAAGCATGGGCGGCGCCATGCCGTCTTCAGCGCGTCACTGATGAAAGTCTCGGTCGGGTGTTCTCGAAAGCGCGACTTCGACTTCGACTTTGCCGATGACGAAGAACGCGCTGGCGATCCGCGCTAGATCAAGGCCCATCTGCATAACAAGCCATTCGACGAGCATCGTGATAAGGCGTCAGGTCGCGATCAGTATCGACAATGCCAAGGTGTACGCCTCGCTGTGTCTGCACTGCTGGCTGACAGCGGCAACAGCAGATTCGATCTGTGAATCCAGGCCCATCGGCGTCCGGATTTTTTGAACATCACCGTGATGAATTCCAGCGATAGAACAAAACCAAGCAAGGCTGATGCGAGCGCTGCCTACCACTCCGACGCTGGCAGCAGTGACGCGGACCACATGCATTCAGCCGTCCGGCCTGGCATCCTTGGCAAGCCTGAATCCGAGACAACCCGTCCGGCAGCAAGCCTTGCACTTCTTGCATCGATCGTAACGCTGCTCGCCTACTGGAACTACCGGGTCTCGGGCGCTACGTCATCTACCGTCGTGGCTGCGCTGGCCCTGCTGCTGTGCCTCTACCTTGTCTACGGAAATTTGGCGTCGCGGTTGCTGGCGGGGCATGGCATTGCACAGACAGCAGGCTTTAGCTTTCAGCTTCTAGCCGGCTACTTCGTCGCTAACACCCTTCTCTTCATTGCAGCCATTTTTTCACCGCTGCCTATTCTCGCAAACCTGCTACTGCTGGCCGTGGTCGGCATTGCCCTGTCGCTATGGTCGCTGCGATGGGGCGTCTTTGTGGCATCGCGCATCGCATGGCCGGAGGTCATCTGCGTGGCGGTCAGCGGAATCGGTGCCACGTTGTGGTGCAACGACTCTCTGGGTCTGCCATTGATTGACGGAGACACCACCGTCTACCGAATTTGGTCGGACGCCTTCTTCCACATTCGCCAGATCAGCATGTTCGCTCAGTCCCAAGGCATGTCCAGCATGTCGGACGTGCAGATGGCGGGCGCACGCCCAGCGCTCTACCACTATTCGATCTACCTGTCGCCGGCAGTGCTGTCATCACTTGGCGATATCAAGGCGCTTGAGGCTTACACCGGGTTCTTGCTGCCATTTGGGGTCATGCTGACTGGGTTGGCCGCCTTTGTGCTGATTGCGTCGATCTGGGGGCCTTGGCCAGGGGCTGCCGCCACCTTCGCGGTTGTGCTGCTCCCTGATGCCTTTTACCAGGGTTTTGGCAACAAGTTCATGGGGGCGCAGTTCCTCAATCAGGTGAATATTGGCGGCATGTATGGCGTCGCGTTGGCTGCGCTGGCGTGGCTGTTCATGCTGAGCGGGTGCAAGAGCCGCCGTCTCGGATCGGTGCTGCTGGCATGGGTACTGGCTGTCTTCTGCCTGATCTACAAGGCGCAGATCGCTGTGGCCAACGCCTTCCTGATCATGGTGTTTCCGTTCATCTTCTTCACAGCGATCAAGGCGCGCTGGCGCTGGGCGCTGGGGCTGCTGGCAGTCACGGCTTTCGTGTCGGCGGTGCGCCTGACGCAAGGGCTGCCCGGCGTTCCAACGCTGCGCCTCGACGGCAGTGGTGCCTCGGAGTATTCGCTCTTGCTCTTCAAGCACTACGCGCCCGGACCGTTCAAGGAACTGTACTTCTCGATCATCGACCAGCCCAGCTCCAAGCTCTTGCTTGGACTGGGCGTGGCTTCGATGATTCTGCTGTCGACATTCGGACTGTGGCTTCCGCTGTTGGCTGCTGGCCTTTGGCTTCAGCGGGCGAACGTGCGCACGGGCGCTTTCTGGCTTCCGGTGCTGGTGGTCGGCAACTACCTTGTCATGTCTCTGGGCTTGGCATTGGAAAAGAACGGCATCGGCATGGGCGAGGAGTTTCTCCATCGCCCGCTGGTGTGGGCCGCTTTCGTGGTGTGCGCGTGGTCGACAGGTGCTGCCTACTTTGCCTGCTTCGGTAACCAGTTTCCCAGCGCGACGCGGTCGCGGCTGATCCTGGGTACGTGGGCTCTGCTGGCCAGCCTGAGCCCGATTGCATTTTCCAGCAATATCCAGACCTTGCCGGTCTGGAGCTGGGGGCGCACTTATACGGAAGTCGGTGGCGTTCCGACCTGTGTGGTCAGCGCCTCGAATTACATCCGCTCGCATGGTCGCCCCGATGAAGTGGTGCAGGACGCCGCAGGCGACGTTCGCTTGGGCCTGACCGCACTGGCCGAGCGACAGGCCTACGTTATCTTCGATACCAGAAAAGGGAATGACGAGATGCCAGCCCGGGCCCCGAGAGGGGCAGCCGAACGCCGGCGCGAAGTGGAAGGCATGCTGGCCCTGGACAATGCGGATCAGATCAAGTCGTTCGCCTTGACGCGCGGCGTTTCGTGGCTACTACTGCATCCGGAGTCAAGAGTTTCTTGGCCAGAGCCCTTTTTGAACGATAGCGCCTTTAGCTGCGAAAGCTACCGGCTTTACAGGTTCGATCAGGCGAGGCGTGCGCGATAGAACGCTGGATCCGTTAACTTGAGTGGCTGACCCTGCTGATGTTTTCCATTTCTGAGCTGTCAAATACAGACTTGGCCTTGCAACGACTGCAGAGGCTGCATGGCACCGGCAGCCGCTGTCGAGCGCGCCGCAAATCGGAAACAACCCGGGATCTGCTCAACGCCAAAGGCAACAAGACCTGTTTCCTTCGGCGATCATTCGGGGCGCCATGCCGTTTCATGTCGAACGCAACAATCAAGCATGAGCCTGCCGGCGGCTACCCGGTATCTCGCCCTTCCTTCAAGCGCGAAGGGGACAAGTGGCCCTCTGCCGTCAGCGCTGCCGGCCGGAAAACCCCCGTTCGTCTAGCCTTGGGCATTAGTTTCTTGCGCCGCACACCGTCTTGGGGCGCTGTGCGGCGAACCCCATGATCAAGAAAAGATGAAGATTTCCCGCTGGATCGTCAACCCATTCGACGTGAAACCGCTCCATGGGGGTCGCCTCGACTCGCTGCTAACCTGTCTTTTAGTCTTCGCGCTGAGCATCGGCGCATTTGCGCCGCAGGTGTTCGGCCCGCTGTCGACGTTTGACGAGGGATTCGTGGCCAGTGGCGCCATGCTCATTCGTCGAGGATGGCTTCCCATTCGAGATTTCTATCTTGCCTATGGGCCCGGCCAAATAGTACTCACTGCCCAGATCTACGAGTGGTTCGGTGAGAACCTACTATATTCTCGGGCGCTTCACCTCGTGCTGCTGGGCCTGTTGATGGTCAACATGGCATGGGCTGCGATGGAACTTGCGCCTGAGCGTCCAATGGTCTATGGGTCGGTCAGTGCGGCTGGTATTTTCTTGACCACAGAACTGACGCCGAATTCGGGTTATCCGTCGGTGACCGCGGTTCTTCTCTTGATCTCCGCATGCCTCGTCCTGGCCCGATCGTACCGAGACTCCAAGCTGTGGTTGCTGGTAACGGCGTCGGTCATGGTTGGCTTCGCAGGACTCTTTCGTTGGGACTTCGGTTGTTATGGCCTAGCGGCGATGGTCTTGGCCGCGCTTGCCATCCACGGGGTCGGCGGCGTATCGAGGCAGCACCTTTTGCGCAATCTCGCTTTAGGGGTGATGCCTGGCGCCATCGTGATGCTCGTGGTGATGGGGCCGATGGTGATTCAGGGCGGGATGCTGCGATGGCTTGATGAAGTGCCGCGCTACTTTCTGCTCGAGTTTCGTCAGTGGCGGGAGCTGCCCTTTGTCCGGCCGCGTTGGGAGTCGCTCGTGACCGCGATGGCTGACAGAAACATCTGGACCGCTTCCAGAGATGCATTGAGGCTCATCTTCGCCGCCTTGCCTTTCGTCGTTGCACCCGTGGCGGCGGTGGTGGCGCTGATGCAGATGAGGGCCGGCCACTTGTATCGCGGATGTCTGGTGATCTCACTGGCGCTGATGAGCGCGATGTTGCTCAATCAAATGCGCGTTCGATCCGGTTTCCCCCAAGGCTATCCGGCCGTCGTTGCATCGCTTCCACTGTGCGCCTATATTGCCAGTTTTGCTCTGCAAGAGTGGCCTCGCAGAATATCATCTGTTGTTGTCAGCTTGGGAGCCCTTGCGCTCGTGCTTATTCCGGTTTATGTTTGGCAAGGTCAGACTCGACAGGCCTTCGGTGCAGTCTACACCGAGGACTTGAACCGGGCTGGCCACCTCCGCCTGCCGCGCGGAACCGCAGAAAAACAGGCGTTGAATGAATATGCCGCGATGATCTCGCATGTCGTGGCCTTGACCAATGATGGTGATTTCATTGCATCTCTAGCGGGCGATCACAGCCGCCTGTTTGCCAACGATGCCATGATCTATTTTCTTTCGAATCGTCGTCCCGCCACCCGGTGGATGGAAATGGAGCCTGGCTTGACCAATACAGTGGACGGGCAGAGAGAGGTCATGACCGAACTGGACCGAGCGCAAGCGAAAGTCGTTATCCAATGGAATTACCTTTCTAAAGAACCTAACGGGACATCCGTGTCAAACGGTGTGCATCTCTTGGACGATTACATCGCCAACCGATACGTTTTATCGCGCCGGTTTGGCGATTACGTCGTATTGCGCCGTATTGCGCCTTGAGACAACGCGGAACACGCCACTGCTTCCGAGCTCGAGCAGCAGTCGAGTGAATTCAGGCGACGCACTTGCCTGGCCGCCTCGGCCGACATCGGTCTGGTCACGAATGGGTCGACCCGTTCATC
>Ga0136641_1000036_pt1 | contig 50337 bp, 37 predicted proteins | sample EliLak1302023Y_FD_115312 | JGI IMG/M metagenome (GOLD analysis project Ga0136641, IMG submission 115312) | Freshwater microbial communities from Elizabeth Lake, Yosemite National Park, California, USA - 13020-23Y | ecosystem: Environmental > Aquatic > Freshwater > Lake ...
TCAGATGCAGGCCATGGCCGCATCGATGCCGCAAGGCCGCTACCTGCATTGCCCCAACGGCAGCCACATGGCGATGTATGACGACCAGGTCGTCTACATGCAGGGCCTGGTGGATTTTCTGCGCAGCGTGGATGCGGCTGGGCGTTGAGGGCTGCGGGTGGGCGCCGGTGCTGTCATGTGGGTGTGTGGGTCTCCATGCCCGCAGACCCAGATCAGCCCTCGGCCAGCGCCTTTCGCTTGCGCCGTGTCACCTTCAAGGGCAACGGCCTGCAGCCTGAACTCGAGGGTGCACCTTGGCAACGCATCTTCGATCTGGCTTACGAAGGCCGCGGGGCGTGATCGCCGTCGACACCAAGCCGCTGGTGAGGGGTTAGGGCTCAGACCGCTCAGCCCACCGCCGACCAGGGGTGGTGGCAAGCCACCTTCCGGCCGCCCCCTGAGTCCCGCAAGGTCGGGCTTACGCTGCGGCACAGCGCCGTGGCCGCCGGGCAGCGCGGGTGGAAGCGGCAGCCGGGCGGCGGGTCCAGCGGGCTGGGCGGGTCGCCTTGCAGGGCCACGGCCGGCCGCGGCGCGCCGGCGGCGGGCACCACCGGCCGGGGCACCGCGGCGATCAGCGCCGCCGTGTAGGGGTGGGCCGGCTGGCTGTAGACCGCAGCCGTGGGGCCGATCTCGACGATGCGCCCCAGGTACATCACCGCCGTGCGGGTGCTGACCTGGCGCACCACGCTGAGGTCGTGGGCGATGAACAGGTAGGTCAGGCCGAGGCGCTCTTGCAGGTCGGCCAGCAGGTTGATGACCTGGGCCTGGACTGACACGTCCAGCGCCGACACCGGCTCGTCGGCGACGATCAGCTTGGGGTTCAGCGCCAGCGCGCGGGCGATGCCGATGCGCTGGCGCTGGCCGCCGGAAAACTCGTGTGGGAAGCGCTGCAGCTGGTCGGCGCGCAGGCCCACCAGGCCGGCCAGTTCCGTGACGCGGGACTGCCGTTCAACGGCGTTCAGGCGGGTGTGCACGCGCAGCGGCTCGGCGATCAGTTCGCCCACCCGGCGGCGCGGGTTCAGGGACGCATACGGGTCCTGGAAGACCATCTGCAGCTGCGGACGCAGCGGGCGCAGCGCAGCACGGCCGGCGTGGGTGATGTCCTGCCCGTCGAACCACAACTGGCCGGCGCTGACCTCGTGCAGGCGCACCACGCAGCGCGCCAGCGTGCTCTTGCCGCAGCCCGATTCGCCGACCAGGCCCAGGGTCTCGCCGGGCCAGAGGTCGAAAGACACCCCGTCCACCGCCTGCACGCTGCGCCGCCCGCCGCGGGCGAAAGTGCTGCCCACGGTGTAGTGCTTGCTGAGGTTCTTCACCGCCAGCAGCGGCGGTTGCGTCGGCAAGGTCACAGGCGATGGGATTGGTGGATCCGGCGGCTGCGTCATGCCGTCACCCCGCCTTGCAGGCAACGCTCACGGGCCGCTGCACGCTGCTCGGGCGCCAGCACGCAGGCCGCCGCGTGCGCGCCCTGAGCGGGCAGCGCGGGCCGGGTGGCGCAGCGCGCATCGGCCACTGCGCAGCGCGGTGCGAAAGCGCAACCGGCGGGCAGGGCATCCAGCGCCGGCGGCGCGCCCGCGATGGACGGCAGGCGCCGCGGCCGCGGCCCGGCCAGCGGCGGGATGCTGCCCAGCAGGCCCCAGGTGTAGGGGTGCTGGGCGGCTTCGAACAGTGCCCGCGCGCTGCCGCGCTCCACCACCCGGCCGGCGTACATCACCAGCACGCGGTCGGCCAGGCCGGCGACCACGCCCAGGTCGTGGGTGATCAGCACCACCGCGCTGCCGAAGTCGCTGCGCAGGCGGTGGATGAGTTCCAGGATCTGCGCCTGCACGCTGACGTCCAGCGCGGTGGTGGGTTCGTCGGCCACCAGCACCGCCGGGTTGCAGGACAAGGCCATGGCGATCACCGCGCGCTGGCGCATGCCACCCGACAGCTGGTGCGGGTAGCGGTCGAACTGCGCGGCCGGGTTGGGCAGGCCGACGGCCGCCAGCAGTTCGATGGCGCGGGCCTTGGCGGCGGCCCGCGACAGGTCGGTGTGGGCGCGCAGCTGCTCGACGATCTGCCAGCCGATGCTGTAGACCGGCGTCAGGGCGGTCATCGGGTCTTGAAACACCATGGCGATGTCGCCGCCGCGCACGCGCTGCAGTTCACGCGGCGACAGGCCCAGCAGTTCGCGCCCCTTGAAGCGCACCGAGCCTTCGACCACCGCACCGCTGTGGCCCAGCAGGCCCAGCACGCTGAGCAGGGTGACGCTCTTGCCCGAGCCCGATTCACCGACCACGCCCAGCACCTCGCCCGCGGCCAGATCGAAGGACACGCCGTCCACCGCGCGCAGCAGGCCGTGCTCGGCGTTGGCGCCGGGGAAGCTGACGCGCAGGTCGCGCACTTGCAACAGCGGCTCAGGCATCGCGCACCCGCGGGTCGATGAAGGCATAGAGCATGTCGACGAGCGCATTGGCCGCCACCACGAAGAAGCTGGCATACATCACCGTGGCCATGATCACCGGCAAGTCCAGCGCCTGCAGCGCGTCATAGGTCAGCTTGCCGATGCCCGGCAGGCCGAAGACCACCTCGGTCAACAGCGCGCCGCCGCCGACCAGGGCGCCGAAGTCCAGGCCGAACAGCGTGACCACGCTGACCAGCGAGGTGCGCAGCGCGTGGGCCAGCAGCACGCGGCGCTCGCTCAGGCCCTTGGCGCGGGCGGTGCGGATGTAGTCCTGCTGGTTGGCCTCGATCAGCGCCGAGCGCAGCACGCGGCTGTACAGGCCGATGTAGAACACCGCGAGCGTGAAGCTGGGCAGCACCAGCACCTTGAACCAGCCCCAGGGGTCGTCGGCGAAGGCGATGTAGCCCAGCGGCGGCACCCAGCTGAACAGCCAGCTGTCGTGGAAGCGGCTTTGGGTCACCAGATTGACCACCGCGCCCAGCCAGTACACCGGCATCGAGACGCCCACCAGACCGAGCAGCATCAGCCCGCGGTCCAGCGCGCGCCCGGGGCGCAGCGCGGCCAGCACGCCGAACAGGCCGGCGCCGGCCACCCAGAGCAAGGCCGCGCCGGCCACCAGCGACAGCGTCACCGGCGTGGCCGCGACGATCTGCGGCACCACCTTCTCGCCGCGGTTCATGAAGCTGGTCAGGTCCTGCGTGATGAACAAGCGCTGCATCAGCAGGCCGTATTGCACCGGCAGGGGCTGGTCCAGGCCGAAGCTCAGGCGCACGGCGGCCAGGGTTTCGGGTGTGGCGTTGCGCCCGGCGATGCGCGCCGACGGGTCGGAACCCGGCGTGGCGAAGAAGATGGCGAAGGTGATGACGCTGATGCCGGCCATCACGAAAAGCATCTGCGCCAGGCGCGCGACGAGCGGGCGGATCATGAACGGCGTCCAGCCAATCGAGGGTCCAGCGCGTCGCGCAGCGCCTCGCCCAGCAGGTTCAGCGACAGCACCGTCAGCATGATGGCCAGCCCCGGCGCCAGGGCCACCAGCGGGCGCGTGTAGAGCAGCGCCAGACCGTCCTGGATGATGGTGCCCCAGCTGGCGGCCGGCGCCTGCACGCCAATGGACAGGAAGGACAGCGCCGACTCGGTCAGCATGTTGATGGCCATCAGCAGCGGCACCAGCACCAGCAGCGTGCTGCTGACGTTGGGCAGCACGTCGACCAGCAGGATGCGCGGCGTCGGCACGCCGATGCCGATGGCGGCCAGCACGAAGTCGCTGCGGCGCAGCGCCTGCACCTGCGCGCGCACCGGCCGCGCCACATAGGGCACACCGACCAGGCCGATGATGAAGGCCGGCAGCAGCGGGTTGCCGCTGTCGATGACCAGCGGCCCCAGGTGCAGGCCGCTGCCCACCGCCACGATGCTCAGCGAGATGGCCAGCAGGTAGACCGGGAAGGCCCACAGCACGTCGAGCAAGCGCGACAAGACCGCGTCCACCACGCCGCCGAAATAGCCGGCCACGACGCCCAGCGCACCCCCCAGCCCCATGCACAGCAGCGTGGCCACGGTGGCGATCAGCAGCGAGGCGCGCCCGCCGTAGAGCAGGCGCGCCGCCACGTCGCGGCCCTGGCTGTCGGCGCCCAGCAGGTACGATGCGGCGCCGGTCGGACCGATGGGCGTCTGGCCCAGACCCAGGCCTTCGGCGTTGTCTTCGATGACGGCGCGCGCGGCGCCGTTCACAGTGATCTGGCCGCTGATGTTCGAGCGGAAGGGGTCGGTCTGCGCGATGCGGGCGGCATACAGCGGCGCGGCCAGACACAGCGCGACGATGGCCAGCAGCAGCACCGCCGCCGCCAGCGCACCGCGATCGGCGCGCAGGCGGCGCAGCACCGGCCGCCACAGGCCCGGCGCGTAGGCGGGGGTGGCGGCCGGGCCGCCAACAAGGTGGGTCACGGACCTACTTCACCCAGGCCAGGGCATAGATGAAATAGAACTGCGCGCCGAAGGTGTAGTTGCCCAGGCGCTTGGACACGAAGTCCAGCCGCTTGGGGTTGAACATCACGGCCACAGGCGCCACGTCGGTCACCTTGCGGTCGATGGCGGCCCACTGCGCGGCAGCGGCCTTGGGGTCGGTGATGCCGGTGGCCAGCGCGCGCTGCAAATCGGCTTCCAGGCCCTGGTCGCACAGGCCGCTGATGTTGATCGACGAGTCGCTGCCCGCGCGGAAGCTGGCGCAGGAGAACAGCACGTTGAGGAAGTCGGCCGGCGCCGGGTAGTCCTGGAACCAGGTGGTGACGCTGATCTGCACCTGGTTCTGCGTGTTCTGGATGTAGTTGAACTGGATGTTCGACGAGATGGCCTTCACCGTGGCGTCGTAGCCCAGGTCTTTCAGCACGCTTTGCAGGTAGATGCCGATCTGCTTTTCAACCGCCACGTCGTTGCTGTTGACCAGCACCTTCATGCCCGCCGTGCCCGATGCCTTGACCAGTTGGCGCGCCCGCTCCAGGTCGGGCGCGGTCCAGGTCTTGCCAGGGTTCTTCGTCCAGGGGCAGTAGGGCTCGTGGCCGGCGATGCCGGGCGGCAAGACCTGGCAGGTGGGCGTGGCCAGGCGGCTGCCACCGTAGATCTTGACCAGCGCGTTGCGGTCAATGGCCAGGTTCACGGCCTGGCGCACCTTGGGGTTGTCGAAAGGCGCCAGCCGGGTGTTCATGGCGATGTAGTACATCGCCGTCAGCGGCGAGATGTGCAACTGCTGCGGGTACTTCTGCGACACCTCGGGCAGGCGGTCGGCCGGCACCGGGTCGAACTTCCAGTCGGCCTGGCCGTTGGCGATGGCGGTGGTCTGGTCTTCGTCGGACAGGCCGAAGCTGTAGTCGATGACGTCGGCGTAGCCGTCGGGCTGGGCATCGGCGCTCCACAGCCTGAAGTGCGGGTTGCGCGTCAGCTTGAGCAGCTTCTTGGGGTCGTAGCTGGCGATCTGGTAGGGGCCGGTGCCGGGAACGGGCGCCACGCCGACGTCCTTGGCGGGCGTGTCGGCCGGCAGGATGGAGGCATGCGGGAAGGCGATCTTGTCGAAGAACTCGCTGTCCGCTTCCAGCAGGTTGAAGGTGACGGTGCCGGCCTTGACGTCGGCCACCACGCCGCCGGCCAGGGTGCAGGTGGCCGGCGTCTTGATGCAGGCCGGCGCACCGACGATGCGGTTGTAGAAGGTGCCGGAGGTGGGCGACGACACCTTGAAGATGCGGCGGAAGGACGCCGCCACGTCTTCGGCCGTCAAGGGGCGGCCGTTGCTGAACTGGATGCCGCTGCGCAGCTTGAAGACATAGCGCTTGCCGCCGTTCTCGGGCTGGGGGATGGCCTCGGCCAGGTCGGGCACGATGGTGAAGGCGGCCGTGCCCGGCGCCTTCTTGAAGGCCAGCAGGCCGTCGTAGACGCTCTGGAAGAGGTTGGCGAACTGCAGCGTGTAGTTGACCTGCGGGTCGATGGTGCCGGCGCCCGACCCGGCCAGCAGGCGCAGCGTGCCGCCGCGGTGGGGGTCGTTGGCGGCGGGGCTGGCGGCCTGCGCGGCCGCGCAGACCAGTGCCAGGGTCAGGGCCGCCAGGGGTCGGGCTTGAAAGAAGGAAGGCATGGGCGACATCGGTGCGGTTGACGGTGCGAACCCCGCATTCTGGGGCGGATGCAAGATGCTGCGGGGTCCAGGCTCCATCAGCAAGCAAGCCCTGCGCCGGATCAGCGCGGGGCCCGACAATCCACAACATGCTCCGTGCCGCCCCAACCCTGCCTGCGCCCCTGCCGGCCACCGCGCCCCGCGTGCTGTCGCTCATCCCGCCGATGACGCAGCTGAACACGCCCTACCCCAGCACCGCCTACCTCACGGGCTTCCTGCGCTCACGCGGCTTTGCCGCCGTGCAGGCCGACCTGGCGCTGGGCCTGGCGCTGGCCTTGCTGTCGCCGGGCGGCCTGCAGGCCGTGCTGGCGCAGATCGAAGCCGAACCCGCTGCGCAGCAGACCCGGCGCTCGGCCAGCGTGCAGGCCTTCGTCGAACAGGCGCCGCATTACCTGGCCACCATCGCCCCCGTCATCGCCTTCATCCAGGGCCGCGACAGCACGCTGGCCCACCGCATGGCCAGCCGCGCCTTCCTGCCCGAGGGGCCGCGCTTCGCGGCGCTGGACGTCTATGTCGATGACGACGGCGGCGACCCGCTGGCCTGGGCCTTCGGCGCCCTGGGCGTGAACGACCGCGCGCGGCACATCGCCACCCTGTACCTCAACGACCTGGCCGACGTGCTGCGCGACGCCATCGATCCGCGCTTCGAGTTCGTCCGCTACGCCGAAAGCCTGGCCCTCAGCCAGCCGACCTTCGAGCCGCTGGCAGCCGCACTGGCTGCGCCGCCGAACCTGGTCGATCGGCAGTTGCAGACCCTCACGCTGGCTGCCCTCGAACAGCACCAGCCCACGCTGGTGCTGCTGTCGGTGCCTTTTCCCGGCGCGGTCTACGCGGCCCTGCGCATCGCGCAGACCATCAAGGCCGCGCAGCCGCAGGTCGTCATCGCGCTGGGCGGCGGCTATGTCAACACCGAACTGCGCGAACTGGCCGAGCCGCGCCTCTTCGACTTCGTGGACTACGTGACGCTGGACGCCGGCGAACGCCCGCTGCTGGCGCTGCTGGACCATCTGCAGGGCCGGCGCTCGGCACAGCGCCTGGTGCGCACCTTCCACCGCGTGGATGGGGCCGTGAAGTACATCAATTTCGTCGAGCCCGAGGTGGCTTTCGACGAGGTGGGCACGCCGACCTGGGACGGCCTGCCGCTGGACCGCTACCTGAGCCTGCTGGACATGCTCAACCCCATGCACCGCCTGTGGAGCGACGGCCGCTGGAACAAGCTGACCGTGGCCCACGGCTGCTACTGGAAGCAGTGCAGCTTCTGCGACGTCAGCCTGGACTACATCGCCCGCTACGACGCGGCGACGGCCGAAACCCTGGTCGACCGCATCCAGGCCATCGTGGCCGAAACCGGCCAGACCGGCTTTCATTTCGTCGACGAAGCGGCACCGCCGAAGTCGCTGAAGGCGCTGGCGGTGGAACTGCAAAGACGCGACGTGGCCATCAGCTGGTGGGGCAACATCCGCTTCGAGAAGACCTACACGCCCGAACTGTGCCTGCAACTGGCCGACAGCGGCTGCATCGCCATCAGCGGTGGCCTGGAAGTGGCATCTGACCGCCTGCTGGACCTCATGAAAAAAGGCGTTTCGGTGGACCAGGTGGCGCGCGTCACCAAGGGCTTTGCCGACGCCGGCATCCTGGTGCACGCCTACCTGATGTACGGCTTCCCGACGCAGACCGTGCAGGACACCGTCGACGCGCTGGAACTGGTGCGCCAGCTCTTTGCCGAAGGCTGCATCCAGTCGGGCTTCTTCCACCGCTTCGCCTGCACCGTGCACTCGCCGGTGGGCCTGGACCCGGCAGCCTACGGCGTCAGCCTGCTGCCGCTGAACGGCGGCGCGCCCGTCACCTTCGCCAGGAACGACGTCGGCTTCATCGACCCCACGGGCACCGACCATGACGCGCTGGGCGTCGGGCTGAAGAAGGCCATCTACAACTACATGCACGGCATCGGGCTGGACGAGGACGTGCGGCAGTGGTTCGACTTCCCGGTGCCCAAGACCCAGGTGGCACGAAAGCGGATTGCCAAGGCGCTGGCGGCGCCGGCGCGCTGACCGCAGGGCTGCGCACCCTCCCCCCCCGGTTTGCGGGCCTGCAAGCCGGGGATTGACCGCCAGCCCGCGCGGCGAAAAGATGGGCGCCATGAACCCGCACAACACCCCCCGCGAACTGCCCCCCATCACCGCCCGCGCAGCCCAGCAGTTGCAGGACTGGGAAAAGCTGCGTGAGCAGATGCAGAGCCTGCATGCCGAGCTGGAATACCTGCGGCTGATGCTGAAGCTGAACGAAGGCCGCTGAACGCCGGCGGGCCGGCACGGCCGCTGCGGCCTACTTCGCGACGGTCTGGAAGGTGCCCCAGGCCTTGAGCTGCCCGGCTACCGCAGCCGGGTCGCCCACCACCACGATGGACAGGGTTTCGGGCGCAAAGTACTTGCTGCCCATGGCCTGCACCTGGGCTGCGGTGACGCGGTTCACCTGCTGCACATAGTCGGCCACGAAGCTGGGCGGCAGGCCGAGCAACCAGTTGCCGGCCAGGGTGTAGGCCAGGGCCGACTGCACCTGGTTGCGCACCACGAAGCTGCCCGTCATGTAGCGCTGGGTCTCGCGCAGCTCCTGGCGCGGCACCGGTTCGCGGCCGATGCGGCGGAACTCGGCGTCGAACTCCTGCAGCGCCGCCCCGGTCACCTCGTTGCGCACATCGGCGCCGGCGACGATGGACCCGCCGTGCAGCGCATGGCGCGACCGGGCTGAAGCGCCGTAGGTGTAGCCCTTGTCTTCGCGCAGCTTGAGGTTGACGCGGCTGCTGAAGCCCTCACCCAGCACGCCGCTGGTCACGCGCAGCGGCAGGTAGTCGGGGTCGGTGGCGGGTATGCCGGGGCGGCCCAGGCGCACCGTGGCCTGCACGCTGCCGGGCCGGTCGAGCAGCAGGCGCACGGGCGTGGCGCTGCGTGGCGCGGCCGGCGGCACGGGCAAAGCCTCGCCGGTGGCCTGCCAGTCGCCGAAGCTGGCCTGCGCCAGCTTCAGGGCCTGTGCCGCGTCGATGCGCCCGGCGATGACCAGCAGGCTGCGGTCGGGCCGGAAGCGCTGGGCGTGGGCCGTGCGCAGCACGGCGGGCGTGGTGGCCGTGATGGCGGCTTCGGTGGCCTGGCTGACGGCGTAGGCGTGGCGGCCGTAGATGGCCTGGGCCATGGCGCCTTCGGCGCGGAAGCCGGGCGTGGCGCTGGCGGCCTTCAGGGCCTCCAGCGCATTGGCCTTGGCCAGCTTGACCTCGCCGTCGGCAAAGGCCGGCTCGCGCGCCACCTCGGCCAGCAGCTTCAGCAGCGGCTCGGCCTGCGAAGCCAGCGCCTGCGCGTCGATCGTGATGCCGTCGGCGCCGGCGCTGGCATTCAAGGTGCCGCCCAGGGCCTGCACGTCCTGCGCCAGCGTGCGGGCGTCGCGCCGTGCGGTGCCTTCGGTCAGCAAGCCGGCCAGCAGCGTGGCGAAGCCGGCGCGCGGCGCGCCATCGGCCGACAGGCCGGCTTCACGCACGACCAGCAAGGCGTCCACGCGCGGCAGGCCGGCGCGCGGCACGACCCACACTTCCAGGCCGTTGGGCAGGCGCTGGCGCACGATGCGGGGCGCCGGCAGCGGCTGGTCGGCGCCGAAGGGCGGCAGCTCAGGCGGCAGCGCGGGCGGCGCGGGCGAGGCGGCTTGCGCCGCCAGGGCGGCGCTCAGGGCGGCGGCGATCAGGGTCAGTCGGGCTGTCGTTGTCATGTCGGACCTCAAGGCTTGGCGGCCGAAGCGGCAGCGGGCGCGGCCGGGGCTGGCGGGGCTGGCGGGGCTGCCGGGGCTGCCAGTGGGGCGGGCCGGCGGTCGATGACGGCGCGGTTCGCCGGTGTCAGATAGATGCCGGCCACGCGCTTCAGTTCGTCGGCGGTGACCGCGTCGATCCAGTCCGGCACCCGGTTGACGACGCCGGCGTCGCCCCACAGCGCCTGCAGGCGGGCCAGCATGTCGGCACGGCCCAGGAAACTTTCCAGCCCGTTGTACCAATCGGCCTTCATGCGCGTCTTCACGCGCTGCAGCGTGGCCGCGTCGACGCCGTTCTTGCGCAGCGTGGCCAGGTCTTCGTCCATCGCCGCCAGCAAGGCATCTGCACTGCCGCCGGGCTTGTACATCGCGAAGACCGTGAACAGCGTCGGGCCGTCGTACTCCCAGGGGCCCGTCAGGCCCCACAGCGATTCCAGGTTGGACGACAGTTCGCGCCCCTTGACCAGGCCTTGATAGAAGACCGAGGCATTGCCGCCCGTCAGCACCTCGCCCAGCACCACCATGGGCGCATGGTCGGCGCTGCCGCGTGCGGGCATCTTCCAGGCCGCGGCGATGGCCGGCACCTCGGCCAGCGGGTCGCCCTGCGTCAATCGCCTTTCCGTCTGGCCCAGGGGCTCGCCGAAGTCGGCCAGCGCCGGTGTGGCACGCCGCGGGATGGCCGCGAAGTACTTCTTCACCAAGGCCAGCGCGCGGGCCGGCGTCACGTCGCCGGCGATGGACAGCACCGCGTTGTTGGGGCCGTAGTAGTCGCGGTGGAAAGCGCGCACGTCCGCCAGGCTGGCGCCTTCCAGGTCTTCGAAGCTGCCGTAGCCGTCGTGCTTGTTGGCCCACTTGTCGAAAGCCAGGGTGCCGATGTCGATCCACATGAAGCCGCCGTAGGGCGAGTTCTTCACGTTGACGCGGATCTCTTCCTTGACCACGTCCTGCTGGTTCTTCAGCGTGGCGGGGTTGAAGTCCAGCGTCTTCATGCGGTCGGCTTCCAGCCACAGAAAGCTTTCCAACGCCGACACCGGCGCGCGCTCGATGTAGTTGGTGAAGTCGGCGCGCGTGCTGCCGTTGTTGTCGCCGCCACCGGCGGTGACGACGCGGTCGAACACGCCTTTCGGTGCCTTGGGCGTGCCCTGGAACATCAGGTGTTCGAAGAGGTGGGCAAAGCCGGTGCGGCCCTGCGGTTCGCGCCGCATGCCGACCTTGTAGACCACGCTGATGCCCACCGTGGGCGAACTGTGGTCTTCGCTGACGACGAGCGTGAGGCCGTTGGGCAGGGTGGTGGTGGTGACCGGCAGGGTCCAGGTGTCGGCGGCGACCGCTGCCAACGGCAGCAGCCAGAAAGCCAGCAGGGCGTGCAAGTTGCGCATCGGCGGTGTCGGACAAGTCGAAAACGGCGAGTGTGCCGCAGCCCGTCGCGGCCCGCCACCCCGCGCCTCAAGCCTCCAGCAGCCGCACCTTCACCGTCTTGCCCTTGACCTTGGCCGTGGACAGCTTCTTCAGCACCGCCGGCGCGATCTCGCGCGCCACGGCGACGTAAGTGCTGAACTCGTTGACGTTGATCTTGCCGATCTGCGCGCCGCTGAAGCCCAGGTCCTTGGTCAGCGCGCCCAGCACGTCGCCGGGGCGTATCTTTTCCTTGCGGCCGCCCAGGATCTGGATGGTCTGCATCGGCGGCAGCAGCGGCGCCTGGCTGGCCGGGGTCAGGCTGGTGAGACTTGAAAGGGGCTGCCAATCGCTGACGAAGTGGCCGGCCTGCTCGATGCGGCCCACCGAGCCCATCTCGTCCAGGCTGGCCAGGCTGAAGGCCCAGCCTTCCTCGTCGGCGCGGCCGGTGCGGCCGATGCGGTGGGTGTGGGTGTCGGCGTCGGGCGTGATGTCGACGTTGATCACCGCTTCCAGCTGCGTGATGTCCAGCCCGCGCGCCGCGATGTCGGTGGCCACCAGCACGCTGGTGCTGCGGTTGGCGAAGCGCACCAGCACCTGGTCGCGGTCGCGCTGGTCCAGGTCGCCGTGCAGTTCCAGCGCGGCATAGCCTGCGGCCTGCAGCACGGCCACCAGGTCGCGGCACTGCTGCTTGGTGTTGCAGAAGGCCAGCGTGCTGACCGGCCGGTAGTGCGCCAGCAGCAGGCCCACGGCGTGCAGGCGCTGGGCTTCGGTGACTTCGTAGAAACGCTGGCGGATCTTGCTGCTGGCGTGGGCCGTCAGCAGCTTCACTTCCCTGGGTTCGCGCATGAAGGCTGCCGCCAGCTTGGCAATGCCTTCCGGATAGGTCGCCGAAAACAGCAAGGTCTGGCGCTGCTTCGGGCATTGCTGGGCCACGGTGGCGATGTCGTCGAAGAAACCCATGTCCAGCATGCGGTCGGCCTCGTCCAGCACCAGCGTGTTCAGCGCATCCAGCACCAGGCTGCCGCGCTCCAGGTGGTCCATCAGGCGGCCCGGCGTGCCGACGACGATGTGGGCGCCGTGCTCCAGGCTCACGGCCTGCGGGGCGATGGGCGCGCCGCCGCACAGGGTCAGCACCTTGATGTTGTCCTCGGCTGCGGCCAGGCGGCGCAACTCCTGCGTCACCTGCTCGGCCAGTTCGCGCGTCGGGCACAGCACCAGGGCCTGCACCGCGAAGCGCCGCACGTTCAGGTTGGCCAGCAGGGCCAGCGCGAAGGCCGCCGTCTTGCCGCTGCCGGTCTTGGCCTGGGCGATCAGATCGTGGCCGGCCAGGGCCAGCGGCAGGCTGGCGGCCTGGATGGGCGTCATGCTGCTGTAGCCCAGGCGGGCCAGGTTCTGCAGCGTGTGCGGGGCCAGCGGCAGGCTGGAGAAAGAGTCGGCGGCGGACGTGCCGGGGGCCGGATTGGCGTTGGTTTCGTTCATGAGCGATTATCGGGACCTTGTGGTCGGCGTCACGACGGCCACGTTTACAGGTCTTGAGATCCCTCTTTGAACACCAGCACCACGCCCACCGCCCCCGCCGAACACCACAACCTGCCCCGCACGGCCCACGCCAAACGCGTGCCGCCGAACATCACCAAGCTGCAGATGGGGCGCGTTCGCCAGGCCGCCTACGTGCTGCCGCAGGTGGTCAAACCGGCCGACTACATCGCCGAAAACAGCCCCGGTTTCGAAGACCACCTCGACAAGCTGGGCTTCATCCTGCTGCAGAAGGCGGTGTCGGGCGCGCGGCCGAGCCGCTGGATCGAGCCGCGGCTGATCGACAGCGCGCTGGCCCACCTGGACGCGGTCGGCACCGGGCCCGAAGGCCGGCCGCTGATGATCGAACGCGGCAATGTGCTGCAGCGTCTGGGCATCGCCCGCCACACCGGGCAGTGGACGCGGGTGATCAGCCACGCCCTGACGCTGGCCGAGACCGACTGGCGCGTGCCGGTGATCTTCCGCGTGGCGGTCGACGCCGAAGCCATCTGGGCCTGGTACCGCAGCGGCGACGAAGCCAAGCTGCGCGCGGCCGTCGGCACACCGGTGGGCTACCCGCACGCGGCCGAGCTCATCGCCCACCTGAACGCGCTGGTGCAGCGCAGCCGTGGGCACAAGTCCAAGCACCTGGCCGGGCTGCTGCCGCGCCTGCAAAGCGAATGCGCCTTGCCGCAGGCCTTGCCCGACCTGCTGGCCGCCTGCAGCCGCGCGCAAGAACGCTGGGAACACGCATCCACCGAGCTGGACACGCTGGAAGGCCTGAACAGCGAACTGGCCTTCCAGGGCTACCCCGACACCTTCCAGAAGGCCCGCCGCCTGCAGCGCAAGGTGACGCTCTACGTCGGCCCGCCCAACAGCGGCAAGACCTACGCCGCCTTCCAGCGGCTGGCCCAGGCCATGGACGGCGCCTACCTGGCGCCGCTGCGCCTGCTGGCGCTGGAAGGGCGCGACCGCCTGGTCGCCAATGGCGTGCCGTGCAGCTTGCTGACCGGCGAAGAAAACGTGCCGGCCGACGGCGCGCGCGTGGTCAGCAGCACCATCGAGATGGTGGGCACCAACACGCCCATCGACGTGGCGGTGATCGACGAAGCGCAGATGATCTTCGACAAGGCGCGCGGCTGGGCCTGGACGCAAGCCATCGTGGCGGTGCCGGCCCAGGAAGTCATCATCATCTGCAGCGCCTATGCTGTGCCGGCCATCGAGAACCTGCTGGGCCTGTGCGGCGAACGCTGCGAGGTGCGCCACTTCGAACGCAAGCAGCATGTGCAGCTGCTGAGCCAGCCGGTGCCCATCACCGCGCTGAAGCTGGGCGACGCGGTGGTGGCCTTCAGCCGGCGGGACGTGCTGATGCTGCGCGACCAGATCGCCGCCGGCGGCCACCCGGTCAGCGTGATCTACGGCGCGCTGCCGCCCGAGGTGCGGCGCCGCGAAGCCGAGCGTTTTGCCAGCGGCGAGAGCCACATCCTCGTGGCCACCGACGCCATCGGCATGGGCCTGAACCTGCCGATCCGGCGCGTGCTCTTCAGCACCCTGACCAAGTACGACGGCCAGGCCGACCGTCGGCTGGAAGTCGGCGAGGTGCACCAGATTGCCGGCCGCGCCGGGCGCTACGGCATGCACGAGGAAGGCTTCGTCAGCGTGCTGGCCGAGGCCGAGCCCACGGCGCTGCGCATCCTGAAAGACCTGCTGCCGCGCACGCCCGAAGCGCCGGTCGATTTCAAGGCGCCGGTGGCGCCCAACGGCTGGCACATCGCGACCATCTCGCAGCGCCTGAACAAGACCGCGCTGCGCGAAGTGCTGGGCGTGTTCATGGAACAGCTCAAGCTGGACGACGCGCACTTCGCGGTGGCCGAACTGGAGCAGATGCTGGAGCTGGCCGAAGCCCTGGACAAGAGCGCCGGCCGCCTGACGCTGAAAGAGCGCTTCACCTACGCGCAGGCGCCGGTGGACACGCGCACCGAAGGCCAGGTCGACGAGTTCCTGAGCTGGAGCCACAACCACGCCGCGGCCGGCCACGCCGGCAAGCCCTGGTTCCTGGACGCCGTCGACGGCCACAGCCGCCTGGACCGCATGGAGCAGGCCCTGCGCGCCTGCACGCTGTGGCTGTGGCTGGATTTGCGCTTCCCGAACGTCTACGGCCACCTCGACGAGGTGCTGGCCTTGCGCAGCAGCCTGAACGACGGCATCGAGCGGCACCTGAAAGGCAAGCGGCCGCTGGCGCAGCAGAGAAGGCCGCGGCGCTGAGGGGCGTGAGTGGCGGCGAGCAGCCAAAACCGTTCCCTGGCGATCCGCTCAGAGTTTCCCCCGCTGGCCCGCCTTGGATAACCGGTTTACGGCGGCCAACTTGAACTTCGCTTTGGCTCGTTCCGGCCATGAAGAGTCATTCGGCGGTGCCGCCGGTCAGCGGTCGTTCGACGCCGCGACCGACGCTGAGCAGTCATTCGACGCAACACCTTTGAGTCCGTAAAGCGGACCCTCGCTGGCTGCTCGCTCCATTGAACCTTAGGCTGCGTGCTTTGGCCGGGATCAACCCGTCTTGGCCGGACTCGGGGGCTGGCGCCGACCCTCGTCGTAAGCCTCCCAACCCTGGCCAGTGAACACATCGACGCCCAGTTGGCGCAACACATGGGGGAAGTCGACCATGACCCAGTTGTCGACGATCTTGCCGTCCTGCACGCGCCAGAAGTCCATGTAGCGAATCTCCACCTGCCTGCCGGTGGGTGCGATGCCCATGAACTCGCCCGAATGGGTGGCCTGCTGCGAGCCGAACGCGGCCATCCATTCACCTTCGGCGATGCGCGCCTCGTCGATGCATACCTTGTCGGAAAAGGCGGCCTGGAACGGGCGTTGCCAGTTGTCCTGGAAAGCCTTCAGGCCGACCTTGGTGCCGCAGCCGGCGTTGCCCATCCAGCGGAACTTCTCGTCGAAGAAGGTGCCGATGCCATCGATGACATGGTCGTTCAGGCCATCGACCATGCCTTCGACGACACGGCGTGTTTCTTCAGTCTTGCTGCGGTCGTTGTCGCGCGTCAAGGCGGCTTGGGGCGGGCGTGCACCGGGCATCGGGTTCCTCCTGGGAGTGGTGGGTTGGGCACGCCGTCAGCGCGAGCCGTCGGAAGTCATCAGGCTGCGAAAGAAGGCCAGGTCACGCGCCACGGCGGCGTCGAACTGTGCGCCTGCAAAGAAGTGGTCGCTGCCCGGGACGCTGTGCAGCGAAGAGCCCTTGCCCAACGCCGCCAGCGCCGATGCCAAGTCGACGGAATTGCGATGGTGGGTACTTTTGTCGTTCACCGCATGCTGCAGCAGCAAGGGAGTCGTGAGCCCGGACAGGTCCTGCGCTGTCGCCACGGTCGACCACAAGGACGCGCCACGCACGATGACCTTGGACCGCGCCACCGCCAACGCAGCCTTGATCGTCACCGGGCCGCCCATCGAGTGTCCCCACATGAACAGGTTGCGGGCGTCGGCACCGTCGATGGTCCCGATCGCGGTCAACACAGCCGCCACGTCTTCGGCATAGTTCGCGACAGCCAGCGGACCGGTGGTGAACTCGCGCCCTTCGGAAGCGTTGTGTCCGCGGTAGTCCGGCATGATCACCAGAAAGCCCGCTGCGGTGTAGGCCGCCGGCACAGGGCGGTAGTAGTTGCCGGGGCGCCAGTCGCGCCCTTCGGGCGTGATGCCGTAGCGGGGTGGATCGGGGTGAAAACCATGGTTGGCCACCAAGACGGGGTAGCCCTGTGGCGGTGGCGGCGTGAGCGGCACGGCCACCAGCGCATACAGCCGCAAGCCCGCATGGCGGTAGGCCAGCAGATAGGCACTGAAGCTGCTGCCGCCGTCGATCGGCCCCAGGCGTTCCAGGCGCGTGGCCTGGTCTGCCTGGGCCAGCAGAGGGGCTAACGGCACCAGTGCAGCGGCGTCTGCGCAGAGGCCACCAGGCGCCCAGCCTGCCAGCGCCAGCGTGACACCGCAGACCCACGCGTGGGCGAGTCTTTCCACGCCAGTTGACCACCGAATGTGATTGAGGCTGCTATCAGTCAGCTGCATACGAATGCATTCTGCATGAACGATGTACGACTTGCTCTTCAGTGGATACCCGCCCCACACAGGAGCTGGGCACCGACGCTCGTTCTCCTTATTGTTGGAAAGAACTCTCTCGCACCGCCAGCCTAAACGGACAGGCCGAGGGCAACCCCCAATGCCTGCATTCACGCCTGACAGTACACAATGCATACGTATGCCATACGAGATCTGCCCTGACTTTCGTCGCTGACGGAGCTTGTCGGCTGGCTCGTCACCATGTCTACGCTGCCCACCACACCCAGTTTCAGGCTTGACCGACGCCGCGCACTCATCACGGGTGCAGGGCGTGGCATTGGTGCGGCTGCCGCGGCGGCCTTGGCCGATGCAGGCGCGGCGGTGACACTGGTGTCGCGTTCTGCCGCAGAGCTCGAAGGCGTGGCCGACGAACTGCGCCGCCGCGGAGGGCAGGCCCAGACGCTGGTGCTGGATGTCACCAACGCGGCCGCCGTCACCCGTGCACTGGCCGAACAGGGTCCGTTCGACATGCTCGTCAACAGCGCCGGCACCAACCGCCCGGGACTGCTCACAGAAACCCGCGACGAAGATCTGGACGCCGTGCTCGACCTCAACGTGCGTTCCACCTTCCTGGTCTGCCGAGAGGTGGCGCGCAGCATGGTCGCGGCCGGCCGCGGCGGCAGCATCGTCACCATCTCGTCGCAGATGGGTCACGTCGGCGGGCCAAAGCGGTCGGTCTACTGCGCGACCAAGCACGCCATGGAAGGCATGAGCAAGGCCCTGGCCTGGGAGCTGGGGCCGCATGGCATCCGCGTCAACACCCTGTGCCCGACCTTCATCGAGACGGCGATGACAGGGCACATGTTGGCGGACCCGGCCTTTCGCGAATACGTGCAGTCGCGCATCGCGCTGAGCCGCGTGGGCAAGCTGGAAGATGTCATGGGTGCGGTGGTATTCCTGTGCAGCGATGCGTCGGCTCTGGTCACCGGAAGTGCCCTGATGGTGGACGGTGGGTGGACAGCGGCATGATCGCGGCTATGAAATCCACTGTCACTTCCATCGATGTGGCGCGCCTGGCCCAGGTGTCGCAATCGGCCGTGAGCCGCACCTTTACCCCGGGCGCCAGCGTGTCGGAGGCCACCCGGGCCCGTGTCACGGACGCCGCGCTGAAGCTGGGCTACCGGCCCAATGCGCATGCTCGCAGCCTGATCACCGGGCGCTCTCGCATCATCGGGCTGGTGTTGTCCTACCTGGAGAACCTGTTCTATCCGGTGGCGCTGCAGCGCCTGGCCGAGCGCCTGCAACGCGACGGCTACCACGTGCTGCTGTTCATCAACCACAACCCCAACGCCGACGAACTGGTCACTGAAATCCTGCAGTACCACGTTGACGGCATCGTGCTGGCAGCGAGTACGCTGTCCTCTGCACTCGCGCGCAACTGCGCCGACGCAGATATTCCGGTGGTGCTGTTCAACCGCGTAATGGCCGACGCCGGGGCCAACGCCACGCAGTCGGTGAGTTCCGTGCGCGGCGACAACGTGGCTGGTGGGCGGGCACTGGCCGACTTCCTGGTCGGCGGTGGCCATCGACGCATGGCCTACATCGCAGGCAACGAAGAGTCGTCGACCAATCTGGAACGTGAGCGTGGCTTCCGTGAAGGCCTGGCTGCGGCCGGCCTTCACATCTGGGCGCGTGCCACTGGCAACTACGACTTCGCCCAAGCCCGCCAGGGCGCGCTGACGCTGTTCGCGCCTGGACGCGAGCGACCCGATGCCGTGTTCGTGGCCAGCGACCACATGGCCTTTGCGGTGATGGACGCCTTGAGATTCGACCTCGGCCTGCGTGTGCCCGAGGACGTCTCGGTGGTCGGCTTCGACAACGTGCCGCAGGGCGAATGGGGCGCCTACCGGCTCACGACTTTCGAGCAACCTGTGGACCCGATGGTTGAAGCCACCGTGGGCCTGCTGCAAGAGCGGCTGCGCGAAGAAGGTGCCGGCCCGGCGCGAAATGTCGTCGTGCCGGGCTCGCTCATCGTGCGCGCGTCGGCCCGCCTGCCCATCACCACCGCACCGTCCGCTGCCCCTGCACCCACACCTGCACCCCCGCCGCGCTCAGCCCCTCGCAAGGGCCTGCCTCGAAAGACCAGCCGATGAACACCTGCCGATGAAGGGCTTCGACGCCGAGTTTCATGACCTGGACCACTACATCCGCGTCATCACCGACCGCATCTGGGAAGGCCGTCGCATCGACGACATCCGCACCTACTACGGTGACGATTGCGCGGTGGAAACCCCTGCTGGCGTCAGCATCGGCATCGAGCCTGTCATCGCAGGCACCCGCGCCACCCTGGTGGCCTTTCCAGACCGCCGCCTGCTGGCCGAAGACGTGATCATCTCGGGTGACAAGGAGCGGGGTTTCCTCTCGTCGCACCGCATCTTCAGCCCCATGACACACGCCGGCCCCGGCGTCTTCGGGCCACCCTCCGGTCGGGCCGTGTACGCCCGCACGGTGGCGGACTGCGTCTGTGTGAACAACCGTATCGTGCACGAGTGGCTGGTGCGCGACCAGGCCGCCATTGCGCGCCAGATTGGCCGCCATGAACGCGACGTGGCGCAGGACTGGCTGGACCATCGGGGCCGGTGGACCAAGCCTGTCATGCCGCCCGTACCAGGCGGCTATGTGTCGTTTGTCGACACGCAAGAGCCCGCTGCGGCCTATGCCGATGTGCTGCGGCGCCTGTGGACTGCCGCAGACACCGACGGCCTGGCCCGCACGCACGACGCCAATGCCATCGCCGCCTTGCCTGGCGGACAGGCCGCCGCAGGCTTGCCAGCGATACAAGGCTTCTGGCGTGGCATGACCCACGCGCTGACCGACGCGGGCTTCGCCATCGAACACCTGGTGGCCAAGCCACGTCCGGGCCGCGCCACCGCCATGGCTGCGCGCTGGCGCGTGCAAGCCCACCACAGCGGCGCCGGGCGCTACGGCCCGGCAACGGGCCGCCCCGTGGAAGTGATGGGCATCTCGCACGCCGAAGTCGTTGATGGCCTCGTGATTCGAGAATGGCACCTGATCGACGATGTGGCGGTCTGGATGCAAGTGCTGGACCCCAGGGCCTAAGAGGCTGATGGGCTGACGGACTAAAACATGGCACGCGTTCAACTGAAGGGCGTTTCCAAGAGCTGGGGCAGTACCACTGCGGTTAAGCCCATGGACCTGGACATCGCCGATGGCGAGTTTCTGGTGCTGCTGGGGCCTTCGGGTTGCGGCAAGACGACCACCATGCGCATGGTGGCCGGCCTGGAAGACCCCAGCGAGGGCGATGTGCTGATCGGCGAGCGCCGCGTCAACGACCTCGAGCCCAAGGACCGCGACGTGGCCATGGTGTTCCAGAGTTATGGCCTCTACCCCAACATGACGGTGCGCGAGAACATCGCCTTCCCGCTGAAGATTCGCGGTCTGCCCGCCGAGCAGATCGCCCCGGCGGTACAGCAGGCGGCAGAGCGAGTGGAACTGCTGGACTTCATGGACCGCAAGCCCAAGGAGCTGTCGGGCGGCCAACGCCAGCGGGTAGCGCTGGCACGTGCCATCGTGCGCCAGCCTGCTGTGTTCCTGATGGACGAGCCGCTGTCGAACCTGGACGCCAAGCTACGGGTGAGCATGCGCGCGCACCTGAAGCACCTGCACCACCAGCTGGGTGTGACCACCATCTACGTCACCCACGACCAGATCGAGGCCATGACCCTGGCCGACCGGGTGGTGGTGATGAGCAAGGCGCAGATCCAGCAGATCGGCACGCCCGAGGCCATCTACAACGACCCGGCCAACCTGTTTGTCGCCGGCTTCATCGGTTCACCGCCCATGAACCTGATCGAAGGTGAATTGAAGGCCGGCTGCTTTGTCGCACCTGGCGTCAGCATCGCCGGTTTTGGCGGTCTCACGCAGGCTGGCGTGGTACTGGGTGTGCGGCCCGAAGACCTGAGCCTGGCCGAAGCTGGCGTGGCCAGCGCGGCAGGTGTATCGGGCCCGGTGTTCAGTGTCGAGCTCACCGGCGAAGCCACCCAGGTGACCGTGCGTGCGGGCAAGCATCTGGTGGTCGCACGCACGCCCAAGACCTTTCGGGTGGCTATCGATTCAACATTGGTCTTGTCCACACAAGCCGAGCGCTGCTTCCTGTTTGACGCAGCCAGCACACAGCGTATGCGCACGGGGCCTTGACCATGCACCGCCGCCACCTGCTGTTGGGCGCCCTGTCGTCGGGCATGGCGGCGGGCTGGATGCCCAGCGCCTGGGCCGAGCCGCTGTGCCGCCGTGCGGGCCTGCAGGCGCGGCTGGAGCTGGTGGCCAACTCCTTCCCTGTGATGCAGCACTTGGCCCGGCAGGCCATGGCTTGCAATGGCGGCGGCTTGAACGTCAACGTCAAGCTCACTTCGCGCATCAACTACGAGGTGGAGACTGCCTTCGCCTCGGCCGGCAAGTCACCCTTCGATGCCGCCGTGGTGTCGGCCAGCGTGTTCAGCGACCTCTATGCACGCAGCCAGCTCTACCCAATGACCGACCTGGTGCGCAAGTACGGCGCGCGTTACCAGCTCGAAGAACGCATGCTGGTGCGCATGGACGGCGAGGTGATGGCCATCGCCTTCATGCAGAACACACAGAACTTGTACTACCGGCGCGACCTGTTCCAACGCCACGGCATTGCTGTGCCCACCACCTACGAGCAGATGCTGCAGGCGGCCACGCTGCTGCGCGCCAAGGAGCCGGGCATTGCCAACCCGATCGCGCAGACCTTTGCCCAGGGCTGGGACCTGGCGACTGAATTCACCAACCTGCTCTTCAGCATGGGCGGCCGTTTTTTCGTGCCCGGCACTGCCGAGCCGGCCTTCAACAGCCCCGAAGGAGTGGCCACGGTGGCGCTGATGCGTTCGCTGCTGCCTTACATGTCGCCCAACGCTTTGTCGTCGAACTCAGACGACGTGATGAACCAATTGCAGCAGGGCCGCGCCGCGATGGGTGTGCTGTGGGCCAGCCGGGCTGCCCGCATGGACGACCCCAGCGCCTCGCGCGTGCCTGGCCTGATCGACTTCGCCGCTGCACCGGCCGCCCGGCCGGGCGGTGGCAGCGCCGCGCATCTGTGGTGGGACGGCGTGGTCATGCCGCGCAACGGCCCGGCGCAACGCGAGGCCACCTTCCAGGTCTTGATGGAGATGCTGTCGGCGGAATCCACCGCAGCCGGCAACGACCTCACCATCTGGGTGCGCAGCTACTACAAGCCCGGCCGCACCGGTGTGGGTGTGGAGCGTGCGCTGGCCGGTGGCGCCAAGGTCTGGCCAGCTGAGCCCTTCTTCACGCTGGCCCATGCCCAGGTGGGCAAGGTGCTGGCCGATGCCATCAAGGGTGTGCGCGACCCGGCCCAGGCCTTGGCTGGCGCAGCCGCGGCTTACCGCCTGGCGGCCATCGAGAAGGGATACATATCCGACGGCACCCGACGCGAGGTCGGCGCATGAAGCGCAAGAGCTTCCTGCAGTTTTCCGCACCGTCGATGCTGCTGATGCTGGCCTTGCTGGCTTTCCCGATGGTGATGACGCTGTGGCTGTCGGTGCGCAACTGCACGCCGCAAATGGCCTTGGTCACCGTCCAGCAGACGGGGCCCTTCGGCGCAGCCAGCGTGACGACCCAGCGCGCGAAGGTGGACGCGTCGGGCCGCGCGCTGCAGGACTGCAAGTTCGTGGGCCTGAGCTACTACCGCAACATCCTGGGCCTGAACAAGACGCCGGCTGACCGTGAAGCCGCCAAAGCCGCCAGTGCATCCGATGACACTGCCGCCGCCACTGGAGACGGCCACAACGAATTCATCGGCGCCCTGCGCTTCACGCTGCTCTACACCCTCGTCACCACGCCCTTCATCCTGGCCGGTGGCCTGGCGATGGCGTTGGCCATGAACCATGTCACCCGGCGGCTCAAGGGCCTGTACGTCGCGGCGTCGCTGCTGCCCTTCATCATCACGCCCGTAGTCGGCGCGCTGGCCATCAAGTGGTTGTTCCGCGACGACGGTCTGGTGCCGCATCTGCTGCAGCAGGTGGGCATCCAGGTGTTCTGGATGGCGCAGGCCTGGTCAGCGCAACTGCTGATCATCCTGTACGGCATCTGGCATGTGATGCCCTTTGCCTTCATCGTCTTCTACGCCGGCCTGCAAGGCGTGCCGCAAGACTCTCTGGAGGCCGCGCGGCTGGACGGCGCATCGCGCTGGCAGCAACTGCGCTACGTGACGCTGCCGCATCTGGCGCCGCTGCTGGTGTTTGTCACGCTGATCCACCTGATGGATGCCTACCGCGTGTTCGAACCGGTGCTCGTGCTCACGCGAGGTGCCTTCACCACCAGCGTGCAGTACCTCACCTACTCGGTGCTGCTGGAAGAGAACAACGCCTTCAAGGCCAGCGCCGCCGCGGTGCTGACCCTGATCGGCATCGGCGTGCTGTTGATCCCGCTGCTGCGCCGCACCTGGCGCGAGCAGCGCGGCACCCATTGAGGCAGGCATGAAGTCCAAAGCTTTTGTGTCCCGCATCGCCCTGCACCTGGGTCTGGCCGCCTGGCTGTTGCTGGCCTGCCTGCCCATCCTGTGGATGCTGCTGATCTCACTGCGCGAGTACGTCGACGCGTTCTCGTCGCCGTTGAAATGGGTGGCGCCCATCACCTTCGAAAACTACCGCCGCCTGTGGGTGGACCAGGCCTTTTACCTGAACTTCTTCAACACCGCGGTGGTCACGGTGTCGGTGGTCACGGTGTCGCTCACCGTGGGCTGCCTGGCCGGGTATGCCTTCAGCCGCTACCGCGGCAGCCTGGGCTTCTGGCTGCTGCTGGTGGCGCTGGCCTTCCGCGCCCTTCCGCATTCCACGCTGTTGCCGTCGTTCTTTGCGATGTTCGACGCCATGGGCATCCGCAACACCACCTTCGCCCTGGTGCTGGTGCTGGTGGCCATCAACCAGCCCTTCACCATCTGGATGCTGCGTTCGTTTTTCATGCACATCCCGGCCGAGTTGGACGAAGCGGCGCAGGTGGACGGCTGCACCCGCGCCCAGGCCTTCCGACGTGTCATCGTGCCGGTGATGTGGCCCGGCATCGTCACCACCGGGCTGTTCAGCTTCCTGCTGGCCTACAACGACTTCCTGCTCAGCTCGGCACTGACCAACGGCGAGAAGATGACGATGCCGGCGGCCATCGCCAACGCCATCACCGCCGAGAGCGAGGCCCTGCTGATGCAAGGCGTGGCTGGGGCGGTGAGCATCACCATCCCGTTGATCCTGCTGGTGGCGGTGTTCCAGAAGCAGATCGTGTCGGGGCTGACGCAAGGCGCCGTGAAAGGCTGAACGCGGCGCGTCCGCAACCGTCGGTCGCAGCCGGTCAGCGAGCCGCAATCTGTAGTCGCATGCGCTCGAACAGGTCGATACCGAACTGGCGAAACAAGTGGACCATGTCGACGAAGACCCAGTTTTCGACGTACTGCTCGCCCTCGCGCTTCCACCAGTCCATGCCGTTGAAGACTACCGATCGGCCTGTGGCGGGCGCGTCCAGGTAAGGGCCTGTGTGCGTCGCCTTGACGCCGGCCCAGCCCGGCCCGCCGCTGTAAGCGCCTTCGGCGAACAGCGCGGTCAGGTCCTGCACTTTCCGGTCCGGGTAGGCCACCAACCAGGGGCGTTGATGCAGGTCTTCGAATTCCTTCAGGCTCAGGCAGGCCCCGATGCCGCCGGGCCCGTACCACTTCACGTGCGGGTGAAAATAATGGGACATGCCCATGCTCTTCAGTTCCGATTTGTCGAAGCGATTGAGCCCTTCGAAGATGAACCGGCGGATGTGATCTAGGCTGTAGGCCGACACGGCAGCGTCCTGTGCGGTTCGCAGCACGCCGTCGCCCGCCACTGGCGGTGGGTACAGGCCGTCACACCCGCGACTCGACGGCAGCACCTGTAGACCGGCCTGTTGCATCAGATCGATGAAGTCGAGCAAGAGATAGGTTTCAACGATCCGTCCGTCGTGCATTCGGCAGCATTCGCCCCAGCGTATGCTGACCGGAAGCCCGGTGGCCGGTATACCCAGGTAGTCGTTGGAAAACGTGCCGGTTAACAGGCCGGTACCACTGACCCAGGCCTGCCCGTCGCGGCCGATGTCGCCGTCCCTGCGACCGTTGGACTCACCGCCCATGTAGAGGTGCGTTTGTCGGGTCAGGTCGGGCAGCGCGTGTTTCAACGCCGTCCAGTAGCCGCTCACGAAGGCCTTAGGGCCTGCCAAGTCCGGCAGCGGGGCGGGCCCGTACCAGGCGGCCTCTGGCGCCTGATAACGTTCCGCCACTGCCAGTGCCGAATCCGCGTCTGAACGTTCCAGTTCCAGCCAGTAAGCCCAGACCTGATCCTTGTTGTGTTGGTGCATGACGGCGTTCATCGCTTCGGCTCAGAAGTCCATGCTCAGCTTGACACCAAAGGTGCGTGGGTCCCCGTAATTGGACTGGATAGACGCTGTCGGCACGTTGGATTCGTCAGGCGAGAAGATCACCGATCGCACCAGCACCGCCTTGTTGGTGGCGTTCTCGACATAGCCCTCGACCGACACCCCTTTCTTTTCGTTGCGCCAGGTCAGGCGCAGATCGACCTTGTTGAAGGCGCTCTGGCCGGAGCCGGGCACGTTGTAGTCGAAGCTCCAATACTGGCCGGTATGCTGGACCAGGGCCACCGGCGTGAGGGTGCTGTTCTCGCCCACATTGAACTTGTAGCCCGTCTGCACCGTGGCCGTGACCTTGGGCGACAAAGCCGGACGCCAGCCTTTCAGTTGCAGCGAAGGCACGCCACCGGCGGCAACGATTTGTCCTGTGGTGCGGGTAACGTCCTGGCGCCCCTCATAGTTGCCCAGTCCATTGATGCGGCTGACCTGGTAATTGCCGAATTTCGCGTCCAGCAAAGCCAAGCTGCCTGTAATGAACAATTGCCGGTCCGGGCGCCAATTGACCTCGACCTCCATGCCCTTCGCATTGACCTCGCCACCGTTGCTCGTGAACTCCGAGGCGATGCATGAGGCCGGATTTTTCGGGTCCAGACAGGCCGTCACGAAGGACTGTGCCTGCATGTTGCGATAGCGGTTGAGGTAGAGCGAACCGTTGACCGTCAGCGCGCGCTGCATGAACTGGCTCTTGAAGCCCAACTCATAGGCGGTCACCGTTTCAGGACCGTACACCGCTGGGGCGCCAGCCGCCACCAGGGTGGCGCCATTCACACCACCCACGCGATAGCCGGTGGACGCCGTGGCGTAGAGCATCAGGTCGCGCTGGGCATTGAATTCCATGCCAGCCCGCCACAGCGCCTTGTTGCCCCCACCACCGTCGGCGCCACCGATCAGCCTTTGCTTGTCGTCGTTGGTGCGCAAGCCGCCCAGGACGCGGAAGTCCTTGGTAATGTCGAAGGAAGCGTTGGCAAAGACGGCCTTGGAGGTCGCGTCAAAAGTATCCGTGGTGGTGCCGTAACGCGTGTAACGACCGGCCGCCAGATAGCCGAAGTCCCAGTTGGCGCGCTGTTTGAAGTAGTAGGCGCCCAGCAACCACTTCAATGCGGTGTCACCATTCGAGGCCAGGCGGACTTCCAGCGATCGGCTGGTCTGGTCGTTGTCGTAGCCAGCGAAGAAGTTGTTCAGCGAGTCCTGCCCGAACTGGGCATAGTGGTAGCCGTCGCTGTAGTCCGGATCGTAGAACTGCACAGACTTGTAGCGGTCCTCGGTGCCCACCACAGCCAGCGTGGCGAAGCCCAGGTCGGCATTGACCTGCAGATTGAGACCGTTACCGCGGGCCTTCGCCCGCGACGGGCCGTCGCGTGAAATGTTGTACGGACTGACGTCAGTGACCTTCGATGTGCCCGTGGCGCCAGTCGACGCTGCGGAGTCGGGTCCGGGCCGGAAGCAGTGGCCCTGCCTGAATACCGAATTGGCCGAGCGGCCGGTGCTGGTCGTCGGATCGGCTGCGTTCTGGTAGCAGCCGATCTGCATGTAGCCATACAGCGAATCGACCTTCACATCGCGGTCGTAACTGGTCAGGCGCAAGGTGGCGTCGATGGTCTTGTTGGGCTTCCAACGCGCGGTGATGCGGCCGAGTTGCACGTTCTCGTCACGCAGATCGTCGGCCGGACCATCGAGGAAGGTGTTCTTGATGTAGCCATCGTGCTTGTCGGCCATCGCGGCCACGCGCAGGGCGAAGGTGGAACTGACGGGGATGTTGATGACGGCCTGGCCGCGAAGGCGATGGTAGGCACCCATCAGCAATTGGCCCGTGCCCTGCACTTCCTCGAATTCAGGCTGGTTGCTGATGACGTTGATGGCGCCCGCAAAGGTATTGCGTCCGTACAGCGTGCCCTGCGGACCGCGCAGCACTTCGATCCGGGACACGTCCAGGTAACTGGCCAGTACCTGTCCCACTGTCGGGGCGTAGGCGCCATCATTGAAGACGCCGACCACCTGTTGGGCCTGCGGACCGACGTTGTTCGTGCGCGCTCCGCGTATCGCGAATCGCCCTTCAGTCCCCGAATAGCCCACACGCAGACCCGGAACCACCAGATCGAGGCGGGTGGGGTCGGTGATGCCCGCCTGTTCGAGTTCTCTTTCGCCCAGGGCTGTCACCGAAGCGGACACATCCTGCAGGTTCTGCAAACGCTTGTTCGCGGTAATGGTGATGGTCTGTGTGGCGTCGCCCGCGCTTGCAGGGCCGCTCTGCGCCAGAACGGCTGTCGGTGCGTAGGCCCAGGCGATCAGTGCTGCGAGCGCAGCCACTCGACAAGGAGGGTGAAGGACCGGCCGGCTGGGTGACATGGGCATCCTTTTCGATGGGTTGACAGAAAATGCATACGAATGCAATGATGGTGGAGACCTGCAACTTCACACGATTCGGGCTTTCCCTAAATGGCTGGAAGTTCACCGCACCGAGACCCAGTGGCGTTGGTTATGCAATCGCATGCAAAACCACCTGGTCCGTCGAACCCTGAAAGCCTGTACGGCGCCGGGCCCTGGCGCCATGCGGCTTGAACCTGCTTGCCGGCGCAGCCGGCCGCCATCGCAGCCGTGCCGGCAACAGCGCGCCGCAGCGATCAGAGCGGGCGCCTGAGCAAGGCAACCGGGCGGCGATTAGCATGAGCGTCATGTGCAGCTGCAGCCACTTGGACTGGCTGGAATCCGAAGCCATCCACATCCTGCGCGAGGTGGTGGCCACCTGTGAGCGGCCGGTGCTGCTGTACTCCATCGGCAAGGACTCGGCCACGCTGCTGCACCTGGCGCGCAAGGCGTTCCACCCGGCACCGCTGCCCTTCCCGCTGCTGCACGTGGACACGACCTGGAAGTTCCGCGACATGTACGCCCTGCGCGACCGGGTCGCCGCCGAACCGGACGTGCGGCTGATCGTGCACATCAACCCCGAGGCCAAGGCCCAGGGCATCAATCCCTTCGATCACGGCTCTGCGCACCACACCGACGTCTGGAAGACACAAGGCTTGATCCAGGCGCTGGATGCACACGGCTTCGACGCCGCCATGGGCGGCGCGCGCCGCGACGAAGAGAAAAGCCGCGCCAAGGAGCGCATCTTTTCCTTTCGCTCGCGCGGTCACCGCTGGGACCCGCGCCAGCAGCGGCCCGAGCTCTGGCACCTGTACAACACGCGCAAGGCACCGGGTGAATCGATGCGCGTGTTTCCCCTGTCGAACTGGACCGAGCTCGACGTGTGGCTGTACGTGCAACGAGAAGGCATCCCGGTGGTGCCGCTGTACCTGGCAGCCGAGCGGCCGGTGGTGGCGCGTGACGGTGCGCTGCTGATGATGGACGACGATCGCTTCCGCCTGCGCCCGGGTGAAGTCGCGCAAGACCAGTGGGTGCGCTTTCGCACGCTGGGCTGCTACCCGTTGTCGGGCGCTGTGCCCTCGCGCGCGACCACGCTGCCCGAGATGATCCTGGAGATGATCTCGGCCACCACCTCCGAGCGACAGGGTCGTGTCATCGACCACGACGGCGCGGCGTCGATGGAACGCAAGAAGCAGGAGGGCTACTTTTGAGCCCTGACCAGCCGACCGCAGCACAGCAGCTGCAAGACATCGTGACCGCGCACGAGGCCAAGGACCTGCTGCGCTTCATCACCTGCGGCAGCGTCGACGACGGCAAGAGCACGCTCATCGGGCGTCTGCTGTGGGAAGCCGGTGCCTTGCATGAGGACCAGTTGTCGGCCCTGCAGGCCGATTCCTTGCGTGTGGGCACCCGCGGTGGCGAGATCGACTTCGCGCTGCTGCTCGACGGCCTGGCCGCCGAACGTGAACAGGCCATCACCATCGACGTCGCCTACCGCCACTTCGCCACCGCCCAGCGCCGATTCATCGTCGCCGACACGCCGGGCCACGAGCAGTACACACGCAACATGGTCACCGGCGCGTCGACAGCCGACCTGGCCGTGGTGCTGGTGGACGCGCGCAAGGGCCTGCTGCCCCAGACCCGCCGCCACAGCTATCTGGTGGCCTTGCTGGGCATACGCCACGTGGTGCTGGCCGTGAACAAGATGGACCTGGTGGACTACCGACAGCAGGCCTTCGACGACATTGCCGCAGCCTATGCCGTGCTGGCGCAGAACCTGGGCATCAGCGATGTGACGGCCATTCCGGTGGCCGGCGTGCACGGCGACAACGTCTGCACCGCCAGCTCGCACATGCCCTGGTACGGGGGCCCGACGCTGATGCAGCACCTGCAGACGGTGCAGGTCGACGCCGGCCGCCTGCGCGAGATGCCGCTGCGCTTTCCGGTGCAATGGGTCAACCGCCCCAGCGCCGACTTTCGCGGCCTGGCCGGCACCTTGGCCGCCGGCACGGTGCATGCCGGCGACCGTGTGCGGGTCATGCCCTCGGGCTTGAGCAGCACGGTCAAACGCATCGTCACGCACGGCGGCGACGTGGCGGCTGCTGCGGCCCCGGCCTCGGTGACGCTGCTGCTGAAGGACGACATCGACGTTGCACGCGGCGAGATGGTCTGCGCCGCCGATGCGCCGGCCGATGCGGCCTCGCAGTTCCAGGCCACGGTGGTTTGGATGGACACGCAGCCGCTGCTGCGCGGGCGCAGCTACCTGCTGCGCGCCGGCAGCGCCAGTGCCACGGCCACGGTGATGCCGATACGCCACCGCATCGACATCCAGACGCTGACGCCCGTGCCGGCCGAGCGGCTGGAGCTCAACGAGATCGGCGAAGTCGAGCTCGAGCTCGACCGCGTCATCGCCTACGACCCCTACCGGGCGAACCGCGAGACCGGCGGCTTCATCCTCATCGACCGCCACACCCACCTGACCGTGGGCGCCGGCATGCTGCATTTCGGCTTGCGCCGCAGCGACAACCTGCGCTGGCAGGATCTGGACGTCGACAAGACCGCACGGCAGCGCCTGAATGGGCACGGCAGCGCAGTGGTCTGGTTGACGGGCCTGTCGGGTGCCGGCAAGTCCACCATCGCCAACCTGCTCGAAAAGCGCCTGCACGCCCTCGGTGTACGGACCTATGTGCTGGACGGCGACAACGTGCGCCACGGACTCAACAAGGACTTGGGTTTCACCGCGCAGGACCGGGTCGAGAACATCCGTCGGGTGGCCGAGGTGGCTCGGCTGATGGTAGATGCCGGCGTGGTGGTGATCGCTGCACTGATCTCGCCCTTCCGCGCGGAGCGCCAGATGGCGCGCGAGTTGTTCGGCCCGCAGGAGTTCATCGAGGTCTTCGTCGATACCCCCTTGAATCTGGCTGAGCAGCGCGATCCCAAGGGCCTGTACGCCAAGGCGCGCCGCGGCGAACTGAAGAACTTCACCGGCATCGATTCGCCCTACGAAGTGCCGCAGGCCCCAGATGCCGTCATCGATACCGCCCGCCTGGAACCACAGGCCTCGGCCGATGTCCTGCTGAAGCTGATGGTCGAACGGCAAATCGTCAAGGCCTGACCTGCCGCAACCGTCACCCTTGTAACCAACGCCGAATCCTCCGGAGCCTGGCCGATGACCGACCCTCATTCCATTGAAACCGCCCAAGCTGCGTTGGATGCCCAGCAACTGGCGGCCTGCAAAGCCGACGTCTGGCGACTGTTGCAGCGCCTCCCCGGCGGCGACATGACGACCGCCCTGAGGGAGCAAGTGACCGCCGACGCACCCTGGCATGTCTCCCATCCGATCAACGAACTGTCCGGCACCCGCGCCGTGGTGGAACAGCTTTACAGCCCGCTGCAGGCCTCCTTTCCGGACCTGGAACGTCGCATCGACCTTTTCTGTGCCGGTCTGTGGATCAGCCCAGTCGAAGGTGAGGTGGGTTACTCGCCGCCGCAGGTGCGCGGCGAAGGTTGGTGGGCGACGGCCATGGGCCACTACATCGGCACGTTTCGACAGCCGTGGCTGGGGATCCCGGCCACTGGAGAGCCGGCCGTGCTGCGCTTCGGCGAGTTCTACCGCTGGCAGCCCAACGCCAATGGGAAGGGCGGCCAGATCACGGAAGCGCGCATCCTGCTCGACATCGTCGACCTGGCGCGGCAGGCGGGGCGCCAACTGCTGCCGCCAAGCCGGGGCCTCGATGGGCTGGTGCCGGGACCGGCGCCGCATGACGGCTTGCTGCTGGGCGTCACCGACCCCGCCATCGGTCAGGAGAGCCTCCGGCGCACCCTGGCCATGTTCAAGGGCCTCTGGGACTACGACGGCGTGAACCTGGCCTCGATGGGCATGGAGCGCTTCTGGCACCCGAACATGATGTGGTACGGGCCCTGCGGCATCGGCACCACGCGTGGCATCGGCGGCTTCCAGCGCCACCACCAGCAGCCCTTTCTGCACGCCTTCCCCGACCGCAAAGGCATGGGCCACCGCGCGCGCTTCGCAGAAGGCCCTTTTGTCGCCTCAACGGGATGGCCCAGCGTGGGCGCCACGCATGCCGGGGACTACCTCGGCGCCCCTGCCACCCAGCGCGCCATCACCATGCGCGTGGCCGACTGGTGGCGTTGCGACAAGGGCTGGCTGACCGAGAACTGGGTACTCATCGACCTGCCGCACCTGTTGCTGCAGATGGATGTGGACGTCTTCGCTGCGCTGCGCGCTTGAGTCGGTCGGCTCTGGATGTTCACCCGGATCAGCTCGCTTCGACTGCCAACTGTGCATAGCAATGCATAGATGAAGCGGCTTCGTGCTTGGCACGGCCTGCGCACGTTGTTTTCAGTAAAAACAAGGGTTTTTAGCGATTCGCCAGACTGAAAGCTTGGCTACAGTGCATACGTATGCATTTCTAGGTTCGCGGCACCAGACCTGAACTTCATGCCCGTAATCGGTGGCTGGCGGCCGCCGCTGTTCACCTCATTTTTAGAACTCCCCAGGAGACCATCCCATGAACCGGCGTCACCACGAACAGCGTCTCACATGCCGAAGAACAGCCATTGCGGGCGCGGTCGTTCTGCTGGCAGGGCCCACCTGGGCGGCACCCGAAGCACCCCAGGTGATCACCATCACCGCGACCAAGCGTGTGGAAGACATCCAGAAGGTTCCGTTGGCGGTCACGGCCATTTCGGGTGAGGACCTGCAGGAACGCGGCATCACCGACATCCTGTTGCTCGACAAGGCCATCCCGGGTCTGAAGATTGCCAACGGCGGCAACGACCCCGCACCCATCCTGCGCGGCGCAGGCGTGGCCGGCACCACCGACATCGCCGTGCCCTTCTACGTTGATGGCATCTACCGGCCGCGCAGCGGCCAGGGCCTGGCCAGCTACCTCGACCTTGACCGTGTCGAAGTGCTGCGCGGGCCGCAAGGCACGCTGTTCGGCCGCAACACCTATGGCGGCCTGATCAACATCATCACCAAGAAGCCCACCACCAAGGGCTTCGATTTCGGCGCAGCTCTGACTTTGGGCGACTACAAGGACCGCAAAGCCGAAGGCTTCATCAATGTGCCGATCAGCTCGGAAGTGGCGATGCGTGTCACCGCCGCTGGGGAAAAGCGCGATCCCTACGTCCAGAACATCTACAACCCCGCCGCCGGCCTGAAGGACGCCGACTACACCTATGGCCGCGCCCAGTTGTTGTGGAAACCCAGCAGCACTTTCAGCGCCAACCTGACGGCAACCACCTGGCACGACACGGCCAACGGCAATGCCGACTACCAGTACAAGTGCCTGGGCATCCCGGTCAACGCCACGACACAGAAATTCGATGGTGTGACCGGCTTCATCGACCCGCGCTGTGGCACACGCACCGGTTGGGACGGTGGTCGATCGCAAGCGGGCAGCGTCAGCAGCGGCGATGTGTCGGCACAGGCCATTTCGGACCCATACAAGGTTGCTTTCGACTTCAAGCCCCAGCGCGACATCAAGGAAGACTCGGTCTCCTTGCGCCTGGACTGGGAGGTGGCAGGCCACGGCCTGACCGTGAACGCTGCGCAGTTCAAGTACAGCGAACTGCGGCTGACCGATTCCGACCTGTCGTCCAAGCCGGCATTGGTCGCGGGCCAGTTGACCAACTCCAAGGCGCACAGTGTCGAGGTGACGTTGAACTCGCTGGCATCCGGGCCCTTGAAGTACACGCTGGGCGCTTACCTGTTCGATGATTCCGCTGCCGGCGGCAACAACAGCGCGTTCCTCTGGGGCTACACCTACACCACGCCACAGAAGCCGGCCTGGGCCAGCTGGCTGTACCAGGGCAATGGCGGCACGCGCTCGACGGCGCTGTACGGCCAGGCCACCTACGCCCTGACCGACAAGCTGAGCGGCACGGTGGGCCTGCGGACCAGCGAGGACACCCGCAAGTCCTACACGCTGAACGTGATCCAGGCCTCGCGCAATGACGCGCTGCCCAGCTATGGCGGCAACCCGACCGTGAACAACGGCAAGGCGCGGCATACCGACTGGCGCGTGAGTGGGCAATACCAGCTCGAAAAGAACACGATGCTGTACCTTTCGGGCGCCACGGGTTACATCGCCGGTGCGGTGCAAGCCCTGACCCAGACGCTGCTGGACCCGCAGACCAACAAGAGCTACGAGTTGGGCCTGAAGACCACGATGTTCGATGGCAAGCTCAAGCTGAACGCCGCGCTCTTCCAGGCTGACTACTCGGGTCTCACCACCACGGTCTTTGTCTCCACCGGCGCTGCGGGCACCATCCTGGCGCAGCAGGTTCCCGGCGGCAGCACGCAGGCGCGTGGTTTCGAGCTGGAAGGCCGCTGGCTGGCCACGGACAAAATCAACGTCACCTTTGGCGTGGCAGCGAACCGTTCGACGTTCAAGCGCTTCAACGTGGCCAACACACTGGGCACCGCGGGCAGCGACTTCGTCGATCCCAAGGGCCAGGGCTGGTTCATCATGGACGGCAAGAAGACCGCCTACTCGCCCGATCTGACCTTGAATCTGGGCGCCTCGTACTACGTCGACCTGGGCGCCATGGGATCGATCACGCCCTCGGCCTTCCTGTTCTATTCCTCCAGCTATCGGGCCACCAATGCGCCCTTCTTCTGGTCGGTACAGCAGGCCTACACGACGCTGGACGCAACCCTGACCTGGGCTTCGCAGGACGGCAAGCTGACTGTGCGCGGCTTCGTCAACAACGCCACCGACAAGGCGGTGATGACCAGCGCATCGGTATTCAGCAAGGGCCGCGCGATGGCGGACTACTCCACGCCCCGCCATATCGGCGTGCGGGTGGGCTACAACTTCTGACGATGCGCCCCCGCCGACCGAGGTCGGCGGGGCTCTCGGTCCGTAGAGAATCGGACCCATGGCCAACCGCAACGCAGAACTTCTGCTTGAGTCTTACCGGCTGCAGTCGCAGCGTCGCTGGACCGAGGCTGAACGCGGCTACCAGCGCGTGCTGCAGACTGAGCCCAGGAATGTCCACGCACTGAATCTGCTGGGTATCGTCTGCATCGAAACGGGGCGCCCTGCGGAAGCTGTCGCACTGATACAGCGTGCATTGACGGTCGATGGGAGCGATGCAGAGCCCCATGCCAACCTGGCGCTGGCCCTCAAGGCCACCGGTCGGTTGGATGATGCCGCTGCGGCATTGCAGCGATCGCTGCAGATCAACCCGCGCAATCCGGTTGCGCTGAACAACCTGGGCAACGTGCTGGCCGAACTGCAGCGCACAGACGATGCCATCCAGTGTTTCAGAGCGGCATTGCGCCTGGACGACCGCCACGTTGATGCCTTGGTCAACCTTTCGGCGGCGCTGTTGGGTAAAGAGCAGACCGAAGGCGCCCTGGCCGCCGCAGCACGGGCTGTGGACCTGGCGCCCGCTCAACCGGCGGGACAGAACGCCCTGGGCGATGTGCTGCTGAAGCAGACGCGCTACGAAGCCGCGGCCGAGTGCTACGGCCAGGCGCTGCGTCTTGACGCCCAGCATCTGGATGCCCGCATCGGCCTGTCGTCAGCTGTGAAGGAACTGGGCGACACCGCGAAGGCGGAAGCGCTGCTGCGTGAAGTCCTGGCCCTGCAGGGCGACCATGCTGCGGCCCACAACAGCCTGGGCGTGCTGCTGGAGCAGCGCGGCGATGCCGCTGGCGCGGCCGCTGCCTTCCGCGCCGCGCTGGCCGCCAACCCACGCTACACGCAGTCGCACTACCAGTTGGCGCAACTGAGGGGCGCGCGACTGAGCGAGGCTGAGATCGCGGCCACCCAGGCCCTGCACGACGAGCCTGGCTTGCACGATGAACAACGCGCACCGCTGGCCTTCGCTCTGGCCTGTATCAACGAGCGTGCCGGCGACCTGACGGCATCGTTCCGGTTCCTGGCCGAAGGGCAGGCGATCAAGGCCAGTGTGCATCCGTATGACGATGCCAAGGTCATCGACTATCACCGACGCATCACGCAGGCGATGCCGGTCGTATGGCCACCGGCAATGCGCGCAGTCGCAGAGGCTGCGGCCCATGCACCGCAACCGGTCTTTGTACTCGGCATGCCGCGTTCAGGCACCAGCTTGGCTGAGCAGATCCTCAGCAGCCACCCCCAAGTGACTGGCGCCGGTGAGGTCAGCCTGATGGAAGACACCATCAACGAAGCGGTGCGGCTGACGGGCCAGCCATTCCCGCAGTGTGTCGCGCTGTTGGCCGCAGCGCAGTTCGACGAATTGGGACGCTTTTACCTGGAACGCCTGCTGCGGCGCGCCCGTGCGGAACGTTATGTCGTGGACAAGACGCCGATGAACTTCCAGTACCTGGGATTCATCACCGCCATCCTGCCCGGCGCACGCATCGTGCACTGCCGCCGCGACGCCATGGACAACTGCCTGTCGATCTTCAAGCTGCCTTTCGAGACCGCGCACACCTACGCCCACGACCTGCAGGCACTGGGGCACTACTACTGCCACTACAGCGCCTTGATGCAGCATTGGGAGCAGGTGGTGGGCCAGCGGATGGTCACGTTGCAGTACGAGGACGTGGTCGACGACCTGCCGGGGCAGGCCGCTCGCCTGGTGACCTTCCTGGGCCTGGATCCCGACGACCGGATGCTGGATTTCCACAAGACCGAACGGCTGGTGAAGACGCCCAGCGCCAGCCAGGTGCGCCAGCCCATCTATCGCAGCTCGGTCCAGGCCTGGCGTGGTTATGGCGACGCGTTGCGCCCCTTGGCCGAGGCACTGGGAACCAGCGGGTCTTGATACGCCAGACGCCCGGTCGCGAATGCGATCGAGCGCGAGCGGTCGCCAGACTTCAGAAGCTGGTGTAAGACAGCTTCAGGCCGAAGGTGCGCGGCGCTGCTGCGCTGACCTGCAAGGCGCCGCCACCGCCCCACACGAAGCGGTTGATGGTCTGCTTGTCGGTCATGTTGTCCACATAGGCCAGCAGACCGAAGCGTTCGTTGATGCGCCAGTTCAGCTTGAAGTCGGCCTTCAGGTAGGAGCCCTGTTTCTCGATCTCGGCATTGGTCGGCTGACCGTAATAGCCACTGGAATAGGTCGCCACCAGCGTCGGCGTCAGCATGCCGCCGCTGGGTAGGCTGATGTCATAACGAACGAATGCAGAGCCCTGGTAACGTGCCGCGTAAGGCAGGCGTTTGCCGGAGAGATCGCAGCCAAAAGCCGCCGCCGGCTGACCTGCGCCACCCGTGCCAGGCACCACACCGCAGTTGTAGCCCGGCGCGAAGATGCGCTTCTGTCCGGCCGGTGCGATGACGGTGCCATTGGCGTCGAGTTGCGGCGCTGTCGATGCCGGGTCCGTGACGAGGATGCTGGTACCGAACGGCAAGGCCACATCGGGGAAACTGGTGTACTTGGCGTCCAGCAGGGACAAGGTGCCGCCCAGCGTCAAGTCGCGGCTCTGGCGCCATTCGACTTCGGCTTCCAGGCCCTTGGATTTGGCCTTGGCGGCGTTGAAGATGACGGAAATCGTGGAAGCGCCAACCGCCACCTGACGCTGCTCCTGCAGGTTGGTGTAGTCGTTGCTGAAGGCGGCCAGGTTGACCTGCAGCTTGTTGCCCAAGAATCGGTTCTTGGAACCCAGCTCCAGGGCTGTGACTTCCTCAGGCTTGAAGGTGCGCACGGACTCGATGGCCTGAGCCGAGTTGAAGCCGCCTGAACGGAAACCGTTGGCCACCGAGGCGTAGAGCAATTGGCTGCTGCTCAGTTTGTAGTCGACGGCCAGCTTGCCGGTTGCCTTGCTGAAGGTCGCGTCGGTGTAGGTGGCACCGGTCACGGTGTTGGTGCCCGGCAGGCAGTTGAAGCCAGGCTGGGCATTGCTGCCCGTGCAGTTCGTCAGGCCAGCGGTGCCGAAGGCCGCTGCCGAGGGATCGGGCGTGTTCAGCGTGATCAATGTGCCATCGGGCGCCCCGGCCGCGTTCGGGGGCAGCACGGCATTCGCGTTGGCGTACTTGAAGGACTTCTTGTCCCGGGTGTAGCGCGCGCCAGCCGTCACGGTCACCGCATCCGTGGCCTGGAAAGACAGCTGGCCGTAGAGTGCGGTCGACTGGGTTTCCGGCAGTTGCAGATCGAAGAAACCGGCACCGTTCTGCGGCAGCGACAGCGGGGCGGACAAGGCGGAGGAGAGGATGGTGCGGGGCTGCTGTTCGTTGATGAAGCGGCCCAGCAGCTTGTCCTTGAACAGGTAAACGCCAGCCACGTAGCTCAGTGGCCCCTGGGTGTCGCTCAGGACCTGGAATTCCTGGGTCAGGGTCTTGGCCGTGGTCTTCTGGTAGTCGATACCGATGGTGGACGACGAGAAGTCGGTGTCCGAGGTGCGCGCGGCGGCAAAGTCGGCATAACCGGTGATGGACTTCAGCGTGACACCGGGCAGGCGGTAGGTCAGGTCGGCGTTGAAGTTGCTGTCCTTCAGGTCCAGGAAGGATCGGTAGTTGTTGTTGATGCGGTCCAACTGACCGGGCTTGTACAGCGGGACGCCCAGGTCGACGCCCGCGCCCACTGCATTGGCGCCTGTCCCCGCAGCGGCACCCTGGGTGCGGGTGCAATCGTTCACCCCATCGCGGTTGCCGCCGCGGGTGTTCAGGATCAGCAGGTCGGCATTGAAGAGTTGCTGGCAGGACGCGGTGTGCACATAGCTGCCCACCAGCTTGTAGCCGAAGGCCGAGCCACCGTTACCCCCTTGCTGGGTGACGTCAGCGCGCAGCACGGCTTCGAAGTCCGCCGAGGGCTTGAACTTGAGCGAGGCCCGCAGGTACTTCAAGTCGCGGTCGAAAAGCCCCGCGCTGTTGTCGTAGTCGTTCTTGACCCAGGGATCGGCCTTCTCGACGATGCCCGCCAGCCGCAGGGCCACGGTGTCGCCCAGCGGCAGGTTCAGCACGCCGTCGAAGCGCTTCTTGCCGAAGCTGCCCAACTCCAGGCCGGCGTTGGTTTCCACGCTCTTGAGTTCGGGCTCGACCGTGGTGATGGCCACGCTGCCGCCGAAGGTGTTGCGGCCGAACAGCGTGCCCTGCGGGCCCCGCATGATCTCGACCCGGGCCACGTCGACGAAGCCCAGCATGGCCTGCTGGGCGCGCGACTTGTAGATGCCATCGACAAAATAGCCGATGGTGGTGTCGCCGTTCACGGCCACGTTCTCGGTGCGCACGCCGCGTATCGAGGGCCGGGCGTCGACACCCGAGCGGCTGAAGGTGAAACCGGCGGACAGACTTTCCATCTGCGACAAGTCGGTCACATTGCGCTCGGTCAGCGTGGCGCCCGGGACCGCAGTGACCGAGACGCTGACCTTTTGCTGGTCTTCCGCGCGGCGGTTGGCGGTGACCGTGATGGACTGCAGTTCGCCGGTGTCGCGGGCGGGCGGTGCCGTCTGCGCCAGCGCGGCCAAGGGAAGACCAAGGACCAAGGCGCCAGGCATGGCGCCGAGCGCCAGCGCGATGTGTCGGGCCAGACGGTGTGGCTTGGGAGCTGCGGGCATGGGTAGTTCCTTCAGGTTGCTTGGGTTTGGAGGGAAGACGGGGGTTGGGGACCTTTGCAGAGGGCACAGCATCAGCGCCTGATCAGCGCCTGATCAGCGCCTGATCAGCGCCTGATCAGCGAGCGTAGCGACGACTCGCCAGTGCCGCGCCCTCGGCCATGGCCGCGAACTTGGCATATACGATGTCGGCATCGACAGCACCGAAACCGGCGAAGGTGCCGAAGCCGCAGTCGGTGCCGGCAATCACGCGGTCGGGCCCGACGATGTCGGCGAAGCGCTCGATGCGCTGTGCCACCAGTCGCGGGTGCTCGACGAAGTTGGTGGTGCTGTCCAGAACGCCGGGGATCAACACCTTGTCGTCGGGAATCAGGTCTTTCATCTCCTGCACCGTCTCCCACTCATGGGCATGGCGCGGGTTGGAGGTTTCGAACAGCAGGCCTTGCGGCTTGGCCTTCATCACGGTGGGCAGGATCGTGGCCAGCGGCACGTCCTTGTGATGCGGGCCCTCGTAGTTGCCCCAGCACACGTGCATGCGCACGCGGTCGGCCGGTATCGCCACCAGCGCCAGGTTCAAGGCCTCGACATGGCGCTCGATGCGCGCCAGGTAGGCGGCCTCTTCGAGGTCCTTGTACATCATGTGCCGGCCCAAGCCGAGGTCGGGCGAGTCGAGTTGCAGGATCAAGCCGGCGTCGACGATGGCGTGGTACTCGTGGCGCAGCGCATGGGCCAGAGCTTCGAGGTAGTCGTCGTCGTTGGCGTAGTGCTGGTTGGGTTGGAACAGCGACACAACACCCGGTGAGGCTGCGTTCATGAAGACCTGGCGCACGCCGTGTTTGGCGGCTGCAGCCTTGACGTTTGCAATGTCCTTGCGCAAGGGCTCGGTGTCCTTGACTGCGATCGGGCCCGTGCAGCACGGCCGCCGGTAGCTGGGCGTGCCACCGCCAGAAGCCAGGCGCTTCATGAAGCCGGGATAGTCCAACAGGTCGGCCGGTGTGCGCCGCGGGCTGTCGCCGTCGAACCCGGTGTAGCGGTCCTTGATGTAGGTGGCGTAACTGATCTTGCTCATCTCGCCATCGGACACGATGTCGATGCCGGCCTGCACCTGGCGCGACACCACGTCGTCGACCGCAGCGGCCATGATGACGTCGAACGTGGTTTCATCGATGGGGTCACCCTGCTCGCGGGCAAAGATTTGGTCGACGACGTCTTGCGAGCGCGGCAGCGAGCCGACGTGGGTGGTCAGGAAGCGCTTGGCATTGGGTGTGGTCATGGCGGGCCTTTGCAGCGAAGAGGGGATCAGCGGAACAGCGTCAGGGACCGGGTGGTGATGAGGTCGATACCGGGTACCGAGCCCGCGGGTGACCAGCCGGATTCGACGCGGAACGAGTGTGTGTTGCCGGGGTAGCGCAGCGCTTCGGCACGGCCGCCCGATGCGTTGACGGCACGCGCCAGCGCTTCGTTCCAGGCTGGCGGCGAGTAGTGGTCCATGTCCGAGAAGTGCAATTGCAGCGGCACGCGGATGAACTGCGGGTGCTTGATGGCGTCGATGGCGGCCATCGCGGCGTCCAGCGGATGCTTCTGCGGGTGGGCATCGGCTTGGTCGGCCACGAAGCGGCGGACGGTGTCGACCATCTGCCGCTGGCGCCGCTGCTGGCCTTGTTCGATGGTGCCGAAGTACATCGATGGCTTCCACCAACTGGGCATCACGTGCAGGAAGCGCGGGTCCTTCAGCGCGTCGGCGCTGGCTTCCATCGCGCCATAGAACAGACCCTGCTCGACGCGGCCCTCAAAACAGCTGGCCCACAGCGAGGCGGCGGCAAACTTCAGCGGCAATGAGGGGCTGCTGGCAACGGCAAGCGCCGTGAGCGCTACGTCGCCCCCTTGCGAGTGACCCGTGAGGTAGATGCGCTGGGGGTCCACCTGCAGGCCGGGCACGACCTGGTCCAGGGTGGCCAGTGCCTGCAAGGCATGCAACACATCCACCGCGTAGAAGATAGGCGACAGGTAGCTGCCGTTGTCGTAGGCCTTGATCCATTCGATGCCTTCGGCCTGCACGCCTTTGACCGTGCCGTGGCCCCGAAACCCGGGCACCAGGACCACATAGCCCGCCTGGACGAAGCGCTTGAGCACGGTCGCCATCGAGTCGGCGCTGCCCACACCGAAGCGATAGCCCGGCGCCCCTTCTTCGCCCACCCAGCCATGGGCGTAGATGACCACCGGCCACCCTTGCGGCGGTCGCTCCTGCTCGGGCGGCGGCGCAACGATGCGGGCGTAGACGCGCAAGCCGTCGGAACGGTAAGACGCCCAGATGTCTGTACCCACGCGCTCTTCAAGCTGGAACCGTGCGCTGTAGTCGCGCTGGCGCAGGGACGAAAGGGCCAGGGTCGAGAGCGAGGCCATGGCGGGCGGTGCCGGAAGTGCAGAAGCGCCAGTGGATGCGTCTGCAGCGCGCACCACACCCAGTGCTGATCCGATGCCGATCCACAGTCCAGCGGCGGTGAGCCCCAGGGCCTGGGCCAGACGGCGCCGAGTGCGGTCTGCCGGGGCATGGGGTTGCGCCTTCGAGTCCTCGTACACGGTCAGCACTCCACGATGTTGACCGCCATGAGATCAGTAGCTGATCGCCGGATTGCCGCCACTTGCAGCCTGGCGAAGTGCCTGCGTGAACAGCCCCGTGGTCACGTTCGCAAAGTAGCGGGCGCCCATCGGCGCGTAGCGTTGCTCATCGGCCGCCGTCAGCGCCAGGATGCCCGGGCACTTTCCTTGGCTGGTCACGGCGCGCAACACCTGTTCGATCGCCTGCTGCACCGGCGCTTCCAGCCACCGGTTCTCATGCCCCATGGTGTGCGCCAGATCGTTGGGGCCGACAAATACGGCGTCCACCCCGGGCACGGCTGCGATCGCCGCCGCATTCGCAACCCCCAGCGGTGTTTCGATCATCACGATCAAGGCCAATGACTCGTTGCTGCGCTGCGTGTGTGCGCTGCCGCCGAATGCACCGTAGCCGGCTGCCCGCGGGCTGAACGCACTGCCGCGCAGTCCCCCACCGCCGCCGGGCTGCGGGTAGCGCAGGCGCTGCGCCAAGCGCAAAGCCTGTTCAGGGGTTTCGACCATGGGCACCTGCACGCCGCTGGCGCCCATGTCCAGCACGCGCGCCATGTCGTGTTCGAAGCAGCGCACGATGGGCACGATGCCGCTGGCGCGTGCGGCGCGCAGCATGTGCTCGGTGCACTGCAGGTCAGCGCTGCCGTGTTCGTTGTCGATGACGACGAAGTCAAATCCAGCGTAGCCGCACATCTCGATCACGGCAGGCGACGGGATGCTGTTGAAGATGCCGCGCAGGCGGCGCCCGCTGCGCAGCATGTCGGCCAGGCGCGGGTCCAAGGGGTGGTGGCTGAGGCTCATGGAGTTGTCTGAATCGTCGTGTTGACCGATGTCTACTGCTGTGCGCGGTCAACAAAGGCCTTCGGCGCAACAAACCCGCTGGCGTCGTGTGCCAAACCCGCCAGGGCGGCTGCTGCCAGCACACCGTCGTCCCAGGTCACACGCTTGCGGTGGTCGCCAGCGGTCATGACCAGTGCCAGAACCTCGCCTTCGCCCGAGTTGCGCAACGTGCGCCAGCACCCTGGCGGCACCGAGAAAGTGTCCCAGCTGGTCGGCGTGCCGACCAGTGTGTGACTGATCGGGCCTTCGGTGGTCTCGACCGTCAACGACAGACCGCCGCGCTTGTTGATCAACACCTGCTTTTCTTCCAGGCAATGCCTCGACACGCTGCCACCCGCTGGAATGCGCAGCCATTCGATGGACACGCCGTGGGCGTTGGCCACAGGTGCTTGCAGATTGCGGTCCTCGGTCATCCCCAGCCCAACAGCCGAAGCCATCTGTGCGCCACAGCCCGGCAACGCCGAGTCCAGCAGGCCATGCGTGGACCAGCGCAGGTCAGCAAAACGCACGATGCGCCGCAGCATCTCTGGTGCCGACCAAACGCGCAGCTGCGCTATCTCTTGCGGCGACATCGGTTGAAAGAGCTTCGTCTCCGGTGCGAGCGCCTCGCCCCGCGTGGTGTCGATCATCCGGTAGTCGTCGGTCAGGTGCACGCCGTTGCGGGTGGCTGCCGCCACCGTGGTCGGGCCCCACAACACACCCCCCGTGCGGTCGCCGCCCAGCGCGGTAAACAGGAAACCATCGTCCACGCCCACATTGGTGAAGCCGCGGTACACCCACGTCGGCACCGAGACGATGTCACCCTCGCCGATCTCGGCTGATTCGGGCTCGGGGTTGAAGCCCCACTGAATCTTCCATGTGCCCCGCGTGCAGATGAACACCTCGCAAGTGAAGTGCATGTGCGCCGGATTGACCTTGCCGTGCGGTATGGACACGCCGCCCACCTGAAACCCGTGCGGCTCGCGAAGGTTCACGGGCTGGTTCGGGTTCTGCGCCACGCCGGGCCCGATCAGCGCGTAGTTGAATTTGGGCTGGCACTCAGGCAGGCAGTAGTCGATGAAGGCTTCGGTCGTGGAGCGCAAGCTCGAGAACGGGATGAAACGTGCATCCAGGTCGGTGGGCGAGATCAAGCGGAACTCCCTGCGGTGGGTCTTGTTTCGGTGCTGGTCAACCAGCGCGACAACAGTCTCGTCAGCTCGGCTGGCCGTTCCAAAGGAATGAAATGGCCACAGCGCGGCAGCTCCATCCACTGTGCCAAAGGCTGCGCTCGTGTCATGTGCTGCTGAATGTGGCGAGGACACAGGCGGTCCCGCTCACCGCTGACGATCAGCAAAGGTTCAGTGAAGGTGGACAGCAGTTCAAGCCCGCTCGGGCGACGGGCCGCCCACTCGAACTCGGACCGAGCGGCGCGCGCGCGGGTGGACCGTGCCATATCACGCACCAGCCGGGCATGCCGGCCGCGCGCCGTGCGGTAATGGAAGTAGTCGGGCTTGACTTGTCGAGCCACGGCGTCCGGGCCCTCGCGGCGCCAAAGCCGCCACAGCGCTGCGCTGCGCTGCTGACCCCGGCGGCTCCCGGCCTCGGCATTGCTGGCGATCATGGCCAGGCCTTGCACCCGGCATTGCGAGCGCCGAAGCAACTCCAACGCCCACAGGCCACCCAACGAGAAGCCGGCCAGGAAAAACTGTTCAGGCAGCCCATGCAAGACCTGTTGCGGCCAGATTTCAAGGTCCTTCAGCCGACGGTAGTCCAGCACGATCACGCGTGTGTCCTGTCGCAAGGCCTGCACCTGGCGCTTGAACAGGCGTGCGTCGCACAAGGTGCCAGGGATCAGCACCAGACAGCGGCGCCGGGTCGGCTGTTCGGGCTGCTCATCCGGCAATGGGTTCATACCAGGGCACATCGCGGTGGCCGTAGCGACGCACGCGCAGGTTGGCCTGCTCGCCATGGCCGGCAAAGTTTTCCATGTGGCACAGGCGTGAGCAGTATTCGCCCACCATCGCACTGGCCTCGTCGGTCAGCACACGCTGGTAGGTGCAGGTCTTGATGAACTTGCCCACCCACAGCCCACCCGTGTAGCGCGCGTTCTTGTTGGTGGGCAAGGTGTGGTTGGTGCCGATGACCTTGTCCCCAAAGCTCACGTTGGTGCGAGGGCCAAGGAACAGCGCGCCGTAGTTGGTCATGCGGCGCAGGAACAGGTCCGGGTCGGCGGTCATCACCTGCACATGCTCTGAAGCGATGTCGTCGGCCTTGGCAATCATCTCGTCGACGGTGTCGCAGACGATCACCTCACCAAAGTCGGCCCAGCTTTGGCTGGCAATGGCCGCCGTCGGCAGCAGCTTGAGTTGGCGCTCGACTTCGGCCATGGTGTCGAGGGCCAGCTTCTCGCTGGTGGTGAGCAGCACCGCTGGTGATGTGGGCCCGTGCTCGGCTTGGCCAAGCAGGTCAACTGCGCACATCTCGCCGTCGACGCTGTCATCGGCGATCACCAGGGTTTCGGTGGGGCCTGCGAACAGATCGATGCCCACGCGACCATAGAGCTGCCGCTTGGCCTCCGCTACGAACATGTTGCCGGGCCCGACGATCATGTCGACAGGCGCCACCGATGCCGTGCCGAGGGCCATCGCGGCCACGGCCTGTACACCGCCCAGCACCAGGATCTGGTCGGCGCCGGCAAAGTGCATGGCCGCCACGATGGCTGGGTGCGGCTCGCCGTGGTACGGCGGCGCTGTCGACACCACGCGCGGCACACCGGCCACCTTGGCCGTGAGCACGCTCATGTGGGCAGAGGCAATAAGGGGGTACTTGCCGCCGGGGATGTAGCAACCCACGGCATTGACCGGAATGTGCTTGTGCCCCAGCACCACGCCGGGCATCGTCTCGACCTCCACGTCCTTCATGCTGTCGCGCTGGATCTGCGCGAAGTTGCGGATCTGCTTCTGCGCGAATCTGATGTCTTCGACTTCGCGCGGCGACAGCTTCTTCACGGCGGCCTCGATGTCAGCCTGCGACAGCGTGAAGCTCGCCGGGTCCCACTGGTCGAACTTGCGCGAATACTCGCGCACGGCGTCGTCGCCGCGCGCGCCGATGTCGGCCAGGATGGATTCGACCGTGCTGCGGACTTTGGCGTCCGCCGCAGCCAGCGCCGCGGCGTCCTTGCCGCGCTTCAAGTACCTGATCACGTGGACTCCAGTGTTCTGTGTTGACGATGCCAGCCGCGCCGCAGCCTGCATACGTATGCAATCATAGCGAAGAACCGGTGTCGGCGGCTACGTGATTTCCCGGGGCACATTGGCGCAAAGCGCAAATCTCAGCGCTGACCAAGACGGGAGCTCTCGCCCGCTGTACCTGGGCCATGACACTTGCGATCGGCAACCTGACTACGAATGCGCCAGACGATCGTCTGCCACAATCTACCCCGCAGGAGAGAGTCGATGACGCATTGGTGTCGACCACCGAAGGCGCAATCTCCCATGAACGCTCAGGTCCAGAACTGCACACCATCAAAGCCGTCTGGAGAGTCGTCGCGCCCGTGACGCACCGAAGGAGCAAGGCGCTGGCCGCAGGCCGGTGCTGAATCTCTCAGGTACCAAGGACAGGGGGAGCGGCAAGCGCAGGACCGAGGTCCGGCGCTGCATGCTTTCCGGAGTCTCTTCATGCGAGTCATCGTTTTAGGTGCCGGCCTGCTCGGCATCACCTCAGCCCATTTCCTGCGCGAGCTTGGCCACGACGTCACCGTCGTCGATCGGCAGGCCAACCCGGCAGGAGAAACCAGCTTCGCCAACGGCGGGCAGATTTCCGTCAGCCACGCCGAACCCTGGGCCAATCCGGGCGCTCCACTGAAGCTCTTGAAGTGGCTGGGCCGCGAAGATGCGCCGCTGCTGTTCCGGCTGCGCGCCGACATGCGGCAATGGGTCTGGGGCCTGCAGTTTCTGCGCGAGTGCACGCCGGCAAGAACCCGCCACAACATTGAGCAGATCGTGCGCATGGGCACCTACAGCCGTGACACGCTGCAGCAGCTCAGAGCCGAACTGGGCTTGCAGTACGACCAGCGTACCCAGGGCATCCTGCATTTCTACACGAGCAAGAAGGAGTTTGAAGCCGCGGAGGCGCCGGCTGCGCAGATGCGGGCGCTGGGCTGTGACCGCCGCCTGATCTCGGCAGACGAGGCCGTGAAGATCGAGCCGGCCCTGCGCCACATCCGGCCCCAGATGGCAGGTGCCACCTTCACGTCGGAGGACGAGTCGGGTGATGCGCAGCAGTTCACACGCGAACTGGCCCGGCATGCCGAATTGAAGGGCGTGCAGTTCAGGATGAACCACACCGTGACCGCCCTTCGACGAGTGGGTGGTGCCATCGACCATGTCGAAGTCACTGACGCCGACGGCGGCTTCCAGCAATTCAGGGCCGACGCCTACGTGCTGGCCATGGGCTCGCTGAGCCCGCTCCTGACCCAGCCCTTGGGCATCAAGTTGCCCGTGTATCCCGCCAAGGGGTACTCGGTCACGATGCCAGTGCAAGACGAATCCATGGCGCACGAAGTTTCCTTGACCGACGACGAGTTCAAGCTGGTCTTCTCCCGCCTGGGCGATCGCCTGCGCATCGCGGGTACCGCTGAATTCAATGGCTACGACCGTGACCTCAACCGCGTTCGCTGCCAGGCCATCGTCAATCGAGTTGAAGCCCTGTTCCCCGGAGCCGGCGACGTCAGCAAGGCACAGTTCTGGACCGGCTTGCGCCCAGCGACGCCCAGCAACGTGCCACTGATCGGGCAGTCCTCGGTTCCGAACCTCTTTCTCAATACCGGCCACGGCACGCTCGGCTGGACCCACGCCTGCGGTTCTGGCAAGAGCCTTGCACGCATCATCAGCGGCCTCAGGCCCGAGGTGGACTTCGCGTTCTGCGGCAGACCGTTCGCCAGCGCCCGTAACACGCGCCTGACCCCAATGAGCGCCTGAAGTCAGTCGTCGAGCTGCCGGGTGCGATCTCGAACCGCTGCCGAACGATCGCAGCCGACTGGCGGCCACCGGCGTAGCGCCTTGCTTGTGCGTCAGCGGTTATTGCAGTTCGCCTGAAGTTGCGCCGACGCGGCAGTTGTCGATGCAGGAAACGGTCGCCTCCGGACCGGACTATCGCGAGTGACTGCAGTCGGCCGGCCTTGCAAGTTGCGAACGACGGCTGTCCGCCCTCGGCGACCGGCTGCAAGGGGTCGGTGGCCGTCCTTCGTGCCATCGATTTCGCCGCCCAAAGTCGACTACCGAACTGCGCTATCGAAGGGCTGTTGGCCTCGCCTATTCGACGCCCATGATTTGCTTCAACACCGAGCAAGCCTGAGCAAAAGCGGGATCTGCCAACTTGCCGTTGGGATGCGGTTTTGCACCACGCGCCCGCCAGTCGAAGGACTTGGGCTGGTGGCACAACACGTAACGGGTCTTGCTGCCCTTGCGCCCGCCCGCCGAACCCACGGCCACGGCGAAGGGGTTGGTGGCGTTGTAGGCCGCCGTCGTCATGGGCAAACCGATGACCAGGCCCGTGCGCGCATTGAAGGTTCCGAGTGACAACACCAGCATGGGATGCATGTCGCGCATCTCGCCGCCGGCCTGAGGATTGCAATCAATCCAGATCACATCTTGACGTTCAGGCACCCAGGACCTGGAGGCTGCTTTCTTGACTGCCGCTGATTTGGAAGGCGCAGGGGCCGCGCCCCCGCGCGTCACCACGCCTCACGCCCGACTGGCGCAACCGCCATGGCCTCGCCGCCATGCACGGCAGGATCGAACAAGGCCAGCCGATCAGCCAGGGTCAGCGGCTTGTGTCCCTGTGGCGTGATGACCACGCGGCCCTCTTCCACCGAGATGCGCACTCGCTGATCAACGGTCAGCCCAGCAGCACGGGCCACGGACGACGGTAAACGCAGGCCCAAGCTATTGCCCCAGAGCTTGATGTCGAGCGTGGCTTCAGTCATGGCGAATCTCCCGGTGTATAGACGCGTTTATACATGTAAAAGGAGACAAGTTGACGGCTGGGCCTGGACGCAGGCCATCGTGGCGGTGCCGGCCCAGGAAGTCATCATCATCTGCAGCGCCTACGCGGTGCCGGCCATCGAGAGGCCTCTGGCGGTGTACCGAAAGCCACCACGGTGGAGGTCAGTCGAATGACCAGGCAGTCAGGCCGTCAACCCAGCATCCCGGCGATCTCGGTGGCGGAATCGGCGGAGCGGCGGGCCAGGGTGCGCACCTCGCCCGCGACCACAGAGAAGCCTCGTCCGTGCTCGCCGGCCCGGGCCGCTTCGATCGCTGCATTGAGCGACAGCAGGTTGGTCTGCATCGCCAGACTGTTGATGGTGCCGACGACATCGCGGATGCGGTCCACGGTCTGGCGCTGGTGGGTCGTGTCCTGTGCGTACATCGAGAGTTTCGATAGCGTCCCGTCGACCGAAAAGATCGGGTTGAACTTGGCCTTCAGCCAGATGCGCGATCCGCTCGCCGTGCTCAACGCCAGCTCCGCATCCACGCTGGCGCCTCCTAGCAGCGCCGCGCGACGGCTGTCGGCCATGGCCGTGTCGAAGGCGGTCCGCAGCGCATCGGCGGCCTGCGCGGGTTGGTCGACCTGCAGCAGCGCCAGCAGGCTCGGGCTCACGTCCTGCAGCTGGCCGCTCGCGCCCCAGTCGGCGGTCGGCGTGGAACCACGGATCGCCGCCAGGCGCGAAGCATCTTCGACAGCGCGCATCTTTGACTCGGTGACGTTCAGCTGGACGGAGACGAAGCGAACCACCCGGCCGTTCGTATCCAGGATCGGATTGATGGACAGTGACAGCCAGTACGGCTCCCCGCTCTTGTTGTAGTTGAGGATTTGTTCGTAAAGCGGCTCGTGCGCATTCAGTTTCTGGCGTATGCGCTCGATCGTCGCCTTGTCGGTGTGCTCGCCTTGCAGGAGCCGCCCCGGCTTCTTGCCGATCGCCTCCTCGGCGCTGTAACCCGTCGTCGTGATGAACCCGCGGTTGACGTACTCGATGATCCCGTTGGCATCGGTGATCACCACGGAGTTGTCGGCGCCATCGGCAACCAGGGACAGCAACTCCGACATCTTGCGCTGCTGGACGACCTCGGTGATGTCGGTCGCGAACTTCACCACGCTCACCGGTTTTCCCTTGAGATCCAGTACCGGGTTGTAGCTCGCCTGTATCCACACGTCGCGCCCGCTCTTGTGGATGCGCCTGAATTCGGCAGCCTGGTAGCGCCCGGCGCGCAAGTTGTCCCAGAAGTGCCTGTAGCCCTCGGACTGAGCCTCTGCGCGGTCCACGAAGATGCGATGGTGCTGCCCCACGACTTCGTCGCGCTGGTAGCCCATCGCGTTCAAGAAGTTGTCGTTCGCACTCAGGATGTTGCCCTGCAGATCGAATTCGATCACGGCCTGCGATGTCTCAATCGCCTCGACCTTGCTGCGGATGGCCATTTCCTGCAGCTTCTGGCGGGTCACGTCCTGGGCGATCTTGACGATCATGGTGGGCTGACCACCACGCCCGAGCACGGGCATGTAGCCGGCACGCAGCCAAACCGGCGTGCCATCCTTGCGATGCCACAGGAATTCGGCGGTCTGCGGCTCACCGGCGCGCAGTGCCTCCCAGAA
>Ga0136641_1000037_pt1 | contig 50149 bp, 34 predicted proteins | sample EliLak1302023Y_FD_115312 | JGI IMG/M metagenome (GOLD analysis project Ga0136641, IMG submission 115312) | Freshwater microbial communities from Elizabeth Lake, Yosemite National Park, California, USA - 13020-23Y | ecosystem: Environmental > Aquatic > Freshwater > Lake ...
CTTGCAGATACGGATCGAGGCCAGCGGCCTTGGGCATGGGAGACGGGTGCGGGTTCATCGGACAGCCTGGGGCGCTTCAGCCTTACAGCAACCCCAGAGGCTAGCTCGTCTTTGTGTCGTGAGCTTGACATCCCTCGATTCAGGGTCAGGCCACGCCCTTGTCACAGACCCGCTCTAAGGTCACGCGTTGGCAGTGTCGGCGGTTTGCATCCCGGCGGCTGCCCAACGCGCCTGCACGCCCAACGCCACCATGCTGTCCGATCCCAACCCCGCCCCCTCCACGCCCGTCTGGCGCTCCGGCACCGGCCACAGGCTGGTCATGGTGCTGGCCAGTGCGGCCCTGCTGCTGGCCTTCTTCGAGGCCCTGCGCTTCATGGTGGCCACCTGGGACTTCGTCGAGGAATACAGCTACGGCTATTTCATCCCGGTCATCACCGCCTTCCTGATCTGGCAGAAAGCGCCGGCCCTGCGCGAACTGCGCCTGCAGGGCAACTGGGGCGGGCTGGGCTTGATCGTGCTGGCCCTGGCGCTGCTGGCCGTGGGCCACTTCAGCGCCATCCGGCTGATCGGGCAATACGGCTTCATCGTGGCGGTCTTCGGCGTGGCCGTCTGCCTCATCGGTTGGCGCGGCACGCGGGTCGTCGCCGTGCCGCTGTCTTTCCTGCTGTTCATGATTCCGCTGCCGCAGTTCCTGCTGCGCGAGCTGTCGCACAGCCTGCAGTTGCTGTCTTCGCAGTGGGGCGTGGCGCTGATCCGGCAGTTCGGCATCAGCGTGTTCCTGGAAGGCAACGTCATCGACCTGGGCAGCTTCAAGCTGCAGGTGGTGGAAGCCTGCAGCGGCCTGCGCTACCTGTTTCCGCTGATCGTGCTGGGCGTGCTGGCGGCCACCTTCTTCCAGGGCGCCTGGTGGAAGCGGGTGCTCATCGTGCTGTCCACCGTGCCTTTCACCATCGTCATCAACAGCCTGCGCATCGGGCTCATCGGCGTGACGGTCGAGTACTGGGGCCGTGAGATGGCCGAAGGCCTGCTGCACGACTTCGAAGGCTGGTTCATGTTCCTGATCTGCATCGCGCTGCTGATCGGCGAGATGGCCCTGCTGGCCCGCTTGGGCAGCCAGGGCCAGCCGCTGCGCACGGTCTTCGGCATGGACCCACCGGTGGCGCTGGACGCCAGCCGCGCGCGCGCCGTGCGGCCCGCTTCCCGGCCCGGCTGGGCCGCGCTGCTGCTGCTGGCCGGCGTGGGCGCTGCCCTGTGGCTCGCACCGCAGCGCGAGCAGGTGGCCCCGGCCCGCAAGCCCTTCAGCAGCTTCCCGCTGGACCTGCCGGGCGGCTGGCAGGGCCGCGCCGAACGCATAGCACCCGATGTGCTGGCCATCCTGGCGCTGGACGACTACCTGCTCGTCAACTACGCGCGCGGCAGCGAGCCGACGGTGAACTTCTACAGCGCCTACTACGCCAGCCAGAGCGGCGGCGGTTCCACCCATTCGCCGCGCACCTGCCTGCCGGGCGGCGGCTGGGCCATCATCGATTTGAAGGCGGTCGACGTGCAGCCCGCAGCGCCGTCCGGCGAGGCCTCGATGGCGCCGGTGCACGTCAACCGCGTGCTGATCCAGCAGGGCGCCAGCCGCCAGCTGGTCTATTACTGGTTCCGCCAGCGTGGCCGCTCGCTGACCGACGAGGTCAGCGTCAAGTGGTACATCCTGCGCGACGGCATCGCGCTGAACCGCAGCGATGGCGCCTTGCTGCGCCTGGTCACGCCCCTCGCCGCCGGCGAAGACATCGCCCGCGCCGACGGCCGCCTGCAAGACTTCCTGGGGCAGGTGCAAACGCGCCTGCCCGCCTACGTTCCGGACTGACATGCGCACACTCAAGATCACACGGGGGCCCCTGGCTCGTCTGGGCCGCAGCGGCCGCACCACGCTGGCCGTGGCCGCCCTGGGCCTGCTGGCGGCCTGCAGCGGCAGCAAGCAAGACCGCATCGACAGCGGACTGAAGAAGGGCGCCGAATTCGTGCGCCTGGCCGACTGGGACAAGGCCAACGTGGAAGTGCGCAATGTGTTGCAGATCGATCCCAAGAACGCCCAGGCCTACCTGATCAACGGCCAGGTCAGCGAAGGCCAGCGCGACATCCAGCGCGCCTATGGCGCCTACAGCAAGGCCGTCGAACTCAAGCCCGATTTCATCGAGGCCAAGGTGGGGCTGGCCCGCATCTACCTGATGGCTGGCGAGATCGCCAAGGCCCAGGCCACCGTGACCGAGGTGCTGGCCGCCGACGCCGGCAACGCGGGCGGCCGCACCCTGCACGCCGCCTTGGCGGCACAGGCCGGCAAGCCCAAGGAGGCCATGGCCGAGGCGCAGGCCGTGATCGATGGCGCCAAGACCGTGCCGGTGGACGCCAGCATGGTGCTGGCCGGGCTGCTGGCCAACGAAGGCCGCACGGCCGACGCGCTGGCGGTCATCGACCGCGCGCTGAAGGCCGAGCCGCGCAATCTGGGTCTGTTGCAGGTGGCCGCCTTGCTCGCCGGCAAGGCGCCCAAGGGCGATCCGCTGGCCACCCGGGTCGACGGCTACTTCAAGACCGCGACCCAGGAAGCGCCGAAGAACAACGAACTGTGGCGTGCCTGGGCCAGCATGAACCAGCAGCGCGGCGACATCGAAGGCACCGAAGCGGTGCTGCGCCAGGCCGTCGTGGCGCTGCCGGGCGAGGGCAAGCGCCAGCTCGACCTGCTGAACTTCCTGGCCAGCAGCAAAGGCGTGGCGGCAGCCGAGACCGAGTACACCGCCGCCATCGCCGCCAAGCCGCGCGACATGGCCTTGCGCTTCGGCCTGGTCCAGCTCTACCAGCAGGCCAACCGGCCCGGCGACGCGCAGAAGGTGCTGCGCGACATCGCCGCCAGCCCCGACGACGCGGCCAGCCAGCTCAGCGCCAAGGCCCAGCTGGCCAACTACGCCTATGCCGCCGGCCGCATTGAAACCACCCGCAGCCTGGTCGCCGAAATCTTGAAGGCCAGCCCGCGCGACAACGCCGCGCTGCTGCTGCGCGGCCGCCTCAGCCTGCAGGACGGCAAGGCCGCCGACGCCGTGCAAGACCTGCGCCCGGTGGCCAAGGACCAGCCCGGCTCGGCCGACGTCATCGGCCTGCTGGCCCAGGCCCACCGCGCCGCCGGCGAACCGCAGCTGGCCCGCGAGGTGCTGTCCGAGGCCGTGAAGCTCAAGCCCAACGACACGGACCTGCGGCTGTTGCTGGTGGCCGACCTGGCCGATGCCAAGGACTACCGCAATGCGCTGAGCGAACTCGACGCCGGCTTGCGCGCCACGCCCAACGCCGTCAGCCTGTACGAAGGCAAGGTCAAGCTGGCCATGATGCAGAAGGACAGCGCCGGCGCCGAGAAGGCCCTGGTCGCGCTGAAGAACCAGCTGCCGCAGCAAAGCGTGGGCTATGTCCGCCTGGGCCAGTTCTACATGCAGACCCAGCGCTACGACGCCGCGCTGAAGGCCTACGACGCCGGTGCCGCCGCCGTGCCCAACGATCTGCTGCCTTACATCTCGGCCATCGGTTTGCTGGTCGGCACGCAGCGCTACGACGAGGCCACGCGGCGCATCGAAGCCCGCCAGAAGGGCGACGCCGCCAACGTGCTGCACCACCAGCTCAAGGGCGACGTGGCCATGGCCAGGCGCGACTATGTGGCGGCCGAGCAGGCCTACCGGGCCGCCGTCCAGGCCGCGCCCAAGGCGCCGGTGGGTTACCTGAACACGGCCCGCGCGCTGGCCGCCCGCAACGACCTGGACGGGGCCGTGGCCGTGCTGGCCGAGGGCGAGAAAGGCCTGCCGCAAGACCTGGCCCTGCCCATGGCGCGCGCCGAATGGCTGGCCCGCGCCAGGCGCAACGACGAGGCCATCGCGCTCTACGAGAAGCTGAACCAGCGCGAACCCGACAACGACGCCGTGGCCAACAACCTGGCCTTCCTGCTGGCTGAGATCAAGGGCGACCGCGCCAGCCTGGAGCGCGCCCTGGCGCTGGCCGGCCGCTTCGCCAACACGCGCAACGCCGGCTACCTGGACAGCCTGGGCTGGATCCACCACAAGCTGGGCCAGTACGACCAGGCCGTGCCGCTGCTGGAAAAAGCCGTCGCCCTGGCCCCGGCTGCGCCGCTGATGCAGTTGCACCTGGGGCAGTCGCTGGTGAAGAACGGCCAGGTCGCCAAGGGCAGGGAATACCTGAAGAAGGCCATCGACAGCAAGGCCGACCTGCCCAACTTGCAAGAGGCCAAGGCGCTGCTGGCGCAGGGCTGAAGCTGCACCCGAACCCGCTGCACCATGCGCACCACGCCCCCAACCGCCCGCTTGTTCACCCCCATACCCGCCGTCGGAGACCCGATCAGGCAATTGGTCGCTGCGGCCGAACAAGAGTTGGGCCAAGGGCGCTTCGACACCGCCCAGACGCTGTTGCAGCGCGCCCTGCAACTCGCGCCCGATGACGCTGCGGTCAATGGCACGCTGGCTGTCCTGGCGCTCAGCCAGGGGCAGGTGCCCGAGGCGATCACGCTGGCCCGACATGCCGTCCAGCGCGCGCCTGCGCAGGCCCAACACCACTTCACACTGGGTCGCGCGCACAAGGCAGCGGGGGCGCTGGACGCAGCGGTGGCGGCCTACCGCCTGGCCATCGAACAGCGCCCGCTGTTTGCCGAAGCCCATGTCAGCCTGGGTCTTGCACTCAAGGAACTGGGCGATCTGCACGGCGCCATCGCCTGCCACCGGCGGGCCATCGAGATCAACGCCAACCTGGCTGTGGCGCACAGCAATCTGGGCGCTGCGCTGGCCGCGCAGGCCGAGCTCGATGCCGATGCCGACGACGACGGTCTGCCCAATGAAGACAGCATCGCGGCGCTGCAACGCGCGGCGGCATTGGCACCCGGGGATGCGACCGTGCAGCGCAACCTGGGGGCCATCCTGCTGCGGGCGGGGCGTCCTGCCCAAGCCATGCACGCCTTCAACGCGGCGCTGACGCTGCAGCCCGCGGACCGCGAGTCCTGTGTCCACCTGGGTAGCTGCCTGGTCGACCTGGGCGAGCATGCCTTGGCGGCGCAGCTGGGGCAGAAGTGGCTGGCCAGCAACGCGCTGGACCCGGCGGTGCTGCGCGGCCTGGTGTCTTCGCTGACGATGGTGGGTGAAGTGGACGCTGCGCTGTCGTGGTCGCAGCGCGCGCTGGACTTGCAGCCCGACGCGATGGCGCAGGCACTCCACGGCAATGCGCTCTTGCAGGCGCGGCGCATCCCCGAGGGTGTGCAAGCCTGCCGTGCCAGCGTCGACGCATCGGGTCAGGACGTGGCCTTGTACCCGACGCTGCTGATGGGCCTGAACTACCTGCACGAGCAGCCCGAGCCGATCTTCGCGGCCCACCGCGAACTGCATGAACGGCTCGAGCCGCTGCGGGTGCCCGTTGCGGCGCGCCCGCGCCAGGCCGGCGAGGCGCTGCGCGTGGGCTTCGTATCCGCCGACTTCGTGAACCATTCGGTGGCCTTTTTCATGGAGCCCTTGCTGCGCCATCTCGACGCCAGTGCATTCCAGGTCACTTGCTATCACAACAACGCGCGCAGCGACGCCGTGACCCAGCGTCTGCAGGCCTTGGGCCACCGCTGGGTGCCCTGCGCCCAGCTGTCCGATGCCGCCTTGGCGCGCCGGATCCGAGCTGATGGCATCGATGTGCTGGTGGACTTGGGCGGCATGACCGCCCAATCGCGCATGCTGGTCTTCGCCGAGCAAGCCGCGCCGGTGCAGATCGGCTACCTGGGCTATCCGACGGTCAGCGGGATTCCAGGCCTCGCCTGGCGCCTGACCGACCACGAGATCGATCCCGGCGACATGCCCGACTTCCCGTCCGAGCAGCCGCTGGCGCTGCCGCGCTCGATGTTCTGCTACCAGCCTCTGGAAGCACCGGCGCTGGCGCCGCCGCCTGCGCTGAAGCTGGGCCACATCACCTTCGGCTCGTTCAACAACGTGGCCAAGCTCACCGACAGCACCTTGCGCCTGTGGGCCGCCGTGTTGCACGCCGTCCCCGGCTCGCGCCTGCTGCTGAAGGCCACTGCCATCACCCAGGCCCTGAGCCGTTCCAGCATCGAGGCCGTGATGGCCCAGGCCGGCATCACGCCGGACCGGCTCACGCTGATGGCCCGGCAGGAAGACCAGCGCGAGCACCTGGCGGTCTACAACGACGTCGACATCGCCCTGGACAGCGTCCCCTACAACGGCGCCACCACCACCTGCGAAGCGCTGTGGATGGGCCTGCCGGTGGTGACGCGGCGGGGCGCCACGCACACCGCGCGCATGGGGGCTTCCATCCTGGGCGCGCTGGGTCGCAGCGACTGGGTGGCCCGTGCTGACGACGACTTCGTGCGCATCGCCGCAGGCCTGGCGGCCGACCCGGCTGCGCTGGCGGCTTGGCGAGCCGGTGCGCGCGCCCAGATGGCGGCCAGCGCCCTGTGTGACGGTGCCGCCATGGCGCGGGCCTTCGAGGCCGCCTTGGCGCAGGCCTGGGCTGCTGCAGCCCGTGGCGACCAGGCACCCCCCCCAAACGTGGGGTAAGGCTGCGGCCCTAGTCCAACCGGGCTATGGGTGCGGTCAGTCGGTGTGACTTCCCGTCATCTGCGCGCCCTAACCTCAAGCTTGACGTTTCTGAACGTCGGACATGCCTGCGTGCAAGCGCCAGGGTCTGCCAGCTAGTCCTAAGGGACCACAAAAGCAGTTTCCTCCGTGCCTGCTGGCGACATGACCGGTACCTAGAGTTCTGTTCGTCGATGGCTCGGTTCATTGTGGGCTGCGCCCGGCGCGTGATCAGCGGATGAAGGGCCTGATTCAGCGGCAGATTTCTGCTTTTGGATGAGGCTGGCGTCAGCTGAGAGCTATCGCAATTTTTCAATCACGGTTCAACACCTGGAGAGACCTCACATGAAACTCAACTTCAAGGCGATCGCAGTCGCCGCCGCCATGGTGGCGGCTACGTCGGCGCACGCTGACCTGACCACAGGCGCCGGCGGCAACAGCTCGCTGGCGCTGGTCGCTTTCAACACCGGGACCAATGCCTACTACCTGCGCGATCTGGGCACGACGCTGAACGGCTTTCTGCCGAACAGCATCACCACCGCTGCTGGCGATGGCGCCGCAACCGGCACCAAGACCCCTGAAGCTGGCCTGAACCAGTCCTGGGCCGACACCAACGGCACCTTCGCCACCTGGTACGGCGCCCAGACCGCCAGCGATGTTCGCTGGACGGTGTTGGCGCAAGACGGTACGGGTTCTGCCGGTACCACGGGCATCAACGGTGTCCAACGCTCCCTCGTCGCGTTCTCGCAAACGCCGACCGTCACGCCCACGAATGCGGGTGTTCGGCTGGCTGCGGGCAATGCTTTTGGCGTGTCCGGTTTCGCGTCCATCACGATGGGCTACGACACCACGGGCGCGACCGTTCTGTATGATCTGCTCAACAACGAAGGCTACGGCGCCAACACGCTGAGCTCGGTTGGCGGCACGTCCTCGTTGTGGTACTACCGCGCGACGGCCGGTACATTGGCCGGCTCGACGGCGGCCATCGCCACGCAGTTTGCCAACTCGCTGAACAGCGCGACGATCTCGCTGGCCAGCAACGGCACGCTGACCTATGACTTGGCTGCCGCCGCCCCCGTCTCCGCCGTGCCGCTGCCCGCGTCGGTGTGGATGATGGGTGCTGGCCTGGCCGGCATGGGTGCTTTCATGCGCCGCCGCGCTGCCGCCGCCAAGGCCTAAGCCTTTCATTGCCATTTTGTTCGCTTGCCCAGGGTCAGTCCGACCCTGGGTCGGGGCGGAGCCTTGTCCAGGCGCCGTACCTTCCAAACCCTGTCTGGAGTTTTCCATGAAATTCAGCAAGATCGCCCTGGCCGCCCTGGCCACCGTCGCCGGCTCGTCGGCTTTCGCCCTGACCGCCAGCAACTACAGCAACACCGGTGAATTTGCCGGCACGACGCTGAACATCCGCATCTCCGGCGCCAGCGCGCAGGACAACGGCATTCTGGGTTCGGCCCTGTCGCTGTGCACCGTCGGCACCGTGCACCGCTACGAAATCAGCAACAACTTCGTCTATTTCTGCACGCCTGACATCGGCAGCGGCGCCGGCCAGATCACCGTCCCGGCCCGTGCCTCGCAGCTGGCCATCTACAAGTATTCGGCCGGCGGCTCCTACTACGGCGTGGGCCCGGTCAACAGCAACACCGCTGCCGCCGGCAACAGCCTGACGGCCACCGGCAACCAGCTGCCCTTCCTGGACCTGAGCAAGCTGGCCACCAGCTGCGGCACGTCGACCGTGACCACGCCCACGTTCAACACCGGCACCAACGCCCGCAGCTACACCAACATCAAGTGCGGCGGCGCTTCGTCGGGGCTGACCACGCTGGCCACCACCTACATCGGCCTGTCTGACCTGGAGCCGGCCTTCTTCAGCAGCGCCACCAGCAACCTGACGGCCGAAGCCGTCTACGCGCTGATCTTCGGTGTGCCGGTCACCAAGAACATCCGCAATGCCCTGCAAACCCAGCAAGGCCTCACGAGCGGCAGCGAATTGGCCGCCAACCAGCCCTCGCTGACCAGCGCGCAGCTCGTCACCGCCTACACGCAGCCGGGCCAGACCTGGGGCGGCATGGGTGTGACCTCGGGCCTGACCGATGACGCGATCTACATCGCCCGTCGCGTCGACTCGTCGGGCACGCAGAAGACCTTCGAAGCCCTGTTCGCCCGCACACCCAACGGCCTAGGCGGCCTGAAGAGCTGCGCCGTCGGCACGACCGCATTTGCAGTGCCGGACAGCGGCATCGTCGGCCTGAACACCGGTGACAACGAGTCGGTCTGCACCGCCGGCACCACCGTGGTGATGTCGGGTTCGGGTGGTGGCAACGTGCGCAACTGCCTGACCAACCACAACACGGCTGGCCGTGGTGCCATCGGCATCCTGACGACGGAAGACAAGTACGACGGCTCCGCCGCCGGCGACTACCGCTTCGTCAAGGTCGACGGCGTGGCTCCGAACCAGGCCAACGCGGCTGCCGGTGCCTACCGCGGCTACGCCGAGTCCTTCCTGAACGTGCGCACGTCCGGTGCCTACGCCACCAGCGCGGCCGATGGCTACTCGGCTTTCGTCACCCGCCTGAAGACCGACCTGGCCAACCCCGCGATCATCAAGCTGATCAACGGTGCCGACCAGGCCTTCGGCCCGGCAGGCCTGATGGCCCTGCTGTCCAAGCAAACCGCTGGCACGACGCCTGACTTCACCGGCGCTTCGTCGGTGATGCCCTGGACCAAGACCGCTGGCACCAGCGTCGACAACTGCCAGGCTCCCCAGCTGTTCAACTAAGCCCTAGCGCGACGGCCGCCCTTCACCGGGCGCCCCGCAACGCCAGCCGGCCCACCTTTTTTCCGGTGGGCCGGCTTTTCCTTTTGACCGTCAGTTCAACCGCCCCACGTGGCGCCCGCCGCGCGCAGTGTTCTGTCACGACCCATCCGCAGAATGTCGACACGCCAGCCCGCGCCCCTGCGGCCGGCTTCACTTTCCGGCTCCCGCACCGCCCGCCCTTGAACATGCTGCGCCCTCATTCCGGCCTGCCAGCCCGCCTGTCGTGGGCCGTGGCCCTGGCCTTCGCCCTGTCGTGGGCGCTGGCCGCGCTGCCGGTGGCCGCCGCCGACGCGCCCGCCACCGGCAAGCCGCGCTTCGACGTGCTGGAATTCGCCGTGCAAGGCAACACCGTGCTCAAGACCCCGGTCATCGAGCGTGCGATCTACCCGCACATGGGCCCGCAGCGCAGCATGGACGACGTGGAAGGTGCCCGCGCCGCCCTGGAGGCGGCCTATCGCAGCGCCGGCTACAGCACGGTGGCCGTGGACATCCCCGAGCAGCAGGTGAGCGCTGGCGTGGTGGTGCTGCAGGTCGTCGAGGCGCCGGTGTCGCGGCTGCGCGTGACCGGCTCGCGCTATTTCTCGCAAGACCGCATCATCGAGCAGGTGCCTGCCGTGGCCGAGGGCACGGTGCCCAACCTGCTTGAACTGCAGGCGCAACTGGCTGGCGTCAACCGCAGCAGCGACCGCCGCGTGCAACCGCTGCTGCGCGCCGGCAAGGCACCCGGCACCACCGAGGTCGACCTGACCGTGGAGGACCAGTTGCCGGTGCACGGCAGCATCGAACTGAACAACAAGGCCAGCGCCAACACCAGCCCGACGCGGCTGCTGGCGTCGCTGCGCTACGACAACCTGCTGCAGCGCGACCACAGCCTGGGTCTGACGGTGCAAACCGCACCGCAGAAGACCAGCGAGGTGCAGCTGTTTTCGGCCAACTACGCGATACCACTGGGCCAGGACCAGCTCAGCTTCAGCTACCTGCATTCCAACAGCGAGACTGCCGCCGGCGCCGGTGACACCACGGTCTTCGGCAAGGGCTCGGCCTGGGGCGTGCGCCGCAGCGTGGTGCTGCAGCTGGCCGACAAGGCCTACCACGCCCTCAGCCTGAGCCTGGATTACAAGCGCTTCGGCGAAACCGTCGCCCTGGCCAATGGCAGCGGCTTTGCCACCCCCTTGCGCTACGCCCCGCTGGGCCTGGGCTATATCGGCATCACCGAAGACGCCAGCGGCCGCTGGCAGCTGGGCGGCAACCTCGTCGTCGGCCTGCGCGGCCTGCTCAGCAGCGACGCCGAATTCGCCGACAAGCGCTATGGCGCCAGCAGCGGCTTCAGCGTGCTGAAGCTGGACCTCAGCCGCGAACAGAAGCTGCCCTGGGCCGGCCTGAGCCTGTATGGCCGGCTGGACACGCAGTTCAGCGGCGAACCGCTGGTCTCCAACGAACAGATGGTGGCCGGCGGCGCCGACACGGTGCGCGGTTACCACGAGTCGGCGGCCGTCGGCGACACCGGCCTGCGCGCTACGCTGGAGCTGCGCAGCGGCGAACTGCTGCCCGCCAGCTGGCCGCTGCTGGGCAGCGTGACGACCCACGCCTTCTTCGACGGTGCGACCTTGCAGCTGCGCCAGCCGCTGCCCGGCCAGGCCTCGCGGGCACGCCTGCTCAGCAGCGGCGTGGGCCTGCGCCTCAAGGGCAAGCCCTATGGCAGCCTGCAGCTGAACCTGGCCGTGCCGCTGGCGGCCACCGCCACCACGAACCGTGGCGACGTGCTCCTGCATGCCGCCGGCGCCTTCGATTTCTGAACCGCTGAACCGTCGAACCGGGCCCGCCATGAAGAACTTGCCCTGCCGCACGCGCATCACCGCACCGTGGTCCACGACCCGGGCCCGCGGCAATTGCAGCCTGGTGGTGCTGGCGGCGCTGGGCGCCTTGCTGGTGAGCCCGCCGTCGGGCGCGCAGAGCGCCGGCGGCGCGCTGGCGGCGCGCACCTTGCCGGTGGTGCGCAACCCGCAGCTGCTGCTGCCCGGCGGCGACGGCAACATCAGCGTCAGCGGCCCGGCCAGCAGCACGGCCGCGCCGGTGCTGACCGTGCGCCAGAACGAGCTGCGCGGCATCGTCGACTGGAAGTCCTTCAACATCGCCGGTGGCAGCGAGGTCGTCTTCGCGCAGCAGCAAGGCGCCGGCAGCGCCACCTTGAACCGCGTCTACGGCATCGACCCCAGCATCATCCAGGGCAAGCTGTCGGTGCGCGGGGCGCAGATCGGCGTCGATGCCAAGAACAACAACCAGCCCCTCTATGCGCCGGGCGGCCAGGTCATCCTGATCAACCAGAACGGCATCCTGTTCGACCGCGGCACGCAGATCAACGTGCGTTCGCTGGTGGCCAGCACCTTGAACCTCGAGGACTCGCTGTTCAACACCGGTGCCTTCATTGCCGGCGGCTTGACGACGCCGGCCTTGGCCGGCGGTTACGACGACAGCGGCAAGACGCTCGCGACGCGGCCCGACGGCACGCAGCCCGGCGTCATCGGCATCGGCAGCTTCGGCAGCAGCAGCGCGGCGGCGCCGCGCATCGCCGCCGACGCTGGCGGCACGGTGCTGCTGGCGGCGCCCCGCATCGACAACGAAAGCGGTCTGATCACCGCGCCCGACGGGCAGATCATCCTGGCTGCCGGCAGCAAGGTCTACCTGGACCTGCCGGCCGCCAGCGACAGCGTGCTGCGCGGCCTGCGCGTCGAAGTGGAAGCGCCCAGCAGCAGCAACCTGAACCTGAGCAACCTGATCCGCAACAGCGGCACGCTCAGCGCCGACCGCGGCAACGTCACCCTCGCGGCGCTGACGGTGAACCAGGAAGGCCGGGTCTCGGCCAGCACCGCCATCCAGGCCAATGGCTCGGTCTACCTGAAGGCCGGCACGCTCAGCGGGGCGGGCGGCAGCGTCAACCTGACGGCCAAGAGCGTGACCGAGGTGACGCCCGACGCGGCCGACACGGCCACCTTGCCCGAAAGCCTGAGCTTTGCCGACCGCCGCAGCACCATCGCCATCAGCGGCAAGACCCTCAACAGCAGCGGCACGCTGCGCGCCGCCGGCGGCAACATCAGCCTGACCGCCAGCGACACCAAGGACCCCGCGGGCGCCAGCGTCTACCTCGGCAGCGGCAGCGTCACCAGCGTGGCCGGCAACTGGGCCGACGTGGACTACGCCAGCAATCTGCTGACCTTCAAGGTCACGTCCAATGAATTGAAGGACGCACCCGACCAGAAGACCGGCGTGCTGAAAGGCGCCACCGTCACGGTCGACCTGCGCCAGGGCAGCACGCTGCTGGACCTGAGCGGCTATGTGGCGGCGCAAGCCCGCACGGTGGCACAGAAGACGGCCACGGGCGGCGACCTGAACATCACGTCCAGCGGGGCCTTGATCCAGCGCAGCGGCGCCACGCTGGACGCCTCCGGCGGCGGCTACCGCTACGGCAGCGGGCAGGACGCCACCAGCGTGCTGCTGGGCGACGACGGCAAGAGCTACAGCATCACCACCGCGCCGCAACAGCGCACCTACACCGCGGTGCTGGACAGCAGCAGCCGCAGCGATGCCCGCTGGGGCCAGACGGTGAACTACACCGGCCCCTTGAACACGCTGGCGCCCACCGAAGCCGGCTATCTGCAAGGCCTGCCCGGCGGCAACATCCGCCTGATGTCGGCCGCCGGTCTGGTGCTGGACGGCACGCTGGCCGGGGGTGTCACCATCGGCCCCAGGCAGCTGAGCGCGGCGCCGCGCGCGGCCACGCTGACCCTGGGCAGCTACAACAGCACCGAAGGCGACTTCGACGTCGCCCAGCGCATCGGCAACATCCGCTTCGCCCAGCAGCCCAGCGACACGCTGGGTGCGGCTTTCACGTCCGCCAGTGCGCTGAGTGCGGCGCAGCGCGACACCGTCACCCTGGCCGCCAGCCAGCTCTTTGGCGCCAACGCCGGGTCCGGCGCCGCAGGGGTGAACACCATCCAGCAGGCCGCCTTCGACGCGGTGGAGATCAACGCCAACGGCAGCGTGCTGCTGCCGGCCGGCGTCAGCCTGCAAGGCGCCGCCGGCTCCAGCCTGGCGCTGCGCGCGCCGCAGATCGACATCGCCGGCAGCATCAGCCTGCCCGCCGGCACCCTCACGCTGACGCCGCAGGCCACCAGCAAGCCGCTGAGCGCCGACCTGGGCCCCGGCCACAACAGCGTCACGCTGCGCAGCACGGCCAGCCTGTCCACCGCCGGCTTGTGGATCAACAACGCCAGCGCCGACGGCAGCTTCGTCGGCGACGCGCAGGCCACGCGCCGGCTGAACATCGCCAGCGACGGCAGCACCAGCACCACGTCGATGCTCGACGGCGGCAGCGTCACCATCACGGCCGGCGACGGCACCTCGGCCACGGTGCTGGAACGCGGCTCGCAGGTGGACGTGGGCGGCGGCGCGGCACTGAGCAGCGCCCGCAAACTGACGCTGGGCCATGGCGGCAAGATGGGCATCGCCAACGGGCAGTCGTCGCTGCTGTCTGCCGACTGGCTGGGCGGCAGCTTGAGCGGCCTGTCAGCCGGCAAGGGTGGCGTGCTGGCCCTCAGCACACCGCGCGTGGTCATCGCGGCCGAAGGCAGCAACGGCCTGCTGCCGGCCAACACCACCCGCCTGGGCACGGCCCTGTTCAGCGACCGCGGCTTCAGCGAAGTGGGCGTGACGGCCACCCAGGGCGTCAGCGTGGAAGCCAGCGCGCAGATCGTGCTGCGCCAGCAGAATCTGCTGATCGACCCGCTGACCGCCGCAGCCTTGCCCACGGGCCTGTCCTTGCGCAGCGTGGCCACGGCCAGCGTGCTGCCGGCCGACCAGCGCAGCGCCACCGACCTGAAGCTGACGGCCAGGGCCGACCCGGCCTTCCCGGGCAAGGCCACGCTGACGGTGGCCCAGAATGCCAGCATCACCGGCGACGCCGGCGCCAAGGCCACACTGACGGCGGTGGACGGCTTGCGCATGGACGGCCGCATCAGCCTGCCCGGCGGCACGGTCAGCCTGAACCTCAGCCCCACGCTGGACGGTGCCCCCGACCTCAGCCTGGGCAGCCAGGCGCGCATCGATGTGTCGGGCACTTTCATCCCCCTGTCCACCGCCCCGGCCGGTCTGCTGCAGGGCAGCGTGGTCGACGCCGGCAGCATCAGCCTGAACGCCAAACTGACCGGCGTGAACCTGGCCAGCGGATCGCGCTTGTCGCTGGACGGCGTGGCGCAGCGCGTGGACCTGCCTGTGGCCGACAGCGCCAGCGCTGTGCGCCAGCAAACCCTGTACGGCAACGCTGGCACGCTGTTCATCGGCAGCCAGGGAAACACCCTGCTGGCCGGCAGCCTGAGCGCGCAAGCCCCGACGGCCCAGGCTGCTGGCGGCTCCTTCGCGCTGGAATTGACGCAGCCCTACAAAGGCGAAGGCCTGAGCCTGGCCACCAGCCGACTGGTCGTCACCCAAGGCAGCAGCCCGCTGGCCGCTGACCCGACCACGGTGGACGCCACGGTGGCCGTGAACACGCTGCAGAGCGCCGGCTTCCAGAAGCTGCGCCTGCTGTCGGAAAACGCCATCGAATTCCGCGGCAGCGTCAACGCCGACTTCGCGCGCGGCATCCGGCTGGACGCACCGCTGATCGATGTGCTGGGCAACGCCGGCGTGGCGCTGAAATCGGCCTCGGCCATCTGGCTGGGCCAGAGCCTGGACCCGCGCGGCAGCGGGGGCACCGTGCAGCCCGGCGCTGCCTCGCCGGTCCTGGCGACGCGCAGCGGCCAGGGCTGGCTGACGGCCCAGGCCGGCAGCATCGATCTGGCCGGCAGCCTGACCCTCAATGGCGTGGCCGAGACCACGCTGCGGTCCTCGAGCGACATCCGCCTGAGCGGCCGCGCGATCAACGGCGTGGCCGACACCGACCGCGCCCTGGGCCAGTCGGTGGGCGGCCTGACGACGGCGGGCAACCTCACGCTCGACGCCGCCCAGGTCTACCCGACCACCCGCAGCAGCTACAGCCTGGCGGTGGCGCAGCCTGACGGCAGCGTGGTCAGCGGCGGCTATGTCCACGTGCAGCGCGGCGCCACAGCGGTGGCCGGCGATGTCTATTCGGCCGATGGCAGCCTGACCGTGAACGCCGACGTCATCGTCCAGGGCGGCACCTTGAAGGCCCCGCTGGGCGCCCTGAACCTGCAGGCCGCCAGCCTGCTGGACCTGGGCGCGGGCAGCATCACCTCGGTGTCCGCTTCGGGCCTGACCGTGCCTTTCGGGTCCACCCGGGCCGGCCTGGACTGGAGCTACCAGGACAAGCGCGCCGGCGGCACGCCCAACGTCCTGCTGGCCGGCAGCGCCGACGGCAAGCGCCTGACCCTGAACGGCCGCAGCGTGAACGTGAACGCCAGCGCCAGCGTGGACCTGTCCGGCGGCGGCGATGTGCAGGCCGTCGAATTCGTGCCCGGCAACGGCGGCTCGGTGGACACCTTCAGCAAGGCCGGCACCTACGCCATCATCCCCAAGGCCAAGCTGGCCAGCATGCCGCTGGACACCGACACGGCCACGCGCTACGCCCGCGACAGCATCGGCAAGGCCACCGCCATCGGCACCCAGAGCAGCACGCTGGACAGCAATGTCTACGACAGCCTGCACATCGGCCCCGGCGCCGCCGTGCCCGAAGGCGACTACGTGCTGCTGCCGGGCCGCTATGCGCTGCTGCCCGACGCCTACCTGGTGCAACTGCAGACCGGCAGCGCCTACGCCAACCTGCAAGCCGGCCAGGCCGCTTCGCTGGCCAATGGACAGACCGTGGTTGCCGGCTACCGCACGCTGGCCGGCACCGGCATCCGCGAGTCGCGCAGCGTGGGCGTGGTGCTGCGCGCGGGCAGCGCGGCGACGCGCGAATCCGACTACACGGTGTCCACGGCCAGCTACTTCAGCGACCTGGCTGCGCGCACCGACGTGGCGGCACCGCGCATCCCGCTGGACGCCGGCCGTCTGGCCATCACTGGCGCGCAAAGCCTGAGCCTGGCCGGCACGGTGAACAGCGCGCCCGCCCGCATCGCCACCGCCAGCCTGACGGCGACCGGCCGCAACGCCGAAGTCGACATCAGCGCCGACCGCATCGCCGTGGTCGACCAGGTCGGCAGCACGGCCTTCGAAAGCAGCGTGCTGCAGCTCGACGGCGCGCAGCTGTCCAAGCTGGGCGGCAGCCTGCTGCTGGGCGGCGAGCGCCGCAGTGACGGCAGCACCACCACCGTGGCGACGCGCGCCAGCAGCATCGTGGTGGCCAACAGCGCCGCCGGCGCGCTGAGCGGCGCCGAAGTGATGCTCAGCGCCACCGACAGCATCGAGCTGCGCAGCGGCAGCGTCGTCGCCGGCACCGGCACGCCCGATGCGCAGGTCAAGACCTTGCAGACGACGGCCAGCGGCGCGCTGCTGCGCGTCGCGGCCGGCGGTCAGGTTCTGGTTGACCGCGGCAGCGTGGTCGACGCCAGCCGCGGCGACATCCGCGTGGCTGCTGGCGCCACGCTGAAGGCCGACGGCGCCTTGCTGCTCGACGCCACGCGCAGCACCCAGTCCAGTGGCACGCTGGCCGTGGCCCCCGGCGCTTCGGTGGCCTTGGCCTCGTCGCAGGTCAGTCTGGGTGCGACCGCCGGCGTGGCCGGCATCGCCAACGGCCTGGTGCTGTCCAACGCCGATCTCGCCGGTCTGGCGCAACTGGACGCGCTGGTGCTCAAGGGCTACCAGGGCATCGACCTCTACGGCAGCACGGTGCTGGGCGCCAGCACCTTGGGCAGCCTGACCCTGGACGCCCCGGCCTTGCGCGGCGTGGGCACGGCGACCAGCGCCAGCCAGGTCGCAGCGCGTCAACTGCTGCTGCGCAACAGCAGCGCCGCGACGGGCCAGGTGGCCAGCACTTCGGCCGGGACGCTGGATCTGTCTGCGCAGACCCTGACCGTGGGTGCGGGCAGCCTGTCGATCAGCGGCTACAGCGCCGTGAACATGGCCGCCAGCAGCGAAACCGTGGCCCGCGGCAGCGGCGCCTTGACGGTGGCTGGGGACTGGACCCTGGCCACGCCCAAGGTCGCGGCCGCCGCGGGCGCGGTGCAGACCTGGACCGCTGCCGACACCGGCAACGGCAACCCGCCGATCTACGGCGCGCTGCGCTTGCAGGGCAGCAGCGGCGCGGCCGGCACCAGCGTGGATGGCGATGCGGGTGGACGGCTCAGTCTGCAGGGCCGCAGCGTCAGCGTGGGCACGCTGCTGCAGGCCCGTTCGGGCACGCTGGCGCTGAGCGCCCTGGGCGGCACCGCTGCCGATGGCGTGACCCTGGCCAGCGGCGCGCTGCTGGACGCCAGCGGCGCCGCCAAGGACTACAACGGCCATGTCGTGACGGCGGATGCCGGCCGCGTGGCCCTGACCGCCGCCGCCGGGACCGTCGACATCGCCGCAGGCGCGGCCATCCAGCTCGATGCCAACGCCCAGGGCGGCAACGCCGGCGAATTGGCCATCACCGCATCCCGCTTGTCCCGCAGCGGCCGCATCACGGCCGTGGGCGCTGCCGCCGGTGCCGGCGGCCGCCTGGCGCTGGACCTGGGCAGCGACAGCAACGCCGGGGCAACCGTCAACAGCCTCGCCCAAGGCGGCTTCAGCGCAGCGGTGGACCTGCGCTTGCGCAGCGGCGACATCGCTCTGGCGGCCGGCAGCACCCTGGCTGCCCGGCAGATCCAGCTGGCTGCCGACAGCGGCCGCATCGACGTCGGCGGCACCCTGGACGCCAGCAGCGTGGCCGGCAGCGGCAGCGTCAAGCTGTGGGCCGCGCAGGGCCTGGCCTTGGCCGATGGCAGCCTGATAGCCGCGCGCGGCACGGCGACCGACGCTGGCGTGGCGGCGGCGCTGTCCAACGGCGGATTCGTGCACGCCAGCACCAGCGGCGGCACGATGAGCTTTGCGCCCGGCGCGGTCATCGATGTCAGCCCCGGCGCCAAGGGCGGCACCGGCAGCGTCACCTTCACCGTCAAGCGCGACCCCACCAACACCATCGCGCCCGTGCTCCTGGCTGGCACGGTCAAGGGCCGGCAGCTGCTGCTGGACCGCAACACCGGCCTGCCTGTCCAGCAGAGCGGCAGCAAGGCCGACACCTGGGTGGATGCCGAGGTGGTGCTGGAGGCCCAGCGCAACTACGTCAGCAGCGGCAGCCTGAATACCGCCGCCTACGCGGCCGACCACCAGGCCTTTGTGCAGGGCACGGATGCCAGCGCCTATCTCGGGAATCTGCGTAACGGGCAAGGCCAGGTGCAGGGCAACAGCAGCCTGCGCGGGGCCACCCAGGTCAGCAGCAGCGGCAGCCTGAGCCTGGCCAGCAACTGGGACCTGACCAGTGCGCCCTGGCTGACCGCCGGCCTGCCCGGTACGCTGACCTTGCGCAGCGCTGGCGACCTGAGCATCAGTGCGGCGCTGGGCAGCCCCAACGACAACATCCTGGCCGGTCTGACCTGGGGCCTGCGCCTGGTCGGCGGCGCCGACCTGAGCGCCGCCAACCCGCTGGCCACGCGCAGCCTGGCCGCGGCCACGGGCAGCGGCACCGGCAGCGTCATCCTGAGCGGCAATGCGGCCAAGGTGCGCACCGGCACCGGCAGCATCGAGGTGGCCGCGGCGGCCGACTTCCGCATGACCGATGCGCAGGCGGTGCTCTACACCGCCGGCCGCATCGGCGCCGACGACACGGTCAGCGGCGGCAACAACCGCTGGGCGCGACAAGGCGGCGACATCAGCATCCGGGCGGGCGGCAATGCCAGCGGGGCCTCGGATGAGTGGATCACCGAGTGGCTGCGTCGTCCGCAGTGGCAGTTGACCGCGACCGCCGGCACCCGCACACCGGAATGGTGGGCCTACCGCCCGAACTTCCAGCAAGGCCTGGGCACGCTCGGCGGCGGCAACATTCAAGTGCAAGCCGGCCAGAACATCGACGGCCTGTCGGCGATGTTGCCGACTTCGGCGCGTGACGTGGTGGACGCCACCGGCAAGCGCCAATTGGACGTGCAAGGCGGCGGCAATCTGATGCTGAAGGCTGGCGGCGATATCAACGGCGGTGCCTACCTGGTGTCGCGCGGTGAGGGCCTGATCCAGGCTGCCGGTCGGGTCGGCGGCAGCGCCGGCACCCAGCTGTTCCTGATGGGCGCCAGCAGCGGCGCCGTGGCCGCCCACGCGGCGCTGGACCTGCAGTCCGGCAACGGCGTCTCGGTGCTCAGCGTCAACAACCCGACCGCGGTGTGGCAAGCCAACTCCGTCGGTACGGGGCCAAGTTTCTCCAGGCTGTCGACCGCGCTGGTCGAATCCTTCTTCACCTATGCGGCCGACAGCCAGGTGCGTGTGGCGGCGCTTTCGGGCGACGTCCACCTCGGCACCCAGATGAACAGCGGGCGGGGATTGGGCCTCAACAACCTGGGCAAGGCGGTCTCGACGACGCTGAACGACAGCACCACGACTGGCACCTACCCGGCCCGATTGGCTGCCGTGGCCTTGGGCGGCGACATCGTCTTCAACGGTGAAGACAAGACCCGAACCTTTTACACCTACCCGTCAGCCCAGGGCAGCCTCGCCGTCCTGGCCAGCGGGTCTGTGCTGGACCCGCAGATCACGGTGTCCGATCGCAGCCTGGCTGCGATGCAGAGCGCCGAGAATTTTCCCTACGGCAACGCGCGCCTCTACGCCAGCAGCCGCTTCCTCAGCGGCGAAGCGCTGGCCTCGCAGTCCGGCGAAGCCCGGTTGGTCACGCGCCAGGCGCCCGATGCCGCGGTGGGCTATGCCCTGGACATCCAGGCCCTCGACGGCCGGGTGCAGTCCACTGGCACGAATCCGCGGCAGCTCACCCTGCCGGCCGTCAGCCGCATTGTTTCTGGCGGGGCCTTGACGGGCCTGTCGCTGGACCTGCAAAACCTGTCGCCGGCGGATGTCACCGAGGTCATCTCGCAAAACGGCGACGTGCTGCCGCAGGGCCTGCGCATCGGCGGGCCAGGTCGGCTGCTGGTGCAGGGCGGTCGCAATGTGGATGTGGGTGCTGCCGGCTTCTTCCAGTCGGGCAGCAACCTGGGCGGCCTGATCGCCACCGGCAACACCGCCAACGGCAGCCTGAGCAACGCCGACGCGGCGCGCATCAGCGTGCTGGCCGGCGTCAAAGGCACCGTCAACCTGGCCGCGCTGGACACGGCCTATGCGCAGGTCATCGCGCAGAACGGGGTCGCCGAGCAGGTGCTGGCCTTCTACCGGGCGCTGAATGCGGACCCGGACCCGGCTGCTGTGCGCAGTGCAGCCGACGTGCCGGCCCTGGTGGCGCGCGACGCGGCCTACCGGCCCTACCTGGACCTGGGCAAGGCCTTCCCGCAGGTGCTGGCGCTGTACCAGGCCACGGCCAAGGCCGGCACCCTGCCGCTGGGCAGCAACGATGAAACCCGCCAGGCTGCAGCGCTCTACACCCTGCTCAACCGCGAGACCAACGTGGCGGCCATCGTGCAGGCGCGCAACGTGGCCGACCTGGTCCAGGCCCTGCCGGACGGCGCGTCCTACGCGGCTTACGCCGCGCTGGACGCCAAGTACCCGCGTGTGCTGGCCGACTACCGCCAGCGCCGCAGCAAGGGCGGCCTGCCCGAGGGTCTGACGCCCATCCTGTATGCGGACCTGCTCGCGGCCAACGTGGCCCAGGCCGTGCCGGCCGGCCAGGTCGGCAGCGGCAGCATCTACACCTTCCAGAGTTCCATCCAGACCTACGGCAGCGGCAGCAGCAACGGCCAGGGCTCGGTGGACCTGTGGGCGCCGGGCGGCGGCGTGGTGGCCGGGCTGACCACGCCGTCCAGCGGCACCACCATCGGCGTGGTGACCAATGCCGGCGGCGCCATCCGCAGCGTGGTGCGCGACGACTTCACCATCAACCAGGGCAAGGTCATCACGGCGCAGGGCGGCGACATCCTGGTCTACAGCACCCAGGGCAGCATCGACGCCGGCAAGGGTGCGCGCACCTCCATCAGCACGCCGCCGCCGAAGAAGACGGCGCTGCTGGACCCGGTGACGGGCGCCGTCACCGGCTATGTCTACACCCTGCCTGCGGGCGCGGGCGGCAGCGGCATCCAGTCGCTGACTTCCGACCCCGACGGCCTGGGGCCGCTGTCGGCGCCGCCGGCCGGTTCGATCTACCTGACGGCGCCCGGCGGCACCATCGACGCCGGCGAAGCCGGCATCCGTTCGGGCGGCAACATCGTCGTCGTGGCGGCGACCGTGCGCAACAGCGATTCGATCAGTGCCCAGGGCTCGTCGCAGGGCGTCCCCAAGGTCGAGGCCGGCAGTGCGGCTTCGTCGCTGGCCACCACCAGCGCCGGCACCGGCAACGCCAGCAAGGCGGCCGAAGAAGCGGCAGCGGCCAGTGCCGCGCGCGCACCGGCGGCCACGGCGCCCGTGGCCAAGCCCACCATCCTGTCGGTGGAAGTGCTGGGCTTCGGCGACAAGAACTGCAAGGAAGACGACAAGAACTGCTTCGGCAAATGAGCGTCAGCCTGTCGCCATGCGCATCCTGAACGTCATCCAGTCGGTGAACCCCGTGTACGGCGGGCCGGCCGAAGGCCTGCGCCAGATGTGTCTGGCCACCCAGCGCATGGGCCATCTTCAGGAGGTGCTGACCCTGGACCAGGCGCAGGACGCGTGGCTGGCGGACTTCCCGGCGCCGGTGCACGCGGTGGGGCCACGCTACGGCGGCTACGGCTATGCGCCCGGACTGCGGCCCTGGCTGCAGGCCAGCGTGCGCAACTACGACGCGCTCGTCGTGCACGGGCTGTGGCAGTACCAGGGTCTGGCCACACGGCAGGCCCTGCTGGGCAGCCGGGTGCCCTATTTCGTCTACCCCCACGGCATGCTGGACCCCTGGTTCAAGCACCGTTATCCCTTGAAGCACCTGAAGAAGTGGCTGTACTGGCTGGGTGCGGAACACCGGGTGCTGCGCGATGCTGCCGGCGTGTGCTTCACCACGGCCGAAGAGTCACGCCTGGCGGCCGACACCTTCGCGCCTTTCGACGTCCGCGCGCTGGACATGGGCTACGGCCTGGCGCTGGACGGGGTGGCTGTAGCGGCCCGGGCCGAAGACTTCCTGCGCCTGTACCCGGCGCTGCGCGGTCGCCGCCTGCTGCTGTTCCTGGCCCGCGTTCATCCGAAGAAGGGGCTGGACCTGCTGATCGAAGCCTTCGGCCAGCTGGCCGTTGCGCACCCGGATTTGCACCTGGTGGTGGCCGGCCCTGACGAGGGCGGCCTGCGCCCGCAACTCGAGCAGCAGGCCGCACGCCTGGGTGTGGCCGACCGCATCACCTGGACCGGCATGCTGCAGGGCAGCGCCAAGTGGGGCGCGCTGAAGGCCGCCGAGGTCTTCGCACTGCCCTCGCACCAGGAAAACTTCGGCATCGCCGTGGCCGAGGCCCTGGCGGTCGGGCTGCCCGTGTTGCTGTCGAACCAGGTCAACATCTGCCACACCGTGCAGGAGGCGGGCGCCGGCCTGGTCGGCCCGGATGACGTGGCCGGCACCGGCGCCACCTTGCGGGCCTGGCTGGCGCTGTCCGCTGAACAGCGTGCGCTGATGGGCGCGGCGGCGGTGGCTTGCTATCACCAGCATTTTCATGTCGATGCCGCGGCGCGCCGCTTGCTGGACACCCTGCGCAGCCACTGCGCTGCCAGCACCGACCGACAGCGGGGCTGACCTTCACGACTGTGAAATATGTGGCAACCACACTACGAGTTTAGTTCCGTCCCGGCCGTCCCCCTCCGCATGAAGAAGCCCTACGCTCCATTGATCGCCCTGCTGGGCCTGCTGTTGGCCCTCAGCCTGCACAGCGCGCATGCTTCGTGGAATGCCGCCTGGACCAAGCGCGTCAAGATCACGCTGAACACCGCCGAGGGCGGGCCGCAACTGGCCGGTCCGGTCGACGCCGTGCCGGTGGTCGTGCGCCTGCACACCGGCAATTTCCAGTTCCTGGATGCCAAGCCCGACGGCGCCGACCTGCGCTTCGTCGCCGCCGACGACAAGACGCCGCTGAAGCACCACATCGAGAAGTTCGACTCGGTCAACGAACTGGCCATCGTCTGGGTGCAGGTGCCCAAGGTGATGCCCGGCGCCAAGGCCGACTTCGTCTGGCTCTACTTCGGCAACGCCAATGCGCCTGCCGCCAACGATGCCAAGGGCAGCTACGACCCGGCCCAGGGTCTGGTCTACCACTTCGGTGACAACGAAAAGCTGCCGCAGGACAGCACGGCCAACGCCAACCACGCCACGCGCAGCGCGGGCAAGCCCAGTTCGGCCGGGCTCATCGGCACCGGCCTGGTGCTGGACGGCAGCGGCGACGTCGGTGTCGACATCGCGCCCTCGCTGAAGGCCGGGCCGGGCGGCTACACGGTGGCGATGTGGATCAAGCCGGTGGACGCCGCCGACGCCCAGCTCTACCTGCAGCAGGACGGCGCCAACAGCCTGGGCCTGCAGATCAGGGGCGGCCAGTTCGTGGCCCAGGCCGGCAGCCTGGTCACGCCCCCCGGCGGCAAGCTGGCGCCCGCCACCTGGCAGCACGTGGCGCTGGTGGTGAAGGAGGGCCTGACGGTCTATGTCAACGGCCAGGAAGTCGCCAAGGTGGCGGGCGCCGTGGCCGCCCTGGGCGGTCAGGCCGCGCTGGGCAAGGGCTACCGCGGCGAGATCGACGAGCTGCAGATCGCCACGGTGGCCCGTTCGGCCGACTGGCTGAAGCTGGCCGCCGGCGGGCAGGGGCCGGACCAGAAATTCGTCGGTGCGGCCAAGGCCGAAGGCGGTGCCGAAGAAAGCGGGCCGTCCTACATCACCATCCTCTTGAGCGCGGTGACGGTGGACGGCTGGGTCGTCATCGCCATCCTGATGGTGATGTTCGCGCTCAGCATCTGGGTCATGATCACCAAGGCGGCTTTCGTCAGCCGCGTGGCCAAGGACAACCAGCGCTTCATGCTGAAGTTCGACGGCTTGATCAACGGCATCGACCCGAACGCCCGCATGATCGACGGGGTGCTGCCTCTGGTCAGCGACGCAGCGGCCGCAGCCCAGCCTGCCGAAACGGTCTACGCGCATTCGCAGCTGTACCGGCTGTACGTGGCGGGCGTGACCGAACTGCAGTCGCGCTTCGACAGTTACAGCAAGGCCGGCAAGCCGCTCAGCATGTCGGCCGCCTCGCTGAGCGCCATCCGTGCGTCGGTGGATGCCTGCGTGGTGCGCGAGGTTCAGCGCCTGAACAACCAGATGGTGGTGCTGACCATCTCCATCGCCGGCGGGCCTTTCCTGGGTTTGCTGGGCACGGTGGTGGGCGTGATGATCACTTTTGCAGCCATTGCCGCTGCCGGCGACGTGAACGTCAATGCCATCGCACCCGGCATTGCGGCGGCGCTGGTGGCCACGGTGGCCGGCCTGGCGGTGGCCATACCGGCGCTGTTTGGCTACAACTACCTGACTGGCCGCATCGGTGCGCTGACCGCCGACATGCAGGTCTTCGTCGACGAGCTGACCACCCGCATCGCCGAAAACCACGCGGCCTGATGGGACCCTCGCCATGAAGATGCAAGCGGGCAACAAGGCCTACGACGACATCAACATCACGCCGATGCTGGACCTGGCCTATGTGCTGCTGGTCATCTTCATCATCATGACCACGGCCAGCGTGCAGGGTATCAAGGTCAACCTGCCCAAGGCCAGCGCCGCACCCAGCCTGGCCAAGCCGCTGACCAAGGCCATCACCATCCGCGACGACGGCCAGATCTTCCTGGACACCTATCCCGTGACGCTGCAGGAACTGGAAGAGCGGCTGCGCCAGCAGAAGGCCGTCAATCCCAACTTCCCGGTCGTGATCAAGGGTGATGCCAAGGTCAGCTACGAGAAGGTGGTGGACGTGCTCGACCTGATGGGCCGGCTCGACATCACCCAGCTCGGCCTGGTGACGCAGCGCCTGGTGAAGTAGGCCGCACCGTGTCCGTACCCGAACGCGCGCCCGATGCACCCGCCCAACGGCGGCAGCGGCTGAAGACCGCCGCCACGGTGCTGGCCGGCCTGCTGTTCCTGGCCGCCATGGCCTGGGTCATCCACCGCTACGCCACCGGCAACACCCAGAAGAAGCCCGGGCCGCAGCAGATCGCCCTGATCAAGCAGCCGCCACCGCCGCCGCCCAAGCCGCCCGAGAAACCGCCCGAGCCGCCCAAGATCAAGGAAGAGGTCAAGGTCGACCAGCCCCGGCCCGACGAGCCCAAGGCGCCCGCGCCCAAGGCCGACGACGCCAAACCGTCTTCCGACAAGCCGCTGGGCCTGGATGCCGACGGCGCTGCAGGCGCCGACAACTTTGGCCTGGCGGCCAACCGCGGCGGGCGCGACATGCTGACCACCGGCACCGGCGGCGGTTCGGGCCGCTACTACACGGGGCTGCTGCAGCGCAATTTCTTCGAAGCCCTGGCGCGCAACCGCAAGGCGCCGCAGCAGGAATTCAACGTGGTGGTCAGCATCCTGCTGGGCGACGACGGCCGCGTGCAGAAGGCCGAGATCGTCAGCAGTTCGGGTAACAGCGAAATCGATGCCCTGATCCAGAACACCCTGGCCGACATGCCGGCCTTGCGCGAACTGCCGCCGCCCAGCCTGCGGCTGGTGCAGTTGCGCCTGAACCGACGCGCCTGAAGCCGCGCGTCTCGATCGAACCAGCAAAGCCCATGATTTTCAGAACACGCAATTTCGTCGCCGCCCACCTCGGTGCCGCCGCGCTGGCCAGCACGCCGATGGGCTGGGCCCAGGCGCCTGCGCCAGCCGGCCAGGCTGCCGCGGCGACCCGGTCGGCCGGCAGTGCGCCCCATGCCGCCGGCGCCGCCGGTGCCGCCAGCGCCGACATCGAGCGGGTGCGCGCCAACACCGCCAAGCTGATCGGCATGCTGACCGACCAGGGCGTGTTGAGCGCCGACCGCGCCGACGGGCTGATGAAGGAAATCGAGGCCACGCCCGTGCTGGTGCCGCCGCCCGTTCCCGCGCCACGGCCGGCGCCGAGCGCAGCCGCGTCGCCGGCACCCGCCACGGCGGCGCGGACGGCCGGCGCGGCGCCCGCCGCCGCAGCGGCCGCACCGGCCACGCCAGCCACCGTGCGGGTGTCTTACCTGCCTGAATTCGTGCGCCAGGAACTGAAGGAAGAACTGCGCAACGAGATCGCCGCACAGGGCATCCGCGAGGGCTGGGCCGGCCCCGGCGCGGTGCCGGCCTGGGTGCGCGGCGTCCAGCTCGAAGGCGATCTGCGCACCCGCCTGCAGGTGGATCGCTACGCCAGCGGCAATGCCGCCGCCCTGAACGTGCAGGAAACCAACCGCACCCGCAGCGTGACGCTGCTGAACACCACGGAAGACCGCCAGCGCCTGCGCGTGCGCGCCCGGCTGGGCCTCACCGCCACGACCGACGACAACTGGTCGGGCGGGGTGCGGCTGACCACGGGCAGCACCACCGACCCGCTGTCTTCCAACCAGACCCTGGGCAACTACAACAACCGCTACACCGCGGCCTTCGACCGGGCCTACATCCGCTACAGCAGCGGCGACCAGTTCAATGCCGTCTTCGGCCGCTTCGGCAACCCCTGGTTCAGCACCGATCTGATGTGGGCCAATGACCTCAGCTTCGATGGCGTGGCGCTGCAGTGGACGCCCACGCTGGGCGGTCGTCGCGCCTTCCTGACGATGGCCGCCGTGCCGGTGCAGGAGGTCGAGTTGTCGACCGACAAATGGCTGTTCGGCGTGCAGGCCGGACTGGACCTGGGCAGCGGCGTGGTGCGTGGCAGGCTGGGGCTGGCCTACTACGGCTACAGCCACATCGTGGGCAAGGCCAACACGGCCGGCTCCAGCCTGAACGACAGCACCGCGCCGACCTTCGCGCAGAAGGGCAACACCTACTTCAACATCTCGTCGGACCCGACGAAGCCCCTGCTGGCCCTGGCTGCGGACTACCGCATCGTCGACCTGACGGGTGCGATGACGGTGGAAACCGTCGGCGGCAAGGCCCTGATGCTGACCGGCGACTACGCCCGCAACGTCGGCTTCGACCGCGCGGCCGCGTCGGCGCGCCTGGGCCGTGCCGTGGAAGCGCAGACCAATGCCTATCTCGTTCGTCTGGCCTTTGGCAATGCCGATGTCCACAAGCGCAACGACTGGCAGGCCTACTTCGGCTACAAGCGCGTCGAACGCGACGCCGTGCTCGACGCCTTCACCGACAGCGACCTGCGCCTGGGTGGCACCAACACCAAGGGCTTTGTGCTGGGGGCCAGCTACGGCCTGGGCCGCAACAGCACGGCCAGCCTGCGCTGGCTGAGTGGCGATGCCATCAGCACCGACGCCGTGAGCGGCGGCCCCTTGTCGGTGGACGTGCTGCACGTCGACCTGTCCTTGCGCTTCTGAGGCCCTGCATGAGCCGCACCCCGGAACCCCCAACCCTGGCCAGGCCGTGGCGCTGGCCGCTGGCCGCGCTGGCGAGTCTGGCGCTGACCTGCGCGCCGGCTGCAGCGCAGCAAGCCGACCGCAGCGCCGAGAAAGCCGCGCGCCGCGCGCAGCAGCAGTTGCAGGGCCTGCAGCAGCAGTTGCAGCAGGCCCAGGCCGAAAAAACACAGCTCGACGGCGAGCGCGCCGAGATGGCCAAGAAACTGCAGGGCAAAGAACAACTGGCCAGCCGGGCCGCGGCGGCGCAGCGCGCCGCCGATGACAAGCTGAAGGCTGCCGAAGCCGAGCGCCTGGCCCTGGCGGCCCGCGTGGCCGAGCTCGAAAAGCTGCTCGACGAACGCAAGCGGGGCGCCGAAACGACGCTGGCGGCCAAGGACAAATTGCTGGCCACGGCCGCCGCGCAACTCAAGCGCCAGGACGCGGCGCAGGGTACGCTGCTGGGTCGTTACGACGAGCAGGCCCGGCTGGTGGCCGACTGCAGCGACAAGAACGAGCGGCTGACCCAGTTGAATGCCGAATTGCTCGATCGCTACCGCAACAAGGGCGTCTGGGACGCTGCGCGGCAACGCGAGCCCTTGCTGGGTTTGAGCGATGTCGCCACCTTCAACCTGGTGCAAGCCTACCGCGACAAGGCCGAGGCCGAACGCCACGCGCCCGCCGCCGATCGACGTTGAGATGCGCATGCCCCTGAGTTTTCGAAGCTCCCGCGCCGGCCTGCTGGTCGGCCTGCTGGCCTGGACCTTGGCCGGCTGTTCGTCGCTGGACGGTGTGACCGGCTGGTTCGGCCGGTCCGGCACGCCGTCACCCGCTGTCGTCCCGCCGGATACCGGCCTGCCCTGGGGAACGCCGGTGGGCGGTACGCTGCCGGCCAAGGCGCGGGTCGAAGACCCGGCCTATCTGATCGGACCCGAGGACGGGCTGGAGATTTCGGTCTGGAAAGAGGAGCAGCTGAAGTCGACCACGCTGGTGCGGCCCGATGGCGGTATTTCATTTCCGCTGGCCGGCGACCTGATGGTGGCCGGTCGCACCGCCGCGCAGGTGCGCGACGAACTGGTCAAGCGGCTGGCGCGTTTCGTGGCCGACCCCGAAGTCACGGTCTCCGTGGTGCGGGTGTCGAGCTACCGCATCTATGTCATCGGGCGGGTCAACCGACCCGGCGACATCACGGTGGGCCGCAACATCGACGTGCTGCAGGCGCTGAGCCTGGCCGGCGGCCTGACGCCCTTCGCCGCCGAGGATGGCATCCAGATCATCCGGCGCGTCGACGGCAAGCCGGTCGCCATTCCCTTTGACTATTCACGCATCCGCAAAGGGGGCGATCTGTCGCAGAACATCACGCTCAGAAGCGGAGACGTGTTGCTGGTGCCGTGAAGCGCGCGTGGCGGTACCGCTCCCGTGCCACGGGGGCTGCGGCGTGCCTGGCCTTGTTGCAGGGCTCCCCGCTGCAGGCGGCAGAGTGGTCGCTGCAGACTTCGGCGCAAGGGCGCGCGCGGGCCAGCCAGGAGTCGCCCGACGCGCCGCTGGCGGCTCCGACCCAGATCCACGAAACCCGTCTGCTGGGCTCGGCCGTCGCGGCGCGCGCCCTGGAGAACAGCGCGAGCACGCTGGATGGATCACTCGACCTGCCCGTCGGCGTCCAGTCGGGCGGCTCTCTGGTGCTGGGGCGGTTGCTGCTCGGCCAGACGCTGAGCAGCGAGCGCGACAGCTGGGCCGCGAACGCCGAGCGCAGTGTCGACGACAACCAGGCCGACCAGCGCACGGCCAGTGACGCCGTCATCGGCCGCCGCCGCCGCAACAACGCCCGTTTCGGTGTGGTCTGGCAACGCGCCATCGCGCCACGCCTGAGCGCCCAGACCGAGGTCAGCACCGCCTACACCGGCTATACCGGCGCGCAGCCGCAGTCTTTTCGCAACAGCCAGGGCGGCGCCACCGTGACCTATCTGTGGGATGAGCGCCTGCGTCCGGGCCTGACGGCGTCGCACACGCGCTATGCGCAGACCGGCAGCGACAACCTGACCACTTCGGACAGCCTGCGCTTCAACCTGGGCTGGGCGCTCAGCGAAATCACCAGCCTGAATGTCGGCCTCGGCGGCTACCGGACCGAGCAGCAGGGCTTGCGCCGCAGCCTGGCCTGCCCGCTGCCCGCCTCCTTCTGCAATGCCGGTCTGGTGGCGCCGGTGCTGGTGCAGGAGGTCGTTCGCATGCGGACCAACGGCTCCCAATTCACGCTGGGCCTGCAATCAGCCCTGGACGAAACCCGGGGCTACAGCCTGACGGCCAGCCGCCAGCTGTTACCCAGCGTCTTCGGGGTGCTGCTGGAGGAGAGCGTGTCCGCCGCCGTCAATCAGGCCGTGACGCCCCGCCTCAATCTGGCCTTCAATGCCAGCCAGTCGCGCAGCAGTTCGGCCCCGGTCGGCAACGGCGCCCGACCCAGCTTGTCGACCCTGGATGCCAGCTTGAACTGCAAGCTGCAGGAGCGGCTCAGCCTGAGCGCCGGCCTGACGCTGCGGCGCCTGCAGGATTCGGCCGCGGGCCAGGGTTCGCGAACAGCGCAGTTTTCCATCAGTTTGCAATACCAGCCCTCCAAAATTCTTGCCACGCGATGACAACCCGGCAGGGCCGACCCTGCCGAACGCACCCACACCGGACCCTCCATGGCCACGCTGACCCCCGATTACCCCGCGTACCCCGATTACGCCGCCCCTGTGGACGAAGGCTCGATGTCGCTGGCCGACATGCTGGGCGTCCTGCGCCGGCGGCGCTGGCTGATGCTGGGCGTCTTCGCCCTGTTGACGGCGCTGGCCCTCGTCGTGGCTTTCTCGCTGCCGTCGGTCTACCGCTCCACGGCCACCATCCTGATCAAGGAGCAGGAGATCCCGCAGGAATTCGTCCGCTCCACCGTCACCACCTTTGCCGACGAACGGATCCAGGTCATCAGCCAGCAGGTGCTGACCCGCGCGACGCTGCTGGCCATGGTCGACAAATACGGCCTGTACGGCAAGGCCCGCCAGCGCGAGACCAATGAGGAAATCCTCGATCGCATGCGCCGCGACATCAAGCTGGTGCCGGTCAGCGCCGAGATCACCGACCGCCGCACCGGCCGGCCGGTGACGGCGACCATCGCCTTCAGCCTGTCCTACGACAGCGAGGTGGCCGCCAACGCCCAGCGCATCGCCAATGATCTGACCACGCTGTTCCTCAACGAGAACATCAAGAATCGCCAGCAGAAAGCCGCCGAGACCACCACCTTCCTGGACGAGGAACTGGGCCGCGTGGTCGAGCACATTGCCGAGCTGGAAAAGGGCGTGACCGACTTCAAGCGCCGCAACCAGGGCCGCACGCCGGACCAGGCGCAGGCCAATCTGGTGGGCGGCGAGCGCAGCGAGACGGACTTGCAGCGCATCGATCGCGAGATCGCCTTCCTGAGCGATCGCAAGCTGCAGCTGGAAGGCCAGTTGGCCAACACCAAGCCCTTGACGCCCTTGCTCGGCGGTGGCGGTGCCGCGCTGGAACCGGAGGACCGGCTGCGCACGCTGAAGTCCCAGTTGATCGGCCTGAGCGCCCAGTACGCCGACAACCACCCCGACCTGCGCCGCGTGCGGCGGGAAATCGCCGCGCTGGAAGCCGACACCGGCGCTCAGGCCGACGCCGAAGACCGCCAACAGCTGCTGGAACGGCTGCGCAGCGACCTGGCCGAGTTGCGCAAGCGCTATGCCGATCAGCACCCCGACGTGCTCAAGCTCAAGCGCACCTACGACAGCCTGGAGGCTGCGGTGCGCAACAGCAAGCCGGTCGCGCCCCGCCTCGCGCGCAAGCCCGACAACCCGATCTACATCAATCTGGCGGCCCAGGTGTCGACCGTCCAGTCGCAGGTCGACGCCCTGGTGGCTGAACGCAAGGCCGTTCGCGAGCGCCTCCTCGATTTCCAGCAGCGGCTGTCGCAGTCGGGCGAAGTCGAACGCGAATACCTGGAACTGGCGCGCGACCTGGAAAGCTCGCGCGCCCGTTTCCGTGAACTGCGCGACAAGCAGATGCAGGCCCAGGTCGCCGAGCAACTCGAACGCAGCCAGAAGGCCGAGCGCTTCACCATCATCGAGCCGCCGATCCTGCCCGAGCGGCCCAACCGCCCGAACCGGCAGCTGATCGTGCTGATGGGCCTGGCGCTGGCGCTGCTGGGCACGCTGGGTGCCGTCGCGCTGGCCCAGACCCTGGACGGCGGCGTGCAGAGCAGCAAGGACCTGTTGCGTGCGATGCAGGTGCCGGTGCTGGCCGTGCTGCCACAGCCCGCGCTTGCGCCTTCCCGGCGGCGGCGCAGCCGGGCGCGCCTGCTGCTGCTCGGCGGCGCGATCCTGCTGCTGCTCGCTGGCGCCGCCGCCCTGCACACCTTCTTCATGCCACTGGACGTGGTGTGGTATTCGATCGCCCGGCGCCTGGGCGTCTGAAGGGGCCCTGCCATGAAGACACCTGAAGAGCACACCACCATGAACGAAGCCGGATGGCCGCAGGGCGCGCGCGCGACCCTGCCGAAGGTGACGCCCGACGTGGCCGGCGCCGCGGCGCCGCGCCCCGAGACGCTGCGTTACAGCTACACCGACACCCGCGTCCTGACCGATATCAGCGCCCGGCTGCTGCGCATGGGTCATGTGGTCAAGGCCGATGGTTCGGCTCTGGCCGAAACCTTCCGCATGCTGCGCGGGCAGGTCCTGCCGCGCATGCAGGCCGATGGGCACCACCTGATCGCCGTGAGCAGCCCGCGGGCTCTGCAGGGCAAGACCCTCACCGCCCTGAACCTGGCGCTGACGATGGCCGCCGATCTGGACACCTCGGTTCTGCTGCTGGACGGCGACCTGAGCGGCGAGGGTCTGCAGAAGCTGCTCGGCCTGGGTGGGCAGCCCGGGCTGATCGAACACCTGCTGCACGGCACGCGCCTGCCCGACCTGCTCGTCAACCCCGGCATCGACCGTTTCCTGCTGCTGCCGGCCGGGGCCGAGCGCGTCGCCAATTCCTCGGAACTGCTGGCCGCCAAGGCCCTGCAACGCCTGGTTCAGGAGATGAAGCAGCGTTACCCCGACCGCATCATCGTGGTCGATCTGCCGCCGCTGCTCGACACCGCCGATGCGCTGGCCTTCCTGCCCTGGGCCGACACCACGCTCTTCGTCGCCGAGGCGCAGAGCAGCCGCATCCGTGACCTGGAGACGGCTGCCGAGTTGTTGGCACCCTTCAACCTGATCGGCACCGTGCTCAGCCCGGCGCCGCCCGACGAGCCCCGCAGCCGCCAGCGCTGGTGGCGCCGCGCGGGCAACTAGGCGGGGCGGGCCGCGCAGCGTCCGAAAGGACTATGGGCGCTACACCCCTGCGTCATGGGCAGGACCGAGCATTCACGCTATGGGCTGAAGGGCCCCAACTGTTGCTGTGTCACGCTCCGCTTGCCCATGAAGATCGTCTTGTCGAGTTTGAATTTTTCGCCCGAATTGACCGGCATCGGCAAGTACTCGGGTGAGATGGCCGACGGTCTGGTCGACCGCGGGCACGAGGTGGTGGTGGTCTGCGCGCCGCCGTATTACCCGCACTGGCGGGTGGGTGCCGGCTACGGCGGTTTGCGCTACAGCGTCGAACGACCGCGGCCGGGGCTGACGGTCATCCGCTGTCCGCTGTGGGTGCCGGCGAGCCCCACCGCCATCAAGCGGGTGCTGCACCTGTTGAGCTTCATGCTGTCCTCACTGCCCGTGATGCTGGCGCTCGTGGCCTGGCGCCCGGCGCTGGTGTTCGCCGTGGCGCCGGCCTTCTTCTGCGCGCCCACCGCCTGGTTGACGGCACGCCTGGCCGGCGCCAAGGCGTGGCTGCACATCCAGGACTTCGAACTCGATGCGGCCTTCGAAATGGGCCTGCTGCAAGGGGGCTGGACGCGACGGCTGTTCGCGACGGCGGAACGTTTCCTGCTGCGTCGCTTCGACCAGGTCTCGACCATTTCGAGGCGCATGTTGCGCAAGCTGGCCTACAAGGGCGTGCCGCTGGACCGCGGCCAACTGCTGCCGAACTGGGTCGACTTGCGCGCCATCCACCCGGTGGCTGCCGGGCCCGGGTCTTCGGCCATGCGCCAGAGTCTGCAGGTGGGCGACGACCAACTGGTGTTCCTGTTTTCCGGCAGCATGAACCGCAAGCAGGGCCTGCCGGTGCTGTTCGAAGCCATGGACCTGCTGGGCCACCGTGAGGACCTGGTGCTGGTGCTCTGTGGCGACGGCGAACTGCGTGAGCAGGTGGCGGCTGCGGCCCAGGGTCGGCTGCAGGTTCGCGTGCTGCCGCTGCAACCGGCGGACCGCCTGAACGAGTTGCTGAACATGGCCGATGTGCACCTGCTGCCGCAAATGGCCAACGCGGCCGATCTGGTCATGCCCAGCAAGCTGTCCGGCATGCTGGCCAGCGGCCGGCCGGTGGTGGCGGCGGCCCTGCCGGGCACCGAGATCGCCCGCGTGGTCCGCGATTGCGGCCTGCTGGTCCAGCCCGAATGCGCGGCCGACTTCGCGCGCGCCATGGCGGCGCTGGCCGACGATGCGCAGGAGCGCATCCGACTGGGCGGCAACGCCCGCCGCTACGCCGAGCGTGCACTGGGCTTCGACAGCCTGCTCGCGCACACCGAGGCCTGCCTGTTGCACACGGTGGCGCAGACTGACGCCGTGACCGCTTCCGACAGCGGCCTGCCGTCGGCGGCCGTGCCGGGCTGAGGGGCTCGATCAGCGCAGGTTGATCGCCGTCAGCATGCCGCCCCGGCCGACCAGCTCCTGAACATCCTCCGCACCGGCCAGGCGCCAGCGGTGCACGCCGCCCTGCGTCGACTCGTCGTTGTGGTACAGATAGGTCTGCCCGCCGTAGCGCAGCAAAGTCGGGCTGAAGGCGTTGCCGCTCAAGCCGGCCTGGGTGGCTGAGGTGGCGCGCGTGCTGGGCACGCCGAACTGCCCCAGGAACAGGCCGTCGTCGCGGAAGTGCATGAACTGATTGGCCTGGCCGACACGACCGTTGCCCAGGTCGGTGTAGAACTCGCCGTGGTAGCCGTAGATGATGGACCGGCCGACAGCCATCACCACATTGCCGCCGTAGTTGATGTTCGGATCCACCTTCTTGGTCTGGAAGCTGCCCAGCCCGTCCAAGGCCCCGCTGGGGCTGGCCTGCCAGGCCCAACTGCTGCCGCCCTTGTTGGCGGCGCCCAGATGGAAGCCGCTGGCGGCGTCCACGCCCGGGTCGAAGAACACCACCATGCCGGTCGCTGTGACCGGAAAGCGGGGGCCCAGCAGGCCCGTGAACGTGCCATTGCGGTAGTAGGGCGTGCCGGGGTTGGCCGCAACCGAGGCCATCACCGCAGGCTGCGTCGCCCACACGGGAGCCCCTTGCGCATCGTAGCGATCCAGGGTGTAGCGCTTCGCGGTCTGGCGGCCGCCCGTGGTGCTGGCATAGCCGAGGTCGCCGTTCTCGTACAGGACCATCCCGCTGTCGTTGGCCGCGGCGGCGGGCAAGGTCTTGACCAGGGCCAGGGTGCCGTCGGCCTTGAGCTCGACGATGGAAGACACGCCGTTCTGGGCGATCTGCGCGTAAGTGCGGCCGTTGGCCAGCGTCTGCACCGAACGGAAGCCGCCCCATTGCGAATTCATGCTGTCCTTGTCGCGCAGGCTGGCGGGCAGGACGTTCAGCCAGTTGCGGACCAAGGTCCAGGCCTTGCCGCCTGCCAGGTCCTGGGTGTAGTCCACCGAGAATTCCAGGTAGTTGGCGAACACCCGGGCGGGATTGCCGGGGTCGGCGGCCGCGGCATAGCTCGCAGGCAGGTAGGCGATCTGGTCGGCAACGCTGCCGCCGGCCGTGAACTGCAGCATCCGGTTGTTGCAGGTGTCGACCACCCACAGCGCGTGCCTGTCGTCCACGGCCAGGGCGGTCTGCTCGCGCTCAGGACCCTGGAAGCACAGGCGGTCGGTGCTGACCGACGCCTTGCCAGCAGCCCCGCCGGCCGCGCCGATGAGCTGCCCCAGGCGGCCACTGCGGTCGTGGCGTTTCAGTTGCTGGCTGCTGCCGCCATCGGCCACCCAGACGCTGTCTTCGTCCTGACCGTCCACCGTGACGGCCAGGGGCTGGACCAGGCCGACGATGCGGGCTGCGACAGTCGGCGTGCCGTCCAGGCCCGTGTAGCGCAGGGCGGTCGAGCCCGACAACACCCACAGGTCGCCACTGGGTGCGAAGGCGATCTGGTTGCTGGTCTTGGCTGCCAGCCCCAGCGCCAGCGTGCGCAGCAACTGGCCGCTGCTCTTGTCATACAGGCGCAGCTGGTTGTCGCCGCCGTAGGCCACAGCCAGCAGCCGTCCGTTCTTCTGCACGGCCAGGCCGGTGGGCGGGCTGTCCAGGTTGTCGCGCCGCTCCAGCACGCTGGCATAGCTTTGTGCTGCGTAACAGTTGGTGGTGTTGCCAAAGTAGTTCAGGCACAGCGGCTGCCCCTGGCTGAACTCGGCCTGCCGACCGCTGGCGAGGTCGAAGGCGGCGATGAAGGACTTGCTGGCCATCCCACCCGCATTGGCCCAGTACAGGCGCTGACCGTCGGTCGCGATCATGACGGCCGCGATGAAGGGGTCGATCAGGCTCACCGCCGGCTTGTTGGTTTGCGGGTCGTTCAGATCGAAGCCGTGGATGCCCGGCTGGGCTTCGTTGTAGCCCGAGCTGTAGTGCATGCGGCCGCCGCCCGCCGCCAGGCTGGCGGGGACCAGGAAAGCCTTGTGCAGGGCGGTGGCGCCCGTCCGCGCGGAGCTGTTGCCCACGACGCCCTCCCAGACGTAGCGCACGTCGTGGTGGATCAGCTTGATCGTGAAATCGTTGCCCTGAACGGTGGCACCCAGGTCGTCGCGCTGGTCCCAGTTGCGGGTTTGCGTGCCGGCACTCAGGCGTTCACCGCGCCACAGCGTGCGCACCAGGCTGCCATCGGCCGCGTACACCGCGGCGCTGGTGGTGCGGGCTTGATCGAGCGTGAAGCTGAAGTCGATGCCGTTGGCGGGCGCTGTGGCGGTCAGGGATGTCACTGGGGTGGCCAAAGCGGCGCTCAAGGTGGCCGCAGTGCCGCCTGCCGCCGTGACGGCCGCGGCGGCCGTTGCCGACACCATGCCCGCCGCCGTGGCCGACCCGTCGGCAGCCGAGCCGCCCCCCCCACCACCACCGCAGCTGGCGTTACCCAGGGTGCAGGCCAGCACCTGCAAGAGCAGCCATCCCATGCGCCTAGGCTTCGGGTGAACGGATGGGGAAGCTCGGCTGCTGGTGCCAGCCGCAAGAGACCCAGAAGAAATTTCGCGCATGTGCCTGGCCTGACCGGTTGAACCGGGGCCTTGCAACGGCCCCCTGTCCAGCTATCGGCGGGGGCGCGGAAATCTTGTGGGTCAGCGTGCAAGCAGAAGCTGCAGAAAATCGCGGGCCACCCGGTGTTCGGGCGGCCTGGGTTGGGCATCGCGGGGTCGGATCGATGTCAGTCGGGGCGCAAGATGCCCATGCGCATGGCGACCACCAAGGCATGCGCACGGTTGTTGGTCTTGAGGCGGCGCAGGATGTTCTGGATGTGGTTCTTGATGGTCCAGGGGCTGCAGTCCAGCACGCCAGCGATCTCGGCATTGGTCTTGCCCTCCTTGATCAGCAGCAGGATCTCGACTTGCCGCTGGGTGATCAAGCGGTCGCCCAGCCCTTCGGCCGGCACGGCCGCCTCGCGTTCCTGGGCCAGCACGCGCACCAAGGTGCTGTGCAGGTGGGGAACCATCAGCGCGATCAGGCGCCGCAGCCGCACATCGAAGGCGGCCGGCACGCGTGAAAAACCGTAGAAGGCTTCCAGCTGGCCGTCCACGCCATACACCATGCTGGCAGCCAGGTTCTGCAGCTCATTGCCGGTGACCAGTGCATCCAGCTGGCGCTCTGCCAACTGGCTGCCGGGCGACGGGCTGAAGACGATGGCCGGGTCGCGGTCGCTGCACAGGATGGACAGCGGTTTCAGCAGCCCGCCACGGGGGTCGCTGACGGTGTCGAAGTGTTCCTGTCGGAAATAGCGGCTGGCCGTGAAGTGCAGCATGCGCAGACCCGGACCCGCAGGATCGCGGATGCCGCACAACAGGATCTGGTGCGGAACCAGACCTTGCACGGCGCTTTGCGTCCAGACAAAGAACTGCTGTCTGTTCGCCACCTGAAACGAGGTGTCGACGGCACTCGAGAAGCGCAGCCAATCGACATCGTCCAACATCACCGCTTCGTTCACGCAGCACCCATCCTCAGAACGAACGGCAAAAGCCCGTCCACGACCAGCTTAGGGGCTCAACGTGACAGGCGTTGGGCGGCGGAATCAGCCGATCGGCGGGGTCGTGCACCCGGCATCAGGCGCCCGCCGCGCTCGACTGACGGGCCGAAGCCAGGATGCCGCTGGCCATGGCCTGCGTGACGGCCTGCGTGCGGTTGCTGGCACCCAGCTTGCGCAAGATCTTCTGCACATGGTTCTTCACGGTCAGCGGGCTCAGTCCCAGGCCCTCGGCAATTTCGCGGTTGCTCTTGCCGTCACGCACCCCCTCCAGGATCTGGCTTTCGCGTGAGGTGATCTGCGGGCTGCTGCCCGGGGCCTGCCGCCGTTGCACCGTTCCGCCCGCCGATTCCATCGCGCCGGCGCCCGTGTCGGTGCTGACCACACGGCGCCAGGTCACATGCAGGTGCGGCAACATCAGCTCCATGCCGGACTGCAACCGACCGGCGTCGTCCGTGCCGTCGCCGGCAAACAGGAAGAAGCTCTCGATCTCGTGGGGTCGCCGCGGTCGGGCGATGCCATGGGCCAGCAGGCGCTCGACCGCCGTTTTCTCGCGCAGCAGGCTGGCCAGGGGGGCGGCTTCAGGGGCCACCTGATGCAGGTCGATGACCAGGGGCTGGTTGCCGCCTTCCTGCCAGGCCGACACGATGGCGCTCATCAAGGGGCTGCCCTCGTCACCCATCGCCGTCAGCACTTCGGCCGGCAACCAGATGCTGTTGAACACCGTGAAAAGCACGCGCCGCTGCGTGCGGTCGTAGGCACCGCAGGCCAACACCCGGTGCGGCAGCAGGGTCTGCATCTGGCTCTGCGTCCAGACGAAGAACTGGCTGCGCAGCAAGACCTGGGCCGCCGCCTCGACCGTGCTGACCACGGCTTCGGCATGCGACAGGCTCAAGGCGCTGGCGGATCTGGCGGATGCCGGCTGGGACTCGGCGCTGTCGATGCGGACGGGTGGCTGGGTGGTCATGGCGTATTCCGGACGGGGACGGTGCCGGTGCGCACCGCGGTGACGCTGCCTGGGGCAGCGGTGGATGCGACCAGGGGCGCTGAAACGGATGCGGCGGCGGGCGCGTCGGCGCCGGCCATGAAATGCCATTGGCTGACCCGCGGCACCGGACGGCCGGCCACCGGATCGGGGATGTCGCTGGCGCCGGTCTCGCCGGGCTCAGCGGACTCAGCGGACTCAGGCGGCAGCCCGATCCGCGCCAGGGCCCGGGCTGAAGACCGGCTGTGCACACCCACGATGCCGCCTTGCGCGTCGCGCAACAGGGCCCAGTCGGCCCGACCCGAGTACGGGTCCAGGTAGAGCCGGCGCAAGTGGTAGCGGGGTTCGGCCAGCCGGCGATCGGCCAGCAGGTCTTCCAGCCTGTCGGGGTAGCGCGCCGCGCCGTTGACGGCCACGGCGTGGTAGCGGTCCAGCGCGCGGGCGATCTCGGTACCGCGCCAGCGCAGTTCGGCTTCGCGTTCGCGCTGCATACCCAGGCTCACGTTCTCGCCCAGCGCTGCCAGGGCCACGCCCGACAGCACCAGCACGAACAGCAGCAGCAGGTAGCTGAAGCCGCGCTCAGAGGTCCGCATACAGCACCCCGCCGGGCGTGCGGCCAGCCGCGCCGCTGCGTACATCGCCCAGCCTGCCGGTCAGCAGGCCATCCGGTGGTGGCTCGACCGCCACCCAGCTGTCGCGCCGCCCGCTGAAGGGGTCTTCGGGCAGGCTGCGCAGGTAATGCGACTGCACCAGATCGTCCAGCGATTCGGGATAGCGCCCGCGGTCGGCGGCGTACTGGTCGATGGCGTGACGCATCACCTGCAAGGACGTGCGCAGGGTGTTTTCGCGGGCCCGTTCCAGACTCTGAAAATAGCGTGGCGCAGCCACCGCAACCAGCAGCGCGACGATGGCCATGACGACGATGAGCTCGATCAGCGTGAAACCGCTGCGCCGGCCGCAGCGGCGGCCACCAGGGTCGTGCGGCCGGGTCATCGTGCGCGCAGCCATCGCTCACCAGTCCCGGTAGTTCGAGCCGTCCAGCGCCTGCAGGCTGGACCGCGAGGCCACGTCGAAGACATCGTTACCGGGCTGCGGCGCATCGGGCGGGCTGGTGCTCGCGCGCTGGGCCCAGGTGTCGGCGGCGGCCAGCGCCGCGTCGGCGAAGGGGTCGCGAGGCAGGCGACGCAGCAGGTACAGGCGCTTGCCGTCGGCGGCGGCCCGGCCTTGCTCGTCCAGCACCGGCACGCCTTCGACCAGCAGCGCCAGTTGCGGCGGCCAGACCGAGCCGTCGGCGCCGGCGGCGATGCGCTTGGCCTCGACCGCGCTCTTGTAGGCGTCCAGCGCCGTGCGCAGGACGCGCAGACCTTCGCGCAGGCTCTTTTCCTGCACCCGGCGCACGCTGATTTCGACGACCGGGACGGCGGCGGCAGCCAGCACGCCGACGATGGCCACCACGACCACCATCTCGATGAGGGTGAAGCCGCGCGCTCTCACTTCGGCGCGCCCCCGGCGGCCGGTCGGATCTTGATCAGCGCGTTGCCTTCGACCGGCACATCGGCCGGCTGGCCGTCCGTCGTGCGGCCGACGGCCGAGGCCACCAACACGCGCTGCTCGCTGCCGGCCGCAGCGGGCAGCACACGGAAGACCAGCACCGCGTCCTGCTGCGGGCCGAGCTTGAAAGCCACCCGGGCCTGCGCCCGGCCTTCGCCGGCCACGCCGCCCGAAGCCAGCCGCAAGGCCGCGGGGTCGATCTCGACTTCGCCCTGCACGCCATGGGGCGAACGGTTGGCCAGTGTCACCGACACCGTTTCGCCAACGCCGGCGGCCGCCGTGGCCGACACCAGCAGGGCACCGGCGGCGCTGCCCGCGTCGGCCGCCGCACCGTCGGGGGCCGTCTCCGCGATGGCGCTGACCGGCGCGCCGCTGCCAGACAGGCCTGCACTGGCCTGCGGCCGCAGGCGCAGCGTGGCCGCGCCGGGCAGGGTGTCCGTGCCAGAGGGCAGGGTCGCGTCGGCGGGGTCGGGCAGGGCCAGGTTGCGCACAATGCGCGGCGTGATCAGCATCACGATCTCGGTCTTGGTGCGGCTGTCGCTGTGCGCGCCAAAAAGCCGGCCCAGGAAAGGGATCGTCGACAGCCCGGGCAGGCCACTGACCGACTTGCGGTCTTCGTCGTTGATCAGCCCGGCCAGCACCTGCGTTTCGCCGTCGCGCAGGCGCAGCGAGGTGCTGGTCAGCCGGGTGCCCAGGCGGTAGGCCACCGAGCCGTTCGGACCGTCCACCTTCTGCAGCAGGTTGCTCACCTCCAGGGCGATGCGCATGGTGACTTCACCGTCCAGCTGGATGGTGGGCTCGATGTCGAGCTTCAGGCCCACGTCCAGCAGGCTGACCGTGGTGGAAGCCCCCACGTTCGCGGCGGCCGAGGTGGTGGTGAAGACCGGCAGCTTCTCGCCGATCTGCACCTTGGCTTTCTCGTGGTTGCGCGCGCGGATGGTCGGGTTGGCCAGCAGATTGGTGTCGTCCAGGGTGGCCTTCAGCGCCGCCACCAGGGCCGGGTTGGCGATGCTCGAGCGGAAGCCGCCGCCCGACAGGGGCACCTGGCCCATGGCACTCGGCAAGCCGAACTGCACCTCGCCGGGCCAGGACACGCCCAAGGCTTCGACACGGCTGGTCGCTACCTCGAGGATCTCGATGGCCATCATGACCTCGGGGTCGGGCAGGTCGATGGTCGCCAGCAGCTTTTCCACCAGTGCCACCACCTCGGGCGTGTCGCGGATGACCAGGGCATTCAGCCTTTCGTCGGCGTGCAGGTCGCGGGTCTTGGTGATGGCCCGCACCATGGCCAGGGCCTGCTTCACGTCGGCATTCGTCAGGTACAGGCTGCGGGTGACCAGTTCCTGGTGTTCGCGCTGCTTGGCCGGGGTGTTGGGGTAGACCAGCACCGTGCTGTCGTTCAGCAGCTTGCGGTCCAGCTGCTGCGTGGCCAGGACCACCTTCAGGGCCTCGTCCAGCGTGACGTTGCGCAGGAAGGCGGTGATGCGCACATCGCTGCGCACGTCCTTGTCGAAGATGAAGTTGACCGCCGTGGTGCGCGACAGCGATTCGAAGACCTGGCGCAGCGGGGCATCGCGGAATTCCAGCGTCACCGGCTTCTGGAAAGCCGGGCCCAGGCCGCGCGGGGTCGTCGCCAGCGCGCCGGGGCTGGCACCGCTACGCCGCACCTTGGCCTGCAGCTGGTCGGCCCGGTTGCGCTGCAGGTTGTTCTCGATGGCAGCCAGGCGCAGGTTCAGCGGGTCGAGCTGGCGCACGCGGTCCAGCAGGCGCTGGCCTTCCTCAGTACGGCCTGCGGCCAGCGTCAGGTCGGCCTGCGCCAGCGCGCGAACGACCACCCGGTCGCGGGCTCGGCTGTGGGCGGTGCGCAGTGCGGCGTCGCCCGGCGTGCGGCTCAGCGCGCGGTCCAGCGCGGCGTAGGCCTGCTCGAATTCGCCGGCACGTGCCAGCTGCTCGGCCTCTTCCAGCGCCAGGCTGCTGCAGCCGGCCAGCCAGATCGCCAGCACGCAGCCGGCCAGGCCCAGGACCCGGGTGAGCCCGGGTGCGCGGGGTGGTCGGGGCGTCAGGGTGCCGGTCGGCGGCGGCGCGCAGCCGTGTCGTTCTGCAGGCATGTCAGCGTTTGTCCAGGGTGAGGGCTTCGCCGGTGGGCAGCCAGATGAGATCGATGCGATCGGCGCTGATGCGCACGACGCGCCAACGCTGGTCGAGTTCCTGGCCGGCCTGCACGCCCAGGCTGCGCTGGCTGCTGTCGAGCAGGGCGGTGGCCTGGCCGTCCTGCATCAGCAGGCCGATCCAGCGGTAGGGAAAAGCGGGTGGCCGGGGCTTGGCCGGGTCGCCCGAGGCGGCCGACGGCGGCGGCAGCACCCGTTGCGGCGTGACAGGCGGCGCCCAGGCTGCCAGGGCGGCTGGCGACAACGCCGTCCAGCCTTCGCTGCGGGGGTGCTCGGGCTGGCGGTAGGCCGCCGGGTTCGCCAGCCGGGCGGGGGGCTGCGAGCCCGCCGGCGCAGCGGGCAGGCGCCGGGTGGCTGGCAGGGCCGCCACGGGTGCTTCCCCATCAGGCTGCAGCGCCAGATAGCCCGTGGCCGTCAGCGTGGCCGCCAGCGCGCCCAGCATGAGCGTGTTTCGCTTCATGGCCGGCTCGATGGCGGGCGCGCACGGGCCGCCGGACCGATCGCCGGGCCATCGGCGACCGGCAGGGCCGGGCTGGCAGCCGGCATCAGCAGCGACCATTGCAGCTCGGCTTCGAGCTTGCCGGTCTGCGTATCGGGCCTGCGCCAGCGCAGCCTCAGCAGCGCCAGACCGGCATCGGCCTGCAGGGCATCGGCCAGCAGTTCGCGCAGTTCGGCGTAGCCGCCGCGGACCGACATCGTCAACAGCAGTCGCGGCACCGGCCCGGCCTCGTCGGGGCGTTGCTGGCTGCGTTCGACCTGCACATGCCGGCGTTCGGCCAGCTCGAGCAGGCTGGCCACACGGGGGTGGACGTCGGTCACCACCGGCAGTTGCAGCTCAGCGATGACGGGTGCCGGCGGTGGTGCAGGCGGGCGCGTGGCGCGCAGGGACTGCGCCTGCTCTTGCCAGCGCGGCGCCAGCACGCCGGCCAGCGGCCAGGCCAGGGCCAGCGCCAGCGCGGCCGTGACCCCGGGCCAGCCGACCTGAGGCGGCAGGGCAGGGCGGCGCATCACCAGGCGCCCCCGACCGGCGTGGCCTGCAGGGCAAAGCGCTGCCCGCCGGTGGCCGCCGCCTCCATGCGCGCAAGCAGCACCTCGCGCCACAGCGGGTCGGCGCGCAGCGCCTCGGCGGCGGCCAGCGCACTGGCCGCGTCGGGCGCCTGGCCTTCCAGGCGCAGGCTGCCTTGCTCGGCCACTTCCAGCGACAGCCAGGCCACGCCAGGCAGCTGCACGCTTTCGACCGCCGCCAGCGCCTGCGGCCAGGGGCGCTGCAGTTGCGCCAGCGCCTGTTGTGTGGCGCGCCGCGCGGGGCTGTCGGGCTTGGGCGCGGGGCGGGCCGCCGGACGCGCCCTTTGCGTGGCCAGGATCTCCGCCTCGGCCCGGGCGTCGTAGGCCTGCAGCGCGTCGGCGCCGGCCACGCCCAACACCAGCAGCGCCGCCGCGCAGGCGGCCCAGGCCAGCCGGTGCGGGCCGCGTACCGGTCGCAGGAAATCGGGCTGCGGGGTGTTCATGACCACCAGCCCTGCGGGGCCAGCCAGCGTGCGGCAGGGTGCGCACCGCCCAGCGTGTCCAGCGTGCCGACACCACCGGTGTCATCCAGGGCCAGGCCGTAGCCCACGGCCAGCGTGGGTCCGGCGGCAGCCTGCGCCTCGGTCGATGTCCAGGCCTGCAAGGGGGCCGGCGCAAGGGCATCCAGGCGGCGCAGGGCCAGCGCGGTCAGGCGGCCGTCAACCAGGTCGATCGCGGTCAGGCTGTGCCCTTCCACCACCAGCAGCCGCGCCGGGCCCCGCCGCAGCGGCGGGTGGGCCTGCAAGGCGCGCGGCAGCACCAGCGACCACCAGGGCTTGACCGCCTGCAGCCGCACCCGCGCCCGGCTGGCGCTGGCGCGCAGCTCGGCCAGTGCGACCCCGCGCAAGGCGCTGACCCCGCGCACGGCGCCCTGCTGCCAGCTGGCCAGCGGCCAACCGGCAGCGGCTTCGCCTTCGTAGTGCATCAGCACGCCGCGCGCCCAGGCCAGGGTGGCCTTGTCGTCGGCCAAGGGCAAGCCCGGCTCGCCGACCAGTTCGAACAGCCAGGCCGACGACAGCCACAAGGTGCAGCGGCCGCCCGGATGGGCCTGGCACCAGTCGTCGAAACTGGCGTGCGCGTGCCGGCCGTCCCAGACGCCCGCCCGGTGCATCAAGACCGCCTGTGGACGCCAGCGTTCAAGCATCGACGGTGACCCGTTCCAGTTCTTCGAAGGTGGTCCAGCCCTGGCGCACGGCCGCCAGCGCGGCCGTGCGCAGCGACTGCATGCCGCGCTCGCGCGCGACGGCCTTGATCTGTGACATCGGCGCGCGTGCGGCAACCAGGTCGCGCAAGCTGTCGTCGAAGAGCAGCAGCTCGGCCACGGCACGGCGCCCGCGGTAGCCGGTGCCCCGGCAATGGGCGCAGCCCACGCCGGCGCGCAGCTGGCTGGGGCCGGCGCCGATCAGCAGCTGTTCCTGAGCCGTAGCCTGGACCGCCACCGCGCACTGGCTGCAGACCTGGCGCAGCAGGCGCTGGGCCAGCACGCCTTCGAGGGCCGCCACCACGTTGTAGAGGTCCAGGCCCATGTGCATGAAGCGGCCCAGCACGTCGAAGGCGTTGTTGGCGTGCACGCTGCTGAAGACCAGGTGGCCGGTCAACGCGGCCTGCACGGCGATCTGCGCCGTTTCGGTGTCGCGGATCTCGCCAACCATGACGCGGTCGGGGTCGTGGCGCAGGATGGCGCGCAGGCCGCGGGCGAAGGTCAGGCCCTTCTTTTCGTTGACCGGGATCTGCACCACACCGGGCAGCTGGTATTCGACGGGGTCCTCGATGGTGATGACCTTCTCGCGGCCGCTGCAGGTCTCGGTGATGGCGGCGTACAGCGTGGTGGTCTTGCCGCTGCCCGTCGGCCCGGTCACCAGCAGCATGCCGTGCGGGCGTGACGCCACCGCCAGGATGGCCTGGCGCAGCTCGGCGTCGAAGCCCAGCGCGGCCAGCGTCAGCGCACCGGCCTGTTGTTCGATGACGGCGCGATCGAGGACGCGCACCACGGCGTCTTCGCCGAAGGCGCTGGGGATGATGGACAGCCGGAAGTCGATCTCGCGCCCGTTCACGCGCAGCTTGAAGCGGCCGTCCTGCGGCAGGCGGCGTTCACCGATGTCCAGTTCGGCCATCACTTTCAAACGCGACACGATCTGCTCGGCCAGCGCCGCGCCTTCGATGTTGCGCAGGCTGAGCAGCACGCCGTCGATGCGCAGGCGCACCTCCACGCCGCGGGCGTGGTTCTCGAAGTGGATGTCGCTGGCACTGTCCTTCAGCGCGTCGTAGATCACGGCGTCCAGCAAGCGCACCGCAGGGCTGGCCTTGGCCGCCATCTGGGCCACGCTGAGCTCGGCCGTGGTGTCGCCGGCGCCGCCTTCGGCCGGGGCTTCGGCCACGCCGTCCAGGGCGCGGAAGTCACGCTCGCTGGCGGCCAGCCAGCCGTCCACCTCTTCGGCGCTGCAGCGCTGCCAAAGCACGGCGGTGCCGGTCTGGTGTTCGACGCTCTGCAGCAACAGCGCATCGGCATCGCGGTCGGCCAGCAGCCACAGCCGGCCGCTGGCGTCGCGGGCCGGCACGGCACGGTGGCGCGACGCGGCGGCATGGCCCCAGGCGCTGAAGTCGGGCTTCACTGCACCTGCTCCATCAGCGTGAAGATGGGCAGGTACATCAGCACCACGATGCCGCCGATGACCACGCCCATCACCATCATCAGCACCGGGTTCACGGTGCGCGTGATCAGTTCGCCGAGCCGGGCGATTTCTTCGTCGTGGAAGGCGGCTGCGCGGCCGAACATGGCGGCGACTTCACCGCTGCTTTCGCCCACCCGCAGCATGCGCAGGGCCACCGGCGTGGCCAGGCCCTGTGCCTGGAAGGCCTGCGACAGCCGGATGCCACCCGACACCTGCGCCACGGCAGCGGCCAGCGCCGGCCGCAGGGGCGCGCTGAGCACGCCTTCTGCGAGGCGCAGCGCGCTGGCCACCGGCACACCGGCCGACAGCACCAGCGCCAGGCAGCGGTACAGGCGGGCCAGCGCCACCACGCGCAGCCGCGGACCGATGCCCGGGCTGCGCCACAGCGCGCTGGCCACGGCGGCCCGCGCGGCCGGCAGGCGCCAGGCGGCGAAGGCGGCTGTCGGCAAGGACGCCGCCAGCGTCAGCGCCAGAACCGGGTGGGCGTGGGCCGCCAGGCCCAGGTTCATCAGCGCTTGTGAGGCTGCCGGCAACTCGCGCCCCAGGCCGTCGAAGACGCCGGCAAAGCGCGGCAAGACATAGAGCAGCAGGAACAGGATGACCGCGCCGCCCGCGCCCAGCAGCATCAGCGGGTAGACCGAGGCGGCCACCAGCCGCGCCCGCAAGGCGTCGCTCCAGGTCAGGTAGGCGGCGTGGTCGCGCAGCGTGACGGCGAGTTGGCCATTGCGTTCACTGACCGTGACCACGGCGATGAAGAGCTCGTCGAAATCGGCCGGCGCCAGCGCCAGGGCGGCCGACAGCGGCTGGCCTTCGCGCAGCGCGGCCAGCACGCCGTCCAGCGCCTGCGCGCCGCTGTCCTTTTCGCGCAGGGTCTGCAGGGCTTCCAGCAAGGGAATGCCGGCTTCCAGCAGCACCGACAGCTCCTGCGCGAGGAGGCGCAGGTTCAGCGCCTTGCCCCGTGACGGCGCAGGCCCGGCGGCGGGTGTGACCGAGAGCAGGCGGGCCGGTGCGACGCCCAGCACGTCGGCCACCTGGCCCGCGTGTTCGGCGCTCACGCGCAACTCGCGCACCCCCTGCGGGGGTTCGTGCACACGAACCGCGAACTCGGGCATGGCAGGCTCGATTCACCAGCTGACGATGTCGGCGTTTTCGCCGTCGCCGCCAGGCTGGCCGTCCTTGCCCAGCGACAGCAGGTCGAATTCGCCATGCTGGCCGGGGCTGCGGTACTGGTAGTCGCGGCCCCACGGGTCGGCGGGCACGGCCTTGGACAGATAGGGCCCGGTCCACTTGGGCTCGTCGCCGGGCCGCGCCACCAAGGCTGCCAGACCCTGCTCGGTGCTGGGGTAGTGGCCGACGTCCAGGCGGTACTGGTCCAGCGACTTCTGCAGCGCGTCGATTTGCGCCTTGGTGGCCTTGACCTCGGACTTGCCGATCTGGGCGAAGAGTTTGGGGCCCACATAGCCGGCCAGCAGGCCGATGATGACCATCACGACCAGCAATTCGAGGAGGGTGAATCCCGCCTGTGACGTCGTCGGGGCAATGCGGTGGGGGTGCGACACGAAGAAGGCTGACCAAGATCCAATGAGGCGGGAGGCTAGAGCCTCGATGTGACCTCAGCGTGAATCGTTCAGCTCATGGCGGTGTGCGGCGCCCTGACAGGGTGGCCGCAGGCAGTGGCATCGGCTCAGCGATCGGCAGACAACCGACCTGAGCCGGTGTCGCCGCAGTCAGGGAGACAGCGCCGCACCGGCTGCGCTGCCCTCGCGCCGTCGCAGCCGGTGTCAGGCGCGACGGCTTTGCAGGCGCAGGCCGGCCAGGCAGGCCAGGCCGGCGCCCAGCAGCGCCAGCGCCGGGGGCACAGGCACCGGCGCCAGGGCCACCACGTCCAGGCGCACGCCGAGCGAGGGCCGCTTTTCGATGAAGGCGTTGGACTGCGGGTCTTCCGTGTAGGCCTCCAGCCCATTGGTGATGCTCAGGCCGACGGCGTTCGGATTCGATCCGATCACATTGCGGGCCGCACTGAAGAGGTTAGAGACGGGCGCGGTGGTGCTGTCGATGCGCGCAGCCGCAGACCAGTCGTGGCTCACCCCGTCGTTCAGGGTCAAGGGCGTGTTCGGCGCGATCCCCAGGGACGCGGCGGTCTGGGTGCTGAGCGAAGCGGCCGTGTTGAAGGCCTGCAGCTTGCCGGTCAGCACGACCTCGCTGTATGCGCCCGAGAGCATGTAGCTGCCGGATTCCGACAAGGAAAAGCTCGCAAACTGGTAGCCGCTTCGAGCAGTCAGTACCAGGCCTGCAATGGTCGAGTTCTGGGTGAAGACGCCGGCGCCGTTCACCGATGAGACGTTGAAGGGGCTGAGGCTGAAAAACAGGGAATCGCCGGACAAGGTGGGTGCACCGAACAGACCCAGCTGGGTGGTGTCATAGGTCAGGTCGAAATGGGTTCCCGGCACGGTTACCAAAGCCGCCTGCGAGCCCAGACTGCTGGCCGCCAGCGCGCATGCGCCCAGCAGCGGCGCCCAGCGAAAATGCTTATTCATACACGCAGCTCCCCTCGCCTGCAGCGGCTCTCCCTGAACGGGGAAGCAGCGCCGACAAGCCTTCATCACTGTAGGCCACCCAAATGACACCCCGAGCGCTACGCATGGTCGCTTCGGCGCATGGTGGTGTTGCCGGCCGCGTCTCGCCGGCGCCAAGCCAGCAGCAGCAGGCCCAGCGCCGCCAGCGCTGAAGTCGTCGGTGTCGGCACCGCCATCACGGTCAACTGCAAACCGCTGAATTTCTGTTCGATGAGGGCCTGGCGCCGCCCGCTGCTGCCTGAAGTGGTCGCCGTGAGCGTGCTCAACCATTCGATGCCGACCGAGGATGCACCGGCGTCGGCGGCGTTCGCCGCGCCGGCGCTGAAGTCGTGGCTCAAGCCATCCTTCACGGTCAAAGGCGTGTCCGGGCTCAGTGCCAGGGCCGCGTACGAAACCGTGTCGCTGGCGTTGCCCAGATCGATCGTGCCCACGCTGCCCGACAGGGCCACCAAGCTGTTGACGCCGCGCATGAGGTAGTCGCCGAAGACACCGGCTTGCAACCCGCCGAACAGCAAACCCCCGCTCATCTGCAATTCGACACCTTGCAGCAGGGCACTCACCGTCACGCTGCCCGCGCCGTTGAGCGACTGGGCCAGCAAGTTGTTGAAGGTGAAGTAGACCGAATCGCCCACCAGCTGCGGCGCGCCGAAACCACCCAGCCGGGCCTCGTCGTAACGCAGCACGAAATTGGCGCCGCTCAGGGTGACCACCGCAGCCTGCGCCGGCAGCAGTGTGCCCAGCGTCAGGGCCATCAACATCCATCTCTTCGCGCGCAACATGCCTGTCCTCCGGGGCGCAGAACGCGTCTCGGAAACCGAACCGCGAATATCTGCGACATGAGCATGCCTGACCTCGATGACGGTGGTCCGTGTTCATGTCGCAGAAGTTGGTCCGATCGGGCTATCCGTGGCACCCTGCCCACC